>ERZ1643251.5643-NODE-5643-length-10100-cov-7.538576_pt1 | contig 10100 bp, 9 predicted proteins | sample MGYA00579261_ERZ1643251 | MGnify/ENA primary metagenome ERZ1643251 (study PRJEB29033, sample SAMEA4952267) | chicken gut metagenome | biome: Broiler Chicken; feature: Gastrointestinal Tract; material: Caecum | place: Ireland | collected 2018 | study: Broiler...
TGCTCCTCCACGAACTTGTCCAGCATGGGAATGGCGTCCAGATCCCGGCTCACCACCTCGTTGCCCTGGGGATCCTTGCCCCAGGAGGCGATCTTGCCGTCTTCCCCCAGGATCAGCTTGTAGGCAAAGCCGTTTTCCAGCATATATTCATAGTAATTGGTGTCGTCATAGGACAGGATCAGGGGCTTTTTCCCCTCCGGCAGGTACAGGGTATTGCGCACCATCACCGCATTGCCGTTTTCATCGGTGGTTTCGCTCCACACGTCGGCAATGTCCACCAGTACATACCCCCGCTGGTACACGCTCTCCAGGATCCGGGAGAACTCCGTGGCGGTGACCATGTAGTCGTCCAGGCCCTTCTCCTGGCTGTCGCCGTCAAAGGCCAGCTCCGGATAGACGATGACCGGGTGGAAGAAAAGGTGCTCCACGATGCCGTCGTAGGCCACGTAGGTTACGCCGTCCCGGCTGCCGCCCTCGGGCATGACCGTGGGGTCGTAGATATCATAGGGTTCCGGCTCAGGCTCCGGTTCCGGCTCCGGCACAGTGTCCTGGGGATCCTGGGTGTTTTGGGTGCCGTTTTCTTCCAGATCGGCGCTGCCGTTGTTCCCGCCGCAGGCGGCAAGGCTCAGAAGAAGAGCCAGAGCCAGCAGCAGGGCCGCTAATTTCTTCATGGGAAAGACCTCCTGTTGGCGGCGCTTGCCGCCGGGTGTTTGTTCCAAGTATACCACAGACATGGTTACAAACCAACCCCGCCTTGGAGGGAAAGAGTAACAATCGGATGACAAATTTCTACGGGTATCTCCGTGGAGACGGAAAAATACCCGGGCCCGGCCAGGGCCGTTGCCGGGCCTGAACGGGGAAAGCGGTTGCCTGGCGGCGTCGGCTGTGGTACAATACCTCTGCGGAACTCTGAGAGAACAAGGAAAGGAGGGAAACCGCTGTGATGAAAGATCGAGGCTCCCGGCATGAGGAGGATGTGGTACTGCTGCTGAACAAAGGCAAGCAGGGAATCACCCACCTGATCTTTGGCCGGACGGGCATTATTATCCTGCTGCTGGCCATCCAGATCGTGCTGTTGGTGCTGGCCTTTGTGAAGCTCCAGGAGCTGTATTTTAGTTCGGCGGTGCTGCTGTCTCTGGTAGTGGCTTTGGTGGAGATCAGCCGGAAGGGAAATCCTACCGTCAAGCTCAGCTGGGTGCTGCTGACCATGGCGGTGCCGGTATTTGCCATCCCCTTCTATATTCTGGTCAATGCGGACCTGGGCCACCGGCTGGCCCATTTCCGGCTGCGGGAAATCGACAGGGAGACGGTAAAATACGCTCCGCCCCGGCCGGATCTCCGGGAGGAACTGGCCCAGCAGGACCCCGGCGCCGCCCAGCTGGCGGCCTATTTGGAGAAACGGGCCGGATATCCCCTGTACAAGAACTCCGACGCCAAATACTTCCCCCTGGGGGAGGATATGTTTGAGGAAGTGCTCCAGCAGCTGGAAAAGGCCCGGAACTTTATTTTCATGGAGTACTTTATCATTGAGGAGGGCTACATGTGGGGCCGGATCCTCAGTGTGCTGGAGCGGAAGATTAAGGAGGGAGTGGAGGTCCGGGTCCTCTATGACGGCACCTGCGCGGTCACCAAGGTGCCTTACCAGTACCCCCAGGAGCTGCAGAAGCTGGGCATCCAGTGCAAGATGTACGCCCCTCTGCGGCCCATGGTGTCCACCCACTACAACAACCGTGACCACCGGAAAATCCTGGTGGTGGACGGCCGGGTGGCCTTTACCGGCGGCATCAACCTGGCGGATGAGTACATCAACCGCCGTGTCCTCCACGGCCACTGGAAGGATACCGCTGTCATGGTTTCCGGTGAGGCGGTGCGGGGCTTTACCCTGATGTTCCTGCGGATGTGGAACGTGGACAGCCGGCGGGTGGATAACTATGAGCGGTATCTGGGCGCCTCCTTCCCGGTGGAGGCCCCGGGCTACATCCTGCCCTATGGCGACCGGCCCTTTGACGAGGAGCTGGTGGGGGAGACGGTGTATATGGATATTCTCAACCGGGCGAGACGGTACGTCCATATTACCACCCCCTATCTTATTGTGGACAACGAATTGCTCACCGCCCTGACCTATGCCGCCAAGCGGGGGGTAGAGGTGGTGCTGATCGTACCGGCCATCCCTGATAAGAAGTATGTCTATGCCCTCAACCAGACCTATTACCGGGATCTAATCGAGGCGGGGGTGGAGTTGCGGGAGTACACCCCCGGCTTTATTCACGCCAAGATGTTTGTCAGTGATGACACCACCGCCGTGGTGGGCAGCATCAACCTGGATTACCGCAGCCTCTATCTCCACTTCGAGTGCGCGGCCCTGCTCTACGGCTGCGCCGCTGTGGCGGATGTGGAGCGGGACTTCCAGGAGACGAGGGAGAAGAGCCGACAGATCACCCTGGAGGACTGCAGGCGCCGCAAGCTGATCTGGCGGCTTCTGGGCTGGATCCTGCGTCCTCTGGCGCCGCTGATGTAGGGCGGTCAGCGCAGAAATCAGCGCAGAAAAAGGAAGATTCCGGCCGCCGGGCATCGCCTGGCGGCCGGCAGATTTTCCCGGCCGATGGGAACTGGGGCCGGATGAGTGTAGGGCATCAGACAGGTGGATTTTTCCCGGGGGCCGCAAGCTCCGGCGGGAGAGAAGAAATAAGGAGGAAAAACGATGGTACAGGCAATGATGGATCTTCACTGCGATACGCTGACCCGGGAGGGCTTCCCCGGCGGAGAGCGGGAGGTGGGACGGCCCTTTTTTGACCAGAGCCGCTACCAGCTGGCAATCAGCCGCCTGCCGGCAGGGGCCCGGTATGTCCAGTGCTTTGCCATATTCGTGCCCGATGGGCTGCGGGGGGCGGAGGCGGCCTTTTTTGACCGCTACGCCGCCGACTACCACCGGCAGATGGCAGCGGATCCCCGGGTGGCGGACTGCCGCAGCGCCGGGGAGGTGGAATCTGCCCTGAAGGCCGGGAAGATCGCGGGCCTTCTCACCGTGGAGGGCGGCAGCGCCCTGGGAGGAAAGCTGGAACGGGTGGACACCCTGTACCAGGCGGGGGTGCGGATGATGACCCTTACCTGGAACGGGAAAAACGAGCTGGCCTCCGGCCATGATACCGGCGAGGGCTTTACTGCCTTTGGCCGGGAAGCGGTGGCGGCTATGGAGGAGCGGGGGATTGCGGTGGATGTGTCCCACCTCAATGACCGGGGATTCGAGGAGCTGCTGGCGGTGGTGAAGAAGCCTTTTGTGGCCTCCCACTCCAACGCCCGGGCCGTCTGCGGCCACAGACGGAACCTGCCCGACGCCTTTATCCGGGAGATGGTGGCGCGCCGGTGCCTTATTGGGCTCAACTACTGCCGCTACTTCCTCACAGACAGCGGGGAGGGAAGCCGGGAGGACCTGTGGCGCCATGTGGCCCATTTCCTGGAGCTGGGGGCGGCGGACTGCCTGGCCCTGGGCTCCGATTATGACGGCGCCGATATCCCCGGGGATCTGGACAGTGTGGAAAAGGCCCTGGGCCTGGGAGATTTCCTGGTGAGCCGGGGATTGTCGGAGGAAATGGCGGAGAAGATCCTCTTCGGCAACGCCTGGCGGTTTTTCCAGCAGGTTCTCTCCTGAGATGGGAACTTTTTCCCAGCCTTTTTCGTCTGATGGCTCCGGCAGGAAAAGATTTTACCCCAATTCTGCAAAAATAGACTTGAAAAGCCACGCTGTCTGTGGTATAACAGCGCCGGACTATCGAACGATTATGTAATGGCGGCGAGGGCGCCGTCTCAGGAGAGCGACTATGGAAAAACGCAACCCCTTCTTTTTTACGGCGGATGATGCCGATCAGCTGGCCCGGTCCCAGGCCGCGGACCGTGCCAATGAGTACCTCTACCGGGTGCTGGATATCGGACAGTACATGCTCCAGAGCGGAGCGGAGATCAGCCGGGTGGAGGACAGTATCCGCCGCCTGTGTACCTCCTTCGGCGCCCAGCGCACCGATGTGCTGACCATTACCTCCAGCATCGTGGTAACGATTTATGCCCCTCAGTTTGGGGCGGTGACCCAGACCCGCCGGGTGGCGGGCCAGCAGTACGACCTCCATCGCCTGGAGCTGCTCAACCAGCTCAGCCGCCGGATCTGCACCGAGTACCTGAGTCTGGAGGAAACCGAGGCGGCTTTGGAGGAGATCCGGAAGGTGCCCCAGTATCCCTTCGGGGTGCAGCTTCTGACCTATGCGCTGATTTCCGCCTCCTTCTCCCTGTTCTTTGGCGGCAGCGCCATGGATGCGGTGGCCTCCGGCCTTATCGGCGTGCTGCTGCGGTATCTGGACCGGGTGATCCGGCAGCTGGAGGCCAACGCCTTCCTTTCTGCCCTGATCTGCTCCTGCGTGGGTGGTTTGCTGGCTGCCTCGTCGGTGGCTCTGGGGCTGGGGGAGTCCGTGGATATGATCAGCATCGGCAATATCATGCTCCTGATTCCCGGCATCCCCCTGACCACCTCTCTGCGGGATATGTTCAGCGGCAATACCATTTCCGGCCTGCTGCGCTTCAGCGAGGCCATTTTGCTGGCCCTCACCATCGCCTTCGGCTTCGCCATGGTGGCGGCCTTGATGTAAGGAGGGTGCGGATATGGATTTTAGCAGCTATGTTCTCCAGCTTGCCTCTGCCTTTGCCGGCTCCATGGGCTTTGCCCTGCTGTTCCAGGTCCGGCGGAGGAAGCTGCTGCTGGCCAGCCTGGGGGGCCTTCTGGCCTGGGCGGTATACCTAGCCCTGGGCCCGGTGATGCCTCAGGATGTGCCCCGGTTCTTTATTGCCTCTATGGTGCTGACCATCTATGCCGAGGTGCTGGCCCGGGTGGTCAAATGCCCCGCCACCCTGTTCCTGGTGACGGCGGCAGTGCCTCTGATCCCCGGCGGCTCCCTGTACCACACCATGCGCTACTTTGTGGCGGGGGATTTTGCCGCCAGCTCGGCCCAGGGCCTTAATACCCTGCTGCTGGCTTTGGCCATTGCGGTGGGGATGATCGTGCCTATGTCCTTCTTCCAGCTGGTGCGCCGGGTGCGCATGTGGCGGGGGAGAGAGACCCGGCAGAGCCTTTGATTCCCCTGCGGCAAACGGCCCCGGCAGGCAAGGCCTGCCGGGGCCGCGGTGTATTTTGCCTGCCGCCGGGGCCTCTGAACAGACGGTAAATATGCCGCTTTTTTCAAATGACTCCCATTGGCGGCAGACAAGCGCTTTTTCCCTGGGGAGAGGTTGTTTTTTTCCGGCAGATTTGTTATGCTAGGGCGGGAGAAGAGCCCGCCTTTCCCGGGCGGGCGGTACGGATAGCGGCGGTGGCCGCGGAGGAAGAATTGGATGATTCGGATATTGATCGTGGAGGATGAAAAGCCTATTGCCGACCTGCTGGACATGAGTCTGACGGCGGCAGGCTATACCTGTGACTGCCTGATGAGCGGTACCGCGGCGGCGGACGCCGTGGGGGAGAAGCGCTATGACCTGATCCTCCTGGACGTGATGCTGCCGGGGATCGATGGCTTTGAGCTGATGGAATACCTGGCGCCTCTGGGTATCCCGGTGATCTTCATTACCGCCCGCAGTGCGGTAAAGGACAAGATCCGGGGGCTGAAGCTGGGGGCGGACGACTATATTGTCAAGCCCTTTGAGATCGCGGAGCTGCTGGCCCGGGTGGAGACGGTGCTGCGCCGCTGCCGCCGGACCGACGGTACCATCACCGTAGGGGATGTAACCGTGGATACCCAGTCCCGGGTGGTGACCAAGGCCGGGGAAGTGGTGCCTCTTACCGCCAAGGAGTACGCCCTGCTGCTGCTGTTTTTGCAGAACCGGAACATTGCCCTGTTCCGGGAGACGATTTACGAGCGGGTGTGGGAAAACGATTACATGGGCGACAGCCGTACGGTGGACCTTCATGTCCAGCGGCTGCGGAAAAAGCTGGGCTGGCAGGAGCGGATCACCGCCGTGTATAAGGTGGGCTACCGCCTGGAGGTCCGGGAATGAAAATCGCCTGGAAGGTGGCCCTGGCCACGCTGTGTATCCTGGTGGTGTTTTTCGGCGCAGGCAGCTGCCTGCTGATCTCCCTCTCCTTTCGCTCGGCACTGACCCGGGAGGTGGATGTAGCCCAGGAGGAGCTGCAAATGCTGCGGCTGTCCTATGAGGCGGTGTGCGTGGCCCGGGGCATTACCATGGAAAACATGTTCAAGGAAGGCAGGAGCGTAGCCCGGGTGCTGGAGGAAAACCGGTATTTTGCCGGACGGCAGTTCCGGGTGACCACAGAGAGCGGGCGGAAGGTGTATTCCACCATGGAGGCTGCCAGCGACCAGGAGCTCCTGGAGGAGATCGACGATTCCTCCCGGGGCTACTCGATCCGTCGGGATGAAAAAACCGGGAGGGTATTTATCCACTGCGCCGATACCGTCACCCTGGACAACGGGGTGCTGTATCTGGAGAGCGCCCGGGATATTACCAGCCTCTTTGCCGACCGGGCCGTCCATTACCGGATCTACCGTTACCTGCTGCTGGCGGTGGTATCTGCCGCGGTGGGCGTGTTGTATCTCACCTCTGTCTGGCTTACCCGGCCCATCCGGGACCTGGGAAAGGCTGCCAACCGCCTGGCCGCCGGGGATTACACCTCCCGGGCGGAGGTGGCCGGCGGCGACGAGGTCAGCGAGCTGGCGGAGAATTTCAACCAGATGGCCGACGCGGTGGAAAAAAACGTCCACGCCCTGGCGGAATCTGCCCAGCGGCAGGAGGATTTTACCGCCAGCTTTGTCCATGAGCTGAAAACGCCTCTCACTGCCATCATCGGCTATGCGGACATGCTCCGCAGCGGCGCCCTGGAGGAGGAAAAAAGCCGGAAGGCGGCGGGATACATTTTTTCCGAGGGCAAGCGGCTGGAGCGGCTGAGCCTGTCCCTGATGGATCTGCTGGTGGCAGGCCACAGGGCGGCAGAGGTAAAAACGGTGGATATGGCCCGGCTGTGCCGGCTGGCGGCGGAGGCCGCCCGGCCCGGCATGAACGCCCGGGATCTCACCCTTACTGTTCAGGCGGAGGAGGGGAGTCTGCCGGGAAATGAAAGCCTGCTGGAGACCCTTTTGCTGAATCTTCTGGACAACGCCCGGAAGGCCTCGCCGTCCGGCGCGGCTGTGACGCTGGAGGGCAGGGCCCTGCCGGAGGGATATTGCGTGACCGTGACGGATCACGGCCGGGGTATCCCCGCCTCAGAGCTGGATAAGATCACCCGGGCATTCTACATGGTGGACAAGTCCCGGTCCCGGGCCGAGGGCGGCGCCGGATTGGGATTGGCCCTGTGTGAGACCATTGTCCGTTTTCACGGCGGAAAAATGGCCTTTACCAGCGAGGAAGGCCAGGGAACGAGAGTGGAAGTGACGCTGGGAGGTGCTGGCTGTGCGACATAAGCGGTTCTGGATCGCGCCGGTGCTGACCGTGGCCCTGGTGGCTCTGGCCTTTTACCTGCCGCCTCACGTTTCCCAGTGGTATGACGAACAAATTATGGACGAGCCCAGGATTACCCAGGGGGAGGAACGGGAGGGACTGGCGGACAGCATCCGGCTGACCGTGGCGGAAAAGCTGCTGCTGCTCCGGGAGGGCAGCCTGTCCTTCCTGGCTTTGCCGGGAGAGGAGTCGGAAATCCGCTATATTCTGGAGGATGGAAAAGGAAATGCCTATATCAGCAGCGAACCTGTCGTAGGCGAGGATGCATCCAATTATGAGGAATGGGCGGCCCGGCTGGAAGGTGTGAAGCGGGAACTGCTGGCTCTGCAGCGGGCCGGGGGCCTGCCGGAGCTTTGGTCGGAGGATGAGGAGCCGGAGCTGGCTGACAGCGGTGAGATGCTCTATATCGACAACGACACCCAGGTGAGCTTTATGGCCTGCCATATGGAGCTGACCTTTCCCAGCTGCAGCCTGGGGCTGACGGTGGATGATCAGTCGGGGAAAATTTTGTCCCTGTCTCTGCGCTGGCTCCGGGAAGCGCCCCCCAGCTGGGGGGCCGCAGGCACCGCCGGGTTTGGCGGCGCCTGGCGGGATTACTGGGGCATGGACAGCGTGGATACGGGCTGGAACAGTCCCCGGATCAATGAGATCCTGTCTTCCGCGTTAGCCCTTACCAGCAACAGCGGGGATTATTCCGCCGCGGGAGAGATCGGCTTTACTTACGACGGCCAGACCTTCCGCGCCCCTTTGTATGGTTGGGGATCCGGCAGCAGCTGCGCCATTCAATGGAATAGGTAGACCCGGGCGGCAGGGGCCGCCCATACACCCAGCGGCGGGGCCTGCGCCCCGTCCTTTGCCCGCCGCCGAAGGCGGCGGATGACCCAAGAAGGAGGACCTTAGAACATGAATTCCCGTGGCCGCAGAAGGCGGCGCAAAATCTATGTGGGGCCGGGAGCAGTGCTGCTGCTTCTGGCAGTGATCGCAGTGATCGTAGTGGCGGCTGTGGCCCTGCGGGGCTGTGGAGCGGAGGACCCGGCGCCTGCCGGCGGTGACGACGCCGCGGTGGGTGACGTCCAGCCTGACGGCGGTCAGGAGGAGGAGCAGGAGGATCCGGAAAACACCAAGCCCGAAGGGGTGACCACCTCCGCCGGAGTGAACTGCACCCTGATGGATCTGGGGGAGGAGGCCATTTACACCGGTGAGCTGATCCTGGTGAACAACAGCACCTTCTTCCATTTCCCGGAAAACCAGGAGCTGGTCAGCGTCTATGAAGAGAAAAACGACAGCTACTATGTAGGCGGCACCAACGTATACCTGGCCCCGGCGGCCATGGATGCCCTCAACGCCATGCTGGCGGACTTTACCGCCCAGGGCGGCAGCAAGAGTGTCAACGTGGTGGCGGGCCACCGTACCGAGGAGTTCCAGCAGCACCTCTTTGACCAGAGCGTGGAGCGCAACGGCCTGGAGCATGCTCAGAAATACGTGGCCCAGCCCGGCGGCAGCGAGCACCACACCGGCTATGCCCTGGACCTGAACATCTACCACAGCGACGGTACCAGTGAGGAGTACGACGGCACCGGTGAGTACGCCTGGATCAACGACAATTGCCAGAACTACGGCCTGGTGGTGCGCTATGCCACCGACAAGGCGGATATCACCGGTATCGGCAATGAGCCCTGGCACTTCCGGTATGTGGGGATCCCCCACGCCACCCAGATGGTGAAGGAGGGGCTGTGCCTGGAGGAGTATATCGACTACCTCAAGGATTTCACCGCCCAGGGAGAACACCTGATGATCGAATGCGTGTCCGGCACCTATGAGGTGTGGTACGCCGAAGGGTCTGCCATTTATGTCCCCGACAGCGGGGAATACACCGTTTCCGGCAACAATGTGGACGGCCTTATCGTCACCTGCAAGGTGGCGTAAGGGCAGCCGGGACAAGAGAAAACGCCTGTTTTTTCATACAAGCCGGGGAAAAGGTCTTTTCTTTTCCCCGGCTTGTTGCTATACTGAAAAGAGTTTATGGAAAAAGAGGGGAGGCTTCCTCGTGGAGCAAAGGAAATATGTGATCCCCGTAACCTATGTAAAATGCGCCTTCTGCACCGCCAAAAACCACTGCGCCGCCTGCGGCGGGGAGCTCAGCGAGGCCCTGGCCGCCCGGGAGGGCGTGGACAGCGCCGCCGTGGATCTCCTGGCCCATACGGCCCGGATTACCTCGCCTATGGAGCGGGAGGATATAGAAGATCTTTTGGAGGGCATGGGCCTTATGGCCGACTGAGTCCCTCCCTTACGGATACACAGAAACCACAGAAAAGGAGCGTACCGCCATATGAGCCACATCGACACCATCTGCGTCCAGGGAGGCTACCGCCCCGGCAACGGGGAGCCCCGCCAGGTGCCCATTATCCAGTCCACCACTTTCAAATATGACACCAGCGAGGACATGGGCAAGCTCTTCGACCTGGAGGCCGAGGGGTATTTTTACAGCCGCCTCCAGAATCCCACCTGCGACCACGCCGCCGCCAAGATCTGCGAGATGGAGGGCGGCGCCGCCGCTATGCTCACCTCCTCCGGCCAGGCGGCCAACTTCTACGCCGTGTTCAACATCGCCA
>ERZ1643251.5645-NODE-5645-length-10098-cov-6.321517_pt1 | contig 10098 bp, 17 predicted proteins | sample MGYA00579261_ERZ1643251 | MGnify/ENA primary metagenome ERZ1643251 (study PRJEB29033, sample SAMEA4952267) | chicken gut metagenome | biome: Broiler Chicken; feature: Gastrointestinal Tract; material: Caecum | place: Ireland | collected 2018 | study: Broiler...
GGGGCGCATTATACGTTCACCGACAGTGAATTTTGTGAAATCCATTTACTTTTCCTCCTCATAATATTTGTGTTCAAATTCTACCCATGATTTTGAGAATTCGTGGTTCATAAAGGCCTCTTTAAGGCCGGTAATCTGCTTGAGCCTTATAACCTCATCTAACTCCATCCCGAGCTTCTTGCAAATTTTTTCGTCGCTCCACCCATCGCGCGTCAGTTCGAGAACTATGTCTGCCATCGGGCGGATGCCGTGTGTGCCACGAGCCCGGTTATGACGAATGGTAGAGCCTATTCTCTCGTCCTGTGGCTTGTCTATCGTCGATACAGGCAGATATCCGTGGACACGCTTGTTAATGTCTGCGTGCTCACGGGCAATACGATTGCGGTGGAAACCGTCGACTATCTCACGCTTGCCGTCACCGAGGTTGTACGTGACTATTGGCATGGTATAGCCATCGGCCTTGATAGACTCATAGAGCAGTCTCATTTCCGGCGTGGCCACATGATTCGGGTTATACTCGTTTGCCTGCACATCTTTCTGCAGAACCCACTCAATGCAGTCACATGGCTCAGAGCGGAACGGACTTATCTTTGACAGCTCGCGCCGCGCGTCGTTAAGAGCTTCGACCTGCTCGTCCAGCGGCAGCTCGGCTATTCCAGCAGCTAATTGCTGAGCGGCTTCATGCAGTTCCTTTTTCATTCTGCGCCTCCATTTCTTCGAGCTTTTCAGCCACACGGCGAAGCTTTTTATTGTCCGTATCTTGTGGCCGTATAATATTGCGGTACTTCTTTTTAAGCTCAAACAGCCGCTCTACATCTTTTTTTGTCTCTCCAAAGGACAGACGGGACATCCAGAAATCATTTCGCTCAATAGCTCTGGCTACGCGGCGCCATGAGGCTACCTTTTTTGCGGACTCGAGCTTTTTGTCTGCCTCGTCAGGTATAGATTCAAGCGGCAGACCCTCCTTCTCATACCACTTGATGAAGGTCTTGATTTTATGGTAATAGTGGTCTCGTACCTCTGGGGCATACAGTCCGATACTTTCAAGCAAGAAAACGGCGTACTGTTCCCACGTCATGCCGTCGGGCTTCTCAGATGTAATATTTCCGAGTAGGCTTGTACGGCAGTATATATTGCCGAAATTGACTCCCTCAACGCGGTTGAGAACCCTCTCCCAGGTCTCCGGTTCCAGCGCCCGAAATTGGTCGAGTCCCTTGCGCTGGTCGTCTCCATAAGGTTGGCAGAGACGCTGCTCGTGGATAGAGAGGCCGTTCTTATACATCAGTTCATATATCTGGTTAAATCGCAACCCGAGTTTCGCCACCGCAGTCCAGTCATCCTCAGTACGCCAGTCATAGAGCGGGAAGAAGTTCCAGCAGTTAAGGGCCCGGGATTTGAGATGGACTCTCGTAGTCCATGGTAAATCCTTATAGCGCTCTTTAGAGTCACTTATTATGGTGCGAAACCGGTTGAGGCTTTCGTCGGAACGGATACCTACGCCGGCAGCCGTCTTGCCGCCGTGCGTCTCATTGAACCACTTCGCAAACCAGAGAATGAATTCTTCAAATTCCATACCGCGGAAGAACCAACCCCAGCCCGAGGGTAGAGAATCTTCAGTGATGAGGTCCACATCATTGCGCTGTGTGGGGCAATCGCGTACCCATTTGTCCTGGTCCTTTTTATCCCAACAAATCCACTTAGGCTGCAACGCAGATACTGCATTACGCAGTGAGAGCGGCAGCGCGCACCAGTACCAGTGCTCGACGACATCATGAGTTATATCGATGAGCTCGTTTATATGCTCTATCGTGGCAGCGTATTGTGCCTCCAAGTCGATGTAAAGGACACAAAATTTTTTCCCGGCTTTCCGTGCTTCCTGTGCCATCAGCTGCAACATGATGGAGCTGTCTTTGCCGCCGGAAATGGAAACGTAGTAATTGTCAAATTCCCGAAGCACAGTTTGGAACCGCTCGAGAGCGGCTTCATACACGTTTTGTTCCGTGTATACCTTCGGCATTGGTGAACACCTCCTCTGTTTGGCCCAGTATGGCTGCACGCAGGATGTCTTTTGTCTTGTTATGGCTTGCCACATCGCTCTTGAATATGTCCGACATGCGGGCCTTCCTCTCCAAGCACTTAAGCATTGTTACATCGATCGTGCCCATTGCAAAAATATCATACATGAAAACATCTTGAGTCTGACCTACACGGTACAGCCTGTCTTCTGCTTGCGCCCTTGTGCCCCAGTCCCAGTCGTTGTTATAGAAAATCTCGCGATGGCAAAATTGCAGATTAAGGCCGAACTGGGCGCAGGACTTATTCGCAACAAGGTACTGCACTTTACCGGCCTTAAATGCGTTCTTATTAGCCTGGCGCTTGCCGACTGACATGTCGCCGTAGAATGGGAGGGCTCGGTCTCCTAGTACGTCGAGTATATCAAGTATCTCCTGTGTGTAATGGCAGTATATCACAGCCTGCTCATCAGGGAATTCACCCAGGGTGTCTGCGAGCGCCTCAATGCGCGGATTATCTTCAGGCGCGAGCATTCGCTTGAGCGTACAGTGCCGGCCGTCCCTAGAAAATTCTAGACGGAACCCGCTTGTTATTGCTTGGAGCCCGCCGAATAGCCGGTAGATTGTTTCGGGGCGCATTTCGTCTACTTCTATCATCAGCCTATCGGCCGCCTCGGAATAGTGGCTTTCCTGCTCATCGGTGAGATAAAAGCCTCGATTAAAGCAAAGTTTTGCGGGAAGCTGGAGAACATCATCCTTGCTACACTCGAATGTGTATGGAGCAATCTTACGAGCAAGGTAGTCCGTGTTGAGTACGCGGGCTACGCGGCCAGGGCGTGTAGCATCCATTTCGAGATGGTTGGCACTGAAACTGTAATAGCTACGGTACCCGAGTATACGCCAATCCAACACGAGCCACTGACCGAATAGGTCAGCTTCATTGCGCGAAATAGGTGTGCCATTGAGGATGAGCTTGTACTCGCACTTCTTGGAAATATCAATTATTCTAGATGTACGGTATGCAAATGGGTTTTTCACAAGCAAACTCTCATCTACGACTAAATAAGTTGGAGCGGCGGAAACATACGCCATGAGTTCCCCATATAGACGGATGGAGTTCGAGAGCGACTCAATCCCAGCAATCCTTATCTCATGCTGAAAATCCTGCACATGTTCGCTCAGAAGCTCAGGCAAGTCTTTAGACACCGAATGTGGACACAGCCACAGCACCTGCTTAACTTTTCCACGCTCCAGACGGCGCTGAATAAGCTCCAGCGCTGTTCTGGTCTTGCCTGTGCCCATTTCCATGTAAAGGGCGCCTACCTTCACACGCAGCAGCTTTTCGACAGCCGCTTGCTGATAATCGTAGAGCTCAGTGATGAGTTTCATTTGTCTTCGAGATCCGGGAGGATTTCGTCGGAAGAATGCAGAATGTCGCCAAGAACATCAGTCTTCTCGGGCTTTACTGGCATCGCCGGCTTGACAGTTTCAAGTTTGGCGTTCTCGTACTCCTCTATTGTCTGACGAGCGGACGCAGCAAGAGAATAGCCATAAATCTCTGCGAAATCCTCAACAGCGGAGTGCTGCGCTGCTGGGACAATAACCGCTCCGTCGCGAATAGCACCGTCGTATTTGCTGCCGTGAATTTTTCGGGAGGCATTATATATTTCATCGCGATTCTCACGGTCGTACCGGCTGGGCAGTGCTATCGTGAGCCAGCCTTTATATGCGTTTTTGCCGCCGCGAATCCACTTGGTGGTATAAGGCTTGTAGTTGCCAGAAATGGCTTTTTCCCTGGCCTCAGCGTTGGCACAGCGAACAGAGAAGCCTGCGTTGAGCAGGCGCGCAATTGCGTCGGCTGCGCGATCAACGGCTGTACCATTTGTTTCGGACGCAATTACTGTCCAGCACATGGTGACGGCCTTCCACGTAAACCCAGCAGCCTTAACCGCTGCGCGGAACGCATCGTCTTTAGGATAGGATGCCTCTGCGCCAGACTCATTAACCTCAACCGTTGCTATACCATACTTTGCATCCTCCGGAGTGAGCACATCATCATTTTCCTCAGGGGGTTCACTCTTTGCCGGCGCGCTTGAAACGTCGTCATCGGACTCTATCTGCAGGCGGTTTTCCTTGAAAAACCAATAGATAGTCTTCTCAGTATCCCTGCGATTTTCAATCCACCAAGAAGCGCTGCTAATATGCTGCAAAATATAATTGCGAGTCTTCTCGAATCGTTGGAGCTTTTCATTAATCTCAGCTACGTTTTTTTCATTACCTTCTTCTTCGTAACGTTTAAGGATATTCAGATAATGCTGAAAATCCTTTTCACTAAGCTCAATAAAGCGGGCACGCAGACTCTCTGCCCACGTTACCTGTTTTGGAGTGCCGGTGAGTGCGGGCATACCATCCGCGGCGGCCTGCTTCGCGAGTTCAGCAGCGCGAGCCTCTCGCTCCTTGCGCTCACATTCTGGGCAAATGTCAAACGTGCGCTCGGCCCATTCTTCCCAGCTGGTTGCATCGCGCCGATTGCTTCGCACCGCAGTTTTCTCAAACTTACAGCCGCACACTTTGCACGTACAAATTGCGGTCGCCTTAGCCATAAGAAAAACCTCCTCTGTTTTCTGTTGTTATTATACTACTTGTACGTAGCAATGTCAAGGGAGGAAACCAAAAATTTTTGAAAAAATTTTGGCCCCGCGCTATGCTCAGGGCGGAGGCGATACAATGAGAGTAGCAATATACATCCGCGTGTCCACCCTCGACCAGGCGCGGGAGAGGTACTCGCTCGCGGCACAGCGGGCGGCGTTGGAGCGCTGGGCCGCCGAGCGTGGGTATGAGGCTGCATCCCTCCTCGCAAACAATAGTATCACGTTTCGTGATAATAGTCAAGAAAAAAATGTCACGATATGTGTTGACAAATGCGGATGAAGGTGGTATTATAAGCATGGTCACAAAACGTGACACGAAAGGAGGTGGAATAGCTTGACTGTTGCAGAGCGGCTGATAAAGGCAAGGGGCGACAAGAAGCGTGAAGAAGTTGCCTCGGCTATTGGCGTATCGCTTTCGGCGATTACAATGTATGAAAACGGTGAGCGAATACCGCGCGATGAAACGAAAATCAAGTTGGCGGAGTTTTATAACAAAACAGTGCAGGAACTCTTTTTTTAATCAATGGACCGCGCGGTGATAACGCCCGCCATCGCGGCGCAGGTGCTGGGCTGCGACCCGGCGTACATCCGCGTAGCCGCGCGGGACGCGCCGGAGCAGCTCGGCTTCCCGGTGGTGCGCATCGGGAGCCGTACAAAAATACCGCGCGAGGCCTTCGTGCGGTACATGGAAGGAGGGAGAGCATGAGCTGGCAGAAAGACGCCATCGCCGCGGCGCGGCTGCCGGTGCGGGAGCTGGCACAGCGCCTGAAGCCGGCGTTCCCGCGCATCAGCGCGCCGGCGGTGAGCGTGGCCTTGAATCCGGGCGAGAGCGGCGTGACGTTCACGCCCAGCGCGAGCAAGGCCATCGCCGCCATCACGGGCTACAAGCGCCCCAGACGGGACAAGCGCCGCTGCCCTGTCCGCATACAGGCGCGGCTCACAGAAGCCGATGCGCGGCTGTTGAACAGGGCACGCGAGACGATGGGCCACGCCACCATCAACGACGCGCTGGTGTACGCGCTGCACCTGTACATCCGCGAAGCACAAAAAAAGGCCGCCGGGGCTGAGGCAACAGCCACCGACGGCAAAGCGAAATACACTACCGCCATTATATGAGGCAGAAGGGGAGTTGTCAATGACCATCTACGAAATCGACGCCCGCATGGCCGGGCTTATCGACCCGGAGACGGGGGAACTGCTGGACTATGAGGCGTTCGCCTCGCTCCAGATGGAGCGGGAAGCGAAGATAGAGAACATGGCGCTGTGGTACAAGGATTTGACAGCCGAAGCCAAAGCGATACGCGAGGAGGAAAAGGCCCTGGCCGAGCGGCGCAAGAGCGCGGAGAACAAGGCCGAGCGCCTGAAAGGCTACCTCGACGAGGCGCTGGCGGGCGAGAGCTACAAGAGCGCGAAGGTGGCGGTGAGCTACCGCAAGAGCATGGCGGTTGAGGTGGCGGACGAGGCCGCGCTGGTTGAGGAGCTGGAGTTCAACGGCTTCGACGAGTGCCTTACATACCAAACGCCGAAAATCAACAAGGTGGAGCTGATGAAAGCGCTCAAGGCCGGCACAATCATCAAGGGCGCGGAGCTGGTGACTCGGCAGAATGTGCAGGTGAAGTGATGGACAACCTCGCTATCTACAATCAGGCGCGCAGCGTGCCGGACGAGGCGCAGAAGCAGATAGCCGCCGGGCGGCTCAAGGGCATGACGGACATAAACCCCATGTGGCGCATAAAGCGTCTGACGGAGATCTTCGGCCCCTGCGGCCTTGGCTGGTGGTACGAGATCAAGGACAAGCACATCCTCGACGACCCGGTGACCAAGCAGAGCGCCGCCATAGTGGACATCGACCTCTATTACCGCTGGAACGGGGAGGTGTCGCAGCCCATCCCCGGCACGGGCGGGGCGGCGTTCCTGGCGCAGGAGCGCAACGGGCCGTACCTCTCCGACGAGTGCTACAAGATGGCCCTTACGGACGCAATAAGCGTGGCGGCAAAGGCCATCGGCGTGGGGGCGGACGTCTACTACGCCAAAGACCGCGACAAGTACAGTGCCGAGCCAGAGAAACCGGAGCAGCGCCGCGAGCTGCCCACGCACTGCGCGGACTGCGGCAAGCTGCTGCTGCCCTACCGCGACGAGCGGGGCCGGATGATACCGATAGGCAAGTGGGCGGCGGGCACCGAGGCCAAGTATGGCCGCGTGCTGTGCGATAAGTGCGAGGCGAAGGAGCGCGCAGCGCTCGCACCCCAGCACGGCCCGGAGGAGGAGCGGCTGTGAAGCTCGACTCCGCCAGATATGAGGGCGGCGAGCTGATACTCTCCACCAGCGACCCGGAGGCGCGGCGCGTGGCGTACAAGTTCAAGGCGGGCGAGTATGAGCTCGTCCGCCGGAAGCCCCGGCGCAGCCTGGACGCCAATGCTTACGCGTGGGAGCTTATAGGCAAGATAGCCGCGGCCACCAACCTCAGCAAGGTGGAGGTATACCGCGAGGCCATAAGGGATATCGGCGGCGTCTCGGAGGTGGTGTGCGTGCTGGACAGGGCGGTGGACAGGCTGTGCCGGGGCTGGGAACACAACGGCCTCGGCTGGCAGGCTGAGACGGAGCCGAGCAAGATACCGGGTTGCACCAACGTGGTGCTGCATTACGGCTCGTCCGTGTACGACACGCAGCAGATGAGCCGCCTGATAGACCACCTGATACAGGACGCGAAAGCGCTGGACATAGAGACGCTGCCGCCGTGGCAGCTGGAGGGGATGATAGAGGCATGGGAGAGAGCATCATGCAGTCCCGGCGCGAGTGCTACATAACCGGGGCAACCCAGGGGCTGCATAAGCACCACGTCTACGGCGGCTCACGCCGAAAGGCCAGCGAGGCCTGGGGCTGCTGGGTGTATCTCCGTGGCGATTGGCACAATCTCGCCAGCTACGGGGTACACACCAACCGGGACCTGGACCGCCGGCTGAAACAGATATGCCAGGAGAAATTTGAAAGGCTGTATGGCCACGACTGCTTCATGGCCGTGTTCGGAAAAAACTATTTATAGGAGGGGGAGCACTGATGCTCAATCACATATCGCTCATGGGCCGGCTGACCAGAGACCCGGAGCTGAGATACACGCAGTCGCAGACGCCGGTGGCGTCGTTCACTCTGGCCTGCGACCGGGATTTTCGGGACAAGGACGGCGAGAGGCCGACGGACTTCATCTCCGTCACCGCCTGGCGGCAGACGGCGGAGTTCGTGGACAGGTACTTCCGCAAGGGCGACATGATGGCCGTCTCCGGGCGCTTGCAGATGCGCGAGTGGACGGACAAGGCCGGCAACCGGCGCACGGTGGCCGAGGTGGTGGCCGACAGCGCCTATTTCGCCGGCGCGAAGCGGGAGGAAACCAGCCCGGCGGGCCGCCCGGTGGACGTGAGTTTTCAGGATATCGGCGACGAAGACGGCGAGTTGCCATTTTAGGGGGCATGAATAATGCCCAACCGAATCATTAAGGAGAGCACTTTCAGCAGCGAAAAGATTGCACAGCTCACGGACTTTGAGTTTCGGTTGTGGGTGGGCCTGATAACACAGGCCGACGATGCGGGACGGGGGGACGCCCGCCCGGCGATAATTAAGGGCCGGGTATTTCCCCTCCGCGACCGGGTGACGGCTAAGGACATAGATGCGGCTATCCACGGTTTGGCGGCAAAAGGCTGCGTTTCCCTCTACGAGGTAGGCGGGAAGCCCTACTTTTTGTTCCCGACTTGGGGCGAGCATCAGCGTGTTCGAGATTGCAAGCCGAGATACCCGGGCCCTGAGGACGCGGACATTCCGCCGCGAGTTGCGGCAGGTTGCGGCGAATCGCCGCAGGACGCGGCCTTAATCCAATCCAATCCGAATCCTAATCCGAATCCTAATCCGGATAACGCGCAGGGCGCGCCCGAGCTGGAGAAGTGCGGATTTTCGCCGGCGCTTCGCGCTGCCGTTGAGGACTGGCTGGCCTATAAGCGCGAGCGGCGCGAGGCTTACAAGCCCACGGGGCTCAAGGCCCTGCTGACGCAAATATCGTCCGCGGCCTCGGCCCACGGCGACGCCGCCGTTATCGGCGTGATACGCCAGAGCATGGGCAGCGGCTACAAGGGCATAACCTTCGACCGGCTGCGGAAGAAGGGCGAACCATCGCCTTGCACTCCCGCGGCACCGGACCCGGACGCGCTCAAACAGGTGCGCCGGCTTTACGAGAGGGTGGCTAAAAATGGGGCGTAACTGGGCGGAGAGCATGTTCCCCGGAGAAACCACACCGACGATGGACAGCCCAGAGGAAATACAGCGGTGCCTTAACTGCACGATACCGGCGGAATTCTGCGCCGGCAACCTCCACCACTGCCGGGAGCGGCAGAGGAATTGCCGCCCGAGAAACCAGGGGAAGCAGAAATACATCACCTGGACGGCGGAGCTGGTGGCGGACGTTATGGCGGGGAACAAATCCCGCAATCAGTTGGCGCGGGAGCTGGGGGTGTCCCCTACCGCGGTACGAAATGCCATAGCCAGGCTTAAGGACAAGGGGGAGCTAAATTGAACGAGAACCAAAATGGCACATGCCGATACAGCACGGCTGTGGACTGCTGGAAAGTGTGCCGCCGCGACTGCGGCTGGCATCCGTCGGAGATGGCGCGGCGCATGCTGCGGTTGCAGAAAGACGACACCGTGACGGAAAACGGGCTGAAAACACTGAGAGTGGGGAGAAAGCATGAACAGGAGGAACGCAATTAAACTCACCGCGGCGCTGGTGCTATTGCTGATACTGGCGGCGCTAATAAGCCCGGCGCTGGCCGGGAATGAGATAGTCCCGGAGCCGCCAAAGGTGGCAGCATACCGGCCCACGGTGATACCCCGTGCCCCGGAAGTCGTTGCGACGGAGCCGAGCGAGATCGAGAGCTTCGATGAGGCTCTGGCGGCAGCGAAGGCCGATGTGCCGGACGAGCTGGCGGAGCTGGCTGGCAGGGCCGTCTGGGGCGAGGCCGGAGGCATACAGGACGAGGCGCAGCGCGCCGCGGTAGTGTGGTGTGCGTGCAATCGCGCCGACGCCTGGGGCATGGACATCTGGGACGTGCTCAACGTGGGGGCCTTCCACGGGCTGGCGATACAGGGCGACGTGCCCGAGCAGCACGTGGAGATGGCGCGGGACGTGCTGGCGAGATGGGCGCTGGAACAGGAGGGATGGGCTGATGTGGGCCGCACACTGCCGGAGCAGTACATCTATTTCGAGGGCGACGGCGTGCGCAACCACTTCAGCACGGAGTATGGTGGAGGTGAGTACTGGCATGGGTGACATCAAGCTCGCCCTCCTGGGCCACAAGGAAGCCGCCCGCAGGTTGACGGATGCGGGGGTGCTGGTGCCGTGCCCGTGGTGTGGGAAGATGGTAGTTCGCGCTGGGACGATAGCGGAGCATGAG
>ERZ1643251.5648-NODE-5648-length-10096-cov-7.279155_pt1 | contig 10096 bp, 11 predicted proteins | sample MGYA00579261_ERZ1643251 | MGnify/ENA primary metagenome ERZ1643251 (study PRJEB29033, sample SAMEA4952267) | chicken gut metagenome | biome: Broiler Chicken; feature: Gastrointestinal Tract; material: Caecum | place: Ireland | collected 2018 | study: Broiler...
TGGTGTGCTGCTACACCCCCAACGCCCAGGACGGCCTCAAGCGCATCGACTACCGGATGCAGTGGGAGGACGATTTCCGCTCCTATCTGACGGAGCTGGACGCCGTCAAGCCGGTGATCCTCTGCGGGGACCTGAACGTGGCCCACCAGGAGATCGACCTGAAGAACCCGGGGCCCAACCGGGGCAACGCCGGGTTCTCCGACCAGGAGCGGGGGAAGATGACGGAGCTGCTGGAGGCGGGGTTCGTGGACACCTTCCGCTACCTCTACCCGGACAAGACCGGGGCCTACAGCTGGTGGAGCTACCGCTTCAACGCCCGGAAGAACAACGCCGGGTGGCGGATTGACTATTTCCTCGTTTCCCAGCGGCTGGCGGAGCACATCGCCGGGGCGGATATCCTCTCGGAGGTCTACGGCAGCGATCACTGCCCTGTGTCTCTGGAGCTGAAGTAAACCGTCCTGTTTCCGGACGGCTGGGGATATTCAGTTGCCTGGAGATATTCGGACAACTGCGGATATTTGGATGCCTGCGGATATAAGGAAAAAGGGCCGTCCCCCTCAGGGGACGGCCCTCTTGGTTTGCTTGTCAAAATCAGCCGATGCTGTTGAGCTTCAGGGTCATGGCACTCTTCTTATGAGCGGCATTGTTCTTGTGCAGAATACCCTTGGCAGCGGCCTTATCCACGGCCTTGACTGCGACCTTGTACGCGCCCTCGGCCTCGGTGCGATTGCCTTCGGCGGCAGCGACCTCAAACTTCTTGACAGCGGTCTTCATGGCGGAACGCTCGGCCTTGTTGCGGGCATTGCGCACCTCAGCCACCAGCACGCGCTTCTTAGCGGACTTAATATTCGGCAAACCAAACACCTCCTCCAGTGGGATCTATGGGGCAAATGTAACACCCACCCCACGCAGAAATGTATTTTACCATGGTCTTTTCAAAATTGCAAGGGATTTTTTCAATTTTTTTAAACTTTTTCGCATATTTTCCTCGCCAAGGGACAGAATAGGGGGAGAACTACCAGATTTTGTGTCCAGAAAGGCGGGGTATCACAAATTATGCTGACCATACGCACCGATCTGGCGGTGGAAGCCCACCAGCTGTGGCGGCGGCAGGCGGGGGAAAGCGCCGCGCTGCCCGGCGTGGCCGCCGGCCAGGAGGCTTTGGAGGGACTGCCTGTCACCCATGTAGAGATCCTGGACGAAACAGGGGCTCAGGCCCTGGGCAAGCCGGTGGGACGGTATTACACCCTGGATGTATCCGCCCTGTGGCGCAGGGAGGAGGACGCTCCCCGGCGCTGCGCTCAGGCGGCGGCAAAGCTGCTGGCCCCGCTGCTGCCGGAGGAGGGGCCTATCCTGGTGGCAGGCCTGGGAAACCGGGCTATGACCCCCGACGCCCTGGGCCCCCTTACCGCCGACCACCTGCTGGTGACCCGGCATCTGGGGGAGCTGCTGCCGGGACTGCGGCCGGTGGCGGCCCTGGCCGCCGGCGTGCTGGGGGACACGGGGGTGGAGGCTGCCGAGTGGATCCGGGGCACTGCGGAGCGGATCCATCCTGTGGCTGTGGTGGCGGTGGACGCTCTGGCCGCCGGGGACCTGGACAGGCTGTGCAGCTCTGTGCAGATCTCAGATGTGGGCCTGATTCCCGGCAGCGGCGTGGGCAACCACCGCAAGGCCCTGACGGAAGAGGTACTGGGCGTACCGGTGATCTCGGTGGGGGTACCCACGGTGGTGGACGCCGCCACAGTGGCGGTCCACATCCTGGAGGAGGCAGGGAAGCCCCCGGAGGACTGCGCCGCCCTTCGCGGCCGGGGCAGCAAACTCTTTGTCACCCCCGACGGCATCGACCGGCAGATCCGGGAGCTGTCCGCCGTTTTGGCCCGGGGCGTCAGCCTGGCCCTCCAACCGGGACTTGCCTATGAGGATCTGGAGGCACTCCTGGCCTGAAGCAGGGCTGATCGCCCCCAAACCCCGGGGGTGGCCCCAGGGCTTTCCCAGCCCCGGACCCCGGGGTTCCCTTTTGGCCGCCCAAAAGTGAACCGAAAAGGCGCCAGCCCCCTTCGGGCTGGACCCCTGCCTTTGCCCAATCGGTCACCAGCAAACGCGTACTGTCCTGCCACTGAAACTTCACGGCGTTTTTGCTGCGGCATCGCAGTCAGCGGGGCCATCGAGAGGCCCCTGCCAATATATGGGCAATCCCTGCCTTTCCAGACTCCGGAGCACCAGCCGACGCACATAGCCTGGCACAGAACAGCCTTCTTTTTCCGCCAATAAAACCAGCTGCCGTTGGGCAGCGTAAGGTATGGTAAAAGTGATTTTCCGACGAGAAATTTTTGAGACCGCCATCGTATCACCTCAATCTGCATTTTAGATAAATTTTATCTAAAATGCAATAGACAGATTTTATCTAGGGTATCCTCTTCTTGGGGTGATACGATGAACACACGGATCAGAGCCATCCGGGAGGATCGCGACCTGTCTCAGAAGATGGTGGCAGAAGCTATTGGGATAACCCAGCGAAAATACAGCTATTTGGAAACTGGGACACAGCAATGGACAGATGAACTTTTAGTGCGCCTGGCGGCCTACTACAATACCAGCGTGGATTATCTTCTGTGTCTTACAGATGACCCTTCTCCCCGTAAAGATAAGAAGTAACAGCGGTTCCATCCAGGGCCGCTGTTTTTCTATGCCATACTCCCGGCACGAGGGCCGTCAGGCGAAGTGCGCAAAGCACCGCACCGGTCACGAGGGGGCCAGCAGGCCGGCAGAGATTCGGTGGCAACTGGGCATCTCCCTTGCAGGCGTCCGATTGGACAAAACGGGGTCCGGGGTATCCCCGGCGGCGTTTTGGTTACTTTGCCGCCGAGGGCAAAGTAACCCGCGCCGGAGCGCGGAATCTCCTCTGCCAACCTGGAAGGCTGAAAATATTTTTTTGGACACAATAAAACAACATATACAGAGAAAATAGGGAGAGCAGAAAAAAGAGGGCTTTTCAGCCCTCTTTTTCTATTCTCTCAATGATCTCCCCGATGGCCCCCTCCAGGCAGTGGCACACCACCGTGGCACCGCCGCCGCCAGCATGGGCAGGTCGTTCATATGATCCCCGGCGCACAGCAGGGTGTGGCAGCCCAGCTCCCGCTTCAACCGCAGGGCCATCTCTCCCTTGTTTGCCCCCTTGGCTGTCAGCTCCAGCAGCTCCCCGCTGGAAAAAATCAGCTCGTAATACGCCGTCAGGCCCTCCGCCTTCATGGCGGAGCGCAGGGCGTCAAGCTCCTCCTTTTCCCCCACAAACAGGGCTTTCACCAGGGGCCGGGGGAATTTCTCCGGCTCCAGCACCGTTACCTCTTCATACCGGGCGCCGGTGAGCTTGGCGTGGCGCTCGTTCCAGGCCGTGGGCCGGTAAACCTGGACAAAATTATCATCAGGGTACAGCTCCAGCGCTACTCCCGGGAACCGCTCCGCCATGGCGGCAATATGGGCCGGGGCGCTGTCAGGCAGGAAATTTTTTACCACATACCGCTGCTGCTCCAGATCGTAGATGGCCCCGCCGTTATCCACGATAATCGGGGCGTTCATGGGCACCTCATGAGCGTGGCGGCGGAACGCCTCCAAAGCACGGCCGGTGGCCACCGCAAAACGGCCCCCTTCCTCCATCCACCGGGCAATGGCGTCCAGATTCCGCCGGCTCATGGGAGGCCGGGGCGTCCCATCCCGCAGGGCTTCCTCCGTATAGAGCAGGGTGTTGTCATAATCGCTCAGCAGCAGCATGCTGTCAAATTTTCCCATAGTGTCCTCCGCTTCGTCCAAAATCGTTTCCCTTTCATGATACAACCTTTCTTCCCCGTTTGCAATCGGCAAAAGGAACGCCGGAAAGAAACAGCGGCGGCATATTCCGGCGGGGACAGGCATAGGGTAGGACATGCACAGGAAGAAAGGACGATGTACCTATGACCATCCAACGCAGGCCCCGGCCCCAGCGGCGCCGGAAAATTACCGCTTTGATCCTGGCGGCGGCCATTCCGTGGCTGGCGGCGGTCACCGCCGCCAGCGACACCGGACAGGCGGCCATCAAAGCCATTGGCCAGCAGGGTTCACTGGCCCTGGGTATTTTCCGCAGCCAGCTGGGGGACACCCGGGACGCCCAGGCTTTGCCCGCCGCCGTGTCCCTGGCCATCGGCCAGAGCCCGGTGCTGCTCTCCGGCCGCACGGAAATTTTGGATCTGCGCCGCAGCCAGGAGGATGACAGCCCCGACAGTCAGTCCTCTCAGGAGGAGCAGGTGCCCATTACCGAAACCCCGGAGGAGCCCGGCACGCCCCTGGTGTTTGCCGACAACGGCGTTACCGCCCGGACCCTGGTACCTACCTCCACCGACGGCTATATTGTCTCCGGGGACGTATACATCACCAACACCTCGGACAACACCTTTGACGCCTCTCTCTTTGACGGTACCTTTGCCGCCCGGCTGCCGGAGGAGGAAGGCCCTCAGATCCTGATTGTACATACCCACGGCAGTGAGGCCTACACCATGCCTCCGGGGGAGGAATATGAGGCCAGCGGCGAATGCCGGACCACTGACTGTAACTACAACACGGTGCGGGTAGGGGATGAGCTGGCTGCCACTCTGGAGGAGGCGGGGCTCAGCGTCCTTCATGATACCACCCTCCACGATTATCCCCAGTACAGCGGGGCCTATGACCGCTCCCTGGCCTCCATCAACAGCTATCTGGAGCAGTACCCTACCATCTCCTTTGTGTTGGATATCCACCGGGACGCCATTTCCGATGGGGAGGGGAATATGTACAAAGTGGTCAGCAACGTAGCCGGCCTCAACGCCGCCCAGATGACCTTTGTTATCGGTACTGACGGCGGCGGCCTGGAGCATCCCAACTGGCGGGAGAATCTGAAGCTGGCGGCAGCGGTGCAGCAGAACCTTCTGGACGACTATCCCAGCCTCATGCGGCCCATCACCGTCCGCAACTCCCGGTATAACCAGCATGTCACCACCGGCAGCCTTCTGGTGGAGATGGGCGCCGCCGGCAACTCCCTGGACGAGGCCCTGCTCTCCGCCCGGCTCCTGGGCCAGGCCCTGGCGGAAACTATCCTTGCCGCCGGGGCGTAAAGGCACACGAGGTAATTTTTTACAAGAGATTATCTTCTTTTCTTGAAAGACTGTAACGACACTTGATTTTGCGCAGCAAAATCTTAGTGGAGTACGTCCCCGAAGGGGGAAAGAAACAAAAGAACTTTTGGGGGCAAACGTTGTTTGCCCTGAAAAGGTCAAAAATTCACTTTCCACAAGGCCTGGGTCAAATGGGGATAATCCGGGGGATAATTGAGCTTTTCCCGGAAAAATCCCCGTCAAACAAGGCCAAAAGCAAAAAATCACGCCGGATCTTTCCACAGATCCGGCGTGATTTGTGCATAACGGGCTTTTATCCCTGTTTTGGCCTCAGGGACAGGATCAATTCCCCGTTTTCCCAGCGGATTCGCCGGAGGAAAACAGAACCTTTCCGGCAGGGGGCAGGGGCCCTCTCCGGCAGGCTTCCGTTCCGAAGAGCGGACAGGGCCAGGCCGATGAGAAACAGATCCAACACCGTATTGGTGTTGCTCACCACCAGGGGGAAGCCCCCAGCCAGCACCGGCACTCCCAGGGTCAGGGTCAGGCTGGCCAGGGCCTGTACCGCCAGAGCGGTCACCGCCGCCAGGCACACCGCCCGGCCCAGGGTCTGCCGCAGGTGGAGAGTTTTCCACAAAAGCCACAGGAAAAAGGCCAGGAACACCCCCACCAGCGCCAGGAAGGGCAGCCATCCCCAGGTACAGATCAGGTTCACCAGCAGGGCGTCGCTGTCCATCTCCGGGACCACCTGCCGGAAGGTGAGGCCTTGCTCCGTCGCCCAGGCGGGGAGTTCCGCCGGGCCAATCCATCGGGCCCCCTCCAGGGCCTCCCGGAGAATAAAGGCAAAATAGCCCTGGTTGGTAGGGCCCAGGTCCGCGAAAAGGCTATACCGCAGATACTCCCACCGGGCTGCCACGATCACAGCCAGTACCCCCAGGCCCAGGGCCAGCACCAACAACACGGATTTCTTCCGGCCCAGGCCCAGCCAGTCCCGCAGGGCGAAAAACAGGCCCAGCACCAATCCCGCCATGGTCACCAGCATCAGGGCGTAGACGCTGGGGCACAGGCAGCAGGCGGCAGCCGCCAGGGCTGTCCAGCCCAGGCACACAGCAGCCCCCCGCCATCTCTTGCCCCGCTGCTTCCACAGTACCAGGGCCAGGGTCAAGGGAAACAGCGCCAGCATCTGGGCGGACATCCAGGCAGCGCTGTTGGCCTTCCAGGGCAGGAAACAGAGAAACACTGCCGCCAGAGCGGCGCAGGTCCACCAGGCCCGCCGGCTCAGGAAGCTGACATCCAGCAGATACCCCACGGCCAAGGCTCCCGCCCCGATCAGGCCCCCCAGCAGATCCATCTGCCGGTCCCCCAGGGATATGGCCGGCATATCGGCAGTGAGAGAATAGCGCAGGAATACCCCTGCCGCCGTCAGCGCCAGGGCCAGCGCCAGCAGCCCCCACTGAGGCCGGGGCCGGTGAATCCGATCCAGATCTGTCCCCAGGGCCACCGGATCCCCCATCTGGCGCACTGCCTCCGCCTGGGCTGCATCCTCTGTCATGCCCTGGGCGGCATAGGCGTCCCGCTGATCCAGCAGATGGGTACGGATCTCCTCCGTCAGCACCGGGCGGGCCTTTTTCCAGCGGATTTCCGCTGCCACGGCCTCAATAAACGCCTCGATCCGGTCAGGCAAGGCACTCGCCTCCCTTCAGCACCCGCTCCACGGCAGTCACATACTGCCGCCACTCCTGTTCCTTCTCCTGAAGCCGTCCCCGTCCGACAGGGGTAAGGCGGTAGTACCGCCGGGGCCGGGTGCCGCCCTGGCCCTCCAGATAGGCCTCGATGTCCCCCCGCTCCTCCAGGGTATGGAGCAGGGGATAGAGGGTCCCCGCCTTCAGGTCAAAGGTGTGGTCCGACCGCTGTGCCAGGGTCTCGATCATCTGGTAGCCGTACATATCCTGTTCCTCCAGCAGCTTCAGCAGCAGCATAGCTGTGCTGCCGGAGAGCAGCGCCTTGTCCATATATTAGCCTCCCTATATATGTAGATTATCTATATAATACATCAGGATGGGGATTTGTCAAGACCCGCTTCCATTTTTGCGGAGGAATTCACAAGGCAGGGCCCCACCAAAAAAATCCCCTGGACTTTTCCACAAGTCCAGGGGATTTTGTGCATATGGTGGTGGATTATTCCTTGTTCTCCCGGTCGTAGGCCACGATGACCCGCCGGTTGGGCTCGGTACCCATAGAGTAGGTGGTCACATTCTCCACATCCTGCAAAGCGGTGTGGATAACATGGCGCTCATAGGCGTTCATGGGCTCCAGGGTCACGTTGCGCTTGTACTTGATGACCTTGGCGGCCACCTTCCGGGCCAGGTGCTGGAGGCTCTGCTCCCGCTTGAGGCGGTAGTTCTCCGCATCCACATGGATCCGTACCCGCTTGTCGCTGCCACGGTTGACAGAGTAGTTGGTCAGCTGCTGGATGGCGTCCAGGGTCTCGCCCCGGCGGCCAATCAGGGCGCCCAGCTTCTTGCCATCCAGGATCACCTTGTAGCGGCCCTTCTCAGGCTGGTACACCGTCACCTGGGCGGCAGATTCCATATGCTGGAGGAGGCCCTCCAGGAAGGTGCGGATCTGAGTGGCCTTCTCGTCGTCGGCGCCGCAGGGCTCTCCCAGATCCTCAGGCTCCGGCAGAGGCAGCTCCAGCTCCTCCTCGCCCTCCTGCTCCTTGCGCTGGGGCTTATCCTTGGCGGGGCTCCTCTTCTTTTTCCGCTGGGGCTTGTCAGCCTTGGGAGCGGCCGGTACGGATTCCTCCTCCGGCTTCTCCTGCTTCTCCGCCTTTTCGGCGGGCTTTGCCTCAGCCTTTACCGGCTTGGGGGCCTCGGCCCGCTTTTCCACCGGCTTGGGAGCGGCCTTGGGCTGGACCTGTACCGGCTCCTCTTCTTCCAGGCCGTAGGTCACACGCACCTTGGCGGGGCTGGCGCCAATACCGAAAAATCCGGATTTGGCCCGCTCCAAAATCTCAACGGACACCTCGTCCCGATCGAGGCCCAGCTGCGCCAGGGCGCGGCTGACGGCCTCTTCCTCGGTCTTGCCCGTCATGTCAAGATATTGCATTGCCATATCGGGTTCTTACTCCTTTGTATCGTATCGGTCTTCCTTATAGCTGCGGCCTCTGGCATAGGGACGATCCCCGATGCGGCCGGCCTCGTTGGTGGATACCTTTTTCTCCGGAGCCTTCTGAGGCTGCTTCTTGGGCTTTTTGGCCTCCTGCTCCCGCTGCTCCGCGGCACGCTGCTTGGCTTCTTCCATCCGCAGCTGACGGGCGGCTTCCTTCTTGGCCTGGCGCTCTTCTTCCTCGGCCTGGAACTTCTTGGTGTAGTAGCGGCCCAGGGTGCCCTCCTGGATGGTCATGAACACGCTGTTGACAATCCAGTACACACCCATGGCGGCAGGCATGGTAAAGCAGAACCACAGGGACATGAGAGGCATCAGCAGGTTCATGGTCCGCATCTGCCGGTTCTGCTCCGGGCTCTGGCCGTTGGTACGGGTCATGATCATGGTGCTGACCAGCTGCAGCGCGGCAGCCACAATGGGGATGAGCACCACGCCGATGCAGCCCCAGGTAAAGGTAAAGCTGCCCAGCATGCTGGTGGGGGTCCGGCTCAGATCCAGGCCCAGGAAGGAGAAGTTCACATCGATGAGCCCCTCCACGGTACCCTGGAACTTATCCCAGTTCTGGTGGATGAAGTCGGTGAGGAAGATCTGCTCATAGCCGCCTCCGGTGGCGGTGAAGCCCAGACCCACCGCGGTTTCCCGCAGGGTCTCCATAGCCTCCGTGCTCAGACCCATGAAGTGGGTGATGGGCCGGTAGACGATGGAATACAGGGGCATCAGGATCAGCAGAGGGAGGAAGGACCAAAGGCAGCCGCTCATGGGGTTGACGCCTTCCTCCTGGTAGAGCTTTTGTACCTCCTCCTGGTACTTGCGCTGGTTGTTGGCGTACTGCTTCTGGAGCTCCTGCTGTTTCTTGGACAGGGTACCCATCCGCATCATACCCTTTTTGCCCTTGAGCTGGAAGGGGAAGAAGATGAGCTTGATCACCAGGGCAAAAAGAATAATGGAAACGCCGTAGGATGAAGTGAACTCGTAAAGCCAGCGCAGCAGCGCCGCGAAGGGCACAGTGATGATATTCATGGGTTATGCTTCCTCCGGTATTCGTTTGTGGGCGCGCCCGGGGGCCGGAGCCTCAGGGCACAGGGTCATACATATTCCCCTTGTAAAAGGGGTGGCATCGCAAAAAACGCTTCAGGGCCAGAAAGCCCCCCTTCAGGGGCCCGTACTTCTCAATGGCCTCCAGAGCATACTGGGAGCAGGTGGGCACAAAGCGGCACCGGGGCGGAAGCCCCGGAGAAATATAGCGCTGGTAGAACCGGATGGCTCCCAGCATCAGCTTTTTGAGAAAATCTTTCATCCCTGCTGCGCCTCCTCCATCAGTCCCAGCTGCCGGCAGGCCTTGTCAAAGGCGGCGGTGAGCTTGGGCCAGGGAGCGCCGGCACAGCGGGTCCGGGCCACGATCACCACGTCATAGCCCTGGCGCAGCCGGGGCTGGGCCAGGCGATAGACCTCCCGGAGACGGCGGCGGCAGCGATTGCGGACCACGGCCCCTCCCAGCTTGGTGCTGACAGTGACCCCCAGACGGTTATGGTCCAGGCGGTTGCGCCGGCAGTATACCACCAGCAGCGGCGTTACCGCCGAGGGGGCCTTGTTGTACATCCGGCGAAAGACATGATTCTCTTTGATGGTCACCGTTTTTTTCACGGCTGTGCCTTCCCCTTCCCGGCGGGTTTCCGGCAAAAATGGGACAAAAAAGCCATTTTTCCCCGAAAGCGCCCAAGGGACGGCAGAATATCCCTCATGCCGTCCCCTTGTTTATCTATTTGCGATGCAAACTCCGCGGCCTCAATGGGTCAGGCGGGCGCGGCCCT
>ERZ1643251.5650-NODE-5650-length-10091-cov-9.732961_pt1 | contig 10091 bp, 13 predicted proteins | sample MGYA00579261_ERZ1643251 | MGnify/ENA primary metagenome ERZ1643251 (study PRJEB29033, sample SAMEA4952267) | chicken gut metagenome | biome: Broiler Chicken; feature: Gastrointestinal Tract; material: Caecum | place: Ireland | collected 2018 | study: Broiler...
TATTCCACCTACTACTCTTGGTGGATATTCCCATGTTAGCATCAATATTTTCATTGACTTACCCCTTTCTTCTGTTCCATTTTCTTTCGTTTAGTCCTACTTATTCTATTTTATACAAATTTTGACAAGATGTAAATACATTTTTCAAAAAAATCCAAAATTTTTTGTCAGAGGGACGTACCTTTTTGGCAAAAAAAAATAGAGATGCTATAAACATCTCTTAAAAATATTTTTAATATTCTATTCTCCTGGCTCTCTGCCACCTTCTCCTCTAGTTTGATTAATTGTTTTAGTAACTTTAGGAGATTGTTCTTGTCCTTTAACTATTTTTTTGCTCTCTTTTATTTTCTTAGTTTCTTCGCTATCTTCTCTAGCAAAGTTTGCCCAAGAAACACCTTCCATAGCTTTTTTTAGTTCAGATATTTCACTTGTTTTTAAGCCTGCAGCTAATGCAACTTCATCAAATGATTGATCTTCTTTTCTTGGTTCTATAAAACTTTTTATAAATTCTTTTATTTTTCCCATTTTACTACCTCCTAATTTCTTAGGATAACACCTTTCTTTCTGTATATAAAATACATTAATATTATATCACAGCAATAAGCTAAAGTCAAGTTTTTTACAATATTTGCAAGTATTTTTTTATTATTTCTGCACATCTCTTAGATGCTTTTTCTAAAAATTGGTCAAAAGTTATATTATTATTTCCGTTTGGGCTATCTGATATACTTCTTATTATGATAAATGGAACTTTGTCAAGTTTACATACTTGTGCTATTGCAGCACCTTCCATTTCTATTGCATCTGCATTGAATTTAGTTCTTACTTTTTCTTTCATTTTTATTTCAGTACAGAATATATCTCCTGATACGATTGTTCCTATTTTTATTTTAAAATCATTTTCTTTTATATCAGATATTGCTTTTTCTATTTTTTTAATTAATCTCTCATCACTTTCAACATATTCTCCAACATTGCTTATATATCCTTTGGGATGTCCAAATGCTGTGATATCAAAATCATGTTGAATTAATTTTTTTCCTATTACAATATCTCCAATATTCAATTGTTCATTTGTGGCTCCTGCTGAACCTACATTTATTATTGCATCTATTTCAAAGTTGTCTATCATAATTTGTGTTGCTCTTGCTGCATTTACTTTTCCTACACCTGCTTCGACTAATACAATTTCTTTGTCATTTATTTTTCCAGTTGTATATATTAATTCAAATATGTTTTTTTCTTGTATGTCTGTCATTATTTTTTTTATTTCTATCATTTCTTCTTGCATTGCTGCTATTATTCCCATTTTTTTCATAATGATCTCCTTTTTCTGATGAATTGTTTTTGCCATCAAGGAACGTCCCTATGGCAATATAAAAAAATTGCCACAAAGGTCCGTCCCTGTGGCAATATATAAATTATTGTAATTCTACAACTGCTCCAACTTCTTCAAGTTTAGCTTTTAATTCTTCAGCTTCAGCTTTAGCAACGTTTTCTTTTAATGTTTTTGGTGCTCCGTCAACTAAATCTTTAGCTTCTTTTAATCCTAATCCTAATGCATTTTTAACAGCTGTGATAACTTTGATTTTTTGATCTCCAGCTTCTTTTAATACTACGTTGAATGATGATTTTTCTTCAACTGCTGCAGCTCCTGCTCCAGCTGCTGGTGCAGCTGCTGCTACTGCAGATACTCCAAATTCTTCTTCTATTGCTTTTACTAAATCAGCTAATTCTACTACTGTCATTTTTTTGATTTCTTCAATCATTTCTTCTTTACTCATTTTTAAATCCTCCTAATTTTTATTATTTATTTTCTTTTTTTATTTTTTTGTTTTTATTTTGCGATATAAGTTCGCAACTCTTTAATATAAAATTGTATAAAATTATTATATTGCTAGGCAAATTTTCAATTTATTCCGCAAGCGTATGTGTTATACGCTGAGGATAGAAATTGGAAATTTAACGACGCAAGATGATGATTTTAGACAATTTTAAGCATTTTCTTTTTGAACTCTAACTTGATCAAGAGCAACTGCAAGTTTTGAAATATTTCCAAGTAATGCTCCAGCAAGCATAGATAGTAATGTTTCTTTTGATGGTAATTTTGCTAAAGTTATTATTTCTTCAGCTGTCATAACTTTACCTTCAATTACTCCACCTTTTATTTTATAGAAATCATTATCTTTGCTATAATTGTATATTGCTTTAGCTGCTTCTAAATAATCTTCATTATTCATTATAACAGCTGTTGGACCTTCTAATAAATTATCAAGTCCTTCTATTCCAGCCTCAGCTAATGCTCTTCTTGTTATGTTATTTTTTATAACTTTGTATTCAGAATTAGATTTTCTAAGTTCTGCTCTTAATCCTGTTACATCAGCTACATTGATTCCTCTGTAATCTGTTAAAAGTATTATTTTAGCTTCTTTCATTTTTTCTGCTAATTTTGATACTTCTTCTTTCTTTTGGTTTATGATTTTTTCACTTGCCATTTAAATTTCACCTCCTGATTATATCTTTATATTTTTAAATTAAAAAACAATCTTTACCCACGAGGCATAAAGATTGCGTTATTCAAATCTTATACCTCGGTAGGTCTTGTGTGATAAAATAGCTAGTATTCCAGTTATTTTATTTGCCTACTGTCTTTGGCATTTATTTAATTAATCTATATATTTTTTAAGGTTATTTTTGGTCTATATAAAGTCCAGGTCCCATTGTTGTAGATACAGATACACTTCTTATATATTGTCCTTTTGCAGCAGATGGTTTGGCTTTTATAATAGCTCCCATTACAGCTTCATAGTTTTCTAATAGTTTTTCTGCTCCAAATGAAACTTTTCCAAATCCTAAGTGAATAATATTTGTTTTGTCTAATCTATATTCTACTTTTCCTGATTTGATTTCATTTATTGCTTTTGTTACATCCATTGTAACTGTTCCTGATTTAGGGTTTGGCATTAATCCTTTTGGTCCTAATACTTTACCTAATCTTCCTACTACACCCATCATATCTGGTGTTGCAACGATTACATCATAGTCAAACCAGTTATCGTTTTGGATTTTTGGTATTAGTTCTTCAGCTCCAACGAAATCAGCTCCAGCTTTTTCAGCTTCTTCTGCTTTTGGACCTTTAGCAAATACTAATACTCTTTGTGTTTTTCCTGTACCATTTGGAAGTACTACTGTACCTCTAACTTGTTGGTCAGCATGTTTTGAATCTACACCTAATTTAACATGTAATTCAACTGTTTGATCAAATTTTGTTTTTGGCATTTTTTCTATTATTTCTAATGCTTCTTTTATGTCATATTCTTTGTTAGCTTCTACTAATTTTGCACTTTCTGCATATCTTTTTGATTTTTTCATTTTAACCTCCTTTGGTTTTAACGAGTCTTTCTTTGAAAGTACTCTCCCACTTTTTTTATTTATTTGAACTAGTCTACAACAACTACTCCCATTGCTCTTGCAGTTCCTGCTACCATACTCATAGCTGCTTCTATTGAACCTGCATTTAAGTCTGGCATTTTTTGTTCAGCAATTGCTCTAACTTGTTCTTTTGTTATTTTAGCAACTTTTTCTTTATTTGGTTTACCAGAACCTTTTTCAATTTTTATTGCTTTTTTAATTAATACAGCAACTGGTGGAACTTTTGTTATAAAAGTAAATGATTTGTCTTTATATACTGTAATAACAACTGGTATTATGAAACCTGCTTGGTTAGCTGTTCTATCATTGAATTCTTTTACGAATTGCATGATATTAACACCACTTCCTCCTAATGCTGGTCCTACTGGTGGAGCTGGAGTTGCCTTTCCTGCTTCTATTTGTAATTTTATTATATTTGATATTTCTTTTTCTGCCATTTTGTTTTCGCCTCCTTTAATCTACTTTTTGTATTTGTGAAAATTCTAATTCCACAGGTGTTTCTCTACCAAACATAGATATTAGAACTTTTACTTTATGTTTTTCTTTATCAATTTTTTGAACTGTTCCTATTGAATCCTTAAATGGTCCATTTAAAATTTGAACAGAATCGTTTATATCATAATCTACATTTATAGATGCTTCTTCAAATCCCATTGCACGTATTTCTTCGTCTGTTAATGGAATTGGATCTGTTCCTGAGCCTACAAATCCTGTAACTCCTCTTGTATTTCTAACTATGTACCAAGTTTGTTCGGTTACTATCATTTTTATTAGAACATATCCTGGGAATACTTTTTTTAGATTTGCTTTTCTTTTTCCATCTTTAATTTCTATTTGTTCTTCCATAGGAACAACTATGTCAAAGAAATAATCTTCTAGTTCTCTGTTTTTTACAGTCTTTTCAAGGTCGGTTTTTACTTTATTTTCATAACCTGAATATGTGTGAACTACATACCATCTTGGTTCTGATTCATAATCTTTTTGAGACATTTTTAACCTCCTATTGTTCTGTATTTGTTTCTGTGTTTTCAGTTGTTGAACTATTGTCTTGGTTTTCACTTGCTGTATTAGTATCTCCTTCTGATGTTGTATTTCCTTCTGTTGTAGTATTGCCATCTGATGTTGTATTTCCGTCTGTTTCTGAAGTATTACCATCAGTAGTTGTGTTTTCTTCACTATTAAACTTTTCATCTACTAGACTTTGTAGATTTGTTATCCCATATTTATTTCCTAAGTCAAAAACTACATCTAGTGCGAAAACTATTACTGCTGTAATTAATACTATTGTTACAACAGCTACTGTATTATTTACTAATTGCTTTGGTGTAGGCCAAATTACTTTTTTTAGTTCTGCTTTGAAATCTTTGAAATAGTGCTTTTTCACTTTATTATCATTTTTGTTTTGATTCTTAGCCATTTTATTTCCTCCTTAAAATAGCTTATACTATTTAGTTTCTTTATGTGTTGTACGTTTTTTGCAGAATTTACAATATTTAACTATCTCTAGTCTATCTGTATTATTTCTTTTATTTTTTGATGTCATATAATTTCTATGTTTGCATTCTGTACATTCTAGTATTATATTTTCTCTTGGTCCTTTTGCTGCCATTTAAATACACCTCCGACTTTTTTAACCTTACTTTTTTTGAAACGATGTGAGCATATGTTAACTACATATGCTCCAATATTTTACCACTTTTTTCTAGGTATGTCAATGAATTTTCTTACTTTTTTCTTCTTTTTTTATTTTTTGTTTTCATATTAATAACTTTTTTCGTTTTTTTGTTGTTTTTTTGTACAGAAAAACCAAATTTGCCTAGTTTTTTTCCTAATGAATAATATCCTCCATTTGAATATGCAATTAAGTCACATTTAGAAATATCAAAAGCACCTTTTTCATCAATATATTGTTCATCAGCATTTATAGCTAATACTTCTGCAATAAACATATGATGACTTCCTAATTCTTTTACTTCTTTAACTTTACATTCAACCGATACTGGGCTTTCTTGTATCATTGGGCATTTTACAAATTTAGCTTTTTCTTTTGTCAATTTCAACTCTTTAAATTTATCAACTTTTGCTCCTGTTTTTACACCACACCAGTCAGTAGCATATGCTAATTTTTGTGTTGTCAAATTAATTACAAATTCCCCTGTTTCTTTTATTATATTATATGAATGTCTTGTTGGTCTTACTGATATATATACCATAGCAGGATTTGTATTTATTATACCTGTCCATGCAACTGTTATTATATTAGATTTTTCCATTGTACCACACGAAACCATTACTGCTGGTAATGGATATAAAAATGTACCAGATTTCCATGTAACTTTTGACATAATATTTAACTTGTTTAAAACAAGTATTCCTCCTTTTATTTTTTAGATTTCATTTCTATTGCCTTTTTATATAATTCATTTACTTTGTTAATTTTTGAGCTTAGTTCTTTCTTTTTCAACTCTATATTAATATTTAGCTCTTTAATCTGTGATTCGTATAATTGTTCTAATTCTTTTGCTTCTTGTTTAGATAATTGTTTTTCAGAAATTTCTCCATTTTCTAGTTTATTTTGAAGTTCTAGAATTTTATTTCTTTTTTCTTGTTCAATTTTTAACTTATCCCTAATATTATTTTCTTTCATAAATAACTCCTATATTATTATTTTTGGGTATCAATTCTAGGTTGATTTTCTGATATTAATTTTGATAATTTAGCATCTAAATCATTTTGAACTTGAATTTCTAAATCTAATCTATCTTGTTCACGCATTTTATCTTCTCTTTCTAATCTTAATTGTGCTAGTTTACCTCTTGATTGTGAGATTGTTTGATTTGGGTCAAATATATTTTCATCTAATAAGTTTTGGCATGCAATGTCAAATTCTTCTTGATGTTTTCCTTTATGTGCTTCAATTTTTCTATACAACTCGAAAATTTTTGCATCATATTCTTGCAATTCTTCTAAAATCTCCATTGGAGACATTTCGTCTTTAATTACTTGTTGAGCAATTAATAATCTTTCTTTAATTTCATTAATTCCTGCTGTCCCCATTCCTTTAAATCTTCTTAATTGATTTTCAGTAAGATTGCATAATTGTTTTGCTGTTGTTATTCCATTATTAAAAAGAATATTATGTGTTCTTGTTGAAAATCTCATTTGACCAATTGTCATTGTGATAGGTATAATTCCATCTGCTGAATTTACATTACTTTTGGCAATATCTTTTTTTCTCGCATTATAGACTTCTTGAATTTTATCTCTTTCACATTCTAGTTCTTTCATTTTTGATGTTAAAAGTCTTTGAGCTTCATCTCCATATGTGCTGTCATATGCAACTCTTTCAATTGCTCCTTGTTTTGCTAATCTTTCTTCAGCTTTCTTTTGGATTTGCTCTATTCGTGTTTGACGCACACCATATTCTGTTGCAATACCACTAAGTGTAGTTACATTTCCATCATCTAATCCATATCTTTTCCTTAATACTGTTTCTTGTCTTATTGAGAGCCTTTTTATTTCTTTATCAAGCACATCTATATCAATGCTTTGGATTTCTGTATATGGTACAGATGCTACTTCTCTTAATTCTAAAAGTTTTAATGCTAGTTTAACATATCCTTCTTTTTGTTTCAATGAGATTTCTCTACTACAAATTGTAACTACTCCTGGTTCTCTTATACCTAATCTTGCTCTTTCTTCTGGATCTATTTTTATTTTTCCAGTTTTATATCCTTCAACAAATTGGTCAATATCTCCATATTTTTCAAATATACGTTTTATAACCACTCGGTCAATTCTATATTTTTCATTTATTTCTCCTAGTTCTTTTGGAGATAATCTTAAATAGCCTAATTCTCTTAAATTCTTAATTTGATCATTAGATAGTCTTAACTCTCCACAATTGAATCTATGCTGTAACCAACCTTTATGTATTCCAATTTTGCTTCCGTGGCTATCTACAGTATTTTGTTCAATTTTTTGAGAAGGATTCACTTTATGAAAACTAATAAGCATATTATATATTTGTTCGTCAGAAATTGGAGCACTTCTTTTTCTCTCTCCTATTACTCCTATTTTTTTTAACCTTTCTCTAAGTTCTGAAGAAATATTTAGTTTTCCTCTATTCGCTTGACTTCTAATATTATTTTTCCAAACTCCTATATTAAAACTTTTATATACTGTATTAGATTTAATTTCTTCTCCTGTTTCTCTAACAAACTCCTCCATAATTTCAAGTTTTTGTTCTATTGTAAAATTTTTTCGTAAATCCATATATAATTCTTTCATATTTTTGAACCTCAACCTTTTAATTTGACATAAATATTATATTACTTTTTTTCAATTTTGTAAAGTTTTTATTGACTTTTAGGCAATTGTGCTATAATATTTACTTGATTTTAAATTGAAGGTGAACAATAATTATGAAGTTAGATGATTTAAGTTCTAAAGAACAGGTTTTTTATGATTTTTTTGTTTGGTTATTTGATGATAAAAGAATAACTGATAAAAATATAGATTTAGAAAAGGAGATTGATATTTCTTTAGCTCCTTTTTATAATGATCCTAATATTTACTTTCCAAAGCAAATTGAAAAATTTTTTGAAACAAGTGCAATGCAACGTTTAGGAAGAATTTCTCAGTTGGACTTATCTATAGATTTATATTTTAATTTATATCATAATAGGCTAGAACATTCTAAAGGGGTATATTATAGAAAACTAGAAGAAATGGTATACAACTTTCAAAATCCAAACTGGAAAGATAAAGTCGAAAAAGAAAATTTAAAACTTTATTTAATAGCTGAATTAATAAAAATGGCAGGACATGATATTGGACATTTTCCATTATCACATGCAATGGAAGAACAAGTATATTCTTGTCATGGTGCACATGAAGTCGTTGGAAAAAGAATTATGTTAGAAAACCCAGAAATTAATCAAGTATATACTGAAATTAGCCCTGAGTTACCAGAAATTATGCATGAACTTTATGAAAAAGATATATGGAATTTTCGTGAGCATGATGAAAGCAGTTATGATGTTGATAGATTAGACTATTTGCAAAGAGATAATATTTATTGGGGAACCCCTGTGCATTTACCTTATCTACAATATGAAACAGTCCAAGTTGAAGTTGATGCTTCCAATAAACCACAAAAAAACAATGATGGTAGTATTATATCTTTAGATGCATCTAAAAATAGTATTGATGTTTATAGCTATGAGAATTTACAAGATATAGAACATTTCCTAAGTCTAAGAGAAAGTGGATATGTAAACAAAATATATTCTGTTCCCTATTCTCATGTTAGAGAAGCTTCAGTAGGTGTATTTTTTAAAGCTTTTCTAGAAAGTCCTTCTGCATGTGGGAAAGATTTAAGGCATTATATAACAGTATTACAAACACAAAAAATTGAAGATATTGACTTGAATTTACTTTTGGGTTGGGATGAAGTAAAATTTTATTCTGAAATTATTGATATAGCTCAAAATCATGAAGATGAAAATATTAGACAATTAGCAACCTTAACAATTCCAAAGTTAGATGCATTTTTAAATATTTTATATTCTTCATTAAATATCCATGCAAAAAAGGGTGAATATTCAGAGCAAGAAAAAACTTTACTAAAAAAAGTCAAAAAAATTATATCTGGAAATAGTGAATTATCTCAGAATTTGAAAAATCCAGATTTTATAAGAAGTCAAACTTTATTTTGTAATAATCCATCTAAAGAAAGTATAGATATAAATTTACAAAGGTTATTAGAACAAAATATAATATTTAGACAAAATAAGAAAGTTAAAGCCTATAACCCAAAGGAACCAATCTATGTAAGGAGTTCAGAAGGTAAAATATATGAGTTATCAGAACATCCTGAAAGAACATGTAATTGGGCAGAAAGAACAACTACTTTAAATAGTATTTTTACATATATTCCTTATTTAAAATATTCAGTTTCACATGAAGATGAACTAACTTATATAAAAAATTATTTTAATAGAAATGGGCAAGAATTTGATGCACCATCACATGAAACTAAAATTAATATGCAACCATTACAAGTTGGTAATAGTTTAAAAAATGTTTTTGAAGAAATTGAATTATAATAAAAAAAGAGGTATTTTATAATGCCTCATTTTTGCTTGTATAAAATAAAAAAACTGGCAACAACCTATTTTCCCAGCAAGGTAACCCACAAGTATCTTCGGCACATTGGAGCTTGACTTCTGTGTTCGGGATGGGAACAGGTATTTCCTCCATGTTATCGTCACCAGAAAATTATATGTGTGAAAGCACACTCAAAAATACATAGATGAAATATTATTAGGATTAATTAAATTATAGTTAAGCCCTCGATTTATTAGTATTGGTCAGCTCAATATATCACTATACTTACACCTCCAACCTATCAACCAATTAGTCTTATTGGAATCTTACTACTTTACAGTATGGGATATCTTATCTTAGGGTGGGCTTCACACTTAGATGCTTTCAGCGTTTATCCCTTCGGAACTTAGCTATCCAGCTATGCACTTGGTAGTACAACTGGTGCACCATCGGTTCCTTCAACCTGGTCCTCTCGTACTAAGGTCAACTCCCTTCAAATATCCTCCGCCTGCGACAGATAAGGACCGAACTGTCTCACGACGTTCTGA
>ERZ1643251.5652-NODE-5652-length-10087-cov-8.161384_pt1 | contig 10087 bp, 11 predicted proteins | sample MGYA00579261_ERZ1643251 | MGnify/ENA primary metagenome ERZ1643251 (study PRJEB29033, sample SAMEA4952267) | chicken gut metagenome | biome: Broiler Chicken; feature: Gastrointestinal Tract; material: Caecum | place: Ireland | collected 2018 | study: Broiler...
ATCGGAATCTTTTTTATTAATGATAAGGTATCTTTTTAAAAAAGGATTAACATAATTTTTATTTTTCCTTGACATATAATGGATATATGTGCTAGAATTGATTTTACCGCTTACAAAAGGAGAGATAAAATAATGTTAAGCAAAATTGAATACGTCTATGGTAAAGATAAAGCAAATGAAGTTCAATTATTAGGTGCTAAAGTATTTTCTTTTGATGGTAAAGATATTCAAGATAGAGAATTCTATGTTGGAAAGTCTTATAGTGTGGATGAGTTATGTAGTAATATAGAGTTGGCCAATTCTATTGGTATTAAAGATTTAAATTTATTAAGTATGAGAGCAAAATCAATTAATAGTACTGGTATAATTTATTTCCCTCAAACAGAAAGTTATGGTTTTCTAGGAAATAAAGATATAATCGTACCATATATTGAAAATTTATCAGTAGAAGATACTTTAGAACAAGCTATAGCACCTTTTAGAGAAAACACACTAACAAGAGAAGCTTTAATGGATTATGTTAATCAATTATATCAAGATTTAGATCCAGAAAATTCTCTTAGTGAGCTTTGTGATTTACCTTTATCAAGACAAAAAGTATCAGCAAGATAGTATATTTATCTTGCTTTTTTCATATAATTTTTTAGGTGATGCTATGGAAGGTATTAGTTTTGGTACACAAGAAATAAAAATGGTTGATAGAAGTAATATTACTTTATCTGGGGTAAATAAAATTGTCAGTTTTGATGATGAAGAGTTTTTGATGGAAACTACTATGGGCAATCTTAGATTGCTTGGGGAAGGGTTAGAGTTACTCAAGTTAGATACTAATGATGGTAATGTTAAAATTAAGGGTCATATAAATTCTTTAACATTTTTAGATGGTAATATTGCTAAGAATAAAGAAAGTGTTTTTAATAAATTGTTTAAATAATGGATAGTTTTATTCAACTTCTTTCTTTTTTAGCATCTTTTCTTTATGGAATGATATTTTATTTACTAACTAAATTTAATTATTTTATTTTATATAATAAAAAAGGAATAGTTAAATTTATAATAACGCTTGTTTTTATAATTGATATAGTAATATTATATATTTATGTAATGTATAGAATTAATAATGGATATTTTCATATATATTTTGTAATTCTCGTAATTTTGGGATTTATTCTCATGCATAAATTATATAAATATTTGCAAATGTTATGTAAAAGTTGCGTCAATAAAATTAAAAAAAAGTAAAATGGTATTTACCATTTTACTTTTTTTGGTATAATTGGTAATGATATTTGGGGTGATTATTGTTTGAAACGAACAAAGAAAGAAAAGAAAAGATTATTTGTAATTTCTAGTATGATTGTTATTTTAATGGTTATGTTAGTGCGTACAGTTGCAAGTGATTGGCAAGAAATAATGGATAATAATCATCAAATAAAACATTTAACTGAAGAATATAATAGTCTTTTAAGTGAAGAAAAGAAGTTGGAAAGTGATGTTGCAAAATTACAGGATAGTGATTATATAGCAAGATATGCTAAAGAAAAATATTTATATTCACAAGATGGAGATACAATTATAAGAATGGATGATTAAAGTTCGTTCTTATTTATTATCTTATCGATTAGTCCATATTCTAGAGCTTCATCAGCGGACAAGAAATTATCTCTTTCGGTGTCTTCAGCAATTTTTTTAATATCTTGTTTAGTATTTTTGGCAAGTATTTTGTTTAGTTTTTCTTTTAGTTTAATTATTCTTTCAGCAGCAATTTTAATGTCAGTTGCTTGGCCTTGAGCACCACCGATTGGTTGATGAATCATTATTTCAGTATTAGGTAATGCTAGTCTCGTGTTGCCACTAGAAAGTAAGAAAGCCGCCATGCTAGCGCACATACCTAAGCCAATAGTTATTACTTTGCTAGAAACAAAATTCATTGTGTCATAAATACTCATACCAGAGGTAATAGAACCACCAGGACTATTAATATAAAGATAAATATCTTCATGATTTATATTATCTAAATATAGTAGTTCACTAATAACAATGTTGGCAACAGAATCATTAATTTCACCACTTAAAAATATAATTCGATCTTTCAGTAGTCTAGAGTATAAATCATATGCATATTCTTTATTACTGCTTTTTTCAATAACTGTGGGTATTATATTCAAAATTTATCACCTAGATAAATAATAGTAAAAAAGTGTAAATTTTATTCAAAAAAAAATATAATTATGATATAATCTTAAAGAATAGAGGGATATAAATGGATACAGTGAAAATAACATTCGCTGATGGAACAGTGCATGAGTATAGTCGTGGTACGACATTTTATGAAATGAGTAAAGATTTTCCGATGGAAAATATTATGGCTGTAAAAATAGATAATGAAGTATATTCCTTAGATACTAAGGTTTTTGAAGATGCTAAACCAGAATTTATTAATACTAATGATATTATTGGAAATAAAATATATAAAGCAGGGCTTAAATTTTTGTTTGAAGTAGCTTTAATAGAAACATTTCCAGAGTTAGAAGTAAGTTTTGAACATAGTGTTCCACGAGGGATGCTAGGTGTAGTTGAAGGAAATAAAATAATTACTCAGGAAGATTTGCAAAAAATAAAACATAGAATGGATGAAATTGTAAATGAAGATGCTATTATTCAGAAATTAAATATTTCTCCGAAAGAAGCGATTAAATATTATCTACAGTTTAAAGAATATGAAAAGGCTGATAATATCCAAAGTATTACTGATAGATTAGCAACTTTATATAAGTTACATAAGAAATTAAATTATTTTTATTCAATTATGCCTTATTCGACTGGTAGTATTAATAAATATGAATTAGTTTATTTAGGTAAAAATAGAATCGTATTTATTTTTCCAACAGTAAGGAGTAATGGAGAAGTTCCTGAGTATGTTCATTATGCGAACATAATCGATTCTTTCTTTAAAGGTAAGAAATGGTTAGAAAATTTGCATATGCCTTATATAAGTAATTTAAATAAAACAATTGGTAATGGTAAAATAAAAGATTTTATTAAATCAAATGAGTTAATGTTTAGTTTAGATATTGCAAAAGTGGTCGATAATATAATTAGTAATCATGATATTAAATTTATTTTAATTGCAGGACCATCATCTAGTGGAAAAACAACTACTAATTCGAAGATTGCTTCTTATCTAGAGGCTTTAGGTTATGATGCAATTAAGATAAGTTTAGATGATTATTTTGTCAATCGGGAAGATACTCCGAAAGATGAAAATGGTAAGTATGATTTTGAGTGTTTAGAGGCAATTGATGTAAAACTATTTAATGAAGATTTACAAAAACTATTAAATGGTGAAGAAATTAGTTTGCCGGTTTATAATTTTATAAGTGGAAAAAGAGAATATCCTAATAATAAAGTAAAGTTAAAAGAAAATAGTATATTTTTAATTGAAGGTTTACATGCTTTAAATGATAAAATAACAGAAGGAATAGATAATAAATATAAGTATCGGATTTATTTAAGTCCTTTTATTCCAATTAATATCGATATGCATAATTATGTGTCGACATTGGATTTAAGATTACTTAGAAGAATTGTTCGGGATAATCGAACACGAGGATATGATTGTTTAAAGACGATTGATAATTGGCAAAGTGTAAGAAATGGAGAAGAAAAATATATATTCCCATATATTCATCAAGCAGATATTATTATCAATACAGCTTTAGCATATGAAGTAGGGGTTTTGAAAGTTTATGTGGAACCATTGTTACTTTCGGTGGGGGTTGATTCCATTTACTATGAGGAAGCAAGAAGGTTAATCGGGTTTTTAAATCAGTTTTTCCCAATTCCTGGGGAATATGTAACAGATGATTCAATTTTAAGAGAATTTATAGGAGGAAAGTATAATGATTAAAGTTGCAATTAATGGTTTTGGTAGAATAGGGAGACTAGCTTTTAGACAAATAGTAACACAAACAGATTTTGATATAGTTGCTATTAATGATTTGACTAGTGCAGAAGATTTAGCATATTTAGTTAAATATGATACAGTACATAGAGCATTTCATGAAGATGAAATATCATTTGAAGGAAATGACTTAGTTGTAGCTGGTAAACATATTAAGGTTTATTCGGAAACAGATCCAGCGAATCTTCCTTGGGGAGAATTAGGTGTCGATTTAGTATTAGAATGTACTGGTAAGTTTACAGCATATGATGATGCAAAAAAACATATCGATGCTGGAGCAAAAAAGGTACTTATTTCAGCTCCAGGCAAAGGTTTAATGAAGACAATAGTTTATAATGTAAATCATGATACTTTAACTAATGATGATACTATTGTATCGGCGGCAAGTTGTACAACTAATTGTCTTGCACCGGTATTAAAAGTTATAAACGATAATTTGGGTATTAAGAAAGGCTTCATGACAACAGTTCATGCTTATACGAATGATCAAGCAACTCTTGATATTGCTCATAAAAAAGGAATTAAGGCTAGACGTGGTCGTGCATGTGCTCAAAATATAGTTCCGGCATCAACTGGAGCTGCAAAAGCAATTGGTTTAGTTATTCCAGATTTACTTAATAAAATGGATGGTAATGCTTTTAGAGTACCAGTTGCAGATGGTTCTGTAATTGATGTAACTTTAGAACTATCTAAAAATACAACTGTAGAAGAAGTAAATAAGTTGCTTCAAGATAATCAAAATGAAACACTTAAATTTACAATGGATCCAATTGTATCAAGTGATATTTTAGGTAAAAAATATGGAGCAGTAGTTGATGGACTTTCAACTAGTATAGTTGAAAGTGATGGAACACAACTTGTAAAAATTGTTGCTTGGTATGACAATGAATATGGTTATACTGCTCAAATGCTTAGAACTGCTAAGAAAATGTTTCAATAAAATGCAAGAAATTGCATTTTTTTAATGTTTTCAAAATTGAAAAAGTAAAGTTTTCCATTCCGAAAAAATTCGTCTTTCCGAAAAAATTCGGAATGGTAATGTTTACATTTAAAATGAAACATAGTTTTGAAGATGCATTTTTAATTACTAAAGTACAAAGATATGATGTTAAGGGAAGAAAATATATAAATACACCATATAAATATTATTTTGAAGATATTGGGCTTAGAAATGCAAGATTAAATTTTAGACAAGTTGATAAAGGTCATCTAATGGAAAATATTATATATAATGAACTTTTAAGAAGGGGATATAATGTTGATGTTGGTATAGTAGTAGTTAACAAAAAAGATGAAAATGGAAATAATACTAAGCCCCAATATGAAGTTGATTTTGTATGTAATCAAGGAAGTAAAAAAATTTATATTCAATCAGCATATGAGATGAAAGATGATTTAAAAGAAATACAAGAAAGAAAATCATTACTGAATATAAATGATTCATTTAAAAAAATAATAATTACTGGAGATGTAAGTAAACCTAGAACAGATGATAATGGTATTATAATAATGGGCATATATTATTTCTTGTTAAATGATGATAGTTTAAATCAATGAGTGTAGCTTAGGTGAATATGATTTACATTACTGGAGATAAACATGCTGATTTTAAAGACGCCTTTTATTTTTGTTATGCTAATAAAACAACTATAAAAGATACTTTAATAGTTCTTGGAGATGCAGGAATAAATTATTATACTGATAAAATAATATTTATGTTTCATAAAATTGAAGAGTTTATATAAGTTAGTTTTGTAAGTTGGAAAATTTATTTTTGAGTTTCTAATATTGCTCTAAGTAATCTAACTTGAGCAACATTCGCTTGATAATGACGATAATGATAACTGCTTTTTATCATATTATCCAAGTCATCTTCACTTCTTGTATTAACATTATTAATAATATTTTTTAGTGTTTCTAAAGGAATTGCTACTCTTCCTAATGGTTTGACATAAAAAAGCCTTATAGAATAAGGACTTGTAAGTGATCTGGAATGGGGGATGCTGCAAAACTTGGGTGGCTTTGAGTAATAAAAATATTCAAGATATAATTGATTTATCTTATGAAGAAATATCTTGTTTTTAACATTAATATTATTAAAAACTAAAAACTAAAAACTTTTCATTAGAAATTTAATACAATAGTTTTGAGCAATATAGATTTTTAGGTTAATTTAGTTTATAATGTTGATATATATTTGGAGGTTTATATGAATTTAGAAAGTTTTATATCAGGTAGTTATAGACAAGGCGAAGGCTATAAGGCATTTTTGCCTAGTAAAATAAATTATAATTGGGGTTGGAATGATACAAAACTTGATTCACTATTAGCTGAGGCAAGTAGGCAACTTGGTGAGTTAAATGCATATTCTTTACTACTTCCAAATGTTGATTTGTATATCAAAATGCACGTTCAAATTGAAGCTAATAAATCTAGTAAAATAGAAGGAACTAGAACTACAATTGAAGAGGATTTAACGGATTATCAAGATATTAATCCTGAAAAAAGGGATGATTGGGAAGAAGTTCAAAATTATATTAAGGCTACTAATTACGGAATTAAAAGAATTTCCGATGGTTTTCCTTTGTGTAATAGACTCATTAGAGAATTGCATAAAGTTTTGTTAAGTGGTGTAAGGGGAGAATATAAGTTGCCAGGTGAGTTTAGAAAATCACAAAATTGGATAGGGGGAACAATGCCTTCAAATGCAGCATATGTTCCACTGCTTGTTAGTGATTTAGACGATTGTTTAAATGATTTAGAAAAATTTATTAATAATGAAGAAATAGAAACTCCTGATTTAATTAAGATTGCTATTATTCATTATCAATTTGAATCCATCCATCCATTTTTAGATGGTAATGGTAGAATTGGTAGACTTTTGATTCCTCTTTATTTGCAAAGTAAAAAAATATTAGATAATCCTTGTTTATATGTTTCTTTCTTTTTTGAAAAAAATAGAGATTTATATTATAGTAAGTTAAATATGGTAAGAATAAATAATGATATTATTGGTTGGATTAAGTTTTTCTTAGAGGCCATCATTGAAACTGCTAAAATAGCAAAGGAAAAGTTTAAAAAGGTTGTTGAACTTACTAAAAGAATAGATAATGAAATTAGTAGTTTAAAAGTTACTTATGATAATGCTAAAAAAGTTATTGATTGTTTTTATAATGATCCCATTTGTTCTCGAAAAAAAATTGCAGAAATTACAGGAATGCCTATGTCTACTTTAAACGGTGTGATTTCAGAAATGCAAAAAGCTAATATTTTAAAAGAATCAACAGGATATTCTAAAAATCAGTTATTTATATTTCAAGAATATGTCAATATATTTTTAAGTTAACAATATATTTTTAAGTTAAATTTATAGAACGAAAAATTAACAAAATTCGTTTTATAAAAATTTATAGAACGAAAAATTGCAAAAATTCGTTTTATAAAAATTTATAGAACGAAAAATTAACAAAATTCGTTCTATAAATTGAAAAAGTATTTATTTTTTTGTTCCTAATATTGCTTTAAGTAATTTAGCTTGAGCAATACTCGCTTGATAATGACGATAATGATAACTGCTTTTTATCATATTATCCAAGCTATCTTCACTTCTTGGAGTAACATTATTAATAATATTTTTTAAAGTTTCTGGAGTAATTATTACTTTTCCTAATGATTTGACTTTAGCTATTTCTTCTTCTATATTACATTCAAGAGTAATTGGAGGTATATCTAGTATTTGATAAAGTTGGTTAATATTTTTTATTACAAGTTTTTTACTGTCATCAATAATAAATTCTAAAGAATTACTTTTTATAAAAAATTGTAATCTTTTATATCTATTAAAAATAGAATGATAAAGCATATCAGCTGGTACAACTAGTCCCTTATGCTTTTTTTCTATTTCATCAAATGCCATAGGAACTAAAAAATGACTAATATTATTTTGGTATGTTTCATCTTCTTCACTTCTTTTTGAATCCCAAGTAATATCTATTGCGAAAACACCTTTTATTCCATATTTGTAATCATTTATTATAGCAATATTTTCTTGGTGCCCTGAGTTGATATTTGTCTCATCATTCCAGGATAAAGGAAAAACATTTAAATTCAGTATACTAGCTATTGCATTTAAATAATTAGAATATCCAACACAAACTATATTATCTCTTTTAATTATTTGGTTTAGACTTCTACTTATAGAACATTTATCTTTCTTACCTTCTTTTTTATATATTCTTTCTTTATATTTTTGATAGATATAATATATTGCTTCAGTTTCAGAATAGTTATTTTCTATAATAAATTCTACATCAATAATAATTGCTTGATACATATTTATCATTTCTTTTAAAGTAATATATTCTCCAGTAGTATATTCATCCATAAAAAATAGGTTTTTATCAGATACTAAAGGGTTAGTAAGTATCGATATTTTTTCTGTAAATGGTAAATAACTTAAATCAACAATAATTGGTATATCAATAGTTTCTAATGATTCAAAGTGATATCTAAGTATCGGTTTTGTTCTTTTAAATATTTTTTTAAATCTACTTAAATTAATGCTTCCTAAAGCATTTGAAAAACTCATGTTTTCATTATAGTTATCTTTAAATATTTTAGATAAAGAGAAATTAAATCTAAATTCTTTATAAGATTCAACACTTTTAAAGTAAAAACAAATTGTGTTATTCTCTATATTTATTTCTTCGGCATCAATATCACTATGAATAAAAACTCTTATTCTCATACTTATCACTTGGTTAGTTATTCTAGCATAGTTAGTGTTTAATGTCTAGAAATATCTTGAATAAATATTGCATACGTGTTAAACTTATGATAGTAAGGATAGATGAATATGACTGATAGAAAGAAATTGGAAAAATATTTAATAATTGGGGCAATTGCAATATTTGCAATAATTAGTGCAACATATGCTTATTTTCAAGCACAGTTAGGTAATGGGGCAAGCGCAAATGTTGATCTTGATACTAGTACAACTGATAGTTTAACATTTGATGTAAATAATGCAATTGATTTAAATATTAACCAATTTAATTTTGGGGTAGGAGCTGGTAATCTTTCAAGTAATGCAATAGCAAGTGCAACTTTGCTTGCTAATAATGCATCTAATACAGCTACTTATACTTATTATGTTTATTTTAAAATTAATTCTAATGAATTTGTTTATACAACAGAAGATAATAAACCAGAAATAATACTTACAGTGACTGACCCAGAAGGAAATCCTGTTACATCTATTGATGGACTTACATATGTACCAAATGTCCAAACTACAACTAGTGATGGATCTACGCAAACAGTAAGTGGTTTTGATATTACAACAGCAAGTGGTACTTTTGTAGTAGCTTCCGCTTATAGTATAACTGCAAATAGTACAACACCAACAACACAAAATTGGGAGTTTACTGCAACATTTATAAATCTAGATTCAGATCAACAAGGTAATACCGGCAAGAGTATGGATGCAGAAATTATAATACAACAAGAAGAACTTAAACCTACTTTAGCAGATTATATAACAAATTTATATACAGAAGATGGAGTAAATGGACTTTATTATCATGATGGCGTAGGAAGTTATACGAATGCCGATCAAGAAGCAGGGGATAATTCATATAGATATGCAGGAGCAGACCCAAATAATTATGTGTGTTTCGGGTCAGTTGAAGAAACATGTCCATCAGAAAATCTATACAGAATTATCGGAGTATTTGATGATGATAAAGATAGTAATTATCAAATAAAATTAATAAAGGCTGATTATACAACAAGTGCAATGTTAGGAACAGATGGAAGAGATTATTATGGTGCTTATAATCAGGGTACTTCAAGTTATAAAGGAAGTATGGATACAAGTACAATAGCAGGATATAGATGGAATAATGATAAAAGTGTAAGTGGTAGTGGATCAAATAACTGGACAACAAGTGAATTTAATAAAATAAATTTAAATACCAATTATTGGAATTATTTAGGTACAACATGGCAAAACTTAATAGCAGAAACAACATGGCATCTGGGAGGAATGACATCATTTAGTTATACAGCAAAAGAATTTTATGATGGCGAAAGAAATAATGCCGGATATGGCAGTAACCCAAC
>ERZ1643251.5653-NODE-5653-length-10085-cov-5.713659_pt1 | contig 10085 bp, 12 predicted proteins | sample MGYA00579261_ERZ1643251 | MGnify/ENA primary metagenome ERZ1643251 (study PRJEB29033, sample SAMEA4952267) | chicken gut metagenome | biome: Broiler Chicken; feature: Gastrointestinal Tract; material: Caecum | place: Ireland | collected 2018 | study: Broiler...
CAGCTCCAGATGCTCCTGAAGATGCCAATTGCCCCGGTTCTGTTTGATTAACAGTTTTTCCAGTTTCCTGAGACGCCTGTACGGCTTCCTGCTTCTTTGCAGCTTCTGCTTTCGATGTTGTTTCCTTTGAAACTCCTGTTGACTTACTGCTCTGGGTAGCCTTCGCAGAAAGAGCATCCGCTTCCTCTGTTTCCTCCGTTTCTTCCTGCACTTCTGTTTCCTGTTGCTGAGTACTTTCCTGCGTTGCTTCTGTTTCCTGAGAAAGCTCCTCTGCGGGCGCCGTTTCTCTCTCCTCCGTTTCCAGAACCTGAGTCTGTTCAGCTGTGACTTGTTCAGCTGCTTCATTTCCACATCCTGCAAGGATTGTAACCATTACCAAAACAGTAACTAAAAATTTTTTCTTCATTTCTCCGGTTTCCCCTCTCGTTAAAATCTTCTTTTATTATGACATAGGACAAAACACTGACCCGCAATTCCCATTTATTTAGGATTCCTTGCCGCGGAGCCGTTCCATTTCTTCCTTAATGCTGATCAAATTGTTATATTCCTCTTCACTTATGATAACAACATTCTTACTGCTTTTGGGCCGGACTACCATAATACATTCGCCGGCAACGGCCTTGTCCATAAAAAATTTGAAGTTTCTTTTTAACTCGGTTGCTACCGTTGCTGTTGCCATACAATCCCCTCCTTCAAAATATCTTATTCGATTTCTGATTTGATATTTATATTATATGGCAAGTGATGGAAATTTGCAAGAGTTTTTTTCCATTTTTTTCCTTTTTTATCCGATTAAACTATGAAATTTTCAAGGTGCCAGCTCTTTTATTCCGCTTCTTTTACAATTCTTAACGAACCTGCCGCCAAGGCTGTGTACAGGGCTTCTACCTTGTCTTTTTCCATGTACACATTGATCCTTTGAGCAACGCTTGATTCATCCGAATTTGGAATTTCGGTTCCTGATGAACTAAATGCCTGTACTACCGTTATATCCGGCCAGACAAGCTGCGTCTCATTGTTTTCCCTATCTACAGCATAAATATGTATCTTGTCTCCGGAGCGCAGGATCCCGCCTACAACCTGGTAAATATCATCAGCAGATATACCGGCGATAACAGGATTGTTCATTCCCTCCAGATCCTTTTCATGCGCTTCTACCATGGACGGAGTTGGAATCACGCCTTTGTCCAGAGCTGTAATCGTCACATATCCCCAAAGTTCCTCCAAGCTTTGAAAACCATTCTCCGGAGCAGCGGCCTTTTCAACTTCTTTTATCTCCAAGTAAGTATCTGCATTATTTTCCGTAATTAAGGTCCTTTCCGGAATATCCTGCTTCACCGTAACCACAATACTTTTTTCGTATGCCTGCATGATATTTTTTTCAACGCTGATTAATACGAAAAATACAATTATCGCCATGATCAGGCAGGCCGCAATCAATTTGACCTGTCCCCCGGTACTTACTTCCTTTTTTTGTTCCGTTTCTTTCTTCATATCTATCTTTATATCCTCGCCTTTCTCAGTTTTCTACGATGTCAACGCATTTTTGTTTATATACATCAATGACACGGTTAAAAAATTTAACCTGGAAGCTGATCTTACTATAAACGGATGTCGATTCAATCCTGGTTCCATCCGCTGCCTCCACATTTCCTACGCCACCTTTATATTCTGTTGTATACATATTTTCCGGCCTGCCATTGGGAAAAGTATACTGCACTATATCATTTCCCCGTACCTCATAGATAGAGTACTCATCCAACGTCACCAATCCAAAAATCAGGCTGCTGTTTTGTGACACCCACTGATCGTTTAGCGATAGGTTTGCTTGCAAGGCTCTCTTAAAGAGATTACAGGCTTCTTTCGGATCGCTGATCTGCAGCTGATGGCTGATGCCATACTCTTCAACATTAATTACTGCTGATGCCAGGTTCGAGGCCACCAACGCGTCCTCTATAAAAACCGAGGACGCTTGATGCACCTGAATCTGCAAAATCACCAAAGTAAACAATATCATAAGAAACACGGGTAAAAGTGATACCAGATTTTTGATAATTCCTTCATCCTTTTTCATATTCCACCATTTACCTGCTTAATTTTTTGCAGTTGAAACGCGCCTTTCATGGACGGGTATCGTTTCATCTGCAGTCTCCGGAGAAAAAAGTCCAGGGAAGCTGATCTTTTTGTAATGCAGATTTCCTGTAAACTCCAGCACTACATCCATACCATATCCAGTCTGACTCATAGTGGTTCCTGTAAGCGAAATATCCGTAACACCTATATCATTTAAACTGTTCTTCATTTCTTCCGCGTCTGCATATTCTAAATACCCTACCGTTTCCATTTTTAAAATGTACTGTCTGGCAATCTGATTAATCTGTATTTTTTTCTGCAGCGTTTCCATATTGGTGAACAAAGCCAGGCTTACAATAACTGCAACCAACAAAGATACTAGTAAAAACAGATAATTATCAATTGTTCCGCTGTCCTTTCTCATCTTCCCTCCTTAGAACATTGTAAAAATGTCTTTTATCTTCTGGGCGCAGAGATCAACAATCTCCTCTACAAGCGGTTTTCCCGCAACGGCCAATACCACCAGCAAAGCGATTCCAACAACAGCAAGCCCCGCCTCCATCAATACTGCATTCAATGAGCCGTTATCCTTTTTGTCCATGATGTTTTTCATTTTTTCTACTAATTTTCTCATTTTCTTATTCCTCTTCTTTCTTTAAAATGTTAAAAATTCGCCAACATGTTCTGGGCATCGTACAGATAAGCGTATAAAAAAAGCGCACATGCCCCGGTCAGAAAAAGTATCTGCATAAAGCCTACTTTTCGGGAAAGCCTTTCCTGTTTTTTGTATAAAATATTCTCTTCCACCTCCTTTAGCTGTTCCGTCACATCGGTCAATAGGTCCATGGCCCTTCCTGATTCCAAAGACTGTCTGATTATGACGCATAAAGTATCTATGTATGGGTTGTCAAAGCTGCCGGCAAATATATCCAGCGCCTGCGGCAAATCATATCCGGTAGCGATTTCATCACTCAGCAAAGCCAGTGCATCCCTTAGCCGCACATTTTCTACAGCTTCCCGGCATTCCAGCAATGCGTCCGAGATATACACTCCCGCCGCTGTTTGAATTGCAATAAATTGATACGTCATCCTTATATCTGAAAGCAGCTTTTCATTTGTAAGATGATTGTATAAAACAATCAGCGCCGCCGGCATCACTACGCCCAATATACCCAACACCGCCACAGCAATACCATTGATCATCGAACCAAGCAGCATGCCCAGCATGCCTGTTAAAATGCACAGCCCCAAATATTTTACAGGCTCCGCCAGCCCGCCAATGACATATTTTGCTCCGTTCCGATCTAAAAAAGCCTTTATTTCCCGGTGGCTTAAAATGCCGTCTTTTCTTTCCTTCAGCCTGCTGTTTACATACAGAAATGTTCTTACTCCAACGCCCTGGACCATACTTCTTACGGATACCAACAAGCAAAAAACAAGCAATGCAGTTACGCCAGCCAAACCTAAAACAATGTAATGTATCACGTTTTCCTCCTTATGATCAGTCTTTGTCAAACAAAATGATATTGCAGTAAAATCCCACAACAACCGCCAGCATAAATCCCATAATGCACTTTCCTGCCATTGTGCCGAACGTGATACTCCATATACTTGCCTGCAAAAGCATATCAATCAGTCCCAAAAGCAAAAATACCATGACTATAAGCAATAGCAGCTCCGTTTTTGCAACATTTATAATCGACTTCCTCTTTTTACGGTATGCCATATAATCCTGAATACTCTTCCTGTTGGCACTCACCACGCTTGCATAATCCGCATCGTAACGGCTGCACACCTCCAAATTTCGTATGATTTCTTTAAATTTAGGATGGACAGCTTTATCCTGCAGATCAAAAAGCGCCCTGGATGTATCTCCTGTGATCTGTGTCTGGAAGTAACATTCCTGAAGCAAATCGCTTAGGGGAGGATCTACAAAACGCGATACCTTGTATAGGATTGCGGTGATTTCCCCCTCCGTAACGCTGAAATTATCTAAAAGATTTAAAAATGTTAAAAGATTTTTTTCTACTCTGTTGTAGTTTAAAAGAGATTTTAAATGCAAAACAATAAAAATAAGCGCCGGTCCAAGGAACAATGCCAATATTCTAAACAGTATCCCCGTATGCAGAAGAGAAGCAGTAACATACCCAGCTCCTGCCAGTAAAAGCAGCAGTAAAATCAGCAGCTCTGCGCTAATAAACGGAACCATTTTTTTCATTCCGCTGCCATGCAAAAGGCGCTCAAGTTTTAAAATACCTTTCCTTTTTTCCCAGCCTTCCGGCCGTTTTAATTGCTTTTGCCTTTCCCGGGAATGCTCTTGCACCTGATCCGACAAGCGCCTTACCGTTTTATGGAGCAGCCTTTCTTTCTGTATAAGGCCAAGCAAAAAATAAAATACTGCAAATACCAAAAGTCCGACTGCAATTCGCAGTATAACCAAAACCAAATCACATCACCTCTGCTTTCCTGTATATGATTCTTTGCTGATCCTCCTGCCAGCCTGCAATCTCTGAGATCTCCGCCACCCGGAAATCTTTCATGTAAACCACTGTCTGAAAACTGGCAAGCATCTGCATCAGTTCCGTTTTACTCAGTTTTTCATTCTTTTTCTGAGCGTTCACGGCCACCTTATCCAACGCTTTTTGGGAACTCTCCCCATGGCAGGTAGACAAGCAAATATGCCCTGTAAAAGAAGCGTTCAGCATATCAAATGCCTCTGGTCCTTTTATCTCTCCGATAATGAAATAATCAAAGTCCATAAGCAGCGCAGCTGTTGACAATTCATCAAGTGTATAAACCACCTTGCTCTCTCCCCGGTTCACAAGTGGGTGCATAAAAATCATCTCCGGATGATTTTTTGTAGTAATTTCTTCATTTTCCTGAATGACCAGGCAGGAGCGGTCCTGCGTGATCGCTTCTTCTTTGATAGCATTCAGCAAAATACTTTTTCCTGCTCCGGATTTTCCGCAAATAAACATGGAGCCTTTCTTTGCCCGGTTTACCAGATATTCTGCCTGAGCACTGCTCAGTACTCCCATGGAGACCAACTGCTTTGTATCCGGAAAATTTCTGGGAAATTTACGTATATGAAGGTACGCATTGTCTACGCTGTTTAAAATTGGCATTGACAGAGTAAACCGAAGGATATAATCCGGATGGCTTTTATTATCTGTGAATGTCTGGATGGCATTTACGTTGGAAATATTTATTTGATTTTTTGCCGCCACAAAATCAATGAACCTTTTATATTCTTCTTTTGATCCAAATTTTATATTACTTGTTTCTCTTTTTCCCAGTCGCTTACACCTGACGCAGCCGGCATTTACAATCCTTATATCAGATATATCCGTATCATCCAACAGCCCCTGTAATTTGTAATAACCAAAAACATACTGTTCAAATTCTCCCAGCGCTTGTTTTCTGTCAGTTTCAGTACTCTTGTTTCCATATGTTTTCAGCATATGTGCCGCGGCATTGTCCATAAAAACATCCTTTGGCACAATCCCCCGCCGGACATCTACGATCTCTTTCTGTTTTGGTCCCGTGTAATCATCAATCATATCATCCAAAAGCTCTTTGACCGTCATCTTTTCGGATATTTGCTCTTTTGTGCCTTTTTTAAACAGCACCTGTAATCACTCCTCTCTCCATTCCTTGATTCTCCATAGTTAAAACCAGAGATTTTACGACATATTTGATAAATCCGGGGGCTTTACGCCGCCATTTGGTAATACAAAAACAGTACTATGGCCGCCACAATGGCCAGCATGAATATGATCATGCAACCGGCTTTTATTAAATCCTCTGCTTTTTGCAGCCCCGCCGATTTTTCATATACAATTACAAGCTCTCTTCCCTCCTTTCCCGACAGCAGACGCATCTGATTGGCTAGTCTGTCTTCTTCGTCCTTGCCAAGGCCCGGGGCATCCCGGGTTGAAAGAAAAGCTTCCTGGCTTTCTTTATCCTGCCCTTCTGCTGGATTTTCCTCCGCGCTTTCCTCTTCCTGCTCTTCTAATGCAGAGGGCTCCTCTTCCAGCGCCTCCCCGTTAGCTATATTGCTTACCAGCGCCGACGCTTGTCCTCTTTCTTCCACAGCAGCCCTCTCCTCTTTCTGATCTCTTATCAGAACTGTCTTTGGCGGTTCATGCTTTGTCTCTTCCGTAATATCATTTGGAAATAATGGCGGCCCCAGCTTCGGATGCATAGGCTTTGCTCCTGATTGCTCTTGATTTTCCTGTATTTCCAAAGCCTCACATTCTCCAGCTCCTATCGCAGGCGGATTTCTTAAGAAATTTAATTCCTGTCGAAGTGCTTGTATTCTTAAATCAAGACTGTCTTCTGTTTTTTGCAGTTCCTCGATTTCATCAATTAGGAAATTGCACTCCGCTTTAAGGTCTTCAATCTCCATATAGACGCTCCTTTCCCTAAGATGCAAACAGAATGATTGAATCCGCTTGACGTGTCAAGAGTTTTTGTAAATTTTTAGGTTTCTCCGGAAAATATTTATTTTCTAAGAGGGAATATTTTCATCCTTTATATCAAATTTGAGTATAAATAAAGAAGAAATACGCATCTTGCAAATTGCGTTTTGATTGCTGTAAAATCGGGCATTCTGTGCGTTTTTACTCTGTCTGTTTTTTGAAAAAGTGCCATAAATAGGGACCGCTACAGGCATTATTTTTTGAATGCTTTTTTTCATCGGCGCGAAACTTGAAAAGATAATTTCTGTCAGTGCTTCAAATTTGAATAAATAGTTCTTTTTTCCACATACAAAAAAAGAAGCCTCATGGCTTCTTGCTTAATTTATTTAAAACCGTTATTTTATTTTAAAAATATTGATATAATTTCTTTCCGACACATAACCGGATCAAAATGGACCTCGGTTTCTTCCAATACAAGTAAGCCTATATCCATATAGGCTTACTTTACAGGCAGCTTTTCAAGCAGTATTTGATGAACAAACTTCGGATTCAATTCCCTGTTCCATTTATATTTATTTTTTATTTTGTTATTGCGCCGCCCGATACTTTCTGCTACCGCCTCCCCAAATTTCTGAATCAGCCCATCCCCCAGTCTGCTGGCATACTGGATCAGCAGTTGCGCCGTATCCCGGAACTCATTTTCTGTATAGGTTGCTTTCTGTCTGCGGAATACCACTCCGCTTACATGCTCTTTTATAAGCTCTTTATCTTTTTTGCTTATTTCTTTTTCTGCATACTCTTTTTTCAGCCTAATAAAGTATTTCCCAGCCTTTAATCCTATGGAAAAAAATCTCTTCAGGCTTTGAAGATACCGCATAAGGATGCGCTTTGTTACATGAAGAATTGCACCATACTTTTCCAGAAACTTCTCCCGGCTAATGCAATATTTTCCTCCGTTCTGCGGATTTTTTACGATTTTCAAAAACTCCATGGCCAGAAGCTTTTCTTCCGCCTTGCATTTCAGAAAATCCTTATTTATAAATATATCGTTTCCAGTACTGATATAGCCGCTGTATTCCTTTTCAAACTGGTTGTCCAAGATCGTTACATCCCAATCCCCGTAAAAGGCTTTCTGCGCACTGATAATTCCTTTTTTCTCAAGGTTACGCAGGACATCATAAAAAGTCTGATAAGATATTTCCAGCGCTTTACACACATTTTTATAGTATAGTCCGATCACCCTGCCGCTGTCGTCCTGATAATGTGATATGTATAAAATAAAATCGATTTCTGCTCTGGACAGGCAGGCTTTCATAAGCCTCTCCAAGACATTGTTTCTGATTTTCTGCATATTCCACCCTGCTCACAAGATTTTATACCTGATTCTGTTTCCAATCATCCAAAAGTCGAAATATCACTTCTTCCATTGCTTTAAGGTTATAGCTATCCGGAAAATAGGTTCTTAGTCGTTTCGCTTTAATCACAAGCTGTCCCGATTGTTTTTCCTGCTGTAGCAAAAGCTCTATGACTGTTTCGTTCAGCTTACCCTCTTTGCTGTATTCTTTCAGAGAAATTGCCTGCATCCCGGAAGGTACCGCCTGCTTATCCTGCATCACCTTAAGCAGCATGCTCTGTTCGTCCTGCAATAGATACGATATGTCTGTAGCTGCAATAAATCCCAATTTTTTTTCATCTACCATATCAAGCAACTCCTCATTCAGATAGGTTAAACGGATATACCTTTGAACCTTGCTTCTGCTTTCTCCTATCTTTTCAGCGAATGCTTCATCCAGACGCTTTCCTGTTTCCTTTTCATCCAATCCTAACTCTTTTAAGGCTTCATATTTCATCCTATACGCAAATGCTTTTTCCCTATAAGTTAAATCCTCTCTTTGGATATTGCTGTCCACCATAATAACGGTCGCTTCTGCATCTGAAAGATTTTTTATAATCACTGGCATACTATGTAATCCTGCCAACTGCGCTCCTCTGAAACGCCTGTGCCCCGCAATGATTTCATATCCTCCTGCCCTCCTGGGTCTTACAATCCCCGGAACAAGAATCCCGGATGTTTTAATGCTGTCAACCGTCTCAGCCATCTTATCATCATCTTTTACCTGAAACGGATGGTTCCGGAAAGGATAAAGCTGCTCCAGCGGCACTTCTGAGACTCCATTCATATTTTCATTCAAATCAACTTTGTTCGTTCCCAGAAGTTCATCCAATGTTATCGGTTTGATTTTTGCCGCACTTCTATTCATGACTTAATACCTCCCCTACCAATTTACGATATGCCTCTGCCGTTTTTCCTTTGGGTTCATGCTTATAAATACTTCTTCCTTCTGCACTGGTCTCTTCCATCCTCACGGATCTGGGAATTGCGTCAAATATTCTAAGCCGATCTCCGTAACTTTCTTTTAGCAGTGTAATAATATCCCTGGCATAGGTTGTCCTGGAATCTACCATGTTCGGCAAGATACCTGCAATCTCCAATTTGGGATTTACCTGCTTTTTGATTTTGCCAATTGTTCTGATAAGCTGCTGCAGGCCCCGTACAGATGGTTTCGCAGCCTGTACCGGTATAATAACTGTATCTGCCGCAGCAAGTGCATTGATTGTTAAAAGCCCCAGAGATGGCATGCAGTCAATTATGATGTAGTCATATTGGGGGCGCAGCCTGTCCACATAGTTTTTGAGTACATATTCCCTGCACATGGCATTGGCCAATGTAACTTCAATGCCGGATAATTCAATATTTGCAGGGAGAATTTCCACTTGTTCCTCATGGAAAAGTGTCCCATAATTTATAGACATTTCTATTTCATTTATTATATTTAGCATGATGTTTGCCAGCGTAGTATTCATTTCATCTGGTTCTGGAAATCCCAAGCAATCCGTCAAGCTCCCCTGGGGGTCTTCATCAATTAATAGAACTCTTTTTCCCGCTTCAGTCAAACCAATACCAAGATTTATCGTAGCGGTCGTTTTTCCAACGCCTCCTTTTTGATTCACAACTGCGATTACTTTTGCCACGATCTTTCCTCCTTAGATTTTAGTCTTTTTAGCCTTGAATCATTAACTGCCTTAATCCATTCCTGCAGCTTGTGTTTTTCTCTATAGATCAATCGAATCCACATCCACAATAGAAAAATTTGCCCTGTGTACACAATCTCTACCGTAGCATATTTGGCTTGGGTAATTGACACTCCACACGACTAAAGTCGTGGGATTCTTGCTTCAGCGACCACTACATTACTGCGAGAGTTTTAGTTTTACATGGTCTCCACAAGCGTAAATTCCCGTATGCCCTACGGTACTGAAATATTTTAGGCTAATGATAGCCCTTTCTTTAGGATGTTTATACTTGCGTTGGTATCCCTGTCGTGCTTTGTATGGCACTCTGGACACTCCCATTTGCGAATAGATAGCTTCTTCACCAATGGATTCTTATATCCGCAGACAGAACAGGTCTGACTGCTTGGATACATAGCAGGTACTTTGATGATCTCATTCCCGTACCACGAAGCCTTGTATCCGAGCATTGCAAAAAACTTTGCCCATGACGCACTTGCTATGGATTTTGCAAGTTTA
>ERZ1643251.5658-NODE-5658-length-10071-cov-11.933407_pt1 | contig 10071 bp, 5 predicted proteins | sample MGYA00579261_ERZ1643251 | MGnify/ENA primary metagenome ERZ1643251 (study PRJEB29033, sample SAMEA4952267) | chicken gut metagenome | biome: Broiler Chicken; feature: Gastrointestinal Tract; material: Caecum | place: Ireland | collected 2018 | study: Broiler...
TATCTTAAGGCATGAACATTACATTCTGCATTTCCAGCTCCATAATTGTAATACATTATAAAATGGTCATGAACTAAGATGCCATGAAAGTCTTTTAATAGACCAAAGTCTTTGATTGCTGTTTCTCCTCTTTTTGAATGAAGATATTGCAATGTATATTGGGCATTAGAAATATTATGAATATAGTATTGCTCCCCATTTATTTTTATAGGGGTTTCATCAACGTGTAATGCTAAACTTTTTAATAATTCTTTTTTGATGGTTTCATATTCTTTTTCAGATAGTTTTTCTGATAGACTATGAATCCAATTATATATTGTTCCTTTTGATGGGTTGAATTGATGATTTGTAATTTCATTCAAACATGATTTTATGGCATCAAAAGAAGAACCTTTCATATACATTAAAGCACACAATGTTTTGATAGTCTCACCATATACGACTGGACTTGATGAAATATTTTGAGGTTCATTAGGATAGTAAACATGTTTGATTAAAATCTTTTTGATTTGGATATCAATTTCGTAAGTGATAATCGGAGTATTCTTTTCTGTTTGTTTCGTTTTATTTTCTTCCACCGTGATAATTTCATCTATTTCTTTATTCTCAATCATCTTATCAATTTTTTCTTTTGTTAAAGTTTCTCCTTTATGTCCAATTTGTCCACCAGGGACTTTTTCTGATTTTTCTCGATTATTTGTAATGACTTTTTTATATCCGTTCGTAGAAGATGGTTTAGAAGAATTCGTACTATCTTTATCGTTATTTTTTTTTAATCTTTCTATTTCAAGTAATAATTCTTGAACTTTTCTATTTGACTTTTCTAATTCTTTTGCGAGACTCTTATTATTTTCGCTTAATTCTGATATTGTTAATGACATACTAAAGATAGTATTATTTGCTTTGTCTAATTTTTTATTTAATTCTTCAAATTGTTTATAGAAATCATTTACATATCCTTTTGCTGTCATGTTCATACCTTCTTTTGCTTTAATTATAGCGAAATTTTACAGAAATAAATAGCCTATTCTTTTCTTGTTTATTTTAGTAAAATAGTAATAAAAAGATAGATTTGATCTTTTCTATCTGAACTGTAACTTCTTTTGAAAAAAATAAGTCACGTTCTCTAGTAATTTAAGTCGATTAATGATATACTTGAATAGCAAGGTGGGTGATGAACATGTTTGTACCAATTAAGGTAATGACCGATTATTCCATGTTACAAAGCATGATCACCATCCCTAAACTTATACTTTTTCTGAAAAAATATAATATTCAAACTTGTGGTATCTGTGATAAAAATTTATTTGGTCTTATGGAATTTTACACAAGTATGCAAAAAGAAAATATTAAGCCTTTAATTGGGTTTGAAATTGTTGTAGATTCTATTCCCTTATATCTTTATGCTCGAAATTATAAGGGATATCAAGCTTTATTAAAAATAAACACCTTAAACCAAGCTAACGAACTCCATTTAGGAACTTTAGAACAATTTGAAAGAGATTTGAATATCATTTTGCCTTATTTGTTTTTAAATTATTATAAAGATTTAAAAGAAAAACTTACCCATCTTTATATAGGCTATACAACCGAATACGAAAAGAACAACGCGAATGTCGTCACTGAAAACATTATTTTTTGTCCAAATATTAAAGCGTTTTCTCTTAAAGATAGTGAATACTTAAATCTTTTAAAAGCTATTGATTTAGGAGAATCCTTAAAAGTAATGCCTAAAGAAAATTATGAGAAAAACACCTTTGAATATTATTTGAATGAAAGAATAGAAGACGATAAAACAAAAGAATTTATTGAATCATGTGAAGTTGAGTTTAAGAAAAATGTTCATTATATTCCAAAGTTTCAAGAAAATGTTGATTCAAACAGTTATCTTATCGCTTTAGCCAAAAAAGGCTTAGCCAAAAGATGTCAAAACAAAGTACCAGAAGAATATATTAATCGTTTAAAATATGAACTATCCGTTATTCAAAATATGGGCTTTGCTGATTATTTTTTAATTGTTTATGACTACGTAAAATACGCTAAAACTCATGATGTATTAGTTGGTGTTGGCCGTGGAAGTGCCGTTGGTTCTCTAGTGAGTTATTCTTTAGGTATTACAGATGTTGATCCGTTAAAATACCACTTGCTTTTCGAACGTTTCTTAAATCCTGACCGTATTACGATGCCTGATATTGATATTGACTTTGAAGAAAATGGCCGTGAAAAAGTCGTTAATTATGTAAAATCACGTTATGGGGAAGATTGTGTCGCGAACATCATTACTTTTGGAACTCTAAAGAGTAAATTAGTCTTAAGAAGTGTTGGTAAAGCTTTAGAAGTAAATTCAGTTATTATTGATTCATTTGTAAATAAAATGGATGCTAAACTAACTTTAAAAGAAAACTTGATGAATAAAGATCTTGCCTATTATGTAACCCAGAACCAAGAAATTAAAAAAATGGTTCAAGCTGCTCTCCAAATAGAAGGACTAAAAAAACACTCTTCGACCCATGCAGCTGGAGTAGTTATCTCAAGCGTCCCTTTAGATGAAGTCATTCCAACCTTTTATAACGGACCAGATCTATTGACAGGATTCACCATGAACTATTTAGAAGACATGGGGCTTTTAAAAATGGATTTTTTAGTAATTACGAATTTAACCATTATGAAAAACGTCTTAGAACTTATTGAACAAAATACTGGCCAAAAACTAGATTTAAAAAACATTGATTTAAATGATCCGAAAGTTTTAGAAACATTTGCCAAAGCAGATACAGTGGGTATTTTTCAATTTGAAAGTGAAGGAATGAAAAATTTTTTACGTAAACTAAAACCAAGTAAATTTTTAGACATTGTATCTGCGATTGCCTTATTTAGACCAGGACCTATGGAAAACATTGATACCTATATTCGCCGTAAAGAAGGAAAAGAAAAAATTACATATCTTCATGAAGACTTAACGGATATATTAAGTGAAACTTATGGAATCATTGTCTATCAAGAACAAATTATGCAAATATTAAGTCGCATTGGTGGTTTTAGCTTTGCTGAAGCTGACACCGTTCGAAGAGCGATGAGCAAAAAGAAAAAAGAATTAATTGAAAGTTTTGAGACGAAATTTATCACCGGGGCCCTCCAAAAAGGGTACAAAGAAGAATTAGCTAGGGAAGTATATGCTTTGATCTTGAAGTTTGCAAACTATGGTTTTAATAAGTCTCATTCTGTTGCCTATGCCATGATTGGCTACCAAATGGCTTACTTAAAATGCTACTATCCGTTGTATTTTATTGCCAATTTATTAAATATGAATATTGATTCCGTGACGAAAACAAAAGAATATTTAGCTTTAGCTAAACAATCAGGTATAACCATTTTACCGCCAGATATCAATTTGAGTTCTTTAACCTATGTAACGAAAGAAAACACGTTGAGGCTCCCTTTTGGCGTGATTAAAAACTTAGGTGTAGAAATGTCCAAAGCCATTGTATCAAATCGCGGTTCCATCGCCTACAGTGATTTTTTTGATTTTGTCAAAAGAAACTACAAAAACGCGGTTCATCGCAATACCATTGAAGCTTTAATTAAAGCCGGAGCCTTTGATTCTTTCGGATACAATCACAATACCTTAATCTATAATATAGACTCAGCTTTAAACTATGCTATGCTATCAAGTGACTTAGCTGATGATTATGTGATGAAACCAGCTGTGGAAATCCGGCCTCAAGAAACAGAAGAAACCTCGCGGCAAGATGAACTAGAAATATTTGGCTTCTATTTAAGTAATCATCCCGCCAGCAAATATATTGACAAGACAATAATGAAGCTAGAACGAATAGATAAAAACTATGATAATCGGGTTCGTTTAGTTGTTTTAATTGATCGTATTAAAACAATCTTAACCAAAAAGGGTGAGAAAATGGCTTTTGTGACCGCGAGTGATGAAACTGCTTCCGGAAACTTTGTCTTCTTTGCTCCTTTAATGAAAGAACTAGAAAAAGTCAAAGTTGGTGATTTAGTTTGCATCGAAGGCCGTGTATCAAGACGTTTTGCCGATTATCAAGTGAACGTGAATAAAGTGACAAAAATTGGTGAATAAGAATAGACAAAAAAGCAAAATCGTGTTATAAGAAGGAAGGAGAGTGTACTATGCAGGATGATGTAGTAAGATTTTTAGATAGTATTTCCTATGAAAAAGATCGGGAAAGTCTAAAAGAAATAGAAATTGAAAAAGTATATTTAAATAAAGCAAAGAAATTATTTGATGTAGTCATGCACAACAAAAGACCGCTTCCGTATGAGACAGCCAGTGAATTAATATTAGCAAGCAAAAATGGTATTCATCATAAAGAAAAATGTATTATAACCTTTAAATACGATGAAATTACAGAGGAAGATATTCTAGCTTACATGACAGAATTAGGGAAAATCTATAAAATGAAAAAGCCTTCTTTAGGAGGAATATTAAGTAGTCCTCCGACAATAGAAAATCATACGATTTCCTTTGAAGTGGGCAATAAAGCCGAAGAAGAAGATCTCAAAAGAGAATTTTATTTCATGGAAAGTGAAATGAATGCTTTAGGCTTTACCGACATCACTTTTACGACCGTGATGAATGAAGAACTACAAAAAAGTATCAAAGAAGAAATAGAACGGGAAAAAAAGGAAACCGTGATTAAAGAAGAAAAGCCAAAAATTGAAGGTAATCTTCTTTTAGGAAAAGAGATTCATGGTGAAGCTACCGCGATTAATAACATCATGGGCGAATCAAAAGGAATCATTTTAGAAGCTTATATCTTTGGAATAGATACCCTAGAACGTGATACGATTAATATCATAACCTTAAAAATTAGTGATAAAACAAACTCTTTACTTGCTAAAATTTTCAAAAAAGACAAAAAAGAATATCAGGCTATCTTAGGTTCCTTAAAAGAAGGAAACTGGTATCGTTTTCAAGGAAATGTTGAATATGATAACTTTGCTAAGGACTTTGTTTTAGGAATAAGAAATCTAGAAAAAATAGATAGTAAAGACGCGGCTAGTATCGATGATGCTGAGACTCCACGTGTTGAATTGCATGCCCATACCATGATGAGTGCCATGGATGGAGTCATAGATGCCACTAAACTTGTGAATTATGTTGCTAAACTAGGCCAAAAAGCGATTGCTGTAACAGACCATAACTGTGTTCAAGCCTTTCCTGATCTTTTTCATGCGGTTGAAAAAATAAATAAAGGAAAAGAAGGTAAAGATCGCTTTAAAGTTTTATATGGCGCTGAAATGAATATTGTCAATGATGATGTCGACTTTATTTTTAATCCTCGTGAATATCATCTTTTAGATTCAACCTTTGTTGTTTTCGATACCGAGACAACTGGTTTTTATGCCGGATCAGACCAAATGATTGAAATAGGTGCCGTTAAAATTCAAAATGGAAAAATTTTAGATCGTTTTGACGAACTTATTGATCCTCATCGTCCTTTACCTAAAAAGATTACCGAACTAACCTTTATTACTGATGAGATGTTAGCTGGTAAAGATTCTGAAGAAAACGTTACCAAAAGATTTTTAGACTGGGCAGGCGATTTACCAATGGTTGCCCATAATGCCAAGTTCGATATTTCATTTATGAAAGCCGCCTGTACCAAATATGGCTTTAAAGAATTTGATGCGACAGTTCTAGATACAATGAGCTTAGCGAGAATGTTGCATCCTGAATGGCCAAATCATAAACTTCAGACGCTTACTAAACGGTTAGATGTGCCTTGGGATGAAGAAAAACACCACCGTGCTGACTATGATGCGGAAGGAACAGCTTTATGTTTTCATAAAATGTGTGAAGTTTTAAGTAGTCGTAATATTGAAACAACAACGAATTTACTCGAAGAAGTCGATATGGATGCCTTAGTTCGTTTCTCGTATCCTTTCCATGCCACCCTTATTGCCAAAGATCGGGTAGGTCTAAAAAATCTATTCAAAATTATATCTATTGCTAATACAAAATATTTATATAAAAATGAACAACCTAAAATTCCTCGTCGTGAAGTAGATGTTTTGCGCGAAGGTCTTTTAATTGGTTCAGGTTGTATTAATGGCGAAATCTTCGATAAAGCTGGCAGTAAAGAAGACGAAGAACTTGTTAATATGATGAGCTTTTATGATTATATTGAAGTCCAACCTGTCAGTGCTTTTACGCACTTGATTGGTCCCGAAAGAAAGTTTGGCAGTTCTTATGAAGCAGAAGAGTACTTAAAGAGAATTATTCGAGTTGCCAAAGAAGCTGGTAAACCAGTCGTAGCAACGGGCGATGTTCATAATTTAACTAAAGAAGATAAAATCTATCGTGAAATTATCATCAATCAAAAATTCAATGGTAAACTCCATCCTTTAAATAGAAGAGGAATGGAAGTGCCAAACATGTATTTAAAGACAACTGCTGAAATGTTAGAAGACTTCTCATTCTTAAGCGAAGAAGAAGCCTATGAAATAGTTGTTGAAAATACCAATAAAATTGCTGATGAAGTAAGTGAAGTTGAAGTCATTATTGATACCAAAGGTATTCCTTTTGCACCCAAAATTGACAATTCCCAAATGATCGTTACTGATATGGTATATGCCAAAGCCGAAGAATGGTATGGCAATCCTTTGCCTTATCACATTGAAGAGCGAATTGCCTTGGAACTTTACGGTGCCCCTTTTATCGAAGCCGTAAAGAAAAATGCTGATTCAGAAGAAGACAGCATCATATATAAAAGATTACATGACGTTGTCACCAAAGGGCCGGATGCTGTTCAAAAAGAAATTGCTTTAAGTTTACAAAAAGAAAATGCTGAATTAACAGAAGAAGACGCGCTTAAAGAAGCCAAAGGTAAAATGACCGCTATCATCGGTGCTAACTTTGACGTTATCTATCTAATTGCCCAAAAACTTGTTAAACATTCCAATGATGAAGGATTCTTAGTAGGTTCTCGTGGTTCTGTTGGTTCTTCTTTCGTGGCTAACCTTATGGGGATTACCGAAGTAAACTCCCTTGCGCCTCATTATCGTTGTCCAAAATGTAAATTCAGTGAATTCAATGATGAGAATGGCGAGCCATTAGGTAACAATTATAAATGTGGCTTCGATCTTCCGGATTACAAATGTCCAAAATGTGGCACATTGATGCATAAAGATGGTCATGATATTCCATTCCAAACTTTCCTTGGTTTCAATGCGGATAAAGTTCCGGATATCGACCTTAACTTCTCTGATTTAAATCAAGCTAGTGCTCACGAATACACCAAAGTCCTATTCGGTGTGGATAATGTTTATCGTGCTGGGACGATTGGTACAGTGGCTGAAAAAACCGCCTATGGTTATGTCAAAGGCTACTGTGAAAATAAAAATATTATCATGCGTAATATTGAGATCGAACGTCTCGCTATGGGATGTACCGGTTGTAAAAGAACAACGGGTCAACATCCAGGTGGAATTGTTGTTATTCCAGGATATATGGAAGTCTTTGATTTTACACCTTTCCAATATCCTGCAGAAGATCCAACCAGTGCGTGGCGCACAACTCACTTTGATTACCATGCTATCGATCAAGATGTCTTAAAACTAGATATACTAGGTCATACCGATCCGACCCAACTAAGAATGATCCAAGATCTAACCGGGGATGATATTACCAAAGTACCATTAGACGATAAAGCAACAATGTCTATCTTTACGAGTACCAAAGCCTTAGGAGTAACCAAAGAACAAATTATGTGTGACACAGGAACTCTTGGTGTTCCAGAATTCGGAACTCCATTTACCATTCAACTTGTTAAAGATACCAAACCAACAACCTTTGCCGAACTTGTCAAAATCTCTGGTTTGGCTCATGGTACAGACGTATGGTTAGGCAACGCTCAAGAACTCATCCAAAAAAATGTTGTTCCCTTCGCAAAAGTTATTGGTTGTCGTGATGACATCATGGTCGAACTCATGTATGGTGGTCTAGAACCATATAAAGCTTTTAAAATTATGGAATTTGTTCGTAAAGGAAAAGCGAGTAAAGATCCTGAAACATGGGCTGGATATGTTGAAACCATGAAAAAAGCAAACATTCCAGAATGGTTCATCAATTCATGTTTTAAAATCAAATACATGTTCCCAAAAGCTCATGCCGCCGCCTATGTTACTAGTGCTTTTCGAATCGCATGGTATAAAGTCCACAAACCTTTAGTATACTATGCTACTTATTTTTCAACACGTTTCCAAGATTTTGATATCGAAGCAATGGTAAAAGGTTACGATGCCATCCGTGCAAAGATGCTTGAAATTCAAAGTAAAGGCTATGATGCAACAAATAAAGAATCCTCTTTATTAGAAACATTGAAACTAGCCTTAGAAGCAACAGCTAGAGGAATAAAATTTAAAAACATTGATATCGAAAAAAGTGATGGGGCTAATTTTATCATGGATGAAAGCGACAATAGCCTAATCATGCCATTTAGAAGTCTAGATGGTCTAGGCGATGCCGTTGCCACTAAGATTATAGAAGAACGCAATCAAAAAGCATTCTATAGCATCGAAGATTTCCAAAACCGTGGGAAAGTCAATCAGACAACTGTAGATAAAATGCGTGTTATGGGGGTCTTTGGTAACATGCCTGAAACGAGTCAATTAAGTCTCTTTGACGGAGTATTATAGAAAGTGAGTAGAATAATGGAAAAAGAAAATTTAAATGAATACGTCATTCGTGTTATAACCGTGAATCATGAAGGGAAATTTGAAGTAGTAGACCTTCCTTATATAGATCATTTTAATGATTTGAATCGTAGTTGCATATTGGATTTTGCGTCAGGAACAAGAGAAGAGATGAATAAACATCTATTTTTCCCTGACCGCATTAACCGTATCCATGAAGAACATCAACTTGAAGGTGGCTTAACAGCTAAGTTTGACCAGCATTATCAAATGAGAAACTTAAAAGAAATAGCCGAAAATTTAGACCAAGAACAGCCTTTAATTCAGATTCAACCAGAATTTTGTTATGGAGAAAATCTAGTGATGTTTAACTCAAAAGAGGAACAAGAAGAATTTCTAAGATTATATGAAACAGGAAGTGACACCTTAAAAAGAACAAGAAAGCCGCCCATTTTATAGGTAGTTTTGCTTGAACTTGGAGTTTAACTATGCTAAAATACATATAGTTTGATGTGAGGAGGTAATATCTATGGCTAAAAATGAAAACAGACAATTTATTGGATTGAAGTGTTCTCGTTGTGGTAAACAAATTAGACCAACAACCAAAAACAAGAAAAACACACCAGATAAATTAGAAATTAAAAAGTATTGTTCTACTTGTCATCAAGTAACAGTGTTTAAAGAAACAAAAATTGGAAAATAGTGAGGAGAGTTAAGTATGAATATCAATATAAATGATATCAAAAACGGAATGACCATTATTATTGATGGTAATCTTTGTCAAATTCTAGAATTCCAACATGTTAAACCAGGAAAAGGTAGTGCGTTTGTTCGAATTAAACTAAAAAATCTAAGAACAGGTGCAGTCGTTGAAAATTCTTACAATACAAATATTAAAATTGAAAGAGCTAGAGTAGAACATAATCCAATGCAATTTTTATATGCAGATGGCAATAACTATGTCTTCATGAATACTGAAACTTATGATCAAGTAGAAGTTCCTGCTGAGAAGTTAGAAAATGAAAAACGTTTCTTAAAAGAAGGCCTTGAAATTAAACTTGATTATTATGAAGGAGAATTATTAGGCGTTACTTTGCCAGAAAAAATTGAATTTGAAGTAGTAGAAACAGAACCTGCTGTTAAAGGAAATACAACCAATAATGCAATGAAAGATGCTACGATTGAAACAGGTTATACCGTAAAAGTTCCATTATTTATTAACCAAGGAGAAAAAATTATTATCTCTACAAGTGATGGAAAATATTCTAGCAGAGCTTAGTAAGACAGATAAAAAATATCTGTTTTTTTTATTTATGTTGAACTTTTAAAAAGAAGTCCTTTAAATAAAGACTTTTATTATAAAAAGTTCCACATAATTTTTTGTTAAAATTGTATTGT
>ERZ1643251.5660-NODE-5660-length-10071-cov-4.202975_pt1 | contig 10071 bp, 9 predicted proteins | sample MGYA00579261_ERZ1643251 | MGnify/ENA primary metagenome ERZ1643251 (study PRJEB29033, sample SAMEA4952267) | chicken gut metagenome | biome: Broiler Chicken; feature: Gastrointestinal Tract; material: Caecum | place: Ireland | collected 2018 | study: Broiler...
GACGGACAACGCCAAGCAAGACTTACAAACCATGCAGCAGGCTTTGGGTTTATCAAACTCATACCTAGTCAAAGCATTGCCTGGAATTGTTTATGCAAACCACGACAACGCAACATTCATGGATAGGTGGTACAACACCGGGAACAACATTTACAGCGCCTTAGACAAGACGCTGCGGGCTGCTATCATTAACGGCGACAACCCGACAAAGTTTGCCAGTAAACTTGCTAAAGCGTTCGAGGTTGCACCGTATGAAGCTCGGCGGTTGCTGATAACCGAAAGCTCATTCGCTCATCAAAAGATACAACAGAAATGCTATGACAAAGCGAACGTTGATGAATACGTTTATGTTGCGGAAAGTACGGCTTGCAGTATCTGTCAAGACCTTAACCGTAAGCATTTCAAAGTATCAGAAATGGAGCCGGGAGTGAACGCTCAACCAATGCACCCGAATTGCCGTTGCAGCACAGCTCCTTATGACCCGTCACAGGAAGATGATGCATTCCAAAAGCAACTCGAAGAAGCACGGAAATTCAAGGAAGCAAACAAGCACCTTGGAAAGCCGTCTGATGAAAACTAACAACACTTGACCGATTGCCGTGACGTCGTTAAAAGCACCGGCTTAATTCAACACTGAACGGGAAATTTGAACAAAGAACACTGGCGAACTGGTCGCAAACCGGGGCGCTATTTTTTTACTCAAAATTTACTGCTCGGGAAAGGAGAAACCATATATGGCAGAAGAAGATATTCAAAACCAACCGACAAACGGTGGCGAAGAACAACCAAAAGAAAACACGGAAGGCTTACCACAAAGCCAATCAGAACTAGACTCAATCATTGGCAAAGCGATTGACAAGGCTTTAAAAAACAATGACAAGAAATGGGCTGAAAAGACGGAACAGGCAGTAGCAGACGCTAAGAAAGAAGCTGAAAGCTACGCCAAAATGACGCAAGCTCAACGCAAAAACGCTGAAATTGAAAAGCGCGAAAAAGCATTAGATGAACGGGAAGCAAAACTCAATCATAAAGCTTTGATTGCGGATATTCAAGCTGATTTGACTGAAAAAGGTTTGCAAGCGTCACACAAGAAATTCAAGACGCTTGGAATAAGTCGGTTAATGACCGGCTCAAAGCCAACGCACGGCAAAAGACACCGGGAACGAGTGCCGAAAGCATTCACGTTGGCAAATCACTTGCTGAATTTGCAGCACAAAACAGAATTATCAAGTAAAACGGAGGAAATAGACTATGACATTATCACGAGAAACATTCACACCCGAAAACGTCATGATGAGAGAAGCAAAGGACGGTACAGTCCCTGCTAAATATCAAGAACTCATCTTAAAAGACGTTATGCAAAACTCAAAAATCATGCAATTATCACAATACGTCGAAATGGACGACCTTGCTAAGACATTCCAAGTGTTCTTAGACGGACCGGGCGCATACTGGGTTGATGAAGGTAATCGTATCCAAACATCAGCACCAAGCTACAAGAACATCACTATTCAAGCACACAAATTGGCTGTTATCTTGCCAGTATCAAACGAATACTTGAAATATCAAGCAGGCGATTTCTTCTCACAAATGCAACCACGCATTGCGGAAGCATTCTACAAGAAATTTGATGAAGCAGCTATCTTGAACATTGACAACCCATTCAAGTTCTCATTGGCTCAATCATCAACAGCTGCAAAAGACGACATTCAAGGCGACATCACATATCAAAACATTCTCGCCCTTGAAGACAAGATTACAGACAACGACAACGAACCAAACGCATTCATTTCAAAGGCTCAAAACAACACAGCCTTACGGAATGCAACATTAGTTCAAAATGGCGTTGTTCAATCATTATATGACCGTCAAAACGGCGAAATTGACGGCTTGGCAACGGTCAACCTTAAATCAACCAACATGAAGAAAGGCGAATTATTCGCTGGGGACTTCGACTATGCTTACTACGGAATTCCAGGAACAATCGAATACTCAATCTCAAATGACGCTCAACTTTCAACAATCACAGCAGCAGACGAAAAGCCAGTCAACTTGTTTGAACAAGACATGTCAGCATTACGTGCAACAATGACAGTCGGCTTCATGATTGTTAAAGACGGTGCATTCTCACACTTGACACCAAGTGCAGCAGCCGCTTCAACAAGCGCAAGTTCATCAACAGGAAAGTAGAGTGATAACTAATGGCGGATAATCAAATCTCTGAAACTGCTCAACAGGTCAAGACAATGATAAGCGGGACGACTGATGAAAAGCTCGCAGTCATTGAAACGTTGACCCGCCAACGATTAGCCCGCTTGCTACATCTTACAGACAGTTCACAAATTCCAGACAGCTTCAATGACATCGTTCAAGACGTCATGCTTAAACGGTTCAACCGTATTGGCAACGAAGGATATAAGAGCTATTCAGAAGCAGGCGAAGCCCTGACATTTCCGGATAGCGACTTTGACGAATACCAAAACGAAATTGACGATTACCTGAACTCAACAGGTAACGGCAAGGAACAACATGCAAGGTTCTATATCTATTGAGATACGAACATAGTGCGGTATTCGTTAAGAACACCAACCCGAATGAATACCAAGGCAAGACTTACGCAGCCAACGTGACACAAATGAGCCCTGACCAAGCAATTCCGATTTTCGGGGACGCAAAGCGGCGCTCATATATCGTGAGAATTGGCGAAAGCCTGCCGGTAACTTCGGGATATATCCAAATTGACGGCGAATTGAACCTTGAAATCAGTCAGGTAATTCAGCACCGCCACGCAACGGCAATCTATTGCTTGAAATATGTGGGGCGGCTATGAGTTACGAATTTGACGGCTTAGACGCCTTAGAACGCAAGCTGGAAGAAATGAAGAGCCTTGAAGCCGTGAAACAATGTGTTGCAAAGAACACAAAGAACATGGGTTCACTGGCTCAAACCACAGTACCGGTCAGGACTGGAAACCTGAAAAATTCAATGACAACGCAATTAAGCGACTTTCAAGGCGAAATCAGCTTTGATGGTTGCAACTATGCGAAATACGTTGAATACGGTACTCGTAAGATGTACGGACGCTTTTACCTGAAAAAGGCGTTCGATATGACAAAAGAGCAGTTTAAAAATGACATGGAGGGCTTAGTTCGATGAATAACCCGTATGAAGAGATTTACCAAAAGATTATGGAGTTATCCAAAGCCAAAGGATACGCAACCTTTGACTATCTCCCCGATGACGAACAAGGCTATCCATTTGTATTCGTCGGGGAGCAAGACAACACAGACCAATACACCAAAGGGCGAACGCTTGGTAGCACTGACATTCAGGTTCACGTTTACGCCGAATTCGACCACCGAAGTGACGTGACAGCAATCATGAATGACTTACTGGCAGTAGTAGTCAGCAACCATGAAACACCGCATTTCCGGTATCAGGTAGTCAACTCAACCTCGAAAATGTTAGGCGACCAAAGCACAGGCATTGACCTTTGGCATGGTCTTTTGACACTGACAATTCAATATTTATAGGAGGAATTCAACAATGGAACAACCAATCGAAGGTATCGACCGCGTTTTAATGTTTCGGCTTAAAGAAAACGCAGACAAGGAAAACGCAAAGCGTTTAGCATTGCAAACAACACACACAGTCAAGGAAAGTGCTAAGGTAGCAACCACAGCCACAAAGGACGGTACAATCGTTGCACCCGGCACATTGACAACAACAATCGAAATTGAAGCCTTAGGCTCTGACACAGTAGTGAACGACATGCTTCACTATGCTGCAAAGCAACAAAAGGTTGTTGAAGTATGGGAAATCGACTTTAGCAAGCCAGCAGGTAACAACCAATACATGGCTCAATACGGATACGGCTACTTATCAGACTGGGAAACACCAGCCAAAGTCGGAACAGACGCCACAATCAAGACAACCCTTACGCTTAATGGTCAACTCGTTAAGGGCAAGGCGACTGTTTCAGCTCAAGACGCCGCAACAGTAAACAACTTCTTCCGTGACACTGTTCAAGGCTCAAAGGACACGGCTGCAATTCCTGATTATGTTGCTGGCGAAACTTCAACAGGTACAGTTTCAGGTTCAACTTCTGCAGGCTCACAACCTGCTGCAAGTTCATCAGCTTCAGGTTCAGATAGTTCACACTAAGCGATAGATTAGTCGCTCCATAATGATTTAACATGAATACAGAGACGAGTAGGCAAGAGCCGAGCTGAGACGATTACAGAAAGGAAAATGATAAATGACAAAAATTAAATTAAACGGGAAAAAGTATGATTTAGTAATGCACATTAAAGACTTGAAAGAATTAGGCTTAGTACCTAATGACTCACAAGGCAACAACGAAAAAATGTCAGGTATCATGAGCGGCTTAATGACTGGCGATGTGTTCACTTTGATTGACGTCTTAGCCAGCTTGTTAAAAGGTCAATTAAAACGTGGCGAAATCGAAGAATTATTGTCACAAGATGAAGACATCGACAAGATTTTTGATAAGGTTGAAGCTTTTTTCGAAACTTCTCCATTAACAAAGAAAATGGCAACGATGATTGCTCAACCAGCCAAGGAAGCATTAGCCAACCTTTAACATACGAGCGGCTAATCACTGATATTTTCGCTGCATATCCGAATTTTACTTTGGAATACATCGAAAACATGACAATAGAAGAATACAGGTGGCGCATGAAAGCGCATGGTCTTAAAACCGTGTACGATGAGCGCCTCCTGTATTTTTTTGCATTCATTCAGCGAGCTACCAATTCCGTTGGAGATGACGGGGAACATTACAGGTTTAGCAGTCTGAATGAGATCATTGATTTGGACGCTGTGGAAGCACGTTTGAAAGGCTGGGACTACACACCGGCACAATCTGCGGCGATGAAGAAAATCAATAAATACAAAGCACTCTCTGAACGTGCTAAGAGAGCAGCCGAATTGGCTAAAAAACAACTTGCAGGAAAGGAGGAAAAGTAAATGGCAGAAGATTATAGCGTTAACGCCAAACTGACCGCCAATGGTTCAGAATTCATCAGTACGATTGATAAGATGATTAACTCAATCAACAGCTTAAAGCAAACGATGAACTCATTAGGCGATAACGTTCGTGAAGCTACCAGCGCAATTAAGCAAGCATTCTTGAATTCACAAGAAAGTATTGAGCAATTAGGCGATAAAGCCAAGCAAACCGGCAGCAAAGTCGATGAAATGGCTAAGAACGCTCAAGAAGCGGGCTCTCAAGTGGCAAACAGCTTTGAAAAGCCGAAAGCCAGCGCCGAACAGCTTGGAAACACCGCTAAAAACACTGGTTCAGATATTAAGGAAATGGGTTCAGAAGCTAAGTCCGCCACTGACGGTGTAAGCAGCGAGTTCAACCAAGCTAAGCAATCAGTGTCACAACTTGGCAACGAAGCTAACAAGACCGGCAAGGATATGACCGAACTTGGTCAAGAAAGCAAGAATGCTACAAACGGTGTAAAAGGGTCAGCAGACACCGCAAAACAGGCTGTAAGTGAATTAGGCACACAAGCCAACAAAACGGGTTCAGAAGCTCAAAAAATGGGCAATGAAGCCAAGTCAGCTCTTAACGGTGTCGATAGTTCAACAGATAAAGCGAAATCGTCCGTTGAACAATTAGGTAGCCAAGCAAACCGCACTGGCTCTGATATGCAGAAAATGGGCAGTGAAGCCAAAAGCTCGCTGAATGGCGTTGACGGTTCCACAGACCGTGCAAAAGAAGCCGTAAATGAATTAGGCAGCCAAGCAAGCCGGACAGGCTCACGCATGGAAGAAATGGGCAATGAGGCTAAGTCCGCAACCAACGGTGTTGACTCATCGGCTGAACGAGCAGGCGAAGCAATCACACAATTAGGCTCTGACGCTTCCCGTTCCGGTTCAAAAATGGAAGAAATGGGCGAAGAAGCACATAGCGCCACACGTGGCATTGATTCATCAGCAGAAGAAGCAGCCAGCGGAATTAAACAGCTCGGCAGTGCTTCCACCAGTGCCGGCGAAAAAGCTGAAGAAATGGGCAATGAAGCTAAAGAAGCTACACGGGGAATTGAAAGTTCTGCGGAAGAAGCGTCAAGCGCAACTAGACGCCTTGGTTCATCAGCAGAAGAAAGCAGCTCACACTTCACGTCATTAAGTGAACGGGTTGCAAGTTTCAAAAGCCGTGTTGCCTCGGTTGCTTCTGGTGTTGGCGTGTTCAACTTAGTAAATTCCGCAGTAAATGGATTGAAAAATACCATTGGCGACGCTGTAAGTCGTGTTGATACACTAAACAATGCCAGTCGAGTATTCCAAAATATGGGCTTTAGCGCTAACGATACTAAAGCAATGATGGACAATTTGAACAAATCTATTATGGGTTTGCCTACAAGTCTTGATTCGGCGGTACAAGGCGTTCAAATGATGGCTGCAACAACTAACGGTGACTTGGGACAAGCACAGAAAGTATGGAGTTCTCTTAACGACGCCGTAATTGGTTTCGGTGGTACAGCCGACCAAGCCAAAGAAGCAACCATTCAGTTATCACAAGCGTTCGCCAATGGTAAAGTTGACGCTCAAACGTGGAACTCATTAATGAATGACGGCTTAGGACCAGCTTTAGACGCATTGGCAAAATCAATGCACACGACAACAGGGCAATTAAAGTCTGACTTATCATCAGGCAAAGTCTCTGTAAAGCAATTCCAAGATGCCATGATTGAAATGGACCAAAAGGGCGGCGGCGGTATGCAATCATTCAGCAAGATTGCCCATGACGCTACATCAGGTATCAAAACATCATTCACAAACATGCAGACAGCAATTAAGCGTGGAATGGGGGAAATGATTGAGTCATTTTCAAGTGCGTTGGAAACTATCACCGGCAGCAATCTTTCTCAGCTTATTACTAAGTTTGGTGCAACGGTCAGCAAAATTCTTACAAAAGCAGCTAGCGACCTAACGAGCTTGGCTGAAAAGATTAAGCCGTTCGTTGACGTCATTAAAAATTCTTTCCAACAAATGGCGCCACCTGTTAAAGCAGCTCTTACAGCCGTGATTGACGCTGTGAAAGACTTGTATTCTAACGCTTCAAATACTGGAGCACTAGACACGTTTAAGTCAGTCATGAATAGCATTGTCGGAGTAGTCACTCAAGTAAGCAACTTCATTCGGCAAAATGCTTCTGCAATCGCCGCACTTATTCCGGTAGTTGTCAAGATGACGGAAGCATGGGTTGCATACAAAGTTGTTTCATCAATTTTGAACACTGTCGGCGGAGCGATTAACAAAGTTAAAGACTTTACGAACGCATTCAAGGACGCAAACAGCAAAGCAACTTCGCAATTATCGAAGTTCTCAAGCAAAGAAAAGGAAGCTCAACGAACAACCGAAGAGCTTGGCAAGTCTGAACAACAGGCAAGCCGGGACACTGACAAAATGTCAGAGTCAATGGACAAGTCCGGGCAGAAATCACAACAAGCCGGAGAAAAAATCAAAGACAGTGGCAACAAGTCAAAGACTGCTGGAGAAAACTTCAAAGGTGCTGGCGAAAATGCAAAGGGAGCCGGTAAAGGGCTTGACGAAATGAAAGAAGGAGCTGAAAAGGTTGCCGAAGAAACAACTAAGACAAGTTCCAAAGCAACCGAATTAGGTTCTAAACTGGGCAATCTTAACGCAGCCATTCGCCACCCGATTGAGACATTTCGACAATTTGACAGTAAAATGTCCGAATCATCAAGCATTCTTGGTAAGTTAGCAAGTGCAATTCTCCACCCGATTTCTTCATTGGAAAAGTTAGGCTCGGCAGTCGCTTCAAAAGCTGCTGGAATTATTGGAAACCTTAATACTATTAGGAGTTCAAGCACTCCATTCAGGACAGCCTTAACTATGGCGTTCAATGGAGTTAAGACAGCATTTAGCGCTTTAGGAGAGGCATTCATATCAAATCCGATTGGAATAGTGATCGCAGCGATTGGCGTTGCCGTTGCCGGTTTCTGTGAGGCTTGGAGAACAAACTTCATGAATATCCGAAACGTTACGAGTGAAGTATTTAGCGCTTTAGGACATGCAATTTCAAGCTGTATGCAATTCTTTGCACCGTTGAAGAGTACAGTAAGCGAATTGAAGGGCTCGTTCGGTGGCTTAGGAAACATCATCAAAGGAATTGGTGTTGGTGCTTTTGTAGCATTGGCAGAAGCAGTAGCGGTTGCAATGACGGCGCTTCAAGGAATAATTATGGTTATTGCTGATGTTGCAATTGCAATTAAGACAGCAATTGTTGCTATTGGAGATTTTGGTAAAGCCGCTGATGATGCTTTTCATTTTAAGTTCGGTCAAGCTGCAAAAGACGCTCATGCCGGTGCAAAGGAAATCGGCGAAGGTGTTAAGGACATTGGCAAGAACTTTGATAACTTAAAGAAGAACAATGCTTTGAGTTCAGTCAATAAGAGTTTGAAAGACTTAGGTAAATCGACGGATGACACCAAAGAAAAGTCCAGAGGCATGTCAACCAGCGTTCAATCTGACATGAAAGCAATGCAAAATTCGGCTCAAAGTACGACAAAGAGCTTGCAGAATGTCGGGAATGAAATGACTAAGGTATTCAACACTGGACCAATGCAACAATACGCACAGAATTCGTTGAATATCTCAAAGAGCTACTCACAAAAGCAAGAACAAATTGCTAGAGAAGCCGGTAAGCTTATCCTTAACGCTCGTAATCAAAGCGCAACACAACAACGGCAAGCACAAATCAAAGCTGACAACTTAATGCTTCAAGACCAAAGCCAAAGCAATAACCAAATGCTTGACATCATGAAGCAGAACAGCGAAATGTTGAAGAACAACAAGACCAAGGAAGGTCAACAGTTGAATGACGTTCAACGTAAAGCATTGCAAGACCAAAATACGGCAATGCAAAACGCATTGAACAAGCAAATCAACATGCAAGTGAAAGCCGCTCAAGACAAGATTAAGAATGGTCAGAAGTTATCACAACAGGAAACGCAAACCGTTGTCAAAGACCTTGACATGCGTAACCAAATGGAGCAACAGAAGATTCAGCAAAACAATGCTAAAATTCAACAGCTCAAACAACAAGAAGCGCAAGCGTCAAGCCAAGCTGACAAGAAGAAATATCAGCAACAAATTACTGATTTAACAACGGCAAACAACAAGGAAATTCAGGAAATCAACAAGACTTCCTTGCAAAAGCTCCAAATGTACGCTCAAAGCGGAAAGCTGACGAACGACCAAGTTCAACAATCGCTTTCTCAAATGAACAACATTACCAAGACACAAATGCAACAGATTATGGCAACATTGCAGAAGAACAATGCGACAACGCAAACGCAAACTCTTGCAATGGCTCAAATCATGAAGCAAAACGGTGTCAAAGGGGCTCAAAATCTTGTCAACGCTATTAAGTCAGGAAACTACAAAGCGACGGCGAACGCTGTTACAGCGGACGTTCAAAGCGGAATTAAGAAATTGCCGCCTGGAATGTTCAAACATGGTAATGACGGTAAGACCAAATTCATTAATGCTTTGAAGAGTGGAAACTATAACGCCGCAGGTAAGTACGTTGCCGACCAAACCGGACATGGTACAGACACAGCTAAGAATAAGACTAAGAGATCAGGTCAAGACGCCGGTAATAGTTATAATGCTGGTGTTCGTTCTAAGAGCAAAGACGCTGAAAGCGCCGGAAAACAACTTGCTTCAAGCACTAACAGCGGAGCAAAGGGCAAGACCGGCACTATTCAAGATACCGGGAATACATTGGGCTATCACTTTGTTAGCGGTGTTCGTTCACGTCAAGGAGACGCTCGCAGTGCTGGGGATACCTTAGGAAATGCAGCAGTTTCCGGAGCTCGTGGACGTACTGGCGCAATGCAAGACGAAGGGGATACACTCGGGTATCATTTCGCTAGTGGCGTACGGAACAGACGTGGTTCAGCTCAAGACGCTGGGGACACGTTAGGATATGCTGCAACAGCTGGTGCTCGTGGAAGAACCGGTCAAATGCAAGATGAAGGAGATACTCTCGGGTATCACTTAGCAAGCGGA
>ERZ1643251.5661-NODE-5661-length-10071-cov-3.659046_pt1 | contig 10071 bp, 6 predicted proteins | sample MGYA00579261_ERZ1643251 | MGnify/ENA primary metagenome ERZ1643251 (study PRJEB29033, sample SAMEA4952267) | chicken gut metagenome | biome: Broiler Chicken; feature: Gastrointestinal Tract; material: Caecum | place: Ireland | collected 2018 | study: Broiler...
GTCTATTTTTTAGATGGGAACTGAAGCTCTTCTCTTGCTTTTTAAAAGGAATTCCCAACCTTTCCATTTCATGGTATAAAAAGTCCGGAAATGTCGCAGTTATAATAGCAAACTTTCCGCCCACATTAGTTATCATTTTTAAACCGAGTAAAATATACGCTACTAATTCTGGTGAATACATTTGTATTTCGTCAATAATTACTTTTGAATAGCTTAATGGTGCAGGATAATACCTAACAGCTCCATTTTTTTCTGTAATATATGCATTTGAATACTTTACACTTCCATCTAAAAATAAATTTATATATTCTTCTGAAATATTGTTAAAATCTTTTATATTATTTTCTTTAATATATTTACTAGCAATTGCTCCCATTATATTGCTTCCAGGTATATAATTTTCAGTAATTTCTGATAATTGCTTAGAAACCATTACATTAGATTCTGCTTTTAATACTAATTTAATTTCATATTCTTTTTCAGGTTCAAATACATAATTTAAAGTTTCCACAATTTCTTCTTGAATATCTAAAAGTTTACATTCAACTTCTCCTAAACCTCTTGTTCTATTATTTCCAATATGTGTAACTAATTTAACACATTTATTTAGTATTTCTACTTCTTCTTCTGTTTCACATTCTATACTAGCAAAAAATGTTTCTCCAGAATTTAGCACTCTAATACTTCTTAAACTATTTTCTTTTGCAACTCCTGTTTCTTGTTCTATAGCTGTTTGGTATCTTATATCTGTATTTAAATTAATTATTCTTTGTTTGCTTACATATTTTTGATATCTATCTTCTATTTTGGGAATTTCATCTTCAATTAAATCTGTATTTTCTAAATAAGCATTATCTATTTTTAGATTACATGAATTATTTGAATTTTCTACTCCAAATAATTCTCTACTTATTTTTTCAAATTTCTCAGAATTAGCTTCATTTTTAGCCCAATCAGAATATTCTATAAATGCCTCTTTAATTAATCCTTTTAATCTTTTTGAAGGAATATATGCTAATCCAAAATTGTCGTAACAAATATCTGTATCTATCAAACTTCCTAAGCCTTCACCAGAACCAGCACAAAGGTCACTCTTTAATTTTATTTGCAATTTCTTTTTCACTATTTTTCTTCCTCCCTTACTCCAAATATATCTAACATTTCTAAACAATCAAAATATTCTGCATATTTCTTTCCATCTACTTCTTTAAATGCACTTTTATAGCAAATTCCATTTTTTATTTCTTGTCTTTTAAAAAGTGTATTAATTGATGCTGTTTCTTTATAATAAGCATCTCTAAAAGCTTTAGCAGTTCCTCTTGAAATTCCTTTTAACATCTTTAAATCTTCTTCAAAAACTTTTATATCAAATGTTTTTTGAACTTCATTTAAAGTTTCATTTTCCTCATATATTCCATAAGGTCTTTTTAACAAACAAATTCCTTCAATATTACTATAATTTTTCTTTCTAGCTTCTTCAAGTTCAACTGAATTGCCAGAATAACAATATTCAAAATCTACAAAATTTCCAATTTTTCCATTTACCATACCCTCATTTTTTGCTCTTTTTTTAGCAATTTCACAACATTGCTCAGCTACTTGATATCCTTTATAAAATGGAAAATGACTATGTATTATTGCAATTCCACCACAAGCACTAAAAGGATATTTTTCCTTATACATAAAACCATTTTTTATTGAATTTATATATTCTTTTACTATATCTAATGCAATTCTTTCATTACATACAAAAGTTATATCATCACCTGCTTGTATAATTGGTCTAAATGGTAATTCATTATTTCTTATTTCTATATCATGTTTTTTACAAATATCAGGAATTTTTTCTTTTACATTATTTATTGCTTTTATTTCAAAAACATCATGAATATTTTTTGAAATTTCTCTCATCTTTTGTACTGCTTCCTGATATGTACTTGTATCTTTCATTATTTCCCTTATATTTGCTCCCATACTGTTTCCATCTATATGCACAATTGCAATTAAGCCTTCTTCATTTGAAGTTCTCATCTTATCAAATTCTTTAATATATTCACTTTTTTCTCTTGCAACTTCTTCTGATTTTTTTAGTTTTTGATATGCTTCATATATAACCATTCTACCATCATATTTCTTAGATAACGGTTTACCTGTTACTCCGTCATATCTTACAATTGGAATTATTCCTGCAGGTTTATTTAGTGTTGTTACAGCTTTTATTTCTGATAATTTTTTCTTTAAATTCATCCAATCTTCATTATAATTAGATGTTTTTAAAGTATATGCATAAACTAAAGATAGTCCATAAGCATTTTTTATAATATTTTTTGCCATCTCAATACTTACAGTCTTGCATAATTCTTCAGTTCTAAATAAAACTACTAAATTTCCTCCACCATAATATAATACTTCTATTTTAATATTAGAATTTGTATCAAATAAAAATTCTTGTTGCTTGTCCCAATCTAATAATATTTCATCATCTTTAATTGACTGCTCTTCTTTTATTTTGTTTGTTGCAAATGTAAATTCATTTATTATTAGCTTGTCTACTATTTTAGAAGCACCAATAATTTCTTTTACAGCATTTGTCCTGAATATGTAATTTTGAATTCCTCTTACATCATAAATTGCAATATATGGTTTATTTTCTTCCATTTATAATCCTCTCTTTCTTTTAATTATATATTTCATCTTTTAAAAGTTTAAGTATTGCTTGTTCTAATGTATTATAAATATTTATACTTTCTTCAAAATATTTAATTGTTTCTTCATTATTATCTGGTAATAAATCTACAATTAATTCTTTTACAGCATTTTCAACACATTTTATACTTTGATTTGCTTGATTATTTATATAGTTTTGAGTTATATTTTTTAAACTAAAATATCGACTGTGTTTTAATAGTTTATCTTTATATAGCCTCTCAAATTCATTTTTACTTATATTTTGAATACTATGTGCAGCAGACACTCTTGCTGTTCTTGCTAAATCTACTATATAAATATAATCTAGAATTTTGTTTATATGTTTTTTTTCTTCTTTCTTATCTTCCGTTTTCAACATTTGAAAAATTATGTTTTTATAAAAAAATGCATTTAAGAAATTATTATCACTTTCTTTTACAACATTTTCATATCTTTCTTTTATTTCTTTTGGTGCTATTTTATTAAATAAATTTAATGATATTGTAGATTTATTATTTGATTTACTTATTATATTTTCAAAATTAAATTTAGTTTTTTGAGTAACTATTAAGCTTGAAATCGCTTCTATTAATGGTGTGCTAATAAGTAACCAGTCATTTATCTCTTCCCTTTGAGATTTTATTTTCATAATGTTGCTTTTTTCTATAATTGCATTAATCTCTTCTTTAAGCTCATCAGTACAATTTTTTATAGAACTTGCTTTATAAATTGGATAATAATTTTCTATATTATTTTGCAGATTATTTTGTATACTTTTTTTAGCTTTTTCGTCATTACCAATATATCTATAATATAAATTTCCAGCTATTTCTAAAAGCTTTTGTTTATTGTTTTTTAGATATTGTTCATTACTTTTTAAATTGTAGTAAATACCACAATAATCCTTTTTTTGTATACTATCTTCAATGCTTTCAAGCAATATTATCTTTTTTATTTCATCTATACTTTCTCTTGAAGTTCTTGTTTCTAAGGAATTTTCTGTTTCATTTAAAAAATCTAATTGTTCATTAATTTTGTCTATTTGAAAATCTTTTATTTGTCTTGATTCAATTTGTATTTTTGTTTTTGCATCTTTATAATTTAATTTAGCCTCTTCTAATTTTTGCTTAATATCATCATATAGTAGTTTTTCTTTTTGCATCACATAATTTTTTAAATCTTTACTTTCAATAGAATTTGCTGTTTGCTCAATTTTCAAATTATTTGTAACTGCCATAATCATCATATCTGCTTTAAATGCTGGTGTTCCAGATGAAATATTAAGTATTATCTCATCTGAATTACCTTGTTTTATAATTTTAGAATATATTTCATAAATTTCCTTGTAATATGATGCAAATTTTTGCACATCATCTGCTCTAAATCTATCTTCACAGTCTTTATAAAAATCATTTGGATAAAATACTATATTAAAATTATTAATACCATTACTTTCATATAGATTTTTTATTGATGTTTCATAAATTTGTGTTCTCTTTTTCATTTCTTGTGTTAAATAAATATATATATCTGTAATTGGATTACCATTTTTTATATATTTTCTTAGAATGTTTAGCATTGAACCATCTATAAAAATTTCATCTAATTTTACTTCTTGTGGAATTTTAGTATCTTTATTATTTTTGTACTTTATTTCTATTTTACTTCCATCATCTATTATTTTTTCTGTAATTATTTGTGGTACTAAATATATATTTGTATATGGATCTACCCCGCTTACTCCAGTTATTAGATATCTTTTATTCATTTTTATTTTTCCTTTCATGCTTCTACTGCTATTCTTGCAATTTTAATTGCATCTTCTTTTGTTCTGGTTGCACATATAAATCTTCCTGTATGGCAAAATGTTGCTGTTGCAACTCCGGAAATTTTTGAAAGTTCTTCATCTTTTAAACCTGCCCATTTTGCTGGAAATAATTTTCTAGATTCGAAACTTCCATTTTCTTTTGGAACAGCATATACATTATATCCTCCTCTATTTGACGGAAACACTACAAATAAAATATTTTTTGCCTTTTCATTTTCAGAATCTAATAGAAATTCTTTCCATGGCATAAATTTTTCTAATATTAAAATTTGATTTTTAGAATTTTCTATTGCATCTTCTACTCTAGATTTTGCTCTAATTTTTGATACTACACTTATTATAAATCTATCAAAAACTGTTTGTGCAAATTGCACAGCTTTTAAAAACATTTCATCTTGATTTGCTTGTTCATCATCCCAATTAGAATTATACATTGAAATTAAATTTGGTAGTGTTACTACTTCAAAATCAAATTGTGTCAATTTTCCAAGTTGCCCATTATCTATTGCATCTATATTTTGTACTAATTTTTTATCTACCATTGACCATACTTCTTCAATTTGTAAGCAATTTAGTTGTTTTAAGTAGTCTTTTCCAAAATCCCTCCATACTAATCCAAATGAAGAATATTTTATTCCGTTTTTTCTTTCTCCATTTCCCCCTGGTTGATGGTGATCATATTTTCCATAGCCTACATCATATACAAATCCGGTTATACCTTCTTTTATATTTGAAGTTCTACAAAGTTTTAGTATATCTTTTTTTAGAACTTTAGAAAGTAGCACTGTACTAAAAACTTCATCAGAATGGAATGTTCCATTATGTGTTATTAAATCCGCTTCCTCTATATTTTCTGTTATTATTATTCTACTTTCTTTCGTATTTAAAATTTTCTGTTCTATTACAGTCATTTTTAATTTTTCCTTTCACACATATTTAGCAAATTAAGAATTAATTTCATCAATTAATTTTTGGGTCTTTAAAGTTTCAGAATTTTCTTCTCCTAAAGTGTTTTTTCTATATTCATAAAGTTTTTGTGCGATTTCTAATGCCTCTTGCTTTCTTCCAAGTTCTTTTAAATTTTTTGAAATATTAAACAATGTTCTTAATGTACTTGGATGGTTTTCTCCTAAATTACTTTTTCTTATTTTGTATACAGTTTCAAGTTGTAATAAAGAATCTGTATATATTTTCTTTTTCTTAAGTTCATCTGATAAACCATCTGCATAAAATACTTTAACAATCGCTAAATTATTTAATGTTGCAATTGTAGATAAATGTTCTTCTCCTAAAACTTGTTTTCTTGCCTCATATGTTTCTTTTAAGATTTTAATTGCTTCTTCATAGTTTTTTTGATGTGACTTAATCATTCCTATATCATTTTTTACATTTAGTGTCCAAGGGTGGTTTTCTCCTAATATTTCTGTATATATTTCTAAAAGTTTTTCTTTTATTTTTAGTGCCTTTTCAAATTCATTATTGTTTGAATATGTATTACTTAAATCATTGTAAAAATTTAATTCATCAATTGTTAAAATTTCTTTATTTTGTTCTAATTGTATAACTTCATCTCCATTTATATTTAATATTTTTTTATAATTTTCTATTGCTTTTTTATAATCTCCCATATATGAATATGTTTTGGCTATAAGTCTTTCTATTTCAAGTTCTTTTTTAGATAAATCATTTTTTTCATATATTGTATTTAGTTTTTTCTTTATCCATATGTAATTTTCTAATACTGTATTATATTCACCAATTCGAGATTTGATTTCTGAGGCTTCCATTAATATTCTTATATAATTTGTTAGGTCTGTTTTTTCTGTTTGGTTTAAAACTTCATTAATTTTTTCATTGGCTAATTTGTACTTACTGTTATGCATATATGCAATTGCTAGTTTTTCAATTGCTCTTGTATTTTTTGTGTCTAAATCAAAATATTGTTTTGCTTTTGTTTCTTCTTCTTTATATTGACCTGATAAATATAATATATTAATTTGTTCTTCTATTATTGAATTTTTAACTTCTATAATATTATTATATTTTTCAAGTAATCTGTCTAGATGTTTTGATAAATCATCAAATAAAAATAGTTCTTCTAGTTCTTTTAAATGTATTTTGATAAATTTATAGTCATTTATTAGTTCTTTTGGGTTATTTTCTAATAAAATTTTTCTTTTTATATATTGGTTTAATGCTGTGTTTTTTTCTGTTATTGTTGAATTACTATTTTCTAATGTTTCTTTATAGTAATCTATTAGAAATTTATTTGTTTTTTGAATTATGTATTTCATATTATTTACAAATTCATTATTTTCACTATGTAGTATCATACGAATTGTTTTATCAAATGTATAATTTCCTTGCAAATCTTTGGTTATAAATGATAATTTTTTTATACTTTCATATCTATAGCTAGAAAAGTTCTCTAAACATTTTGGAGCGTTTTTTATAATGAATTTATCATTCCACTTTTTTACACAACTTAAGAAATATACTAGTGCTTGACTATCTAAGTCTAAACTTCCTATTAGTCTTTCTATTATTCCTTGGCTACTATCAGATATATTTTGTACAAATAATTCATGTGATTCTATATTATAACTGTCTACACATGTACTAAGCATTAATGGCATTCCATTTGTATATTTATTATATATCTCTTTACATATTTCCATATCTTCAATTCCAGCATTATTTAAATATTCATATGAATATTTTTCATCAAACTTATCTAGTTTAAAATATTGGATTCCTGGAATTTTATTTATTTTTTCTCTGCTTCCTATTACAAATATACTGTTTTTTATTTCATTTATTATTCCTGTATTACGAATATTATATAACCATTTTGTTTTGTTTAATGTTGCTGTACTTCCTATTGTGCTTTCATCTAATTTTTCGAATGTATCAAAGAAGAATATTATTTTTTTATTTTTACCCTTTAAATATTCATTTATGTCATCTGCAAGATATTGTGGTAAGTTTTCTAATATGTTATTTGGTAATTGTTCTATTTCTATACTTTGAACAAATTTTTTGTATCTTTGACTCATTCCTATACTTATTAGTTTGTCTAATCCATTTTTTATTAATAACATTGGAATAGATACATTTGAAATTGTGTCTCCTATTAATTTTGCTATAGGATTACTGTTTAATATGTCTTTTATTTCTGGAGATTCTTGACTTTTTCCAACTTTTTTTAGATAGATAATTAATGCAAGATCAAATTTGTTGAATTTTATTTTGTAGTTTTCATTTAAAATATTTCTGATTGAATATAAAACATCTAGTGTATTATTGAAATCTTCGGCATCAATAAATATTGACAAATTTTCTTTGTCATTTTTTGAAAGTTCTTTTATTAATTGGTTTATTAATGTGGTTTTACCCATTCCTCCAATTCCATAATAGTTAATTAATTTGGGGTTGGTTTGTGTGGGGTCGGTTCCTGTTTTTCCCTCATTTATTTCAGTGCTTAATTTTTGGTATTCTTTCCAAAATAGCTCTCTTGCTTCTACTCTGTCTGTGAATTGTTTTGAATATGTTTCTTGATTTAATTTTTCTGGATAAAATAGTTTTTGTTGTTTTTTTATTTTTATGTGGTATAATTGAACTAATATTTTGGAGGAGATTATTATTATGCAATTAAAAGTTTATATAAATTTAAATAGAAATTTGACTTTACCTATTAATTATTCTCATATTTTACAAGGCGTAATTTATACTGCTTTGTCTAATGATATTCATTATCAAAAATTATTGCATGATGTTGGACAAAATGAATCAAATTTTAAGCTTTTTACTTTTAGTTCATTATGTGGAAAACATTCAATTAGTAATAAAAGGATTACTTTTACTGGAAATGTGTTTTTGGAAATAAGAAGTGTTGATAGCTATTTTATTTTTCTTGTTTATGAATATTTGAAATGTAATGGAATTACTTTTGGAACTGAAAATTTTCCTGTAAGTTTGAAATTGGAAAATAGGGTTATTAGAGAAAATAGTATTGATATTAAAATGAATTCTCCTATTTGTTTGTCTAAAAGATGTGAGGATAATAAGACTGTTTATCTTTCTCCTCAGGATAAAGATTTTGAGCAATATATAAATAATAATTTTTGTAAAAAGTTTTTGTCTTATTATAATACTGCTCCTTTTTCTGATGTTGAAATTATTACTACTTGTGTTTCTTCTTCTGATAAGGTTGTGACTTCTTTGAAAAATGTTTATATTACTGCTTGGAAGGGTAATTTTATTTTGGGTGGCTCTCCTGATTATTTGTCTTTTTTGTATGATTGTGGCTTGGGTAATAGGAATTCTCAGGGGTTTGGTTTGTTTGAGGTGGTTGAGTAGATTTTTTTACTGTTTTTTTAGTCTTTTTATAAAAAACTTAGGCGGAAAAATTTTCCGCCTTTAATTATTATTTCTTTCCAGTTTTATTTATTATTTGTTGACTTATATTTTTAATAGTATCATTTACAACATAATCGGTTTGTCCAAATACTTCTTGATGTAATTGTAAAACATTACTTTCAAGTGTTACTGGAACTCCATACCATCTATCTAATGTTATACCTTTTGTTTCATATGGCCATCCTATACTATCAGATATTGAATATGAAGTAATACTTGGTACTAATCCTAATATTTCTGCACCAGATATATTTGTACTTACTCTAGGTAATACTGTATCAATTAGTTTATTTAATTGACTAATACTTAAGGTTTTTGCTTTATTTAGCATAGCTTCTATTACAGTTCTCATTCTTTCAGTTCTCTTATAGTCTCCACCAGCAGTATATCTTATTCTTGAATATGCAACTGCTTGCACACCATCTAATGTTTGTGAACCTGCCTTTGTTATAGCACTTGAACTTATTCCTGAGCTTTGTGATGTAGATTTAATATAATCATTTATATATTCTATTTCTGAACTATCTATATCTATTGTAATACCACCCATTGCATCAACAGCTGCTATAACTGCATCAAAGTTAACTGTAACATATTCTGTAATGTTTAGATCTAAGTTTGTATTTAAAGCTTTTAATGTGTTTTGAGCTCCTCCATATGCATAAGCATGTGTTACTTTATCTAGAACTTGTTTTCCTTTTTCTTCAATTTGCATATATGTGTCTCTATATACTGAAATTAGTTTTATTTGTTTTGTTTTTTCATCTAAACTTGCTATTATTATACAGTCACTTCTGTTTCCAACTCCATAATCATCTTCTCTACTGTCTATTCCAAGTAGTGCTATGTTTCTGTATCCAGAAAGCTTTTCTTCAGTTTCTTCGTCAATACCTATAGCTTTTTCATCTATTTCTTCAACTGTTATTTTTCCAAGTTTGTTTGTTACATATCCAACTGCTATTCCTGCTAGTATTACTATAATGATTAATAGTACTAATAATACTCTTAAAAATATTTTTAATCCTTTATTTTTTTTCTTTTCTTCGTTATGTTTTCCCATAATTTACCTCTTTCTATAATTCATTTTTTGAAAGTTTTAATGCTTCTACAATAACTTTGTCCATATCATATTATTT
>ERZ1643251.5662-NODE-5662-length-10069-cov-31.043339_pt1 | contig 10069 bp, 10 predicted proteins | sample MGYA00579261_ERZ1643251 | MGnify/ENA primary metagenome ERZ1643251 (study PRJEB29033, sample SAMEA4952267) | chicken gut metagenome | biome: Broiler Chicken; feature: Gastrointestinal Tract; material: Caecum | place: Ireland | collected 2018 | study: Broiler...
CCGCCTTTGGTGGTCTTTGGTTCCTTTCTGGCAGCAGAAAGGAACCCCCAGCGGGGAGCGCATCCCCGTGACTGGTAAGTCTAGATAGAAATGAAAAATGAGACGATACAGAGTTTTAGTTCTGTACCGTCTCGTTTTGGTTTTATTTGGTGGCGCAGTGCTCCAACAGGTACGCCCCGCATTTCTCCACCCGGTCGAACACGTTGCCGGGGTTGCGCTGTTCCAGGGCCTCGGTGACCCCGTCCTGCCAGGCCGCCGACAGGCAGGTCACCCCCACCTGGTGGCAGGCGTCCACGTCGGTGGCGGTGTCCCCGATGTAGCAAAACTCCTCCGGGGCCAGCTGGTACTTGTCCAGCAGGTAGCGCAGGTGATCCACCTTGTTGGGGGCCACATCCGAGCCGCACAGTACCTCGTCGAACACGTCGGCAATGCCGAACTGCTCCAGCGAGATGCGGCAAGTGGGGGTTCCCTTTCCCGTCACCAGCACCAGGGGAATCCCCCGGTCCTTTAAGGTGTGCAGAAGCTCCCGGATGCCGGGGAACAGGTCGGGCACCACCTGGGGGTGGAGCCGCTCATATTCCCGGCAATAGTCGGCCACCCCGGCCTCCCACTGGTCCCCCGCCAGAATCTTGGCGATGCCCACCTCGTCCAGGCCGAAGGTGGCGGTGATCTCCTCTTCACTGAGGGTGTGCCCGGCGTAGGGGGACAGGGCCAGGCCGAAGGCCTGGATACACAGGGGCAGAGTGTCGGCAATGGTGCCGTCCAGGTCAAAACCAATCATGCGGAACATGGGAAGACCCTCCTTATACTTTGGTCAAGTGCTGGCTGGCGGATTTCAGCATCAGCCGCTTGGTGCCCACGGTGTCGAAGGCGATCTCCACCAGGGCGTCGCCCCCCATCTTCTGCACCGACAGCACCAGGCCCCGTCCAAAGGCCTTGTGCTGGACGCTGTCCCCCTTTTGCAGGGAGAGAGCCGGGGCGGAGGCGGTGGGGTAGGGCTTGCCGGGGGTGGGGATGGGCTTGGGCCGGGCCTGGGGGGAGGGGACAAAGCTGCTGCCGCTCTCCCAGGGCCGGGAGTGCTCCTGATAGCTGCGCCCGCTCTGCTCCAACAGCTCGGGGGGAATCTCCCCGGCGAAACGGGAGGGGCGATTGGCGCTGGTGCGGCCGTAGAGCATACGCATACTGGCACAGGTGAGGTACAGCTGCTCCTTGGCCCGGGTCAGAGCCACGTAGCACAGCCGCCGCTCCTCTTCCATCTCCTCCTCGTCTCCGATGCAGCGCATACCGGGGAAGATGCCCTCTTCCATGCCCACCACAAACACCACGGGGAACTCCAGGCCCTTGGCCGAGTGCATGGTCATCATCACCACGGCGTCCTCGTTGGGGTCGTGGTTGTCCAAATCCGTGTACAGGGCGATCTCGTCCAGGAAGCCCGCCAAGGTGGGGGACTCGCTGTTTTCCATATACCCCTTGATGGAGGTCAGAAGCTCTCGGATGTTCTCCAGCCGGGTGCGGTTTTCCACGTCCTGCTTCACTTGCAGCATGGCGGCGTACCCGGTACGCTCCATCACCAGCTCGTAGAAGGCGGCCAGGTCCATGGAGGCGCTGAGGGCCTGTAGGTCCCGGATGATGGCGGTGAAGGCCCCCAGTTTGGCCCCGGCCTTTTGCAGCTCAGGGTACTGCTCGGGCTGGCTCACCACCTGCCACAGGGACAGCCCCTCCTGGGCGGCGATGGCCCGGGCCCGTTCCACGGTGGTGGCGCCGATGCCCCGGGCGGGGACGTTGATGATGCGGCCCAGGCGCAGATCGTCCTGGGGATTGGCCACCACGCACAGGTAGGCCAGCATGTCCTTCACTTCCGCCCGGTCAAAGAAGCGGGTGCCCCCGATGACCCGGTAGGGGATACCGGTGCGTTTGAAGGCCAATTCCAACTGATAGGACTGGGCGTTCATGCGGTAGAGCACCGCATGGTCCCGCCACTTCATGCCCTGGCGGTAGTGCTCCAAAATGGTGTTGGCCACGTACTGGGCCTCGTCGCTCTCGTTCATGGCGGTGTACAGGTGGACCTTGTCTCCCTCTGCCCCCGCCGTCCACAGCTCCTTGCCCTTGCGGCCCTGGTTGCGGCGGATGACGTGGTTGGCCGCCGACAGGATGGTCTTGGTGGAGCGGTAGTTCTGCTCCAGGCGGATGCACTGGGCGTTTTTGTACTGGCTCTCAAAGGAGAGAATGTTCTCAATGGTGGCGCCCCGGAAGCGGTAGATGGACTGGTCGTCGTCGCCCACCACACAGATGTTTTTGTGGCCCCCGGCCAGAAGAGAGGCCAGGAGGTACTGCATGTGGTTGGTGTCCTGGTACTCGTCAATGAGCACGTAGCGGAACTTGTTTTGATAGTAGGCCAGCACGTCCTCCTCCTGCTGCAAGAGGCGTACGGTGTGGAAGATGATGTCGTCAAAGTCCAGCGCCCCGGCCTCCCACAGCCGCTTTTGGTAGAGGGTGTACAGGCGGGAGATCTGCTCTAAGCGGAAATCTCCACTTTTGTAGGCCTCTTTGTGGAAGTCTTCTGCCAGCTGCATCTGGTCCTTGGCCTTGGAGATGGTGCCCAGCACCGAGCGGGGCGGGAAGAGCTTCTCGTCCATGCCAAGCTCCTTGAGGCAGTCCTTCACCACCCGGATGGAGTCGTCGGTGTCGTAGATGGTGAAGGAAGAGGGGAAGCCCAGCCGCTCAATGTCCCGGCGCAGGATGCGCACACAGGCGGAGTGGAAGGTGGAGGCCCAGATGTCCAGGGCCTGGGGGCCCAGCACCCGCTCCAAGCGGTCTTTCAGCTCTCCGGCGGCCTTGTTGGTAAAGGTGATGGCCAGGATGGTCCAGGGGGGCGCGGGGTCCAACTCACACAGCCGGGCGGCGTACTCCCGCCCCTCCTCAGTGGGGTGGTCCACATAGTGGCGCAAAAAGTTCAAATCCTCTTCCGTGGCCCAACCCGGCACCTCGGTGGAGTCGGAGCCCCGGCCATAGCGGATGAGGTTGGCCACCCGGTGGATGAGCACCGTGGTCTTGCCCGAGCCAGCCCCCGCCAGCAGCAGCAGCGGGCCCTGGGTGGTGAGCACGGCCTGGAGCTGCTCCGGGTTTAGGTTGGGGTAGTCCAGGGCGATGGCGGCCCGGCGGAGGGAGGCAAATTCAGAACACTGTTTTTGATTGAGCATCTATATCAAATCCTTGCTGTAAAGTCCAGTTGCAAGCCATTATATCAGATTCCCACACCCAGGGCAACCGGGGAAGCGGTTGACTTGCAGGGGCGCACCCGTTAAAATGGGGAAAGACAGAGAATGGAGGTGGCGGACATGCGCAAGCTGACCTGGTTTGCAGGGGGCTTTGCTGTCATGTGTCTGCTGCTGATGGGGAACGTCCCGGTTCTGTGGTTGGCGATCCCCGCCCTTCCGGTTCTCGTACTCTGGCAGCTGACCCAGCCCAAGAATCGACAGGACTGGGTGGAGATGACCACAAACAGACGGCGGCGCTACGTTCTGTGGCAGGTATGCCGCCGGGGAACGGCTGTGGTGTTGGGCTGCGGGGCCGGACTGTGCTGGTTTTGTGTGTACTATTTTCTGGTGTGCATCCCTGCCATGGACTGCCAGGGGATGCAGACCATCTCGGGCACGGTGATTGCTCAGCCCCAAGTAACGGAGACCGGAAGCTATTCCTTCACTCTGCGCCTGGATTCCGGGGCGGACTTGCTTCTCTATGCGCCTGTGAGCTGGAAGTCGGTACAGTTGGGGGACCATGTCCAGGTGGAGGGACAGGTGGAGTATACCGCGTTCACCTATGGGGAAGAAGTGACCTATTATACGGCCAAGGGGGTGTTTCTGCTGGGGACCTGTGACCAGGCACCCACGGTGGAGCGCCCCGCTGTTCTGCCCATTTCCTGCTGGCCCGCCTGGGCGGCCCAGCGGATGAAAGAGGGCATCCAGGTGGCCTTTGACCAGGCCACTGCCCCTCTGGCCATTGCGGTGACCCTGGGAGACAAGAGCTTGTTGGATGACGGGCTGTACACCGACATGAATCGGTCGGGTGTGACCCACGCCGCCGTGGTGTCCGGGCTCCACGTCTCCTTCCTGGTGGGTGTGCTGATGGTGCTTTGCCGCAACCGCCGCCGCTGCGCTGTGGCCCTCATCCCGGTGCTGGTGTTTTATGCGGTGATGGCGGGTGGCACCCCCTCCGCTTTTCGGGCGGTGTGGATGCAGGGAGCTGCACTGGCGGTGCCTGTGGTGGGACGGGAGCAGGATGCGCCTTCTGCCATGGCCCTGTCTCTGCTGGTGCTCATGGTGCAAAATCCCTTTTCCGTGGCGCAGGTGGGGTTACAGCTGTCCTTTCTGTCCGTGTCGGGGATTTTACTGCTCACCCCTAGAATCTACCGGGGCCTCACCAGATGTTTGGAGGAGCGTATCCTGCGTGGATGGAAGAAGGTGGCGGGGAGAGCATGGCAGTGGGTCAGCGCCTCGGTGTCTGCCTCCCTGGGCGCTATGGTGCTGACGGTGCCGCTGGTGGGGGTGGTCTTCGGCCAGGTGTCCCTGGTGGCGCCGGTGGCCAACATCCTGACCCTCTGGGCCATGTCGATTTTGATGATGTGCGCCCTGGTCCTGGGCCTTCTGGGGCTGTGGTTGCCTGGTGTGGCGGCACTTTTGGGACAGGGTGCAGGACTATTGGGCCACTACACCGTGTGGATGGTACACAAGTTGGGCACATTCCCCTATGCGGTGCTGGATATGAAAAACATCTACCACGTGATCTGGCTGGTGGGAGCCTATGCGGTATTTGGGCTGCTGCTGTGGGGCAGTGTGGCCCTGACTCAGGTGCTTTGGAGCGGAGCGGGGTTACTGATACTGCTGGCTCTGCCTGTGGGGCTGTCCGCCTTCACCGTGGCCCGGTCTGATCTGGTGGTGGGGGCGGTGGATGTGGGCCAGGGTGCCTCCACCGTCTTGATACATGGGGACCACACCGTGGTGGTGGACTGCGGAGGGAGTGAGAGCACCTCAGCGGGGGACCTGTCCGCCGACTATCTGGCCTCGGTGGGGCGCACCGAGGTGGACGTACTTCTGCTCACCCACCTGGACAAGGACCACTTCAACGGCGTGGAGCGCCTGCTGGACCGGGTGGAGGTGGGGGAGGTATATGTCCCCGTGTCCGCCAAAGACCAAGAGGAGGCCCAGCAGCTGGAGACTTGGCTGGAAGAGAAGAGTATCCCCTGCCAGTGGGTGGAGGACGAGGTGGACTTGACCCTGGGCGAGATGGAGCTGCGGGTCATCCCGCCTCTGGGCAGCGGTACCACCAACGAGGAAGGGCTGTCGGTGCTGTGCACGGTGGACGACTTCGACGTGCTGATCACCGGAGATGCAGACAGCTATGTGGAGCATATGATTGTGAAATACTTTGTCATCCCCAACATTGAGCTGTTGATGGTGGGCCATCACGGCTCGGCAGACTCCACCAGCATGGAGCTCTTGGGCTGGGCCCGGCCGGAGCTGGGCATCATCTCGGTGGGAGAGGGCAACTCCTATGGACACCCGGACCAGGAGACCTTGGAGCGGCTGCACCGCTCTGGGGTGGAGGTCCACCGCACCGACCTGGAGGGGACGGTGACGGTGGTGGTCCAGGGGGAGAACGTGGGAATTTGGTAAATAAGAGGAGGAAGCGGTATGCCGCCCAAACAGCAAACGGACAACACCGCCATGCGGGAACTGAAAAAGGCGCTGCGCCAGGGAGGGCTGAAAAACCTCTATGTCTTCTACGGCGACGAGACTTTTTTGCGGGAATATTATCTGGGAGAGCTGAAAAAGGCCATTTTGCCCCAGGGTATGGAGGACTTCAACCTCCACACCGCCCAGGGCAAGGAGTGCTCGGTGGACTGGATTGCCCAGGCGGTGGACTGCCTGCCCATGATGAGTGAGCGCACCCTGGTGCTGGTCACCGACTTCGACCTCATGGGCCAGGGGGAGAAGGGGCGGCAGCAGCTGCTGGAGCTGTTTGAGGACCTGCCTGACTACTGCTGTCTGGTGTTTGTCTACGACCTGTTGAACTTCAAGGTGGACGGGCGGAGCAAGCTGGGCACCTATCTGAAAAAGTCCGAGGCACTGGTGAACTTCCAGCGCCAGTCCACCGGGGACCTCACCGACTGGATTGTGCGCAAGTGCAAGGCCATGGGACACCGGGTGGACAGTGCCGACGCCCAGTACCTCATTTTCCTGTGCGGGGACAGCATGACCAACCTGTCCACCGAGCTGGAGAAAATTTGTGCCTATGCCTCGGGGGAGCGGGTGACCAGAGAGGACATGGACGCCGTGGCCATTCCCCAGGTGGATGCAGTGGTGTTCCAGATGACGGATGCCCTGGCCCGCCGGGACTTTGACAAGGCCGCCGCCGTGCTGGCCGATCTGCTCCACAGCCAGGAGGCCCCCATCATGATTTTGTCGGTGATGGGAAAGTATTTCCGCCAGCTTTACACCGCCCGGCTCTATCTGGACGCGGGGAAGAGCCGCAGCGATTTTATGCAGCTGTGGGGGATGAAGCACTCCTTTCAGGGGGATAAGCTCATGGATGCGGCCCGGAAGTTCTCCCTGGTGTGGTGCCGTCACGCGGTGCGCCGCTGTGCGGAGGCAGACCTCCAGATGAAAATCAACTACGGGGCAGAGGGGGAGATTCTCACCCAGCTGCTCATGGAATTGTCCGCAGGACGGAAGGTGATTGAATGCTGAAAATCAAAGAGGCCATCATTGTGGAGGGCCGTTACGATAAAAACAGCCTGTCCCAGGTGGTGGACGGGCTTATTCTGGAGACCTCTGGGTTTGGAGTGTTCAAGGACGGGGAGAAGCTGGAGCTCATCCGCCGCCTGGCCCAGCGCCAGGGCATTATCGTCCTCACCGACTCGGACGGGGCGGGATTTGTCATCCGCAACTACTTAAAAGGGGCCATTCCCAAGGAGCAGGTGAAACACGCCTACATCCCCGACGTGTACGGCAAGGAGCGGCGCAAGCGCAAGGCCGGAAAAGAGGGCAAGCTGGGGGTAGAGGGCATGAACCCGGAGGTACTGCGCCAGGCCCTTTTGCGGGCGGGGGCCACGGTATTGGATGGGGATGGGCCCGCCCCGGCCCGGGGGGACTTGACCCCGGCGGACCTGTTTGCCCTGGGGCTCACCGGGCGGCCGGATTCGGCGGTACGCCGGGAGAAGCTGCTCCACCGCCTGGGGCTGCCCCAACACATGAACAGCAAGGCCTTGCTGGCCATGCTCAACGCCCTGCACACCCCGGACGAGGTGGCGCAGATGGTGGAGGAACTGGAACAATCCAAGGAAGAATGAAAAGGGGAGTGGACAAAATGTCCACTTCCAAAACATTGTGAGGAAAAGTTTAAACCTGAGGAATCTCAGGGGTGACTGGGGGCATCTGGTCGCAGCCGGTGCAGATGTCGTTGTCGGAAACCTCGTTGCAGCTGACATAGGTGTCGCCCACGGTGGCCACAGCGCCGAACTCCACAGGCACCGCCACGCAGATGTCCTGGGTGATGGTGAACACACAGGAGCCGTTCTTCATGCCATTGCACACCTCACGGCCCGGGGTGACCACCGGGGTGCCGCAGCATTTGGTGGCAGTCAGCCCCGTCTGGGCGAAGGGGGTGACGGTGACGGGCACACAGATGGAAGCGGACTGATAGCCCACGGCAGGGCAGGTCTGGGTCTCACCCAGCACCTCAGGATTTACGGTAGGAAGCATTGGAATCTCTCCTTTCTGGCCATCGCCGTTTTCAGACTATGCCGGAGCGGGGAGAAGGGTGACAGATGGAGTTGTATTTTCCATGGGGTCTGGTACAATGAGAGAGAAATAGAAAGGGGGAACGGTATATGCGGAAAGGCAGAGTGATCCTAGATACCGTCGCTTTTCTGTAGCACTGCCTCATGGCTGCCATCACCCCTATATGGGTAGGGTTCACGTATATGTTCCTGACCGGGAATGGGAAAGGGTACGACTACGATCTACGCAGTGAGGCGGATATCTATGTGCTCCTGGCGCTGATTGGGATGGTGTTCTGGGCGTGCTGTACCATTCCCACCTTTGGATTCCTGACCAAAGAGTGCTCGAAGTTGGGGAGAAACCATCGTTTCATTCCCCTAGCTGTCTTTTTGCTTGTGGGGTTCCTGGTCATTTGCCTGTTGGGATGGGACAATTATTTGATGCTGTATGGTGTGAACGCATGAAAGGAGTGGGAGACCATGCGGGAGCTGCTGAAGAAGATGCGGGGGTATCTGATTTATAACGGTTTCTTTTTTCTGATGTTGTTGCTGGGTTATTGTCTGGAGCCTGGGCGTTTTGTAGGGCAGGATTGCGATTGGATTTGGCTGTGGCTGGTGCCGAGCGTTTACGTCTTGGCGTTTGAGCTGTATCTGGCGGGGACGGTATTTGCCTTGGTTTATCAAAAACATGAATTTACCACAAAAGAGGTCTTCTTGTCCGCCCTGGTCATCTTGGTTACGACGTTTCTTTCTGTGGGAATTCCGACAATTCTAGAGAGTAACGGGCAAGAATTGTTGGAGTCTCTTTGTTCTGCCTTGCTGTTTCCAGTGTGCTTTGCCGGTACCTATTGTGTGGTCTATTTCATTGCCAGATTCATCTACCAGAGGACATGGTGGGTTTAGAAAGCAGATGAAAGGAGAGCTTGGCTGTGGTTGAGATGCTGAAGAACATGCGGGCATATTTGATTTATAACGGTTTTATTTTTCTGGTGCTGTTGGTGGGTTATTGTCTAGAGCCTGGGCGTTTTGTGGGACAGGATTGCGATTGGACGTTTCTATGGATGCTAGTGACCGTTTGTGTGATGCTGTTTGAGGTATTCCTGGCTGGTCCGGCATTTGCGCTGTTCTATCAGATGTACCAGTTTACGGTGAAGGAAATCTTTTGGTCCGCTTTGATTATTTTAGTCACCACGTTTGTTTCTCTGAGTATCGCAGGTCTCTTGTTCAATGATTGGGAGTGGGTGAGTTTCGAGGGGCTCCTTTTCATTCTAAAGATTTCCCTGTGGGTTTCCGGTACCTATACCGTGGCGTATTTTATTTTGAGGTCCATTTGTAAAAAGACGAGGATGGGGTAGTGGGCAGAGAGAGCTACCAAACGGGAGCGCCCCGAATGCAGCTGCATTCGGGGCGCTCCCGTTTTTGGTCATGAGGTTTTTGTTGTTAGAGCTTATGGTTTATATAGCTGATAAAATCCTTCTCAATCAGCTCATAGTCGATGGAGGATTGCAGCTGGCCCAGCTGATCTCTCCAGGCATCCACGTTGGTTCTTACCTTGCGGAACCCAAGGGACTCGTAGACATGTTGTGCCCTTGTGTTCTTCAGATTGGTGTCGAGAATGACCTTAGAATAGCCGTTTTCAAAGAGCCAGCCAATGAGCATACTCAGAATTTTTCTGCCCACACCACGGTTTTGGCCATCGGGTTCGCAGATTTTAATGCCGATTTCGGCTACACCTTGCGCTACCGGGTAGTAATTGCACTCGCCGATCAATCGGCGGTCTTCTTCAATGACCAAAGACCCCTTGCCAAGCCCTTTGATGACTTCGGCCTCGGTGGTTCCCACGCCGTTGGGAAAGCCTGCGTGGGCCATGACGGCGCCGTCATTCCACCAGGTGGCTAGCTGCTTGGCATCGGAGGCTTCGGCTTGACGAATGGTCAGGTTTTCGTATTGAATCTTTTCCATTCTCTTTCCTCCATGTAATTTCTGTGGATGAATGGAGTGTAACATATTATAGCACATGGAGTTAGCCATGTGCAACCGCGCAAAAAGCACAAGCTACCAAGCGGAAAGAAATCTTTTTTTATCCATTCTGCAAATTGTTGCCCCGAGTGGACTGCGTCTGAGTAGTCAGCCGGCTCATACTCCGTAAGCTGACGCCCAGGGTGGAGAGGTTGTGCAGCGTGGCGGAGGTGGCTGGCGGCAGGACTCCGGCTACGCCCAGAGCGATCAGCGCACCATTGAAGCCAATGACAAAGCGATAGTTGGAGTGGATGCGCGCCATCAGCGCCATGG
>ERZ1643251.5663-NODE-5663-length-10069-cov-5.730777_pt1 | contig 10069 bp, 13 predicted proteins | sample MGYA00579261_ERZ1643251 | MGnify/ENA primary metagenome ERZ1643251 (study PRJEB29033, sample SAMEA4952267) | chicken gut metagenome | biome: Broiler Chicken; feature: Gastrointestinal Tract; material: Caecum | place: Ireland | collected 2018 | study: Broiler...
TTGTGTTAATTCATAATGTAAATATATATGTTAAGTGGTAAATGGTATGAAATAAACTAAGTTAGTTAGATTGTTCTTTAGTTTGGAAAAGAAAAATGCAAAGATTTCATATTGGATATGCGAAAAAAATATGGAAAAATAAATAATGAGAGTGAAGTAGTTTTAAAGGGGAAAACAACGGCTACTTACCAAGAAAAATGACCCAGTACTTGATAAGATTTGCGTATTAGCTTGGTACTATATGCCCACTAGCATGGTATTCAAGGTCCCGCTCCTGTAGAGGCAGGTTTATCTAGTGGAATTAGCTTGTCGTTCTTATAAGGAAAAGCATGTATGATAGTCGGACAGTTGCAGGTTCAAATCCTGCCCACTCTCGTTTTTGCTGTATTTATTGATCCAATTAATAAATAATGGTATAAGAATTTGCCATATTAAAATGGACCCATTCGATTCCTTGAAAGGGTGATTCTGATGATTTTAAGTGAATTTGAAAAAACTGCTAGGGGTAAAGTAGTATTTAACGATGGTGAAATTATTGCTGGAATGATAGTAGATTATACATCTAGTTTTGATAATGATGATAGATATGCATATTTGACAATTATTCCTGAAAATGGTCCTTTAAAAGGAAAAAGGGTACAATGCCCTGAAGATGAAGTAAAGTTTGTAGAATATTTAAAGTGATATTATAGAAACATCGACTAAAATCCTAAAACACTTGAATGATTGTTACGAGAATTAATTAATAAAGTCAAATATTTGATTACTTAATGACAATAAATTAGATATTTCAGATAGTCAATATTATCAAACAATAAAAATATTGACTGATGCTGGTATATTAAGAACATTGAGTTTTAATGATCTTGATCAACATGAGATGGATTGTCAACTAAAGCTAACATCAAGTTAATTGAAAAGATAATAAAAATATGGCATGATAGAAATGCGAAGTGAATGGACAAAGAGGGAAGTCGAGGCTCAGTGTCTTAGAAAGTGAACCTCGATAGAAATATCTGAGGCACGCACTGATGTCTAGGTGTCGGTTCAAATCCGACCGCTTTGTAATGTAGAGCATCCAAGAAATTGGGTGCTTTTTTTGTGTACAGAAATTTAAAATATAATGGGAATTATATTGTAGTGAGAAAAAGAGTAGAAGGAAGCTTTTATCGCATGAAAGTGGTTGCATTGATAGGGGAGTAGTATAATTAACATGAATGAAAATATATTATAATCAATATACCTAAATAAGAGTATAAAGGTTAGTTATTTTACTTACAAAACTAAAGGAGATGTTATAAAATGAAAATCAGCATTAAATCTAATTTGTATGATATTTTGGATAAATTCCAATGTAAATGGGTTAATGTGTGGTTAAATAATGGAAAGATAATAAAAGTGTTCCTTTTAGATATAGATTTCCTTGAAGATAATGATATAGGAGATGCTATTGTATATAATACAACTGGTAGTTTAGATTATGGGGATGCCATTTACCTAAAAGATATGAATAGAATAGAGTTATATAAGCATACGGAATGATATTGATCTAGATTTAAGTGATCTTAAGAGATCGGAGAGATACTAATGAAAGCTATAGATGTTTTTTATTTAGAAAGTGAAGATATTTCAAGCGTTGTTGTACCCAGAACAAAAAAATTTAAAATTGGAGATAAAATAATGGATAAAAATGGTACAGTGTATGAAGTGCATAGTTTTGAGCATATATGTCGTACTTTCAAAGATATAACTGGTTTAGTAGTCCATGGTAAATTTGAAGGTGATATTGTGAATTTGGTAGATGAAGAATAGATAATAGCTATTAAACTGCTTTTTACAATTAAAAACTACTAGTAATTATTAGATTGATTAAAGGACATTGATACTTTTATAGGAAGTGATAGAAATGTGTACAGCAATTACTTTAAATGGTAATAATAATTATTTTGGAAGAAACTTAGATTTGGATTTTTCATATGGCGAGCAGGTAATCATTACTCCGGCTGAGTATGAATTTAAATTTAGAAAGGAAAAGGCTATAAAGAATCATAAATCATTAATAGGTGTTGGAATTGTCGCTGACGATTACCCATTGTATTTTGATGCTATTAATGAGGATGGACTAGGAATGGCAGGATTGAATTTTCCTGGAAATGCATATTATAGCGATTTTTTAGAGAATGACAAAGATAATATTACGCCATTTGAGTTTATTCCATGGATTCTGGGACAGTGTAGCGATGTTAATGAAGCAAGAAATTTAGTTGAAAGAATAAATCTCATTAATCTTAGTTTTAGCGAACAATTACCTTTAGCGGGATTACATTGGTTAATTGCTGATAGAGAAAAATCCATCGTAGTAGAAGTAACTAAATCTGGCGTACATATTTATGATAATCCAATTGGAGTATTGACTAATAATCCGGAATTTAATTATCAGATGTATAATCTGAATAAATATCGCAACTTATCTATCAGTACACCACAAAATACATTCTCAGATAGCGTGGATTTAAAGGTAGACGGTACTGGTTTTGGCGGTATTGGCTTACCAGGCGATGCATCTCCCGAATCTCGTTTTGTGAGAGCTGCTTTTAGCAAGTTAAATTCAAGTAAAGGGACGACCGTAGAAGAAGATATTACTCAGTTTTTCCATATACTAGGGACAGTAGAACAGATAAAGGGCGTTAATAAGACAGAATCAGGAAAAGAAGAATATACTATATATTCGAATTGCTATGATTTGGACAACAAGACGTTATATTATACAACCTATGAAAATAGACAAATAGTAGCTGTTACTTTAAATGAAGATAAGAATGGTAATAGGTTAATTGCATATCCATTTGAAAGAAAACAAGTAATAAATAAGTTGAATTAAGCAAAATAACTGGTATCATAGTAAGGTATCAGTTTTATTTATTGTGATAATATAAAATTACATTGCAACTATAAGTGTTTTAAAATAAAAAAAGCTGAATTAAATTCAGCCATTAAGTCTTTACTTGTCTGTCAAATATATCTTTCTTAAATCTGAAACTTCTTGTTCATTCAACTTCAATTCTGTATGCAAATAATTATTTATCCCACCAAAGTTATCTTTCATCAACTGCAAAGCATGATTTAAATAAGCTTCATTAACTTCAAATAGGGCCTTAATATTCGCGGACATCACTGGACCCATTCCACTTACATCAGCTATTTTCTTTGCTCGAACAGTTTCTGTATAAATGTTAGATGCTAAGTAATCTTGATGGATTATTTTACTATCTACACCTAGTGCAGTTAACAAATAAACAGCTCCCATACCAGTTCTATCTTTACCAGCTGTACAATGGAACAATAGAGCTTCATTTTCTTTATCATTAGCTAACAATAAATCGAAGAATTGGCGATATGCTTTTTTAGCTCCATCTGTAAGTACAATATCTTTATATGCTTTCAACATATCCTCAAAACCAGCATTTTTAATCTTGCTGTAGGTCTTATATCTAGTTTCTTGATCTTTCTTAGTACTACGAGTCTCATCTTCTGAAAAAACTGGATTAAAATGATAATGAACATTATTGCTAATTCGATCAGGTTCAACTTCCTTTTCAGATATTGAACGGAAATCTACGTCGTATCTAAGACCATAGTCATCTAAATAGTTAACGTCTCGTTCAGACAAATATGCCAAATTAGCAGAACGCAGAATTTTATGCTTTTTAATCTTACGTCCATCTAATGTTTCATAACTGCCTAAATCACGAAAATTAAATCCATGTTTTATATCTAGTAATAGTGGTTTTTGTTCCATATAATCCCTCCATGGAGTGTGGCTTTAAATATGATTTTAACAAAAAATAAGCCTATTACCAAACATAAGTTATTAGATCCAGTTTCGTTTTTCAGCTAAATTTACAGCTTCTAAACGCGAACGTGTTCCTGTCTTACTGAGAATAGAGGAGATATAATTTCTAATAGTACCTTCAGACAAGAAAAATTTTTGTGCCAATTCTTTAGTTGAAGCACAAGTTTTTAAAGCTGCCAGAATTTCTTGCTCGCGATCTGTTAGGGGATTATCAACAGTATTCAAAACACTAGTAACAAGTTTAGGATCAAATACTGTATCACCATTCATTATTGTCTTTATTGCATTAACCAAAGAATCACTTGGGCTATCTTTTAATAAATACCCATTAACCCTTGCAGCAAGGGCGTCTTTGAAATATTTGCTACGTGCAAATGTAGTTAAAATTATGATTTTTATATCCAATTTCATTAGGCGAAGTTGCTTGGCAATTTCTAGCCCAGAAAGTCCTGGCATTTCAATATCCAGAATAGCAACATCTGGCTTTAGCATAATAACTTTTTCCAATGCTACCTGACCATCTATTTCAGTTCCAACTACTGAAAAATCATCTTCTAAATCAAGTAACATCGCCAAAGCACTATTTAACATTTGCTGATCTTCAGCCAAAAATATACTGACCATTCTCAATCACCCTTTACAATAGGAATACTTATATCTATTTTAGCACCATTATCATTATCAAAACTAACATTACCATCTAGATAATCAATTCTCTTTTTTATCCCAGATAAACCAAATGAATTTTTATAAGATATATTTTTATCAAAACCAATCCCATTATCATGCACAGTTATTAAATATTGATTTTTCTTCTGACTAAAAGTAACACTAAAGAGATTCCCATGACTGTAACGAATAGCATTAGTAACCAACTCAGTAATAATTTGACTTATTGTATTTTGAATATCCTTATTCCAATCTACTGTAATCTCTTCGTTTTTTGTATGTAGCATTATACCAGATTTATCCAGATTAGATTGTTGTATATCCAAAGTTTGTAGTATTGTAGAGTGTTTCATATCTGCTACAATTTCTCTAACCAAGTCTAAATTTTGACGAGAAGCCGCTGCAATGTCTTTTAATTGTTGTTTAGCCAATGCTGGATCTTTCTCTAATAACTTCTCAGCTAATTCAGCTTTTAGAGCTAACATGGAAAAGGATTGCCCCAAATTATCATGTAATTGTTGAGCTATTCTGTCACGTTCACTATGTCTAGCTATTAATTCTAAACGATTATTTTGTTTTCCTAAACGATAACTCTTTGACAAAGAATTTGAAGCTGGAATTGTTCCAAAAATGAATAAATAATTGATAATAGCCGCTGGTACATCTCCCACTGCCATATTAGGTAATGGATAAGCTAGATATAAACTTATCGTAGATAAAACATAATAAGGAACAATTACTAATTTGGCATTTTTCATATTAATACTAAAAGTTCCAATAATGAAGCCCGTATAAATATATAAAAATGGATATCTTGCAAAGAAAGAGAGCGTAGCTGCCAAAATTAATTGACAAAAGATATTAATAACTACTCCCTTATCTCTGGCTAAAAAACAATCTCTATAAACTTTGACAAAAATAATTAGTAAAATTAACGTTATATTACGCATAATAGTGGGCAATGTAAGTAATACACTTACTGCTGGAAATAACCATAGTAACCAGAAATAAGGGGCTAGTCCTACGTAACTTGGAAATAATACGTGCTTTTTTAAAAACTTCCTCATCAGTTTTTTCAATCCTTTTTTGAAGTAAATATATAACTAATTTCTAGAGCTAAGACTAACACAACAAACCAAATTATTAAACCTACAAGCGAATTATAGTTGATGCTATTTCCATGTAAAATGTTATTAGATAAATTCGAAATGTAGTATGTTGGTGTTACTTTACCAATTTTTTGTAACCATTGTGGAAGTACACTAAGTGGCCACCATAAGCCACTACAAATTGCCATAGGAAAAACTAAAATGTTGGCTAAGGCATTGATAACATTGCTATCTTTAAATGATGAAATCAAAATTCCTAATAAAACGAGAGGCAAGCTCATAATAGGAATTAGAATTAATAAAAGTATCCAGACTTTTGTCGGTAATGTGAGATTATTAACTATAATACCGGCTAAACCAATTCCTACAAGACAAAGTAAATTCAATACTTCAAAAATAATGATCATTTCAATATAATACATTAATTTAGGAAAAGGGCTTAAATCTATAAATAGTGTAAATTTACGGTCTATATCGGAACTTAGTGTATGTGCGACTGTCATAATAGATCCAAGTAGAATTCCGTAAATCGCCATACTTACTAAATAATCTACCTTCCATTGCATTGTATTACTATATTGTGGTAAGGCTTTTGTAAAAAGTAAATAAAAAGTCAAAGGCATTGCTAAATCAAACATGAAGAATGCCGGATTTCTTAAGATTATGCGTTTAAAATCAATTTCAAGTTGATATAAAAAATTGGTCATGATTATTCCTCGTTTCTAATTAAAGAGTCCATTAATGTGTCTAAATTTTGTTGTCTAATTTCTAAATTATCAATTGCTGATAAATAGGGGACTAACTGAGTTATTAAGCTATTAACATCACTTGTAATAAGTGTATAATGGTGGTTCAATTCACTTACTCTAAGTACAGCTGGTAATTTATTAAAAATATCTTTTATCAACTCACTATTGAAGGTTACTTGAACCTTTTTTAACTGTTTTCCCATCTCAGCTAAACTACCATCAAAAATAATTCTTTGATTATGCAGAAAAATAAACCTATTAGCAACTTTTTCTAATTCTTCTAGATAATGACTAGTAATTAAAAATGTTTTCCCTTGTTTCTTTAACTCATCGATACGCTCCCAAAATTTAGTGCGACTTTCTGCATCCATTCCTACAGTAGGTTCGTCTAAGAAAATTAGATCTGGATTTCCGGCTAAAGTAAGAGCGAACTGTAGCTTTCTTTTCTGACCTCCAGATAATTTATCCATAGGGTGGTTTGTATAATTTTGTAACTCTGATAAAGCTAATATTGCTTGATAAGACATAGGATTACGATAATATGTTCTAGTTAATTTAATTATTTCTTTCACTGTTATTCGATCTAAAGAGATATTTTCTTGCATCATTACTCCAATTAAATTTCTATCAAATTTTTCTTTCTCAAAAATCTTACTTTGCCCACTATCTTGTTGAATTAACTTCGTAATAATATTGATCAAAGTAGATTTTCCAGCACCATTTTTACCGATTAAGGCAACAATTTCTCCAGATTGAATTGAAAAATTAATATCATTTAAAACAACTTTATTTTTATATTTTTTATTGATATTTTTTACTTCAAGTGCAGTGGTCATAATTTATCATCCTTCCCTGTATTACATCTTCAATATAAACAAAATCAGTTAAGGTTAGTAGAATTGAAAGTCATTACTCTTCATGACAATTGTCATAAGAACTATTAAGATGCATGGGATTAATACTATTAAGTAAATAATTAGAATCATGGTGATTACAGTGATATTTTTATAAACATTAAAAGAAAGTAATTATTATAAATAACTTGTGATTATATAAAAAACACAGACCCTAACTCAGACCCTTTTTAAGACCCTAAATCAAGAGCTTGTATTTTATCGCTTTTGCTGCTGCTTAAGGTATTAACTCAATTACAAAATACTAAATAGAAAAGAGTTAATACAACATGACAAAGAAATTTATATAAGACTTTAACAATGTAATTCAAGGAGGCAACAACTTAGACGAGTGGGGCGGCGTGGAAACAGTCAAGCAGCTTAACACCGATAAAAGCTACTTTATTAAAGATACTATTAAGGAATTGTCTAAACGTGGTAAAGACTTTCAAGGGCGTATTGACGTATATAATACGATTAGAGAAGTTATGAACGCCTTAAGTGAATATAGCGCCTATGTTAGTATGTTTACGCTGCTAAGTGTAGACCAAGAACAAACAAGAGAAGTACAAGAGCTATATAACGAATACATTAACACCCTTTATGACTTGTTAAAGGAAATATACAACGGTGGTAATGATTGTATTATCTATGTTGAGAATGTGTTATGGGGCTACAATTACAAAAAACAAGAGCCAAAGCAAGACGACCACGATTACATCTATTACAAGGAATTAATGGAATTTGAGCGAGAACTAGATAGACTTACAATTAAAGACGTACCCCAACGCATGCAAAAGAAACTAGACTATTACAAACTATTGTAAAGACTAATCAAAAGGGATTATACAAGACGGTGTACGGTTTACATGGTTACGAGCCAAACAGCCTATTAAATGCAAATATTGAAAGATTAAAACTTAATGACCTAAGTTATAGGGAATTAATGTTATATACTGAATACAATGACTTAACCCTATTTTTTAGTAGCACTTACAGCGTTATGCAAGAGCTAACAAAGTATAAACAAATAAACGAACATTACAACGATATGAAAAAGCTAATTAAAAAACTACAACAAAACAAATAAATCTATATAAGCCCTTTACATTGCTAAGGGGCTTTTTATGTTGTTTAATGCATCGCGATGAAATAAATATTGTATTGATATACAATGAAATTTTTGATAGCATTATTAGGTGATTTATATAATAATTTAGGTGGTTTATATAATGATTAGATTAATAAGTATACACCGAATAAACGGTGTATATAATACATATACAAGGGGAGATAGGTATGTTTTGTACTAAGTGTGGAGCAAAGAATCCAGAGGACGCAACTTTCTGTTATAAATGTGGGAATGAAATATATAAAACAATCGAAAAGCTCTCCGATAAATCCGATAAATCCCATTCTATAGATTTTATTAATGATAATAAAAAAGTAAGTGTTAGCAAAAATATTGAAAAAGAACCAGAAAATGAATTAACCACACCAGAAGAAAGAGAATTATCACCAGTTTTAAAAGCTGTTTTTGAACTCTTTATAGTAGGGAAAGAGCGTAGAGAGGTTATTTCAAGAAATGATTTCTGGCTATCACAGGTGGTATTGATTATACCTATCATAATATTATTGTTAATATGTTACGGTCTTCAATGGGTCGGAATGGTTTACACATTTTACATTCTATATGGAATATTAATGATTGACGCAACTATCAGAAGATTACATGATACTAACAAGAGTGGTGCATATATACTAATAGGATTAATTCCAGTAGTAGGGCAAATCATTCTACTAATTCTACTTTGCCTACCTCGTGTTGAAGAAAATAATCAATGGATTGAGAAACAAAAAGAAATGTTAAATGATTGATTAGCTAAGCCCAAAACATGGGCTTTTACATAACACCAATTTTTACATAACATTTTACATAACACCAATATGTATATGAATTATTTTAAAGGAGAACAATATATGTTTTGTACTAAGTGTGGAACAAAGAATCCAGAAGACGCAACTTTCTGTTATAAATGTGGTAATGAAATGTACCTTAACCCAGAGTCACCTTCGGATATGCCCGCTGACGATAAAAAGGAAACCTACACTACTATTTTTGGGAACGAATACACAATAGAAGACGAATCGGAAGAGGAAAAAGATATAAATACGTTTAATGAAGTGTCAGATAATAAAATAAACCCATTATCTAGTTTTTGGGGTGATATAATTAACTTCAACGGTAAAATGAGCAGATATGATTTTTGGTCTGCTACGATAGTAATGGCTGCGGTAAATATAATATTATTAGCTATTTGCGGATATATTAATTCTATGTTGTTATGGTATTTTTACGACCTATTCTTCCTTATTGCAACACTATCTGCTTCTGTGAGAAGATTACACGATATAAATAAAAGTGGTGCATATGTATTGCTTAATCTTATTCCACTTGTTGGACAGGTGATATTATTGATTATGTTGTTACAAAAAGGAAAAGCGAAGAGTTACAGCGAAGCATGGTGGAGTGGATTGTTTGCAGCGTCAACATTACTTTTATTGTTAGGTGGAGTTTACATAGTAACTACAGCATATGAATATTACCAAGAGCAGCAAGAATTGCAAGAATATCGTGATGATTTAGATAAGAGTATTAACGACTTGGAAAACAACTCTTACGATAGTGATTACGATTATTAATTAACTAAGCCCAATAAAATGGGCTTTTACATAGCACCATATGTATATGAATTATTTTAAAGGAGAACAATATATGTTTTGTACTAAGTGTGG
>ERZ1643251.5665-NODE-5665-length-10068-cov-4.996105_pt1 | contig 10068 bp, 11 predicted proteins | sample MGYA00579261_ERZ1643251 | MGnify/ENA primary metagenome ERZ1643251 (study PRJEB29033, sample SAMEA4952267) | chicken gut metagenome | biome: Broiler Chicken; feature: Gastrointestinal Tract; material: Caecum | place: Ireland | collected 2018 | study: Broiler...
GCTTCTTCTGAATCAGATGCCTGCTGAAAATATGCACACGAAGAAAATCACGGCTCGTATTCGTCGTGATCTTTTTCACCTCCACATCCTCAAAAAGAATCTGTACATCCTCCTCCACTCTCAGAGTGGGGAATACATGAAAAAATATCTTGTCATCTCTTGTCTTTTCCAAATCAATCCCGCCATCTTTCTTTATATTCCAGTTCCAGCTCCTCCGCAAGATACGCGTCGCTCATGCAGTGCATATCAGAGACACCGTCCCTGACCAGTCGATACACCTCGGAACGGTAAAAGAAAGCCAGTGCCGCGTCCAATGAAAGTCCCTGCCCCTGCGCAAAACACTCAATTACACGGCTGTATTTTTTCTGAAGTAAAATCGGATTCGCCCTCATACCATCTCACTCCCTTCAAAATCCAGCAGTTGAAGCGCTGCGAGGGAACCATGGTAAAGGATCATAGCTCCACACCTCTTTCCCGCATCACATCAAGAAGATCATCAACGATGTAGTCCCGGCCCTGCGTGTGCAGGACTTCATACTCCGGCACAATGTATCCGTTCAGGATATCGCTTTTTTCTGTAAATGCCTGATAGACCAGCTCCGCGCCCACACCGAGCTTTGCGGCCACATTTTCAATACAGAATACCACAAATTCCAGTTCATCTGAATTTTTAATCATTTCACCCGGCATCATGATATCTCCTCCATATTATTTTCAACTGCATTTTTATCGGCAAAATAATATACTTCACACCCAGACTGCGCTCACCACACCTCAGTAATTACTGTCTGGCAGGAGTCAGCGAAAACCGGATGTTCTGATCAGACCGTAGAGCAGCACCGGTACTTGGACTGTGTTCTTTACAGTCCTATGTACCGCTGTGCTGCGGCCCGAGCGCAAGCGTGTCTGAGAGGAATATCCGGTTTTCGCTGCCACTCCCACCAGTGCAGATGTTACTCGCTCCAGATGCGTGTCACTCCTTCCAGTTCAGCAATTCTTCTCTTAATGTATCCAGCAGCCTGTCCTCTTTTACTTTTTTTACGACCTCGCCTTTTTTTATAAGCAGTCCTTCCCCGATACCGCCCGCGATGCCGATATCAGCTTCCCGCGCTTCTCCGGGTCCGTTTACCACGCATCCCATAACCGCCACCTTGATATCAAGCGGAATGTCAGCGACCATCTTCTCCACTTCATTGGCAAGCGCGATGAGATCAATCTTCGTCCTTCCGCAGGTCGGGCAGGACACCACCTCTATTCCGCCCTTTCTAAGTCCCAGCGTCTTTAATATAAGCTTTGCCGTGCGGATCTCTTCCAGAGGATCCCCGGTCAGGGATACGCGGATCGTATTTCCGATGCCTTCGTGCAGGATGATGCCAAGTCCTACAGAGGATTTCACATTGCCGGAATAGACAGTGCCGGACTCCGTAATCCCCACATGAAGCGGATAAGGACATTTTTCTGCGATCAGCTCGTGAGCTTTCACACACATGAGCACATCCGAGGACTTGATGCTCACCACAAGATTGTCGTAACCCATATCCTCGATCATGCGCACCTTATCGAGGGCGCTCTCCACAATGCCCTCTGCGGTCACTCCGCCGTATTTCTCAAGCAGATGTTTCTCAAGGGAACCGCTGTTGACGCCCACACGGATGGGCACATTGTATTCTTTTGCCTTGTCAACGACAGCCTTTACCTTCTCTTTGGAACCGATGTTTCCCGGATTAATACGGATCTTATCCGCTCCGTTCTCGATAGCCGCGATAGCAAGGCGGTAGTCAAAGTGGATATCCGCCACCAACGGGATATGAATCTGTCTTTTTATCTCTTTGAACGCCTCCGCAGCCTCCATGGTGGGAACCGCGCAGCGGATAATCTCACAACCCGCTGCCTCCAGCTTTAAGATCTGCGCTGCAGTGGCCGCCGCATCCTCAGTCTTTGTATTCGTCATGGACTGGATGGCCACGGGGTGCTCCCCGCCGATCTTCACATTGCCGATCGATATTTCCTTTGTCTTATTTCTGTACATCGTCTTCTCCTCTCTTATATCCGCTCTTATTTTTTTAATGAGACTCAAAAATCGTGGAAGCCTTTGCTGAACACGATTTTCGTTTTTAGAGGCTCATTGGAATGTTTCGTGCTCTGGAGTGCTGAAAGATGCTTTTGTGCATTTCGCTACATGTAAAATTTAAAACGGACTTTGCCATGATAGAACAGAAGAGTCCCGCAGAACGGAACTCTCCCCTTATTTTATCACACATATAAAGCTCTGCCTCTTAGGACTACCTGCGGATAAATACCAACTGATCGCCATACTCCCGCTCCGTCAGGGTCAGTATGTCCTGCTCAAGATTGTAATCATAAGATCCTGACAGTACGCCCTCCGAAGTCCCGAAATCTGTATGGACCGTAAGAATCTTTTCCCTTGTGTCCACCACGCAGGTCGCTGAAATCTCTTCGCTTCCACCGTCTCCTGTTCCGCTCATCTTAAGTTCTCCATCATCGAGAATCTCAAGAACCGCGCCGCTGTCTTCGCTGACCCATGTGCCTTTGAGAGGATTCCCCACAAAGAGGCGGACGATAAAAAATACCGCCACAATGATGATAAGGACCGTGGATACAGTGAGGACAGTCCGCCAGAGTGTGCTTCTTTTTTCTTCGTTGTTCTTTAAGATCATAAGATATTCCCTTTCCTTTTCTGTATCTCATTATACGGATTTCTTTCCGCACTGTCAACGCAGAAAGCCGGGAACTCTTTCATCACAACCACAACCCGTTACTGTTTACAGGAGCGCCATTTGTAAAACCGCACTACGTGCTTATTGTGGCTGTGGTCACTTTTATTCTCCGCCCAGTTTCGATGCCACGAACCATCCTGCCACGAATGTCACGACTCCCACGATCAGGGTCATGACAGAGAAGCCGCTCCAGTCTGTCTTTAAAAGGATCGCAACCGGGGACGCGATAATCAGTCCGATGATGGCGTAGTAAGCGTGGATCTCTGCTTTTGAGAAAATGAACTCAATCAGTTTGGCGATCAGGAAGATTCCCAGCACAACGCCAATACCAAAAGGCACCAGAACCCCGCACTGTACAAGAATACCCTGTACGTCAAAAGCAATCAGCGCGTCGATAAACTGATTGATCGTCTTTAAGATCGTGTCGTAATATCCAAGCAGCATGAGCATCATAGAGCCGCTGACGCCCGGGACAACCATTGTCGCCGCCGCAATAATGCCAACCAGCAGAAGCTTGATCACATTGACAATACCAAAACTTACGTCCGCCGCATTTCCGCTCGTCTCTCCCATCACAGCCATGAGGATGACAACGGCAAAGAAGATGAGGAAAGCGATGATTTTTCCGATAGATACAGTATGTCCCTTTACCTTGTCAAATATAAACGGAAGACTTCCCGCGATAAGTCCGCAGAAAGCGAAGTTCGTCGGTATGGGATAACGTTCCAGCAAAAACTCGAACAGTCTTGCCAGTGTCACGATCGCCAGTCCTGCCCCGATAAAAATAGGGATCAGAAGCTTCATGCTCTCTTTAAACTCAGACTTTAGATGTGTGATCGCATGGATCAGCTTATCATAAAGTCCCATTGCGACCATCATCGTGCCGCCGCTTACTCCCGGTATGATGTTTGCGATTCCCACGACCATACCCTGCAACAATTTTTTTATCATTCTTTATTCTCCTGTTTGCTTTTTTCTAAACCAAGTTTCTCTTTCAGACAGTCAAATAATCTGTCCATCTCTTCCCTTGTGCCAACCGTGATCCGCAGATACTGCCCGATCCGCCCGTCGTTCCAGTGCCTTACATAGATCCCTTCGCCCTTAAGCGTCTCAAAGATCATATTGGCGTCATACTGCGGATGGCGGGCAAACAAAAAGTTCGCTTTGGAATCCGTAAATACGAACCCCAGCTTCGTAAGTTCTCCCTTCGCCCACTCTCTCGTCTCTACTATCTTACGGACACCCGCCTTAAAATATTCTCTGTCCCTTACACACGCCGCGCCGCAGACAAGGGCCGCCCGGCTCATGGTATAAGAATTGAAAGAATATTTCACGTCGTTCAAGCATTTGATCAGTTCAGGATTGGAAATGGCATACCCGATGCGCATCCCCGCCATGCTCCGCGACTTGGAAAATGTCTGTGTGACGATCAGGTTGTCATACTTCCCGATCAGCTCCACTGCCGAACGTCCCGCGAAATCAATGTACGCCTCGTCCACGATGACAATGGAATCACGGTTATGCCTTAAGATGTCCTCCACAAAATCCAATTCCTCGTAGATGGCTGTGGGGGCGTTTGGATTGGGGAAGATAACCCCGCCGTTTTCCTTATAATAATCTTCTCTTACAAGGCGGAAGTTCTCATCCAGCTTCGGACACTCATAAGGGATGCGGTAGAGCTGCGCCCACACCTTGTAGAAAGAATATGTAATGTCAGGGAACAGGATCGGCTTATCCGAGTTAAAAAAGGTCAGAAAACACAGGGCCAGCACATCGTCCGAACCCACTCCTGCGAACACCTGATCCTCCCCCACCTTGTATTCCTCTGCCAGCGCTTTTATAAGCTCGCCGGAAGCGGGGTCGGGATACAGCCGGAAATCCGCCGGGTCTAAGTCCCGCAGTGCCTTCTCCACGCCCGGCGCGGGGGGATAGGGGTTCTCGTTTGTATTCAGCTTGACCACCTTCTCTTGTGGCTGCTCACCGGGGACATAAGGCTCCACGGTACGGATATTTCTTAAAAGCTCTGCTCTGACCGCCATTTACTTATACTCCTTTGCCAGCTCTTCAAACTTCGGCAGGGAATTGACGATCGTCTCATAGGAGACGCAGTACGCGATCCTTACGTAACCCGGGCAGGCAAATGAGCTTCCCGGCACGATGAGGATGTTGTATTTCTTTGCCGCCGCGCAGAACTCCTTCTCGTCCGCCACCGGAGATTTCACGAACAGATAGAACGCGCCCTCCGGCCTGATGCACTCAAATCCTAAATCCTTCAGTCCATTGTAGAGGGTCTCCCTGTTCCTGTCATAGTAAGAGATGTCCGTCTTTTCATTTAAACACGCCTTCACAACCTTCTGCTGGAGTGTGGGCGCATTGACGAATCCGAGGATGCGGGTCGCCACATTTGCCGCCGCGATCACATTCTCGCTGTCAGCCGCCTCATCCGGGATGACAAGGTAGCCGATACGCTCTCCCGGAAGAGAGAGGGATTTGCTGTAAGAGTATCCCACGATCGTATTCGCGTAATATTTTGTCAGGTACGGCACCTTGATCCCGTCATATGCAAGCTCCCTGTACGGCTCGTCGGAGATAAGATAGATGTCCGTCCCGAACTCTTTCTGTTTTTTCTCCATAATCGCCGCCAGTTTTTTAATCGTCTCTTCCGAATATACAACGCCTGTCGGGTTGTTCGGAGTATTGATGATAACTGCCCTTGTCTTGGGAGTGATCTTCTCCTCAAACTCACCGAGCTTAGGCTGGAAGGTCTCTGTATCTGGCGAGACTTCCACGAGCACACCGTCATAGTTGCTTGTGTAGCTTCTGTATTCTCCGAAATACGGAGCAAACACAATGACCTCGTCCCCCGGGTTGATGAGCGCTTTTAAGATCACGTTAAGTCCGCCCGCAGCGCCCACTGTCATCGTGATATTGTGCGCCCCGAAGTTCGTTCCAAAACGCCCGTTCAAGGACTCTGCCACAGCCTGTCGCACATCCTCATAGCCTGCGTTGCTGTTCGTGTAGCCGTGAAGGACGACCGGGTCCTCCTCACTGAGAAGGTCAATGACTGCCTTCTTCACCGCCTCCGGCGCGGGCACGTTGGGATTGCCGAGACTGAAATCATATACATTCTCCGCCCCGTAAAGCTTTGCCAGACGGTTTCCCTCCTCGAACATCGCGCGGATTGCGGAACTGTTTGCCACCATGGTTTCCATTTTTTTTGATATCATCGCTGTCACGACCTTTCTTTCAGACTTTTATAATTGCCCTCAGGCTTCCCTTACGACTCCTTTTTCCTCCAGAAATGCCGGACGGTAGGATAGTTTTGCCTTTCGAAGTCCTTCCGCCCCGGTGTCTTCCTCTCTGTTCACATACGTATAGTCCGCGCACTCATGCTGCACGAACTGCTGGTTAATCATGGGGTAGGCTCCCTCCACATCAGCGAATGCCTTCTCAATGTGGACTACAAATGTGTCGCCGCAGAGCGGTTCGCCCACCGTAAATGCAATGATCCTTCCATCCACCTTCAAAACGCCGCCTTTTAATCCCAGCTCTTTATAGAGCCGCAGAGAGTTAAGCGTCACGCACATCTCCGCGTTTTTTTCAGGGTCGTCCTCACATCTGTTCTTATTGCGCCACTTGAGGGCCATCTGGAAACAGTCCTCTACATTATCGTCGTTTAGCTCCTCATACGTCCAGTCAGGGTACAGGCTCTTGAACTTATTGATATGGTTGCGCTTTCCGTGCAGCTTCTTTCCCGCAAGGGTGGCAAGCTTCTCCGACTCATACACATAGTCCGCGATGTCGCGGTCGTACTCTACTGTGAACCTGCCCGGATACCATCTCTCAAGCTGGGCGAACATCTCGGGCGTCACGTTGTATAGGATAAACGGACATTCCCGCTCTTTACAATACTCTATGAGAAATTCAAGCGCTTTCTTAACATGCTCTGGTTCTCCCACAGGATAAGCAAACGCCATGCCCCTGTCCTCGCTTTTAAATATAAGCGCATCCTCGATCACCGCGTATTTTACTTTATAATGCCTTGACCAGAGATACACATTCACAAAGGTACGCTCACAGCTTCTGCTGGGCGCCTTCTCAAAATATGATGTGATGATCTCTTTATCCTCCAGCTCAGGACGTTTAAACTCTATTTCTTTCATTTATCATCAGTCCTCCATCTTTGCCAGCTTTGCCGTCTGATCCGCCGCGATCAGGCTGTCTATAATCTCGTCCAGATCTCCGTTTAAGACTGTATCCAGCTTGTGCAGCGTCAGTTTGATCCTGTGATCCGTCACACGCCCCTGAGGGAAGTTATAGGTACGGATCTTCTCAGAACGATCCCCGGTTCCGATCTGGCTCCTTCTCGCCTCAGCCTCGGACGCCTGCTGCTTCTCCAGCTCCAGATCGTACAGCTTTGATCTGAGCAGGCGGAACGCCTTCTCCTTGTTCTGGAGCTGTGATTTCTCTGTCTGGCTGTAGATCACGATCCCTGTCGGGAAATGGGTCAGGCGGACCGCGGAATCTGTTGTGTTGACACACTGCCCGCCGTTTCCTGACGCGCGCATGACGTCGATGCGGATATCCTTCTCATCGATAACCACGTCCACTTCCTCGGCCTCAGGCATGATGGCCACAGTCACGGTGGAGGTGTGTATCCTGCCGCCGCTCTCTGTCTCCGGAACTCTCTGTACACGGTGAACGCCGCTTTCGTATTTCAGTCTGGAGTACGCCCCCTGACCTGTAATCATGAACACACACTCCTTAAAGCCGCCGATGCCGTTCTCATTCAAGGAAATCATCTCTGTCCTCCACCCGCGGCTGTCCGCGTAGTGGACATACATACGGTAGATCTCCGCCGCGAAAAGAGCCGCCTCGTCTCCGCCCGCGCCCCCTCGGATCTCCACGATAACATTCTTGTCGTCGTTGGGGTCCTTGGGAAGAAGAAGGATCTTAAGCTCCTGCTCCAGCTCCTCCGTGCGCTTCTTAGACTCGTTCAGCTCCTCCTTCGCCAGCTCGCGCATTTCCTCGTCTGACTCATCCTCCAGCATGGCAAGGCTGTCGTCGATGTTCTGCTTACATTTCTTATACTCATTGTACGCTTCTACGATGGGCGCAAGATCACTCTGCTCTTTCATAAGCTTACGGAAACGCTGCTGGTCGTCAGCCACGCCCGGCTCCTGAAGCTCTCCCATCACTTCTTCATATCTGATCAAAAGATCCTCTAATCTGTCAAACATTTTGCTTTCGTCCTTCTCTTTATAATAAATCTCATTGCACACTCTGGGCGCCGCCGCAGTGCCGCGCTCTTATCTAATATACCGTCCGCACACCACGCGGTCAAGTCCCGCAAGATCCTTTTTCACTGTAATGTCCGCATATCCGGCCGCTGACATCATATTTTTGACATCTTCCCCCTGATCGTATCCGATCTCAAAGACAAGACGCCCCTGCGGCAGAAGATAATCCCGGCTCTCACTGACGATCCTGCGGTAAAAGTACAGTCCGTCCCCTTTTCCATCCAAGGCTGCCCTCGGATCATGGAGCCTGACCTCCTCCTGCAGGGAATCGATCTCCTTTGTTTTGATGTACGGCGGGTTAGACAGGATCATGGCGAACCTTCCGCTGATATTTTCAAACAGATCCCCCTGTATAAACTCTGCCCCTATTCCTAATTTCTCTGCATTTTCCACGGCAACGTCCAGCGCGTCCCCCGAAATATCCGCTCCGGTTCCTTCTATTATGATATCGCCCATGCCGCTTTCCTCCGGACTTCCGGGCGCTGTACCACATCCCCCCACGCTTCCGGGCGCCGCACCGCATCTCCCCACTCTTCCGGCCGCCGCGCCGCCTCCTGCATGGTGAAGTACGCTTAAGAGAATGCAGCCGGAACCTGTGCACAGATCCAGTATCCGCATTTTTCCACCCTCACATGGAAGTGTGCCCTGTCCTATGAATTTCAGCGCCTCTTCCACAAGAATCTCCGTGTCCTGCCTCGGGATGAGCACATGTTCGTTTACAGAGAAGGAAAGTCCCATAAACTCCTGAACTCCCGTGATATGCTGCAGAGGGATACGCTTCTTCCGCTTCTCAAGACAGGTTCTGTACTTCTCCTGCCATGCAGATGTAAGCTCTTTCCTTGGATCTGCATAGTAGGCCGCGCGGCTGATGCCTGTCACATATTCCAGAAGATACCACGCATCCAGATCCGCTTCCTGAAGTCCCGCCGCTTTTAACTCTTTTTTTCTCTGTATATATGCGTCCTTTAACGTCATGCGTTCTCCTTCTGCCATGTGCGCCAGTCAAACACTTCCTCAACGGCGCGGATCGCCACCTCGATCATATCGTCCTCCGGCTCCTTTGTGGTCATGTTCTGTACCCACATCCCCGGCTGGCTTAACAGATTGATCACCGGATTGTCACTGTTTCCGGCCAGACGGATGATCTCATATGACACACCCGCAATGACGGGAAGAAGCGCGATCCTTATGATAACGCGCAGCGCCTGAGAATCCGTGGTGATAAAGAAGCAGAAAATGATGCTGACTACCATGACAAAGAACAAAAAACTCGTTCCGCAGCGTTTGTGCTGCTTGGAGCTATTCCTGACATTTTCCACGTTTAATTCCAGACCGCGCTCAATGCAGTTGATACACTTATGCTCAGCGCCGTGGTACATAAACGTCCTCTTGATATCTTTTGTCCTTGAGATCAGAAAAATGTACCCGAGAAAGATCACCACACGGATCACGCCCTCAAATATGGTCATAACCACTCTGGAAGAAGTTCGCTGTTCCACCAGATGGCTCAGAAAATACGGGAGCACCATAAAAAGTACGCCCGCTATAACAACGGACAGCGCCATGATAAGGCTCATAAAGATCTTGTCTTTCTTCTCCGCCTTAGCCGCTTCCTCCGCAGTCATCTCCACTTCCTCTTCTTCCTCGTAAAAACTGGCGGAGTAGGTCAGTGTCTTCATCCCCACAACAAGGGAGTCAATAAAATTAAATATCCCACGGACAAAAGGAAGCTTAAGCGGCGTCTTCCATGGGATGAAACTCTTATAATCCTGCACGTCCACAGCGATCTCCCCGTCGGGTTTACGCACGGCGACAGAATACTTCCCGCCGTTTCTCATCATGATGCCCTCTAATACAGCCTGTCCTCCTATGTTCGATGATTTCATAGTACCTCCTGTTATGTACTGTGTTCCGCACTCATTTCCAAACATTCATATTCTATAAACAAACAAGCTGAGATGCTTCCACCTCAGCCTGCTTTGTTCGTTTCTTATTTCATACCGTATTTCTTGTTGAACTTGTCAACACGG
>ERZ1643251.5666-NODE-5666-length-10067-cov-4.594886_pt1 | contig 10067 bp, 9 predicted proteins | sample MGYA00579261_ERZ1643251 | MGnify/ENA primary metagenome ERZ1643251 (study PRJEB29033, sample SAMEA4952267) | chicken gut metagenome | biome: Broiler Chicken; feature: Gastrointestinal Tract; material: Caecum | place: Ireland | collected 2018 | study: Broiler...
AAAATGGAGAAGAAATGGATGCCGAGCCAGGAAGCATTTTATATTATGAGCCATTCGTTTATTGAGTAGACTGAAACGCCTTCAGGTTGGAAATGGTATGGCCTGATCAATGCTAGCATGAACAGGCCGTTTCATTATTGCTTACCAGTTCTTTCAAACACAAGTTCGTAACCATCGTTTCCATAATTTAAGGAACGATTGACACGACTTATAGTGGCTGTGGAGGCTCCTGTTTTTTCTGCTATTTCCAGGTAGGTTTTCCGGCATTTGAGCATAGCGGCCACCTCAAAACGCTGAGACAGGGAAAGAAGTTCGTTGACGGTACAAAGGTCTTCAAAAAAGCTGTAGCATTCTTCCCGATTCTCCAGACTTAAAATGGCGTCAAACAAGGAATCCACAGCTTCTGTTTTTATTTTTTTGTTCATATGTGAAACACCTTTCTGGCTGCTTTTACGCTGTAAAGTTCTACAGCCCCAATTAAGGTCATTTTATCATACTAAAGTTATAAAGTAAAGCGGCCCGGGGAAAGAATTCCTTAAATAAAAATAAAAACAGGAAAAAGATTCTCAAATAAAGTGTTGTAATGTAGTATTGAATACTATATAATAAAGTTAATGTGGTTTCAAAAGAGACAGGAGCTGCAAAGCAGGAAGGGGCGAACATACATGACGATTGATTCTGACAATTTATTGAGCAGTATATTGGCAAGTCTGGACAGGATTGAATATATCAAACCGGAGGATATTCCTGACATAGACTTATATATGGATCAGGTTACTACTTTTATGGATGGAAAGCTTCGCAGCGCCTCAAGATATCCGGAAGAAGATAAGATTTTGACGAAAACAATGATTAATAATTATGCAAAAAATAAACTGCTTCCTCCGCCTGTAAAAAAGAAATACTCAAAGGAGCATGTATTGCTTCTGATATTTATTTATTATTATAAAAATATTTTGTCCATTAATGACATACAGGCTCTTCTTTCTCCCGTTTCAGAGCATTTTTTTCAAAATGGAAAAGAGTTTGACCTGGAAAGCATTTACCGGGAAGTGTTCAGCATGGAAAAAGAGCAGGTTGAGGCTTTGAAGGCTGATGTGACTGAAAAATACCGAAAATCCCAAGAGACCTTTCAGGATGCGCCCGAGGAGAAATCAGAATTTCTGCGGACTTTTTCATTTATCTGTATGCTGGCTCTGGACGTTTATATAAAAAAACTGATGATTGAAAAGCTGGTGGATGAGATGACTGCGTCAGAGAACGGTGCAGATGTGCAGAAGGGCGAAGTGAAGAAGAAATAAAATGCAAAGAAAATGAGAAGCAAAAACGTTCCGGGAAAGAGGAGTTTTATGAAAGTCATTATGGATCTGCATACGCACACTATGGCCAGCGGCCATGGGTACAGTACTCTGAAAGAGAATATAGATGCGGCGAGAGAGGCGGGCTTAAAGTATCTTGGGCTGAGTGAACACGGGCCTGCAATGCCGGGAGGCCCCCATGTTTTTTTCTTTTCCAATTATAAAGTAATTCCCAGGCAATATGGGGAGCTGAAACTTTTGTGTGGAATTGAGGCAAATATCATGGATTATGAGGGGAGCCTGGACATAGACGAGGCTTTGCAGGAAAAAATGGATTATATTATCGCCAGTATGCATGTTCCCTGTGTAAAGCCTGGAAGCAGGGAGGAAAATACCAGAGCCTCCGTTAATGCCATGAAAAATCCTTTTGTAAAGATATTGGGGCATCCGGACGATTCCAGATTCCCGCTGGATTACGACGTGCTTGTACAAGCCGCAGCGGAAGAGGGGGTGGCCTTGGAGGTAAACAACTCATCCTTGCATCCCTTATCTCCAAGAAAGGGTGGACGGGAAAATATTGCGGTAATGCTGGAAGCCTGCAAAAAATACGATGTTCCAGTTCTTCTGGGATCGGACAGCCATGTCTGCTGCGATATTGGGCGTTTTGACGCATCTTTTCAGATGTTAGATGAAGTGGGATTCCCATATGAGCTGATATTAAACGGAAATTCTGAGAATATTAGGAGAATAATAAGGCAATAGCCGGGAAAAGCCAAATCTTTAAAATAAGTTTACAAATATGCCAGGCACATTTTTTCAGTGGTTTTCATAGGATAAAGCAACATGAATCATGGAGATCCTATGAAAAAGAAATTTATGAAAAGAGCCGGTGCGGGGACGCTGGCAGTACTTATGGCTGCTTTTGGGCTTGCTGCCTGCGGCAGTACGGATTCCGGTTCGGGAGACAATACACAGGTAGTGTTGAATGAAGTTGCACACTCCATATTTTATGCGCCTATGTATGTTGCCATCGAGGAGGGATATTTTGCGGATGAGGGAATAGATCTGACTTTGGTGACAGGATTTGGAGCGGATAAAACCATGACCGCGGTGCTTACGGATGAAGCGGACATCGGGTTTATGGGTAGTGAAAGTACGATCTATACTTATGCAGGCGGAACACAGGACTATGTTGTGAATTTTGCGCAGCTGACCCAGAGGGCAGGAAATTTTCTGGTATCCAGAGAGCCTGTTCAAGATTTTTCCTGGGATATGCTGAAAGGGAAAACAGTGTTGGGAGGAAGAGCAGGGGGGATGCCGGAAATGGTGTTTGAGTATATTCTCAACAAAAACGGCATCGACCCGAAAACGGATCTGACCATTGATCAGAGTATTGATTTCGGCTCCACGGCGGCAGCTTTTTCCGGGGGGCAGGGGGATTATACCGTAGAATTTGAGCCTCACGCCACCCTGCTGGAGGAGAAAGGAGTAGTAATCCGCAAACTCCTCCAGGGAGGAGATGGTCACGTGGTTGCCTCTCTGGGGGAGGATTCCGGTTATGTGCCCTACACATCCTTTTCTGCTAAAAAAAGTTATCTTGAGAATAATCAGGATACTGTGCAGGCATTTACGAATGCGCTGCAAAGGGGAATGGACTATGTTGCCTCCCATACTGCGGCGGAAATTGCACAGGTCATTGCCCCTCAGTTTCCTGAAACGGATCTGGACACCTTGACTACAATTGTGGAGAGGTATCACAGTCAAGATACCTGGAAGGAAGATCTGATTTTTGAAGAGGATTCCTTTATGCTGCTGCAAAACATATTGAAGGATTCCAATGTTCTGGAGGAACAGGTGCCTTATGAGGAGCTGGTGACTACCGAATTTGCGGAGAATGCAATAAAATAAGGCATATTGAAAGAAACATGCCCTAAAAATGAGATATTCGGTCAAAAGCGAATAAGTACTGAATAAAAATATCCGGCCAGCGCTCTAGGAGCCGCTCAGTCGGATATTTTTTATGGCCCAAAGACGTAGGGCATTAGCATTTGTGCTTATTTTTTCCAGTGAATCCAATATAGCCTGAAATGCTTTTTGCTCGTTTTCCTCGATAACGCCGTCCTCAGAGATTGCGATCAGAGAGGCCCTGAGACTGTCGATATCCCGCAGGGAACCCAGCACCTTAAGGGCAAGCCGATCAAAATCATCGATGGTTACTTCTTTTACGTTATTGCGGCCCAGAGGGCATTCTCTTGCACAGTAGGAATTGGATAGCTCAGGAGTGTTGTAGACCTTTGACATAGCGTCTACCTCCTCAGGATAAGGGGAGATGGTATCCAGCTCTATTCTGGCAAGTCTGGTGCGGTCAATGCCGAGAAGCTCAGCCGCTTTTTCGCGGCTGCTTAAAGCGTCATTTGCCTTTGCCGCCTCTGAACGCGCAAGATAATACATGTTATCTGCGGCCTTTGTAGCCTTTTTACCCATAAAAACATCATTCCTTTTGTATAGATAAATTCTTGTAACAGCGGATGCGTACTCTCTCAGTTTAGTAGAAAATAATCTGTTTGTAAAGAATAAATCTGAAAAACATATTTTCTGAAAAAAGGTTGAGCGCCATGAGGAAATTTGTTAAAATGGTAGAAGAGATAGTAGATTTATTGTAAAACCGGAGGATAAGCAAATGGGATTGATTAAAGCGGCAAAAGACGCCGTTAGCACAATGCTGGCAGATCAGTGGAGAGAGTATTTTTACTGCGATTCTCTGTCCAATGACGTTCTTCTTGTAAAGGGTCAAAAAAGAATTACGGAGGGAAGAAACAGCAACACGAAGGGAATTGATAATATTATTACCAACGGATCGGTTATTGCCGTGAATGAGGGTCAGTGTATGCTCCTGGTGGATCAGGGAGAGATTACCGATTTCTGTGCAGATGCAGGTGAGTTTGTGTATGACGCTTCTGCGGAGCCCAGCCTTTTTTACGGCAATCTGGGAGAAAGCCTCAAAAAGACCTTTCGTAATGTGGGGAGACGTTTTACCTTCGGAGGCAATGCGGCCAGGGATCAGAGGGTTTACTTTGTAAACACAAAGGAAATTATGAATAATCTATTTGGCACGGCAAATCCCATTCCCTTTCGGGTGCTTGATATGAATATTGGTTTGGATATGGATGTTTCCGTTCGGTGCAATGGTCAGTATTCTTTCAAAATAGCGGATCCTCTGACTTTTTATACAAAAATATCGGGCAACGTAACAGACAGCTACAGTCGGACGGAGCTTTTGACACAGATGAAGTCGGAGTTTTTGAATGCGCTGCAGCCTGCATTTGCCAGGATTTCGGCTATGGGAGTACGCTACAGCAATTTGCCCGCTCATAGTGTGGAAATATCCAATGCTCTGCGTGAGGAGCTTTCCGTGCAGTGGAGGGAGCTGCGGGGCATTGAGGTGGTAAATGTGAGCATTAACTCTGCAACGATTCCCCAGGAAGATGCCAAACGAATTTCGGATATGCAGGCGGAAGCCAGCTATGCAGGCGGCAGGATGGCTCAGGCGCTTCTCAACAGGTCCAGAGCGGAGGCTTTGGTGGGCGCTGCAAAGAACGAGGGCGGCAATCTTGTGGGCTTTATGGGATTGAATATGGCGGATGCTATGGGAAATGTCATGATGAACCAGCAGGGGATGCAGCAGAGCGGTATGACTGGAGCAATGGGTGCCATTGGTGCAGGAATGGGGATGCAGGTCAATCACCAGACGCAGCAAGGAATGGGAGTACAGGGAACCCAAACCGCTCCGGGAGCTGTGACGCTGGGCTGGACCTGTTCCTGCGGACAGACGGACAACAAGGGAAAATTCTGTACTAACTGTGGCCAGCCCAAGCCGGCCCAGGCAGGGTGGACCTGTTCCTGCGGTGCTGTAAATCAAGGAAAGTTCTGCATGAACTGCGGCTCAAAGAAACCGGAAGGAGCCCCTTTATTTAAATGTGACAAATGCGGCTGGGAGCCGGAGGATCCGGCGCATCCTCCAAAATTTTGCCCGGAATGCGGAGATGCCTTCGATGAGTCAGATAAACAGTAAAGGGATGGACCTGTTTATATGAATACTGCATGAAAACATCTGCGGCTGCAGATGTTTCCGGAAAGGAAAGCCGGCTGCCCCGCAGGAATACTGCGGGGCGTTTGCTGCAGTGTGCAGAGGATGAAAAAGTGGACGAAAAAATTGTTGGAATAATTATCATATTTTGTTTGGCGTTGATAAGCATTGGATTGCTTTTTTATGCAGTTCACAGGATGAAAGAGAAAGTGGAATATTATTCAGGTATGCTCTTCGGAACCTCATCTCTTTCAGAAGGTATACGGAATATGGGAATGGAGGCGGAAAACGCTCCGAAATCAGTCTCTTCGGCTACCAGCCTTTATCTCCCCTCTATTGTAAGAGATTTTCCGGAGTTTCATTATGAAGAAATGAAGAGAAGAGCGGAAAACGTGCTGGTTTCATATTTGAGAAGTATTGACGCAGGGAATGCGGAGCTTTTGACGGAGGGGACCAAGGAGCTGAAAGAAGAGTTGAATATGAGAATCAGAATGCTTCGAGAGGAGGGAGTTCTTGAGCATTTTGAGGATGTCCGGCTGCACAGAACACAGATACATAAATATATTAGGGAGAAGAGCAGGTGCAGTATTATTTTCCAGTCTGCTATACAATATGTTCACTATTTGGAAAAAAACGGAAGCATTTTGGAAGGAACAGATATTCGGCCTGAGCAGAGCAGGTACGATGTGGAACTGATTTATATTCAGGATAGGAATGTGGTGGAAGGAACAGGGGAAAAGGGTATGGGACTGAATTGCCCAAACTGCGGAGCGCCTGTTTCCGGGCTTGGAGCCAAAAAGTGTGCCTACTGTGACAGCTCCATAGTGGAATTTAATATCAGGACATGGAATTTTTGCCGGGTTGGGGAGAGGAAGAGTTCCTGAAACCGTTAAATAAAAACCAAGGAGACAGTATGAGTATATATGATACATTAAACCGTGAGCAGAAGGAAGCGGTTATGAAGACTGAGGGACCGCTTCTTCTTTTGGCGGGAGCAGGGAGTGGAAAGACTCGAGTGCTGACCCACAGGATTGCCTATCTGATCGATGAAATGGGTGTGAATCCATGGAATATTCTGGCAATTACATTTACGAACAAAGCAGCTCAGGAAATGAGGGAGCGAGTGGATCATTTGGTGGGCTTTGGTGCAGACCAGATCTGGGTCAGCACCTTTCATTCTGCCTGCATGAGGATTCTGCGCAGATATATTGACAGGCTTGGGTATGACAACCATTTTGCCATTTATGATACGGACGATCAGAAAACGGTGATGAAGGAAGTATGCAGACGCCTGAATATGGATACAAAGATTTACAAGGAAAGAGCCCTTCTTGCCGCCGTATCCTCTGCGAAAGATGAGCTTATGGATGTAAGGGAATATGAGCTGAAGGCTGCAGGGGACTATAATAAGGCAGTGATTGCAAAGGCATACAGGGAGTATCAGGAAACTCTGAAACGAAATAATGCACTTGATTTTGACGATATTATCGTAAAGACTGTGGAGCTTTTCAAACGCTGTCCGGAGGTGCTGAATTCTTATCAGGAGAGATTCCGCTATATTATGGTGGATGAATATCAGGATACCAACACAGCCCAGTTTGAGCTGATTCGCCTTTTGGCTGATAAGTACCGCAACCTTTGTGTGGTAGGAGATGACGACCAGTTCATATACAAATTCAGAGGAGCCAACATTCGCAATATTCTGGATTATGAGAAGGTATATCCCGAGGCTCAGGTAATTAAGCTGGAACAGAATTATCGTTCAACTCAGAACATTCTTGAAGCCGCAAATTCGGTGATTCAAAACAATGTGGGCAGGAAGGAAAAATCTCTTTGGACAGACAAGGGAGCGGGAAGCCAGGTATCTTTCCGACAATTTGACAATGCCTTTGAGGAAGCGGAGTTTATTGCCGGCGATGTGGCTCGTCGGGTAAAGAGAGAAAAGGTCGGCTACGGGAAATTTGCAGTACTGTACAGAACCAACGCGCAGTCACGGCTTTTGGAAGAACGGATGATTGTGGAGGGGATTCCTTATAATGTGGTGGGTGGTGTGAATTTCTACTCCAGAAAGGAGATTAAGGATGTTCTCTCTTATCTGAAAACAGTTGACAACGGAAGGGACGATCTGGCTGTCAGAAGGATTATCAATGTTCCTAAAAGGAGCATTGGCCCGGCAACCGTGGAGAAGGCGGCGGCCTATGCCGGGATGTATGGAATCAGTCTTTTTGAGGCCATGGAGCAGGCGGACAAGATCAGCGGTATGGGAAAAGCTGCGGGAAAGCTTGCGACCTTTGTGGACATGATACGCGAGCTTCGTGATAAAGCCGAAAGCTCCGGCATCGGAGAGCTGATTGAATACATTCTTGAGCGTACGGATTATGAGGAGTACCTAAGGAATGATGATGAGGAATCTGCTGGAGACAGGCTGGCCAATATCGACGAACTGATTACCAAGGCCGTAGCCTATGAAGATACGCATGATGAGCCAAGCCTTTCGGAATTTTTGGAGGAAATTGCTCTTGTAGCCGATATTGACAATGTGGATGGGAGTGACGACAGAGTGCTGCTGATGACGTTTCACAGCGCAAAGGGCCTGGAATTCCCGTTTGTATATATGGCTGGGATGGAGGATGGCCTGTTTCCCGGCTATATTACGATTATGTCGGATGATCCTTCTGATCTGGAGGAAGAAAGGCGCCTGGCTTATGTGGGTATTACGAGAGCCAAGGAAGAGCTGACGCTGACCTGCGCTAAAACGCGTATGATCAGAGGGGAAACCCAGTATAATCCTGTGAGCAGGTTTGTGAGAGAAATTCCCCCACAGCTTTTGGACAGTCTCGCTTCCGAAGAGAGCTCCTTGAGACAGGAAATTCCTGAGGTGTTCGATTTCCGCCCCAAAGCGGTTTTAAAGCCCAAAGCTACAGCAAAGGCGGATAAGCCATATATTGCAAGAGGGATTGACAGTCTCAACCGTCTGGCGGGAATCTCCAAGGGCGCGTCCGTCCAGGCGCCCCGAGAGTTGGAATACGGGGTGGGCGACAGGGTAAAGCATATAAAATACGGGGATGGCATCGTGCTGAAAATTGACAGAGAGCCCCGGGATTATAAGGTAACGGTAAATTTTGAAAAAGCAGGACAGAAAATCATGTATGCTTCTTTTGCAAAATTGAAAAGATTGTAGTAATTTTTGCTGGAATGTGGTATCCTATAATTAATTTCCGAGAAAGGCAGGTATGTTTATGAGCAAACTGGAGAATATGATGGATATGGTTAAAATTAACGATTTTTTGGGTAAAAAAGAGGATAAGCAGAAATGTAATGTCATTTTATGGGTTTTGGCCATTGTGGGCGCGGTAGCAGCAGTTGCTGCGATTGCCTATGCTGTGTACCGTTATTTTACTCCTGATTATCTGGAGGATTTCGAGGATGATTTTGAGGACGACTTTGAAGACGAGGAAGAGGATGACGATTTCTTTGAAGATGAGAGCGGAAAATAACGGATTAAAGGATGCGGCATGAAAAAAGGACAGGTATATGAAGGTATTGTGGAACGGGTGGATTTCCCCAACAAGGGTATTGTGAGAATGGGGGAGGAAACCGTTGTCGTGAAGAACAGCCTGCCCGGACAAAATGTGAAGTTCTGCATTAATAAAGTCAGGAATGGGAAGGCGGAGGGCCGTCTGCTGGAGGTGCTGGAAAAGTCGCCTCTTGAGACAGGTCGGCCGTGTTCCCATTTTGGCGTTTGCGGAGGGTGTGCATATCTTTCCCTGTCTTATGAAGAGCAGCTTCGCATTAAGGAAAGACAGGTAAAAAAGATTCTTGACGGTGCGCTTACAGCTCAGGAACTTCCCTGGCAGTTTGAGGGAATAAAGCCAAGCCCTAAAATCTACGAATACCGCAATAAAATGGAATTTTCCTTTGGAGATGAATACAAGGCTGGTCCTCTGTCCCTTGGAATGCATAAAAGGGGCAGCTTTTATGATGTAGTGACGGTGGACGACTGTAAAATTGTAGATCAGGATTATCGACTTATACTGCGGACTGCAAGGGAATTTTTTGAACGGAAGGAAATTACCTTTTTTCACAGGCTGACTCATAAAGGATACTTGCGTCACCTTTTGGTGCGCAAAGCATCCGGAACAGGAGAGATTCTGGCGGCCTTAGTGACTACCTCCCAGAATCCCCGGGGAGGGGAAACGGATTTGGAAGAAACAGAATTCCAAAGTAGTGCAGGGGCAGGCGTGGCAGAGGAATTCAGCCGTGTGCTGCTTGAGCTCCAGACGGCCGACCAGCTGCAGGGAAGATTTGCAGGAATACTACATATTTTCAACGACTCTCCTGCAGATGTGGTAAAAGGAGACAGCGTTAAGCTTCTTTACGGCAGGGACTATTTCTATGAAGAGCTTTTGGGCCTCCGGTTTAAGATTTCCGTATTTTCCTTTTTTCAGACGAATACCCATGGGGCGGAGGTACTCTACAATACCGTGAGAGAATATATTGGGGAGCTTGGAAAGGGGGAAGACGGAAAACCTGATATGACAATCTTTGATCTTTACAGTGGTACTGGGACCATTGCCCAGCTTATGGCGCCTGCCGCAAAGCAGGTGGTGGGAGTAGAAATTGTGGAAGAAGCAGTGGAGGCTGCCAGACGAAATGCTCTGGAAAACGGTCTGGATAACTGT
>ERZ1643251.5669-NODE-5669-length-10063-cov-4.497902_pt1 | contig 10063 bp, 9 predicted proteins | sample MGYA00579261_ERZ1643251 | MGnify/ENA primary metagenome ERZ1643251 (study PRJEB29033, sample SAMEA4952267) | chicken gut metagenome | biome: Broiler Chicken; feature: Gastrointestinal Tract; material: Caecum | place: Ireland | collected 2018 | study: Broiler...
TACAAGGGGCATAAAATCGTGCCCTATTGCCCCCGCTGCGGCACGGCGCTCTCCTCGCACGAGGTCGCGCAGGGCTATAAGCTGGTAAAGGAAAATTCCGTCGTCGCGCGCTTTAAGGTAAGAGGTAAGGAAAACCTGTATATCCTTGCGTGGACTACAACTCCCTGGACGCTGCCCTCAAACGTTGCCCTCTGCGTCAATCCCGACGAGCCTTATGTTCAGATTGAGAGCGACGGCGCGCAGTATATCCTTGCAAAGGCGCTCGTCGGCAAGTTCTTTGAAGAATACACCGTCATAGCCGAAAAGCCCGGCAAAGAGTGGGAGGGGCTTGAATATCAGCCGCTCTTTAACGAAACCTCGCAAGAAATTGCCCGCATCTCTCCCGCAAATTCGCCCGCCAAGGCGCACTACGTCGTGTGCGACACTTATGTCACCATGGGCGACGGCACGGGCGTCGTCCACATCGCGCCCGCCTTCGGCGAGGACGACTATAACGTCGGCAAAAAATACAATCTTCCCGTCGTTCAGCTCGTAAACGAGCAGGGTTGCTTCGACAAGCGCTTCCCCTCGCTCGACGGCATATTTGCAAAAAAGGCGGATAAAACCATAATCGAGCGCCTTAAAGAGGAGGGCAAGCTCTTCAAAGTCTTGCCCTTCGAGCACGATTATCCCCACTGCTGGCGGTGCGACACGCCCCTTCTGTATTACGCCCGCTCGTCGTGGTTTATCGAGGTCACCAAGGTTAAAAACGACATAATCGCCGCCAACCGCTCGGTCAACTGGATGCCCGAAACCATTAAAGAGGGCAGAATGGGCAACTTCCTCGAAAACGTAATAGACTGGGGACTTTCGCGCGACAGATACTGGGGAACGCCCCTGCCCGTGTGGGTCTGCCCCGACTGCGGTCAGATAGAGGTCATGGGTTCAAAAGCTGAACTTAAAGAAAAGTGCGGAATTCCTTACAATAAAGATATTGAACTGCACCGTCCTTACCTCGACAATTTAACCTGCAAATGTCCCAAGTGCGGCGGCGCCATGAAGCGCACGCCCGAAGTTATCGACTGCTGGTTCGACTCGGGTTCCATGCCCTTCGCGCAGTATCATTATCCTTTTGAAAATAAAAACCTGTTTGATGAAACCTTCCCCGCCGACTTCATCTCCGAAGCGGTGGACCAGACGCGCGGCTGGTTCTATACTCTGATCGTCATAAACACCATACTTTTCGGCAAAGCGCCTTTTAAAAACTGCATAGTTTTAGGGCACGTCAACGATAAAAACGGCATAAAGATGTCCAAGCACAAGGGCAACGTCGTCGACCCGTGGTCGGTTCTCGATAAGCAGGGCGCCGACGCCGTCCGCTGGTACTTCTACACGTCCTCCGCGCCCTGGCTGCCTTCGCGCTTCTACGAGGAGGCAGTCTCCGAAGTTCAGCGCAAGTACATCGGCACGCTGTGGAACACTTATGCTTTCTTCACGCTCTACGCCGAAATAGATAAATACGACCCCTCCAAGTACAGCTTGAAGCACTGCAAGCTGACGATTATGGACAAGTGGATTCTCTCCAAGCTCAATTCGCTCATCAAGCTTGTGGACGGGGATCTGGCAAAATACGAAATTACCGAATCGGCGCGCGCCTTGCAGGACTTTGCCGACGTGCTTTCAAACTGGTATGTCCGCCGCGGGCGCGAGCGTTACTGGGGCAGCGAGATGACGGATGATAAAATCGCCGCCTATACCACGCTCTATCACGTGCTCGTAACGCTTTCAAAGCTCACCGCTCCCTACACGCCCTTCATCGCCGAGATGATGTATCAAAACCTCGTGCCTAACTTCTTCAAGGACGCGCCTAAGTCCGTTCACCTCTGTTCCTTCCCCGTCGCTGACGAAAGTATGATAGACGACACTTTGGAGCGCGGTATGGACGGCGTTCTCGACATAGTGGTTCTGGGTCGCGCGGCGCGCAACGCGGGCAATTTAAAGAACCGCCAGCCGCTCGCCGAAATGGTCGTCGTCACCGTGCGCGACTTCTCGCTCACCCCCGACGAGGAGAAAATTGTCCTCGACGAGCTAAACGTCAAAAAGCTGACCGTCGCCGACGATGCGACAAAGTATATAAGCTACATGCTCAAACCCCAGCTCAAAACGCTCGGGCCCAAGTATGGCAAAAAACTCGGTCAGATTTCCGCCTTCCTCGCCTCGTGCAACGCGCAGGAGGTCGTCGAAGCGGTAAAGGACGGCGGCGTTTACAACATTCCCGATCTGGACGTCACCCTCATGCAGGACGATTTGCAGATATTCACGCAGTCGGCAAAGGGCTACGTCGCCGCGGCGGATAAGGGCATAACCGTCGCCCTCGACACTGCGCTCACAGACGAGCTCATCGACGAGGGTATCGAGCGCGAACTCGTCTCCAAAATCCAGAACATGCGAAAGGAGGCCGGCTTCGAGGTGACCGACCGCATAAAGGTCTATTACACCGCCTCGGGCAGGGCTGCGGGCGTGCTTAAAAAGGGCGCATTCGCTGCGGACGTGCTCGCCCAGTCGATAGAGGAAGGCGAGGGCGAAGGCTTCAAAAAGGAGCAGTCCATAAACGGCGAAAAGGTAACTTTAACCGTAACTAAAATATAATTGCCCAGTATATATGCCCCATCGAGCGCAATATAAGCGTAATTTTAAATACCCCTGCGGGGACTGCCTTCGGCAGTCCCCGTAGGGTTAAAAATATTTCGCCCGCTGCATTCAGCGGATGGCGGGGGTGCTTGTATTAAAATTAACGTAAATCTTTGGCGGCATAATGGCAAAGCGGCGCTCATAGTTTATACTATGAGCGTTTTTGATTTAAAAAAGGGAGAGAGCGGAAAAATAATTAAAATATCGGCGCGCGGCGCGGTCGCCGCGCGCCTCGGCTCGGTGGGCATACAGTGCGGGCAAATGGTCACGGCGCTGGCGTTCAGCCTGTTTAATTCAAGCATACTCGTGGGTGTAGGCTATTCGCGCGTCGCCCTGCGCCGCGCGGTGGCGCAGCTTATCGAGGTGTTGCCGCAATGAGCATTTTATCCTCCGCCCGCGCGGGCAGCCGCAGCGCGAAACCTTTGAATATCGTCCTCGCGGGCAACCCAAACGCGGGCAAAACCACACTTTTCAACTACCTCACAAAAAGCCGCTTAAAGACGGGCAACTTCCACGGCGTAACCACCATTTCGCACACAAAAAACGTCGGCGGGTTTGCCTTTACCGACAGCCCCGGGCTGTACTCCTTCGACGCCTACACGATGGAGGAGGGCGAGGCGCAGAACAGCATACGCGCCGCCGACGTCATAATAAACGTCGTCGACAGTTTAACCCTGCAAAACTCCCTGCGTCTGACAAGAAAGCTGATATCGCTCAACAAAAATACCGTAGTGTACCTGACCAAAACGCGCGCCCTGTCGGCGCGCGGGGGATTTGTAGACGCCTCAAACCTCGAAAAAATTCTCGGAGTGCCCGTGTATGACTGTCCGCCCAAGCAGCTTAAAAAGCTAATTGCGGGGGGCGGACTTCTTCGCCCGCCGATTACGGGCAAAAGTACGTTCGCCGAGGCATATTACGGGGGAAATTTTACTCTGCGCCCGCACGAAAAGCCCTTTTACAGCAAAATTTTTGCGCCGCTCATCTTCGTCGCGACAATGGTGGCGGCATTCTTTTTGACCTTCTACCCCACCATGCCGGGCGCGCTTTTAAAGGGCGCGGTGGAGTGGCTAGTCTGTGATAAATTCGCGGGTTTCCTGTCGGCTAATATGACAAACAGCGCTATCTCGTCCTTTTTCTGCGACGGAGTGCTTGGCGGCGTGGGCGGCGTGCTCGCCTTTGCGCCCCAGCTCGCAATACTCTATCTCGCGCTCATACTGCTCGACGAAAGCGGCGCCATGAGCGCGCTATGCTTTGTCACGGACGGACTCTTTGAAAAACTGCACCTCTCGGGCAGGGCGGCTTTTTCGCTCATTTCGGGGCTGGGCTGCACCGCCGCAGCGATATCCACGACCCGCGGCTTTTCGGGCGGTGGCGCGCGGCGGCGCACCATAGCCGTGCTGCCTTATATACCGTGCGGCGCAAAACTGCCCGTGTTTTTAACCTTTCTTTCGCCCGTCTTTGCCGACCCGTTCCCCGCCGTCTGCGCGCTCTACTTCGGCGGCATAGCCATCGCGCTTGTCCTTTCGCTCGTCGCAAAGGGCGGAGGGGAGGGATTGGTGACCGAAATCACGCCCATAACCCTGCCTTCGGCGCGGGCGGTAAAAAACAAGTTGTCTTTTCAGCTGATATCGTTTATAATAAAGGTGACGACTACCGTCGCCGTCTTCTGCATGGTCAGCTGGGTGCTGTCGCACGTAAGTTTTTCGCTTGCGCTCTGCGACCCCTCGCAGAGCATTCTCTCGCACATATGCCGCGGCGTATTGCCGCTTTTCGCGCCCATGGGCGTGACCGACTGGCGGCTCGCCTACGCCTTTATAACGGGGTTTGCCGCCAAGGAGAACATCGCCGCGTCGATAGCTATGCTCATGGGTCAGGTAACCCTGCCACTGCCCGCCGCCGCAGCGTGCTGCGCGTTCGTGCTCGCCTGTCCCGCCTGCATTTCGGCTTACGCCTCGTCGTGCAGGGAAATAGGCTGGAAGCGCACCCTTTTATACAACGTCGCACAGCTCGCGGGCGCGTTTGCGCTGGCTTATGCAACGTATTTTGTAATCAATCTGATAGTATGAAAAAATTTACCGCCACAACTTCATGCACCTTGCGCGACTTCACCGACGCCACTTATCCGCAGGGCAGTTTTTACCTTTCCGTGCTTTTAAGGGCGGGCGACGTGCGCGTAAACGGCGTAAAGGTCAAAAAAAATGTGCCCTTAAAAGCGGGCGACGAGGTAACCTATTACACTACGCCAAAAATGGAGAAAAAGCCCAGTCACCGCGCCATATATGCCGACCAACGCATATTTGTAGCCGATAAATTGAGCGGCGTTTCCACCGAGGCGCTCGCCTGCGAGTTGGGTTTAATCCCGGTTCACAGGCTGGATAGGAACACCTGCGGCGTGCTGCTCTTTGCCGGGGATGAGGACGCCGCGCAGGCTTTAAAGGCGCTGTTCAAGGGCAGGGAGGTGCAAAAGCAGTACATATGCATCTGCAAAAACAACTTCGCCCGTCCCGCCGCCGACATGATCGCCTATCTCTTCAAGGACGAAAAGAACAGTCTTGTCGACATCTCCGACGTACCCAAAAAGTGCTATGTTCCCATACGCACGCAGTACGAGGTGGAGGAGGTCAGTGGCGATCTCGCCCGAGTAAAAGTTACCCTGCACACGGGCAAAACCCATCAGATCCGCGCCCACATGGCGCACATCGGCTGCCCCGTCCTCGGCGACGAAAAGTACGGCGACGAAGCCCTCAACGCGCGCTACGGCATAAAGCGGCAGCTGCTCTGTTCGTTCCGCCTCGCCTTTTCCCTCGGCGGCAAAGATTACGCCTTTCAAAGCGCCCTCGCCCCGCAGTTTCCCGAGGAAAAATAAGTTCTGGTATTTCAAAAGGAAATAAGCTTTATTACAGCGCGCCGCCGCGGCAAAAGCCACGGCGGCGCGCTTATTCTTTCAGAATTTGTTTTATGCGCTCGATGTCCTTTACGGCGGCGTCGAACCTTTGGGGCGACAGGTCGATGTCGGGGCGGTAAGGTTTTCTTTGCCACTGTCCGCAGGTGTCGTTTGGTTTGGTAATCGCCTGCGCATATGTGCAGTAAAGCAATTTATATTTGCTGTACAAATAAAATTTTCGGTAAACCCTCGCGCACATGCGGCAGTTACTGCACGTCTTCCCGCTCATTTTCAGCCTCCAAAATTTTGCGTATTTCGGATATTTCGGTCAGCAAATCGTTGAGGCATAGTTCAAGCATATATTTGCGCCTCTTTTTAATTTGCGGTTTGCGCACAAAGCACTCGCAGCTTTCGTGAATATACACTATTTTGTCGGAATTGCAACACCTGCCATATTTGGTCTGGTTGAACTTCGTCGTACCCTTGGTGTAAAATCTTTGAAGTTCCCTGCATGCATAACATTTATCGCTTTCGCCTTGCATAATAAACACCTCTTTTTGTTTTTATTATACTACACAATAAAATACATTTGGCAAAATATGTCCATTGGATATAATTAAAATATAATGCGCGTAAAAAACTGCGGCGGACCGCAAAGGCAGTCCGCCGCAGTAGTGGGTAAACAAAGAGGTGTGCGGCAATTTCGCAGCGGCTAAATAAATTTATAGCAAAAAAAGTACCGCGCGCGGGCGCATAAAAGCGCCCGCGCGCGGTTTAAAGAAAGGGGGAAAATTACTTTCTGTCTTCCAGTTTAACGTATTCGCGCCTGTCCTGCACGCATTGGTAGGCGGGGCGGATAATTTTGTTGCCGTTTACAAGCTCTTCGATTCTGTGCGCCGACCAGCCCGAAATTCTGGCTATCGCAAACAGGGGGGTATAAAGCGCGTCGGGTATGTTGAGCATGGAGTATACAAATCCCGAATAGAAGTCGACGTTGGGGTTTATGGGCTTATCCGTGTTGCGCTGTTCCTGAATGAGTTCGGAGGCGACTTTCGCCACCGTGTTGTACAGCTCAAATTCGTCCTCGCGCCCCTTTTCGGCGGCGAGTTTGCCCGCGTAAAGCTTCAAAACCTCGGCGCGGGGGTCAGAAATGGTGTAAACGGCGTGACCCATACCGTATACAAGCCCGCTCCTGTCGAAGGCTTTTTTGCTCAAAATCTTGTTCACATAGCTGCGTATCGTACTCTCCTTCCAGTCGGATACGTTTTCTTTGATGTTGGCAAACATCTGCTTTACCTTGATGTTGGCGCCGCCGTGCTTGGGGCCCTTCAACGAGCCGAGCGAGGCGACGGTGGAGGAGTACGTATCCGTGCCGGACGAAGTAACCACGTGGGTCGTAAAGGTCGAGTTGTTGCCGCCGCCGTGGTCTGCGTGGAGGGTAAGGCAGATGTCTAGCACTTTCGCCTCCAAATCGGTAAATTTGCTGTCCTTGCGCAGTATATGTAACAGATTCTGCGCCATGGAATATTCTGTCAGCGGCTTGTGGATTATAAGGGAGGCGTCGCTTACATCGTAATACTTGTACGCGCGGAAGGAGTACGCCGCCAGCATGGGGAACTGCGCTATGAGTTGCAGACTCTGGCGGAGAACGTTTGAAACCATTATGTTGTCGGGGTCGGGGTCGTAGCTGTAAAGGGACAGCACGCACCGCGCGAGCATGTTCATTATGTCGCTCGAAGGGTTCTTCATTATGACGTCGCGCACGAAGTTGCGGGGCAGAACCATGAATTCGGCGAGCATTTCCGAAAAAGATTTAAGTTGACTTTTCGTGGGAAGGGAGCCGAAGAGAAGAAGATAAGTCGTCTCTTCAAAGCCGAAGCGTTTTTCCCTCACGCAGTTGGCAACAAGGTCTTTTATGTTATAGCCGCGGTAATAAAGCATACCGGGAATGGGCGTTTTAACGCCGTCTATCGTGTCCCAGCTGGTAACTTCCGAAATTTCTGTCAGCCCGCACAAAACGCCGCTGCCGTTTTTGTCTCTCAATCCCCTTTTAACGTCGTATCTGTCATATAGTTCGGGGGCAATCCTGTCGGCCTGCTCAATCTTTGCAAGTTCCGATATCTTGTGTGAGTACTTTACGATTAAGTTAGCTGCATTAAAATCCAAATCAAATCACTTCCATTTATTTTTTCTGAATTCGGGCGTCTGCCCGATTATCTGTATGTATTTAGGAAAATTATACCATAGTTCGGGCATTTTGTCAAATGAATTATTTGTGCATAAAATTCGCCCGCGGGGCGCAACAGGTGAATATTTAAAACTTGCCGTGCATAAAAATAAATTTATTTATTTTTATGCACGGCAAAAAGTTGTACGGCTCGGGTTTTGTCGGGCTTTTAAATGTTTATATATATTGTGTAAACAAAATTTGCAAATATCAAACGGGAGAAAATTTTATGCAACATAAAATTCAGGTCGTCTCCGAAGGCGACGGAACAATGGTCGTCGCGCTCGGCGGCGAGGTGGACGCGTCGTCTTACGAAGAGTTCGACGCCGTAATTTTCAGCCACTACAACAGGCACAAGTGCGACGTCGTATTCGACTGCGCCGAACTCGATTTTATCGACAGCACCATTCTCGGCGGCATTGTAAAGGTTTACAAAACGCTCGCCGCCGACGGACACAAACTCGTCGTTAAAAATCTTAAACCGCGCATAAGAAAATTGTTTGAAATTTGCGCGCTCGATAAACTTGTGGGGCTTGAATGATGAAAGATTTCATGATAAGTTTTTCGCTCGATGACAGCAAATATTTTACGGCTGTGCGCCTCGCCGTGGGCGGCGTGTGCGCGGCTGCCGACCTCGACATCGACGCGACCGAAGATTTTAAAGTCAGCGTGACTGAAAGCTGCCTTATATTGAAAAATTGCGGTTTCGGCGGCGCGCAGATTATTCTGCACACGTCCGACGGGGTCGTCGCCGAAGTTTGCGGCGAGGACGCAGGTCAGCTCTGCGAGGGCGAAAACGAATTTTCGCTCGCGCTCATTTCGGCGCTCGTTTCGTCATGCGAAATTGAAAAGAGCGGCGACGCCATTAAAAAAGTAGTTTTAAAGGTATGATTTCCAACGAAAAGGCAAACGAGCTGTTCCGTGAATACCGCCGCACGGGCGATAAAAAAATACGCAACGAGCTCGTAGAAAATTATATGTACGTCGCTGAAATTCTCGCAAAAAAATTTGCGGGCAGGGGCGTTGAGTACGACGACCTTTTGCAGGTCGCTTCCGAAGCGCTCATTTCGGGTGTAGAGAAGTTTGACCCCGACCTCGGCAACCAGTTCACAACGTACATAACTCCCACCATAACGGGCATAATACGCAATTATTTCCGCGATTATTCCCGTTCCGTCCGTCTGCCGCGAAAAATTTATGCCCTCTCGGCGAGGGTAAAGTCGGCAATAAACGATTACTATAAGGAGCACGGCTCCAAGCCCACGGTAAAACAGCTCTCAGAAATGCTCGGCGAAAGCGAAGAGTATATCATCGAGGCTATGGAAAGCAAGTCGCCCGTGTCGCTCGACGCGCCCGTCAAGGGCAGCGACGGCGACGTGCCTTTATACGAGGTAATAGCCGACGACGCCTCGTCCTTTGAAAGGTTCGAGGATGCCGACGCGCTCCGCACCGAAATCAAAAAGCTCGACCCCACAGAACAAAAGGTCATATCTTTAAGGTTCATGCAGGGCAAGTCCCAGGCGGAAACGGGAAAAATCCTCGGCGTAAGTCAGATGTTCGTGTCGCGCGCCGAGCGCAAAATCATTGGCAAATTAAAGGAAGCGCTCTTAAAATGATGAGCTTTATCGTCGACAACTTAAACGACATGCACTCTGCTCTGCAAAAATTCGTCGAGTATCTGCGCGGCAGCGGGCTCGATGAGGACGACGTGTTTTTCAGCCGCCTTGTCGGGTGCGAACTCATCACCAACGTCATCCGTCATTGCGGCGAAGAGGCGCGCTTTATGGGCAGAGTAGACGGCGACAACGTAGTGATCTGCGTTTCGTCGGACGGGGCAAAGCCGTTTAAACTGTGTACCGACTTGCCCGACCTGCTCGCCGAAAGCGGCAGGGGGCTTTATATCGTCAATGCCGTGTGCGACGGCGACATTGTATTCAGCGGTGAAGGCGTCACGGCAAAGGTTAAAATCCGCGGCGCCCGCGTGAATGGCTGACGTTCAGCAGGTTTTCTTCCGTTGTCAACGGCTGACGCTCAGTGGGAGTGCCTGAAAAGGTGTTTAATTTAAATAAACCTGAAAGGTGTTTAATTTAAATAAATACGTCATTTCGACTAAGCCGCCGCGACTGAAAATCGCGGCGGCGCATGGAGAAATCTCACCTTATTTATTGCTTTACTGATAGATTTCTCCTCGTCGGACAAACTGCGCTTTATGCAAGCCATGTAACCATAGCTTGCAACTTTGCTCCGTTGTCCCTCCTCTTCGCGCAAAAACCACGGTTTTG
>ERZ1643251.5673-NODE-5673-length-10052-cov-8.034010_pt1 | contig 10052 bp, 12 predicted proteins | sample MGYA00579261_ERZ1643251 | MGnify/ENA primary metagenome ERZ1643251 (study PRJEB29033, sample SAMEA4952267) | chicken gut metagenome | biome: Broiler Chicken; feature: Gastrointestinal Tract; material: Caecum | place: Ireland | collected 2018 | study: Broiler...
TGGGAGCGTGGATTGAAATTCCCATACAGACGATATAAAGCCGCCTACTACTTCTACTGCCGTTCCTACGAACTCTTTTATTGCCTCAAAGATGCCGTTTACCATCTCCCGAAACCATTCGCAGTTATTGTATAAAAGCACGATTGCAGCAATAATACCCGCTATCGCGGCTACTATAAGGGCTATCGGATTAGCAAGGAGCGTAGCGTTTAATACTGCCTGTACCGCCGCCAGCCCTTGCGTTCCCGCCGTCCATAGCTTAATAGCTGATACAATTCCCTGTATCATGGTTACAACATTCCATGCCAGCATCCCTGCGGCTATTCCGCCGATTATGGTTATTACCATGTCTCCATTTTGCAGGAAAAAGTTTATAAACTCCCCTACAATGTTCAATACATCACTTAAAATATCTTTGATCTGCGGCAGATTGCTTTTTACTTCATCTATTACCTCTTCTGCTACTGGCGCTAATTCATCCCCCAGCGGCTGCACTACTTCTGTCTGGATATTACGCCCCAGCGCTTCTATCTGGCTGTTAATGTCGTTGTATTTTTGGTTGTTGATCTCTGCCAGTGCGTCTTTTGTTTTGCTTATTTCTCCCTGTGTCTGTAATAAGGCTGTGCAAGCATCAAGCCCCATGTCCTCGTACATAGTTCCCATGATGCCCACGCCTGCGGTATACTGCACGGTTTCATCATCACAGTTTTTCAGTGCGTCACTGATCTGCTGCATTGCTTCTTTCGCGCTGTCTCCGCCCTGCTGGAATTTCGCTACTACTTCGTCCGCGTTCAGCCCTAAACTCGTCAAATACTCGTTTGCCGTGCCGTCATTCATACGGATATTAAATTCTTTGAAAGCGTCTCCCAGCTTATCTATCGACCATGTGCCCTGCTCCGCCCCGGATACCAGCATATTAAACATTTCTTCCGCTGATAGTCCTGCGTTTGCATACTGCACAGAATATTCGTTAATCACATCACACATATCTTGATTGGCATTTAATCCGCTTTGTGCGCCCTGTGCCATCAAGTTATATGCTTCGTCCGCGCTTATGCCGAACTGTTTCATAAGAGAATTTGCCGCCCTTACGCTCTCTTCCACTTCCATCCCGAATGTATCGCGTAAAAGCAGCGCGTTTTGAGTGGTTTTCTCCAGTTCTTCCCCGGTTGCCCCGGTCTGCGTCTTTACAGTTGCCATTGCGTTTGCTATGTCGTTCAAATCTTCGCCAAAATTATTGTTGTAGATATTGCGCATAGCCGTTTCAAGGCTTTCTGTCTCTTCCTTTGTTGCCCCGGTCTGTGTAATCACATTATTAAGCGCCGCGTCATAGTCAGCATCAAATTTAACCGCTGCAACGCCTGCGCCTACTGCTGCCGTTCCTATTGCGGCTACTCCGGCGGCGGCAGTTTTCCCCATCTCTGCCGCCTTATCCGCTTTTTGCTGCGCTCCCTCCAGATTATCTGCAAGTTTCCCCGCATCCTCTCCGGCGTTTTCCATGCTGTCTCCGGCGCTCTCTGCGGTTGCTTTCAGATCATTTAACTTTTGTTCGGTTGTAATGATTTCCCGTTGTAATTCCCGGTACTGCTGCTCTGACACTTCGCCTTTTTCAAACTGTGCCTGTACCTGTTTTTCCGCCTCTTTCAGCACGTCCAGCTTGTTTGCCGTTTCCTGTATACTTTCCTTAAGTATCTGCTGTTTCTGCGCCAGCAGCTCCGTGTTTGTGGGATCAAGTTCAAGCAGTTTATTTACAGTCTTAAGCTCTTTCTGTAAATTTACGCTTTCCCCGCTCGCATCAGAGAGGGCTTTGGACAGTTTTGTAGTATTCCCGCCAATTTCTATGGTAATTCCTTTTATGCTTTTGCTCCCTGCCATTTTTATCCCTCTCTTTTCTGCTCTTGTATCTTTTTTCTGATCTTCTTTCTGTCGGGCTTTGTCTGCTCCATCCTCCGGCAGTTTTCCAGATATTCTCTACCCTCTTTCGTTCTCATATTCCCGTGTATATATGCCTCACGCATAAAAAACAGGTATAAATCTATCGGCATTTCCTGTACGTCAAAAATGCTGATATTTAAGTAGTCCATTACCAGCTTTTCGCCTTTTGTTGCTAAATCGTATGCCGCCTTTTCCGTTTCCCCTCCCGGATATGACGGCATTTTCAGTTTGGGTTATTCTTCAACGAATTTACAAACTGCCCGTAATCTTTTAAGTATTCTACAAGCTCTTCAATGTCGTACTTCTCATTTTCCAGATACTCTGTTGTGATCTCTTTTCCGGCTTTATTGTTGCTTAAGATTTCCGCCAGAAGAGTAAGAAGATCGTTATACTTTATATCCTCGTCCTCTTCCACTTCTGTAATACTCTGCATCCGTTCAAACACTCTTTTTTCCGGCATATTTACAACAAGCACAGTTCCATCTTTCAGAGTAGTTGTATAGAAACTGCGCTTTAATTTTCCAAAATCAAACTTTCTGCTTGCCATTTTTTACCTCCATTTTCCGGGCTGCGGTATACGCAGCCCGATTGATCTCTTATGCTGTCTGCGGGATTTCTTCATCAAAGATTAAAAGCGTTCCCTCTTTGTCCATAGGGTGCGCCTTAAACTGCGGCTCTATTGTACTTTCCGCATCTTTTGCAAAGCTGAATGAAAATCCTGCTTCGTTCTTTCCTACGATTGTTACTCTGATATCTCCGTCCTCTTCGTCCTCATGCAGGAAACGGATAAGATATTTCTCGTCTGTCTGGTTTTTAATACCGCCGATCTTGACCGTCCTTTTCCTCGTGTCCTCTGTTACTCTCGCCGTTGAACTTAACTTTTTGAGCGTCTTTGCGCACCATGTCAGCAGTCCGGCTTTTAAGATAACGTCCTCATTTGTCAGCTTTGTTTTCGATACAACACCTAAATCATCTTTTGCGGTGTATGTCTCTGCCGTGTACTCCACGGATGCCCCACCTTTGATGTGCGCAAGCTGGTTATTTTCTGTCTCTATCTCTGTATCCTCCGGGATTTCTCCCGTGAATAACATACAATAGAGTTTTCCGCTGCCTAATGTAATTCTTTCACTGTCCATTCTGTATATCCCCTTTCTTTCTTCTCACTTTTTCGTATATGGTAAATTCATACGCCGTTTGTACCATGTCCTCGTCCTCTATGGTGTCCTGATACTTCTGATAATCAGTATCGAAAAATACTTTTTCCTCTATCAGTTTTTCCAGTTCCCCGTTTGCTGCCTTATCTGTATACAGCTCCAGAGCCGCAAATATCTCATGTACGAGTATTACATCATCTCCGCCGCGTCCGTTTATCTGCGGCGTTATATACACCAAATACGGCGGTTCTGGCAATGGTGTTTCTCTTGTCTCCCGGAACGCATCTTTTGCTATTGGCAGCCCTAAACTCTCTGCCCTTTTTATGATCGTTTCAAGCCTCATTATCCTTTTACCGCCTCTTCTATCTTGGTTTCCAGACTCTCTATCATACTTTCCTCTACGGGCTTAATATGTACCTTTGGCTTTACCCTGCCGCCGTATCTGCTGGCGTGCCCATATTCAAGCAAGTGCGTTAACTGGTAGTCTGTTTTGTTGTATACCGTGTTTCTCTTTGTTCTGCTGTCGCTGTATGACTGCTTTTTTCTCCAGCCTCTTCGGTAACTCCCTGTCAGTTTCGGGCTCGTTTGCTTTAATTCGCTTACTCCCTCCGCTGCCACATCATCTACAATTTTCTTAATGTCATTTGCTACGCTCTGGTCATACTCCGTAAGCCCCCGCGCGATCTCTGCCGCAACATTGTTTATATCCGTGCTCAACGTCTGCCTAACCTCTTTTCTGCATACAGCTCTATTCTTTCTTCGTTCGGGCGCTGGTACGTCCTGTAAATGGTCAGTCTTTGACCGTTATACTCTACCTCTGTCTGATCGTTATACTCGAAGCTCCATACAGTAAATTTGTAGCTCGGCTTTATGTCTTTCTGCCCTGCTGCCTCAAACTCGCTTTGCGTGATGCTATCCACTTCACAGAAAATTGTTGTCTTTTCCGTTTTGGTGTCGTTGATCTGCTCTATTAAAGTGATTTCTCCCGGCATTTTATCCCTCTTCCGTGTTGTAATCTCCATCCAGACACAAGGATTGCCTTTGCAGTTCATAACTCTGCCTGTACTGTTCTCCCCGGTTCTGATAGTTCATATCTGCCTTTGCGTAAAGGGTAACTGCTCGGATAATGAGCGGGTCTGTTTCGTCGATTTTTTTTACCCCAGCCGCCTTTAAATCCATCTTTGCTGCCGCAATTGTGTTGTTTATGTCATTCTCAACTACGGCAGACTTGCTTGAAATTCTCATGCTGCCCTTTACGGTATCTGTCAGCGCCGTTCCTACTTCGCTCATTTTTCTACGATCTCCGCAACTTTTGCAGCCTCCAGCTCTTTTGCCCTTTCCAGAGAGATATTGAACTTAAATCCCGGTCTGAATACCTGTTTTGCTTTCATGTCCTTGTACGTCTGTGTAACACGCACAGTTACAGTTTTCTTTTCTGTCTTTTTTGTGTCCGTTTCGGACACTTCCGGCGCATCTTCCGGCTCTGCCTCTGCCTCTTCCGCTGCTGCCTTTTCCGCTTCGGTCAGTTCGTCCTCTTCGGGTACTTCTACCTCTTCCGCCGCAATCCTTGCAGCCAGTTCTTTTACTGTGCCCTCGTTACTGATACCCATTTCTTTTGCCAGCTTTTTCAGATCGTCTTTTTTCCATTTCTCCAGATTTTTAATATCTAAGTGTCCTGTCATTGTTTTTCTTCCTTTCCGCGCGGCGCGTGAACGCCGCGCATTTTAATTACACTTCCGGGATAGTTGCAGTTTTTGCTTTCTTAATTAAGATAATTCCGTTTGTGTCGGCTGCCTTTCCGTCCACTACCATCAAGCACTTATTTTTAATCTTATTGTTGTCGTGATCTGTCCACTTGACTACCTGCATTTCCATATTGCTGTTAATTACATAATCAGAAAGTTTCATAAATACAGCGAAAACTTCTCCCTCTTCTGCATCATCCCAGCTCGGCAGTATTTCGTCTTCTACGGTTTCTACCGTTTTTCCCATGAAACGGTATGTTTCTTCTCCGTTGATGCCGTAATTTGTGCGACCTACAGGCTGACCGTTTTCGTCCACCATTCCATCCACGCCGTTATCAAATGTTGACTGGTTCATAATGAAACTTCCGTTTCTGTATGCCTTTTTCATTTTTCCTTTTACTTTATGCCAGCCTTTCCAGCTTTCATATTCTGCCTGTGTCAGTTCAACAACTGTTGTTACTCTTTCGTCTTGCGTTACTCCCAGCGGCTGCCCCGTGCCCGTTCCGTTAAAAATAGAAATTTCAATAGCTTTAACTATTGCCTCTGTTGCCATTGGTACAAACAGATCTGTGAACATTTTAAGTGTTACTACATTTGCAAGGATGCTCTGTGCTATTTTGCACTCAAGACCATAGTAGTTGAATGTCACAGAGCCTTTTGCGCTCGCTTTCTGGTCATCACTGCTCTTGCTTTCTGTAATCCAATTTGCGGTTGGCTTAAGGTCTGAAATCGGGATAGCAACTCCCCCCTGTACATTGAGCTTTCTTACCTGAGCGTAAATATTCCCGTAGCTTTCCAGCTTCTGTATAATTTCATTCATAATGCTGGTTGGTATTACCGCTCCGCTGTCTGCTGTTGTCGTAGTTTCTGCGGCTCTAAATTCAGCCGGAATTTGTGTGCCTCTACAAACAAAATTCATAAACGCTTTTCTGTAAGCGATAGTATCGTACATATCCTCCGGCTCACTTACGTTTCCGCCGCGTCCTCCAGCTCCCGCAAAATTTCTTAACACTGTTGGCGCTGCTCCTGCTCCGCCCTCTGCGCCGTTTACAGACTCTCCGTTTGCAATTCTTGCAAGCAGCTTTGTTCTCTTTTCCTGTGCATCCATGAGCCGCGTTCTTTCTTCCTGCAAATTGTCTACCTCTGTTTCCAGCGCGGTAATCTGTTCATCTGTCAGCGTTTCCGCTTTCTCTGTCAGCTCTTTTCTGATCTCTGCCAGTCTTGTCTCAATTTCTTTTAATCTCATTTTTTCTGTTCTCCTTTTATAAATTTGCTTTGATCTTTAGTATTGCTGCCCGTCTCTTAAGCATCTCCTGCCGCTCTGCCTCATACCTCCTATGGGCAAAATTGCGGGCGGCTATTTCAGTATCGCCATTTGCCGGTATGCTTACAGCGGATACATCATAAACCTTTTTGATCTTTAGTATTGTCCTTGTCCGCGTTACCCTGTCGTAGCTTTCCTCTTGCACGGTAAATGCCCATGACATTTTAGTTATCATGCGCGCCTTAATGTCCTCATAAAGCCCTTTTGCAAGCTCTGTTTTTCCTAAATCCGCCGCAATCAGCAAGCCTTTATGATCTGGCACTAATATCAATGTTTTGTTTGACTGCCGGGCAAATACGCGCCCTTCGTGATCGTACTGCATGATAACATCACTCATATCAGCGCCATCCAGTGCGCGGCTGTCTATTTTTTCATAGTACTTTGTTTCCCCGATTTCGTAGAGCAGATATGGCTTGTCGAATGTAGTTGCGTATCCCTCCACGTAATACTCGGTATCTATTCTCTTTGTTTCAGCGTCCGCAGATAGCGGAGCTACAAGCGTTCTGTATTCCCGTTCTTTTTTTATTGGCATATTATGTACCCTCTCCCTCTTTCGTCTCGTTATTTACGGGTTCTGGCGGCTCTGTGCCTGCCTGCTGCCCGTTTTCCGTTTCCTGTGTGTTCTGTTTTATCGGTTCCGTTGTTTTCTCCGATTTTCCCAGCTCGCTTACTTCTGTGTATTCTTTGCGGATATAATATTTTTCTCCGCCCTCAACGTGTGGCATATTCCAGATATCCATTACCCCGTTACGGTTCAGTAGCGCCCGGTCAAAAAGCTGTGTGCTTACTTGCAGCTTTGTACCATTTGAGGCGTATTGCAAACGGTTTGCGCTGAATGTAATTGCATTTCCGCAGGCAATTTCCCGCTGGGTAAACGTCATATTCGTCATAACAAGAGAAAGTTGAATAGCGAAAGGCTCTATCTTTCCCTCGTAGTATGCGTTCCATGTATCCTCATTAAATTTATTTTGCAATATATCTAAATTTGTTCCGAAATGCGTACACACATTATCCTGTATTTGCTGTGTCTGTAATGCGTTCGGCACAAACGGCTTGCTTTCCACAGGTTTTAGATCAGTAAACTTGTTATCATAAATAATCATTCCGCTGTCATTGTCGGAACTTAAGTTTTCTTCTGTGAACCTCTGGCGCTCTTTTTTGATATCCTCTGGTTTAATCATGTTCGCAATTTTTGCCAGAAAGCGGATATTAGCAGAATTTTTTACTGCGTTTATGATACCCTCATTCTGCGTATGGATAAGCTGCATTGTTGGCTTTAATGTTTTGTTATCCTCTCCAAACAAATCGTTTGTGTATTCAAAATCTGTCATTATTCCAACTTTTTCAAACTCTATCGCTGCGCGTTCTCCATTTGAAAATAGATACCGCAAATATAATCTTCCAGCAGCCTCTACTACTTCGCAACGTTCCGCGCGTATTGGATACCACCCGCACAAATTCCCGTATTCATCTTCTATTGGTACAATAAATGCCGTGTGTTCAACCGCTACATATGTCGCTATTCTCTTAATAAATTTTGTGGTATCCATGAAATAGTTAGGCTTATGCTGCAGTATTTTTTCTAAATTTTTGTGTGCACTTCCTGTGATTTCTGGTTTTAATTTACTGCAATGTGTCGCAAAACTGTTTATAGCAGTCCGTGTTAAATCCATCTCATACACTCCGCCGCTAAAACTTGTAAACGTAGGGCTGTACCCGTTCAGCATTTTGAAATAGCTTTCCATTTCTTTAATTTTCTTTCCGTGAAAAAGATAATCTAAGAATTTAATTCCGTTCACTCTCCTTTCTAAGCGGCGTTCTTTAGCATCTCTCCTACTTCTGCATAGTATTTCTGCCGTACTGTCATAGCATCTATGACAGATACGAAACCATCTATATGCGCCCGCTGCTCTATCTTTATCGGTCTAAATTTCCTTGTTTCCATATTCTGCTTTAATGCCACATTCAAGAAATGTGATTTCAGCAGATTGTTATTTACAATCTTAAAATTGCCGTCTTTTATGATGCCCTCAAACTCTCTGATAACTGGCGTGAGGTTTTCGCCTTGGTGTACATCATCCGTGTGGAAACCGTAGTTTTTCAGATCGTCAATAAGGTACTGTGCGCTGTATCTGTCGTAACCGATTTTCAAAACTCTTATTCCGTATTCATTTATCAGCCATACATACCAGTTAAACACGTCTTTATAGTCAACGTAGTTTTCCCCGGATACTGTAATCAGTCCTTTTTTTACAAACAGATCATATGGCACGCCGTCCGTAGCCTGTAAGTATTCCACTTTGTTCTTTGGCATGAAAAATTGTGTAAAGGCATACAGTATGCCGCCTTTTTCGATTACCACGCTTGCCGCCGTTAAGTCTGTTGTCTGGCTCAAATCAATGCCACCCACTGCGTAGCACTCTCTAAAGTCCTCCAGCGTTAAGTCCACTCCGGCATTTTCTACCGTCTGATATTCAAGCCATGCAACGCTGCTGTTCTGTTTGATATTGCAGTATTTTGTTAAAAACTCTGCTTTCTTGCTTAAGCTGCCCTCTGCTATTGCGATCTCGTCTATAAAGAAACTTTCTTTGACAGATACGCCCATGTTCGGATTTGCTTTCTTTAGTTCCTCTATGTCGTTCCATTTTTCGATATCGTCAATGATATACAGGAATGGTAAAAGCCTCCGCTCTTTGCTGTTTCCTTTCAAAAAGCTGGTGCTTCTCTTCATCAGCTCGTCATAGATGCTATCGTTAATGTATCCGGCTGTTGAAATGCTCAAAATCATAGGCTGCCTACGTGCGCCTAACGCGGACTTCATAACCTCATACTGTTTTAATCCGCCATCTCCTGCCCACGCTGCCATCTCGTCACAAACTACAAGCTGTGGATTAAATCCGTCTGACTTTTTCGCATTAAAGGCAATCGGCTTTATTATTGTGTTGCTTTCCTCAATGTAGATATCCGAACGCCGTTTCTTTGCAAGTTCTGCCAGCTCTTCATCTGCTTTTACCATCTGATAAAATCCGTCATAAACCTTTGCCGCCTGCTCCAGTTTTGGTGCAAGGCAGTATATTTCCTGCCCGTACTCCGGCTCTAGGTATGCCATGTATGCAATAATCGCGGATGCAAATAAACTTTTTCCGTTTTTTCGCCCGATCACTATAAAAATTTCACGAAAAATACGTGTTTTTTCTTCGTCTACAATGCCAAAAATGGTGGATACAATAGCTTTTTGCCACAATTCCAGCTTTAAAAGATCGCTGCGCCCTTGGCTATGGTGGCAAAAATTTTCTATGAATTTTATAGCTCTGTTTGCCTCTTTTGCACTGAAATAATAGTCCTGCTTTTCCAGACTATCTATGATAATTTTGAATATTGCTTTTATCCACTTTCCTACCGTGATCTTGCCGCTACAAATCTTCTGGTAATACTCGTAGATATAATTTTTATACGGCACTTCCGGCTATTCTTCCCTCAATGCCGCAAGCCTGCTTTTCTTCCTCTCGGCTGGCGGTACAAGTTCCGTTAATTGCTTGATAATTGCCGCGTAGTTCTTGGATAATGCTATATAGGTTTCAGCCTCCGGGCTTTTCTTTGTGCCGTACTGGTTCGCGCCGTTCTTGTATTCGCTTGTCCATCCCTCGTTTTCTATGACTTCCTGCAATTCGTCAAGCTCAACGCTCATAAAAGCGGCTTTTTCGATCAGCGGCGTAACTAAACTCTTTTTATTTTCGTCTAAGTTCTTAAAAATCCGCTTAAGTCTGTTCTTTTCGCTCTTGATTTTCTCTTCTTTTGTTTTCTCTTTTCTTTTCGCCATTTCTTTTACCCCTTTTCGGTACACCACACCCCCTCTACACCACGTATGCGCGACCTTGCAGGGTAAAATTATAG
>ERZ1643251.5674-NODE-5674-length-10051-cov-7.102941_pt1 | contig 10051 bp, 6 predicted proteins | sample MGYA00579261_ERZ1643251 | MGnify/ENA primary metagenome ERZ1643251 (study PRJEB29033, sample SAMEA4952267) | chicken gut metagenome | biome: Broiler Chicken; feature: Gastrointestinal Tract; material: Caecum | place: Ireland | collected 2018 | study: Broiler...
AAGTGCAGCCAGCCCCAGCTGGAGGCGGCGCTGCCCTTTGCCCTGGAGCCCACGGCGTTCTCCCCCTTGAGCTACGCCTTCGCCGCCGGGGAGGAGGGTGTGGGCCGCCTGCCCGCCCACCACGCCGGGCTGTTCTACGTGCAGGAGCCCTCGGCCTGCTCGGCGGTCACGGTGCTGGACCCCCGGCCCGGGGAGAAGGTGCTGGATTTGTGCGCCGCCCCCGGGGGCAAATCCACCCAGATTGCCGGGCTGCTGGCCGGGGAGGGGCTGCTCTGGTCCAACGAGATTGTGAAATCCCGGGCCCAGGCGCTGCTCTCCAACGTGGAACGTTTGGGAGTGGCAAACGCCGTGGTGTCCTCCTGCCACCCCCAGCGACTGTGCCAGAGCCTCCAGGGCTTCTTTGACAAGGTGCTGGTGGACGCCCCCTGCTCCGGGGAGGGCATGTTCCGCCGGGACCCTGCCGCCGTGGCCCAGTGGAGCCCGGAGAGCCCCGCCGCCTGCGCCCAGCGCCAGCGGGCCATTTTGGATTCCGCGGCCCTGGCGGTGGGGGAGGGGGGCGTGCTGGTGTACTCCACCTGCACCTTCTCCCGGGAGGAGAACGAGGACAACGTCCGCTGGTTCCTCTCCGCCCACCCGGAGTTCGCCCTGCTCCCCATCGAGGCCGGGTTTGGCCGCCCGGGGGTGGAGGGCCTGCCGGTGCGGCGCATCTACCCCATGGACGGCGGCGAGGGGCATTTCGTGGCCAAGTTCCAGCGGGTGGGGGAGAATGTTGACAAGCCTGGCGCCTTTACAGCTTATCTCTCCCGCCGGGAGGAGGCCGAGTTCCAGGGACTGTTCGAGGAACTGTTCACCTGCCCCTGGCCGGGGAGCGCCGCCCGGTTTGGGGACAGGGTGGTGCTGCTGCCCCAGGGCTTGCCGGAGCTTTCGGGCCTGGGGGTGCTCCGGGCGGGGGTGGAGCTGTGCCACCAAAAAGGCAAGCGCTGGGAGCCCTCCCACGCCGTGTTCCAAGCCGCCCGCAAGGAGGACTGCCGCCAGTCCCTGGAGCTGCCCTGGGACGCCACGGAGCTTCTGGCCTTCCTGCGGGGGGAGGAAATCCCCTGCGAGAGCAAGGGCTACACCGCTGTCTGTGCCGGCGGCGTGCCCACCGGCTTCGGCAAGGCCTCCGGCGGCCGGCTGAAGAACCACTATCCCAAGGGATTGAGAAACCTGTAAAAGAAAAGGCATCCACCTGGACAAGGGCGGATGCCTTTTTTCATGGAGTTGCGCAGTCACTGGGGTCCTTTCCCCACATCCTTCAATTCCGGCAAGGCCAGCAGCAGGCCCGCCACCCAAAGGGAGGCGTCCGTGGCGGAGACGCTTTCCAGGAACATATCCACCACCGCCAGGCCCAGGGCCGTGGCAAAGGAGTCCAGCGCCAGGTACAGCAGCCGGGCGCCCCAGCGGGGCAGCTTCCCCAGGGCGTACAGGGCCTTGGGCAGAGCGGCCGCCGCCAGGGACACGGGGATGGCCACGATACTGCCCCAGAAAAAGAATACGACAATATCCCACAAGCTCTCATAGCGAAAGCCCAGGGGAAGCATAAAAATCGCGCACACCAGGCCGCACAACCCCGCAATGATGAAAGTGGCCGCGGCAAAAATCCCCGCGCTGATGAGGATGTCCTGCCAGCGCTTTGACTCTTTCATGGTCGATCCTCCCTTTCCCCTAAAACCCCACCTTGATGAGCCCCTGGGTGTAGTCTTGGCCGCAGGGGGCGGGGGAGGGCAGCGCCAGGCCGTAGAGGTCGCCGGCGTGGGCCTCCAGCTGGAACAGGGACAGGGCCTGCCCGCCCAGCCTTTGGAAGTCCGCCGCCCGCAGCGCCAGGGGCAGGCTGGGCTGTGCCTGGCGGAGAATGGCCTGGCCGGTGGGGGTCATGCCCAGCACCCGCAGGTAGGGGGGCAGGCAAGGCGTATCCCTTGCCACCCCCAGGAAGGCGCTCATGGCCAGCCGCCGCACCCTGGCGTGGGAGTACCGCTTGGACTTCACCAGGGCGTAGAACTCCTCCAAGCTTCCCGCCTGGCGGGCCGCCTGGTACAGCCGGTTCTCCAGGCCCTCGCTGATGTCCGGCAGCTGGGCGAAGCCCTCCACGGTGAGGGAGCGCAGCCTGCACAGCACGGCCACCTCCAGCCGCCCCAAAGAGGCCGGGCACCTCCCCTGGGCCCGCAGCTCCTCCCACAGGGACAGGGTGGCTTGGGGCAGGCGGCCGGTCAAATCCGCCCCCTGGCAGAGAAGGGCCCTGGCGTGGCTGGCGGAGAGCAGGGGCCCCTGGTGGTCCGGCTGGTCGTGGCCGGCGCCTTGGCGGGGGAACGTCTCCGCCTTCAGCCCGCCCCCCTGGGACAGGATGGCCTTTAGGTACTCCACCCCCAAAATGCAGTTGGGCTTTTCCAGCAGGGCGGCGGTGTCCTCCCCCACCAGGCGGGCCGCCGCCCGCTGCCGCCGCTGGGCAAAGGGGAGGGTGGCGTCCACCTGTTGGAGCGCCTGGGGGAACGCCGGGGAGAGCAAGGCTTCCGCCAGCTGCCACAGGGGCTGGATGTCCCCTTCCTCGCTGCCAAAGAGCAGTGTGTCCACGCAGCCCAGGGCACGGGCCAGGGCCACGCCTCCCGCAGCGAAGCGCTCCGCCCCGGCCAGGGCCCAGGGCAGGGGCAGCTCCAGCACCAGGTCCGCGCCGCTCTCCAAGGCCAGGCGGGTGCGGGCCCACTTGTCCAGCAGGGCGGGCTCTCCCCGCTGGACGAAATTCCCGGAGAGCACGCACACCAGGCCCCCAAAGCGGGCTTTCGCGTGGGCGAACAGGGCCTGGTGGCCGCTGTGTAGGGGGTTCAGCTCGCAGATGATGGCGGAAATCTTCATTTTCTCTCGCATTTTCCTTTGAAACTCCTTGAATTTACAGGGGAAATGGTCTAAAATGGGACTGCGACTTTTTCTAAATCATTTTACACGAAGCACCCGCCTGTTCGCAAGAGGGCGGGCGAAATAACCACCATCCCAAAAGGCGCCCGCCGGGAAACGCGGGTCCGCAGGCTTTTTGGGGAAAGAGGAAAGGAAAGATTCGAACCATGAAAATTCTCGTCATCAACGCGGGCAGCTCTTCTTTGAAGTACCAGCTCATCGACATGGACAACGAACAGATGGTGTGCAAGGGCAACTGCGAGCGCATCGGCATGCCCGGGGGCATCTTCACCCACAAGACCGCCGACGGCCGGGAGCTCCACAAAAACGTGAACATGCTGGACCATGCCGCCGCCTTTATGCAGGTGAAAAACGCCCTTATCGACGGGGAGTACGGCGTTATCAACAGCCTGGATGAGGTTGCCGCCGTGGGCCACCGCATCGTGCAGGGCGGCTCTATCTTCCACGAGTCCGTGCTGGTGGACGAGAAGGTCATTGAGGATATTGAGAGCCTTATCCCCCTGGCCCCCCTTCACAACAAGGCCCACAGCCAGGGCATCCGCGCCTGCCGCGAGGTCTTCGGCGAGCAGGTCCCCGAGGTGGTGGTGTTCGACACCGCCTTCCACGCCACCATGCCCCCCAAGGCCTACATGTTCAACGTCCCCTATGAGTATTACGAGAAGTACGCCGTGCGCCGCTACGGCTTCCACGGCACCTCCCACCGCTATGTGAGCCACCGCTGCGCCCAGCTGATGGGCAAGGACATCAAAGACCTGAAGATGATTACCTGCCACCTGGGCAACGGCTCCTCCATCACCGCCATTGACGGCGGCAAGGTCATCGACACCAGCATGGGCCTGACCCCCCTGGACGGCTTTATGATGGGCAGCCGCACCGGCACCCTGGACCCCTCTGTGGTCACCTTCATCATGGAGAAGGAGCACCTGACCCCCTCTGAGATGGACCAGATTCTCAACAAGAAGTCCGGCCTGCTGGGCATTTCCGGCGTCTCCAGCGACGACCGTGACGTGACCAAGGCCGCTGCCGAGGGCAACCAGCGCGCCCAGCTGGCCCACGACATCCTGGAGTACCAGATTTCCAAGTTCATCGGCGGCTACCTGGTGGCCCTGGGCGGCTGCGACGCCATTGTCTTCACCGCCGGCGTGGGCGAGAACCAGTCCCACCACCGCCAGGTTGTGGGCGAGTATCTGAAGTTCCTGGGCGTGAAGATTGACCCCGCGCTCAACGAGAAGATGGTGCTGGGCAAAGAGGGCAAAATCTCCACCCCCGATTCCTCCATGGAGGTGTACGTCATCCCCACCAACGAGGAGCTGGTCATCGCCCGGGATACCAAGGCCCTGGTGGAAAAGCTGTAAAAAATCCCCTAGAAATAAAGGCTGCCAGCCAAAACCTGGCGGCCTTTTTTGTTGGCATTTTGTGGCAAATTGTGAATTCTGGGGGCAAAAGGTTGCAAATTTGTAATCTTTCCGGTATAATGGTGCCGTGTATTTTGTAAACCAGGGCAACTGCCTTTGCAATGTATGGGAGGTTTACCGTGGGAAAAAAGCGAACCAGAAGGATTGCGGCGCTGCTGCTGTCGCTGCTGCTCACCTTGCCGGCACCCAGCGCCTTGGCGGCGGAGTCCGCCCTTGAAAGCGCCTCCAGCGCTTCCAGCCAAGCCCCAGAGGGGGAAAGCTCCGGGGAGGAGAGCGCCGCCCAGCCGGCGGAGGAAAGCTCCGCGCCGGAGAGCTCCCAGCCCGCCGGGGAGGAGAGCCAGCCCGGGGAAGGGGAGAGCTCCCAGGAGGAGCCCTCCAGCCTAGAGCCCTCTTCCAGCCAGGAGGAGGACTCCTCCCAGGAGCCGGAGGGGAGCTCCGGGGAGGAGAGCGGCATCTCCATGGAGGACAGCCAGCAGGAGACCTTCGCCTCCTACCCCCTGCTGGTGGTGGGCGGCCACGAAGCGTATATGTCCGGTGAGGCGGGCGCACGCTTCTATCCCGACCGGGCCATGACCCGCGCCGAGATGGCACAGGTGCTCTACAACCTGCTGGCCTCTTACCCGCCGGTGACAGGCGGCAGCTTCTCCGATGTCAGCGTCGGCGCCTGGTACGCCACCGCGGTGAACACCTTGGTGGAGCTGGACGTCCTCAGCGGCTATGAAGATGGCACCTTCCGGCCCAACAACGCCGTCACCCGGGCGGAGTTCGTCACCGCCGTGTGCAAGTGCTTTGACAGCCTCTCCACCGGCAGCGCGGGCTTTTCCGACGTGTCCGGCCACTGGGCCGAGGGCTTTATCAACCAGGCCGTGGCCGAGGATTGGATCAGCGGCTTTCCCGACGGCACCTTCCGGCCGGACGAGAGCATCCAGCGCTGCCAGGTGACAGCCATTTTGAACAAAGCCCTGGAGCGCACCGGCTCCGGCTTTGCCGCCGACGCCGGCACCCAGGAGTTTGTGGACGTGCCCAGCAGCCACTGGGCCTATGAACATATCGCCGAGGCCGCCGACCCCGTGGGCAGCGCCATCGAGACGGGCTGCACCGTGCGGGTCACCGCAACCAATGGGCTGAATCTGCGCTCCAGCGCCAGCACCACCTCCTCGGTGGTGACGGTGCTTCCCACCGGCGCCGAGCTGACCGTCACCTCGGTGGAGAGCAACGGCTGGCTGGGGGTGCGCACCGGCAGCGGCCGCACCGGCTACGTCAGCGGGGAATTTGTAGAGTACGTCTCCGGCCCCACGGACACCCCCGACCCAGAGCCCGAGCCCGACCCGGAGCCCGAGCCCGACCCGGACCCCGACGGCTTTGAGGTGGGCCAAACGGTGCGCGTCACCGCCGAGCCCAGCCTGCGCCTGCGTTCGGGCCCCGGCACCAACTACGAGGCCATCACCTCTTTGGCCACCGGCGTGCGGCTGACCATCACCTCCATTGAGAGCAACGGCTGGCTGGGCGTGGAAACCGCCAGCGGCGTGGAGGGCTACGTCCACCCGGATTACGTGGAGGTCTACACCGGCGGTGGTGGCGGCGGAGGCACTGCCACAGGGGCCACCGTCAGCACCAACAGCCTGACCCTCGCCCAGTACCAGAGCGCCCGGCTGGACGGCTCGGTCACCTCCAACCTCTCCGCCATGGAGTGGACCAGCAGCAACTCCAGCGTGGCCTATGTGGGCTACACCGTGCCCTATGGCGGCAACACCGAGGGCGCCATCGTCTACGGCGCCAGCCCCGGCACCGCCACCCTGACCTTTACCGACGGCGCGGGCGCCACCGCCACCTGCACGGTGACTGTCACCGCCGCGGAGTCCGTGCGCTTTGCCTATTCCGACGAGAACATCATCGGCGTGGGGGACAACTTCAACTTGACCGCCATTACCGATTCCAGCAAAACGGGCGTGCGGTTCACCATTGTGGGCGGCCCCGCCACCGGCAGCTGGGACACCACCTCCTACACCAGCGAGAGCCGCGTCTCCAGCTATGGCCTGCCCACCAACCAGGTGCGGGTGTTCACCCGCAGCGTGTCCTTTGGCAGGGCGGGCACCTACACCGTGCGGGCCTATTCCCAGACCTCCGGCGGCAGCTGGTCCACCGACTACTGCGAGTTCACCGTGATGGTCACTTCCAGCGATATCCATTCCAGCACCACCACCACCGAGTCCCGCCGGGTGAGCACCGAGGGGCTGAACATCATCGCCGACTTCGAGGGCTCTGTGCCGGAGATAGAGGACGACGTGCTGGCCTCCGGCAACCCCACCGTGGGCTACGGCTATGTGGTGCCGGTGAACACCACCTTCTACAACAACCTGACCACCTCGGAGCTCTTTGCCCAGCTGGTGCAGATTGCCAACGAGACCTACTCCCCCGCGGTGGAGAATTTCCGCTCCACCTACAATATCAAGATGAACCAGGCCCATTTTGACGCCTTGACCAGCTTTGTGTTCAACTGCGGCGTCGGCACCTTGTCCAGTGACTACGGCTTCCGCCGGGCGCTGCTCAACGCGGTGGATGTGTCCGGGTTCTCCGGCAGTGCCACCGGTACGGTGAATGTGGACGACGTGGACCTGGGCGCCGCCCCGGTGTACAGCAGCGCCTCTACCGCCAGCCAGCAAGTCACCACCTTGGACATTGGCGCTACCGTCACCGTGACCAGCGTCTCCTCCACCCGCACCAGCACCAAGCAGGAGGTGTGGTACCAGGTGACCACCTCCGGCGGCCAGGTGGGCTGGATGCCCGCAGGCTATGTCCAGCTCTCCGGCAGCTGGACCCGGGATTTGGCCTGGGCCGACTCCACCGTGCTGGCCAACAATTTCCTCCAGTGGAACAAGGCCGGCGGTGTGCAGCCTGGCCTGGTGTACCGCCGCCTGGCGGAGTGCAATATCTTCTTCTTTGGCGATTACGAAAAGGCTATGAAAGCCAATGGGTATTGGGGTATCAATTACTATGGGTTCAACTTCCCCGATGAATGCGCCCAGTACGACCGCCGGCAGTAAACTACTTTTGGAAAAGCGAAGAGCCGCCCGCTCCATGCCAGGAGGGGGCGGCTTTTTCGCGCCTATTTTTGCAGCCAGTATTTCCTGTCCAGGGTGCGGTACTGCACCGCCTCCGCCGCGTGGGAGGAGTCTATCTTCTCGCTGCCCTCCAGGTCGGCGATGGTGCGGGCCACTTTCAGCACCCGGCTGTAGGTGCGCGCCGAGAAGCCAAAGCGCTCAAAGGCCAGCTGGAGCAGGCGGTCGGCGGCCTCGGTGGTCTGGCACATCTCCTGCAGCTGGGAGTCGGGGATGTCCCCGTTGCAGGCGTAGCCCCTGCCCGCGAAGCGCTGCTGCTGGCGTTTCCGTGCGGCGCTGACCCGCTCCCGAATCTGGGCGGAGCTCTCCTCTTTTTTGGTGGAGGAAAGCTCCGAAAAGGCCACCGGGTCCACCTCGATGTGCAGGTCGATGCGGTCCAGCAGCGGCCCGGAGACCTTCCCCATGTAGCGCTCCACCGCGTGGGGATGGCACAAACAGGGATGGGTGGGGTGCCCAAAGTAGCCGCAGGGGCAGGGGTTCATGGCGGCAACCAGCATAAACCGGCTGGGATAGGAGGTAGTGCCGCCCACCCGGGAGATGGTCACCTTGCCGTCCTCCAAGGGCTGGCGCAGCACTTCCATAGCGGGCCGGGCGAACTCCGGCAGCTCATCTAAAAACAGCACGCCGTTGTGGGCCAGGGAGATCTCCCCCGGCTGCGGGGAGGGCCCGCCGCCCGCCAGCCCCGCGGTGGAGATGGTGTGGTGGGGCGCGCGGAAGGGCCTGGTGCGGAGGAGAGACACCCCGGCGGGCAGCTTCCCCCGGATGGAGTGTATCTTGGTGGTCTCCAAGGATTCCTCAAAGGTCATCTCCGGCAAGATGGTGGGCAGGCGCTTGGCCAGCATGCTCTTGCCCGAGCCCGGCGGCCCGATGAGCAGCACGTTGTGGCAGCCGCTGGCGGCAATTTCCAGGGCGCGCTTGGCCTCTGGCTGGCCCTTTACGTCGGCAAAGTCCAGAGGTTCCAAAGCCTCCGGCTCCCCGTAGGAGGGGACGGCGGGAGAGAGCTCCAGCATGCCTTGCAGATGGTCCACCAGCTGGCGCACGTCCCGGATGCCGTACACCGTAAGCCCCTGGATGACGGCGCCCTCCCCGGCGTTCTCCGCGGGGACGTACAGCCGCTTAAAGCCCTCTTCCCGGGCCTTGTCCGCCATGGGCAGCAGGCCGCGGATGGGCCGCAGCTCCCCAGAGAGGGAGAGCTCCCCCAAAAAGATGGCGTCCTCGGTGTGGCAGCACAGCTGCCGGGAGGCCTTGAGCAAAGACACCAGCAGGGGCAGGTCGTAGATGGGCCCCTCCTTCTTTTTGTCCGCCGGGGCCAGGTTCATGGTGATGCGGCTGACGGGGAACTCGAACCCACAGTTCTTCAGGGCAGAGCGCACCCTGTCCCGGGATTCCTTCACCGCGGCGTCGGGCAGGCCCACCAGCTCAAAGGCGGGCAGCCCCTGGGAGAGGTCGGCCTCCACCTCCACCGGGAAGGCCTCCAGGCCGTACAGGCCCATGCTGTAGGTCTTTTCCACCATAGTGTTTACCCCTTTCCGCCAAAGCAGGCGTGGTTTTCTTCATTATACGACGAAATCCCTATATATACAACGGATTGTTAAAAAAACATGGGGAAAGAGGGTGAGAGAAACGCATCTTGACGAACCGGGGCCTTTTAGGCTATGATAAGGGCAAAGAGAGGGGAGGGCTGGCCATGGACTATCAAGCTTGCGGCGACGCCCGGCTGGCCGCCCTGGTGCGCGCTGGTCAGGGGGAGGCCTTTGCCGAGCTCTCCGCCCGGTACCTGGGGCTCATCCGGGCCAAGGCCAAGCTCTTCGAGGGCGCCAGCGCCCCGGAGAAAGAGGACTTGTGGCAAGAGGGCCTGTTGGGCCTGTACGCCGCCGCCATCTCCTACCGGCAGGGGCGGGGGGCCTCGTTCCCCACCTACGCGGGGGTGTGCGTCTACAACCAGATGGCCAGCGCCGTGCGCCGCCACGGCAGCAGCGGCAACCGCCCCTTAAATGAATCCGTGCCCCTGGAGGACGCCGGGGAGGCCGCTGTGGAGGCCGGCCCCGAGGCGCTGCTGGAGCTGCGGGAGGAATTTGGCGCCCTGTGCCGCCAGATGGACGTCTCCTTGTCCCCCCTGGAGCGGCGGGTGCTGGCGCTGTACCTCAGCGGCTACCGCCGGGTGGAGGGCGCCAAGCGGGCCGGGCTGCCTCTGCGCTCCTACGACAACGCCCTGCACCGGGTGCGCTCCAAGCTGAAACGGATGTGACTTTCCGCCCTGCCCCGCGGCGGCTTCTGCCGGCACGGTGCAACTCCGTCCAGGGCGCGCAACAAAGCAAAAAGTGAGGGAAAGACCATGTACGAAGACAAGACGCTCATCTGCAAAGACTGCGGCAAGGAGTTTGTGTTCACCGCCGGCGAGCAGGAATTCTACGCGGAAAAGGGCTTTCAGAACCAGCCCCAGCGCTGCCGCCCGTGCCGCCAGGCCCGCAAAGGCGCCGCCGCGCCCCAGCGGGAGATGTACACCGGCGTGTGCGCCGCCTGCGGCAAAGAGGCCCGGGTGCCCTTCCAGCCCCGGGACGACCGCCTGGT
>ERZ1643251.5675-NODE-5675-length-10051-cov-5.307823_pt1 | contig 10051 bp, 11 predicted proteins | sample MGYA00579261_ERZ1643251 | MGnify/ENA primary metagenome ERZ1643251 (study PRJEB29033, sample SAMEA4952267) | chicken gut metagenome | biome: Broiler Chicken; feature: Gastrointestinal Tract; material: Caecum | place: Ireland | collected 2018 | study: Broiler...
TATCTGCAGGGATAAAACTTTGCCCTTGTTCTTTTAATTTATATTTTGTAAGTGCAATTGCTTTTCCGATTGATAATCTATTTGGATGCAAAAGTAATCCCATAAATATTTTTATTTCTTCATCACTTAAGACTGTCCTATAATCGTCAACACTACTATACTTATATTGTGGCAGAAGTTTTGTGTAATCTTCTGTACCGTTTAGCATTGAATACCAACGATGTAAACTCCCCCGTGAAATTATTAATAACAGGTGAATATTTTTATGCTATCCCCATTAAACAATGCCCTAAAAAGCAAAAACGGCATTAGCTTTACCTCATACGGTAAAATAGTTCACCTCCTCTCCATTAAAAAAGTATCTCAATGTCATATTGACGGGATTTTTACTTTTCTCAATAACAAAACGGGTTCGGATTTTATACAAACTATTGGTGATAGCGCCAGTTTTTTAAAGCCTCATTCTTTTATAGATACTCTTAAATATCCCTTTGTTGATTTACCAAGGGATATTTTAAGTGCTTTTGCAAAAAAGTTTAATATTAAATCACTCTTAAATTCGGATTTGTTAAAAAATTATCAAAAAGTTCAAGAAGATAAAGCGTACCAGCTTGCAATGCGCGGCTTGCTTAAAAACGGGGATAATTTTATAAACCAATTTGCAAAGAAAAGTGGAATTAACCCCAAAGATGTTGATAAATTTATATGTGACAACAAATGTAATGCTGACTTTCAATCAATATGCGATGACGTAACCAAAAAATTATACACACTCTTTGATGATAATCTTGCAAAGGATAAAGCTCATTACCATACACCGCATTAACGCACTATCGTAAGACTTGTTTCAGGAATTACCGCGGCTGTAATGCTCGGTAATGACTTCTATAATAAGTCTATTATGAACGGCGTTACGGAACAAGAGGCGGTTGATTCTGCTAAAACAAAAAGAACGCAAGAAATTTTAGCTACTGTTCAGGAAGCAATTTCACAATACTTCTTACTTGGTGCTTTTGCAAGTTTCTCAAACAATTCAAAAATAGGTGCGCCATTATTAAACACGGCTCTTGGAATATTATTTCACATCACATCAAGAATATCAACGGGCAGAGAGCTTACGAGGATTAAAATTAACGATAGCTCTCAGCCCTCTTTTCTTTCGATAAATAAATTTATCAACAGTGTAAAAGAAAACAAACATGCCGAACTTAAAAAACAAAAATTAGAAAAAGACGACAAAAACCATATACTTTCTCTTAAAAATATCCTGCTTGCAACAGGTGCAAGTATTGGTGTTGGTTTTGCCCTCAAGGGAATTAAAAGTACAAAAACATTTAACAACATTAAAGAGCAAATTACAAACCTTGATTTTGTAAAAGATATAACTAAAAAATATCGAAATTTTACAGCTGGAGAAGTGTGGGTTAGCAAAGATGATATAAATAACCTCTATAATGCTTATGCAAAATCCGGTTTTATCGGTATTGCAAAGACACACCAACCTATTTTCGATAAAGCTTTTTCTAATCCCAAACTTGTAAAACAATTCAAAAACCCTGACGGCACAACAGTTAAAAAAATACTTCTGGGCGAATATGAAAAAATGTCAAAAATACCGTTTACAAATATTCAGGCTTCAAGGAAAGAACTCCTGCACATCCCATTAATGCCATTTAGATTTGTAACCGAGCTATTCAGCTATCCTTATAAAGCAGTGCATAAAATTTTGGAAGGTTTAAAAATAGTTAAAAAACCTGAAAAATTGAACTTAAAAATGAATACCATCTGCTTAATACATATCTTGATTTTAAAGAACAGCTTGCAAAATTTGGCGGCGAAGTAAATAAGGATTTCCTTGAATTTTATAGAAAACATATTGAGCAAAAAAGAATCTCAGCCCTGAACTTTATATTGACTTATGTCAGTTACAATTATACAATTAGATAATATAAATTATATTGTTATGTTAACCGAGATAAGTTAGCAATAGTAAAGGATAAAAACCATGAATGACACAATTTTTGATATGAAAATTATCACTATAGGCGACGGCTACTTTCTTGCAAACCGCAACCCGATAAACTTTTCTTGTATTATCTGGTTATAAAAAATCTAAACATAGCAATCAACACAACAATCAATATGATTGAAAACAAAAATATTAATCTGAGCAAAATTATCTGGAATTGCATTGATAAAGAAACGGAAAATGCAATGCATAAAATAAACAACCGTTATGGCAAGGAAATTATATATAAATATGAAATTAAAAATAAGATATGTAAAGTATTGTAAAAAACAATGTTTCTTCTTTGCAGATTACAGCAAAAAATATTATTTACGGATATTATACGTTAAAATTTGATTTATATATAAGAGGGTAATAAAAAATGATTAAATTTCAAACTATTGGTCTGTCGTCTTGCAGATATGATTTTTCAAAATCAAATGCGGTTGACAACCAAAAAACAAGATTAAATTATGCAAATACGGATACATTTGTTAAACAGCAGGAAGATATTTCTTTTGGCGGCTTTAGAAAGAACAAAAAAGCCGAAAACAGAACCGAAGATAATCTGGCTTCATCACTTAAACATGTTTCAATGAAAGGTATGCCGTTTTTATTGGGTGTTGTAACTTCGGCTGCAGTGGTTAAAATGGGAGAAGGAGCTGCAGAACTGTTATGTGATTCGGATGGATATTCAGTTACTGAAGATGGTGTTGTTTCTGATTTAGTTAAAATTGATACCGATAATCAAATACTGGAATTTAAAGGTACGGGTATTTCTATTAATGCCGATGATTACGATTATGTTGATTGGGAAAATGGTATATTCAGAAATATTGACGGCAGTGTAGATATTAATTTAGCTGAGGGAAAGTTTATTGATACAGTTAACGGCATTATTGTAGACCCGGAACATCAAGTATCAGGTATTTTAGATAATGGCGTAATGCAAGCCATGGCGATTCCAAAATTTGACAATATTGAATTTGGCTCCGGTTATCCGACCGGGATTGTAGATGATAGATGGGGTACTTTACAGCAAGAGTACGCAAGACGAAATCCGGAAATATACGAGCAAAGAAATCCGTTTGAAAAAGCAGCCGATTTTATAAAAAGTTTATTTAGTGAAGATTCAATGCCGCAAGTTGATGGTATGGAAGATATATTCGGAAATGAAATTATAACCGCAAAAGATAGTAATGGGGATATGTATCTCGCATCTTATTTGCAAAAAGAGATAGATGCAAATCCGACTTTTGCTGATTTTAGAATGAAGTTTGGAAAAGAAGCTGCAACCGAAAGGGTAAATGCCGAAAGGTTAGAACAATACATTCAGGCAAACCATCCGAGTTTTGGCACCAGAATCATGGCATACGAAGGCGGAAGAAATGCAACAGGCGGTGCGGGTAATTATGAAGAACTTATGGAATCCCTCGAGGAAAGACATGGTGCCGAAAACAAAAAAGGACCGGGAATTTTTGAAGAATTTGATGCAGACAAGGACGGCAAATTATCTCCCGAGGAGTTGCAAAACTTTATGCAAAGTTTAAGCAGGGATGAAAAAGGCAATCTGGATGAGGAAGGAACAGCGAGATTCCTTGAATTATTTGACGTAAATCGTGATGGAAAAGTTACATTGGATGAAATAATGGAAGTGTTTGATTTAGATAAAAATGGTTCAGTTTCATTTGATGAAGTATTTGACTTCTTTGATTTTAATGGCGATGGAGTAACTACAGCGGGCGAGTTTTTCCAGGGAATTATAAAATTAATTTTTAGGAGGGATTAGTGAAAATACTCCCTATCGCCTTTATGGGGAAAAGCAGGCCATTGAATAATACTGCAAATTTATATGCAGCATCCATAAAAGCACAAGAAGAAGGCGGTGACACTTTTGTTAAAAGAGCGGCGCCGATAGAAAATCCAATAAATAAAAAACAAGTAGTTACTCCTAAATCAGAAAGAACTTGTAAAAATATAGCGACTGCAACGTCTTTGGTTTGCGGTGCTATTTCTGCTGCATCGGGAAAGGCTGAGACATTTTCGCCGGGTGCTTGGGCACTAAGAGGCACACAGGCTTTAATGTTTATTTTAATGAGTATGGAATTGGATATCCCTATTTACGTAGCTTTTGAATATGCTGCCACAGAATATATGTCGGGGGCTTATTTGGGCTGCGAAGGTTCAAAAATAGTTGTCGCAGCCACAGGTTGCCTTGCCGATGCTATTACCGGCGGCACGTCAATTCCGGCTTCAGAAGGCATGGTGAGAGGAATTAATGGCGGTCTTAGTGCTGCCATAACCAAAAAAATGGGTAATGGTTTTGTTAAACAAGTTAGAAACGGTAAAATGAATGGATTGGATCAAGCAATAAGATTGAGCGGTTATTTAACCAGTCGTCTAACTGCCGGGTATTTTGCCAATAATAGTAAATTGTCAGATTTAACTGATGTTGGCAAAATTAAAGATATATTTACAACAGGTTTTAGCACAAATACAATTGGTGATTTGCAAGATACCAATAAAGTTAAAGCAATATTGGAAAGCACTCCGGAAATGTACAAAGAGTTGTCAGCGCAAATTGTCAATCATATTATATATCGCGATGTTCCAAAAGCCATTGTTTTATTTATGGAGGAAATGTCAAGTTTTAAATTAAAAGAAAGTGTACTTAAACGCAAGTTAAAAAAACAGTATGGTATTGAAATTGAAATCTTTAACGAAAAAGCCAAACAGCAAATGATAAAACAAGCCTTGATGAACTCTTTTATAACAAGTGCCGTATATGAAATATTTGATATAACACAAAGTGCATTAATTACCAAAGAAGCAGTCGATACCGTGATAGATATTTCTGAAAATATACATAATTATCCGGAAGCATTTAAAATTTTTGAAGAATATCAAGACGAATTAATGAAAAATTATAACCTTGGTAAAATTTCTTCCGATGCCTTTGTAAATCAATTCAAAAACACTGCTTTTCTGCACAATATATCTTATTTAACAAGTCGAAAAGTAAAAGAATTTGCGCGGACCTGGACCAGAAAAGAAAATGCCGCAAAAAGCAGAAAAAAAGCCGAACAACAAGAACAAACAAGGCAAGAAAGCAGTAAAACAAAACAATATGAACAAAAAAGCGAAAATTTGAGCCGACAAAATGCTGAAAATATAAAACAAGCAGCGGCACACAGCGAAAAAATAAAAGAAAATTTAAACAGAGTTAATGCCTTTGGTTATTCAAAAATTGCAGGATACGATGAAGAAAAAGGCTTTTTGAAAGCATATTTAAATTCTTTATCTTCTGTTGATAGTTGCGACAGTGAAGATTTACTAAATTCAGTGCTTTTTTACGGTCCGAGGGGAAATGGCAAGACAACATTTGCAAGTGCATTAGCAGAAGAATTTGGTTGCCGCTTTAGGAAAGTTGAAATTACAAGCAACAAAGAAAAAGCATTAAAAAGGCTGGAAAAAGAATTAAATAAAGCAAAAGAAAGCTGGGAAACAAATAAGCGAAATTCAATCGTATTGATTGATGAGTGTACCGCATTTATGAATGAACCTAAAAATCAAACAGAGGAAGAAATAAACGCTAGAATTGGTCAATTAATTCAGGAATCGGCAAGCAAATATCATACAATGCTTTTCCTTACTACAAACTATCCGATGAGACTTGATAAAATATTTACAGACGAAGAAAAAATGCCGTTGTTTATGCCGTTGAACCCGCCCGGCAAAGAAAATGCTTTAGAAGTTTTTAAATATTATGCAGCGGGTAGTGATATTGATTTTAATAAAGTAATTAATACCTTTGAAAGACAATGTCAAGTTCAGCAAGCAAGATATAGTAATGGTCAAATTAAAAATATTGTTGAATTAACAAAAATGAAAAATGACGGTAAAATAAGTACAGAAGGTTTACTTGATTCAATCAGGCAAACAAGACCGGAAATTTCACAAGAAGATTTAAAAAGATTTAAATCAGACAAAGAAGCGTTTTTCAGGAGATAATTTATATGAAAATAAGCAGCATTTCAATTAATAAAAATTATCAAAAACAAAATTACAAACCCCTAACTTTTAAAGCCAAAGAAATAGATTTGAAATTTTCAGAAAATGATATGGAAAATGGCTCGATTGCTGCAGCTATTATTGGTTTAGCAGTAGCCGGTTTGCATTTAACAAAATTAAATATAACAAAGGCAACAAAAAATTTCATACCAAAAACAATCGGCATAACTTTATTGTCTGCAGCAATTAGTTCCCTGGCTACAATGGGAGGTATTACTTTTGCAAAAATGTATCAAAAGAATAAAGAGATAAAAAAAGAACAACAATCAAAATAATTTATTCAACTTTTATTTGTTTCATTCTATGAGGTTGTTTTAAAACATTCTCTATCGTATCAGAATTTGCCGTAGTAAATATAACCGTGGCATGGTATTTTTTGTACGTGTTAGACAGTAATGCTTTTATTGCGGCGATTTCAGAGGCGGGATTTGAAGCCTGTAACAATTTATCAAAATTTTCACAATATATTAATGTTGGCGTCCCGAAATTTTCATAAGTTTTACCGGCATTTTCTAATGCGGATTTTAATTTGTTTTTTATAACTGAGTTTGAATCGTGCGCACCGGTGCCTATCGCAATAGGTCTTGCGGATATATTTGACAAAGCCCATTGTATTATTCCATCAGCCATAAGTCTGTCTTTGCATTCCAACATAATTGAATTTGGTAATTCTAGAGACGAATCCTTTTGCGCCGCTTGAACCGGTTTTAAATATTCATTGCTTAATTGTTCTTTAGCACTTATTATCTTATCTTGCCTATTTATTTCTTTTCGCAAAAATAGCTCTTTTTGTTCCATTTCCTTTAGTTTTAACACCTCGAGCTCAACTTCATATCCTTTTGCGTATGGTAAAACACAAGGAATTGCAGTAGCAAAAGATTCATAACCGCCATATTTGCCATTAAATAAACCCCATCCGTAATTCTCTTGTAAATATTCACTTAGATTACCCTCTATTTGGTGTTCCAAAGACTTTTTCATAATTTCAATAAACCTATTTTTGATTTTATATTCAAAAAAATCTTCTTTAATAGGAAAATTGATTGCATTTTTTATATATAAATACATTGATGCTAGCAAAAAATCATCTAATGATTTTTTGTTTTTGAGAGAATCATCTCTTAGAAAGGTCATTTCTAACTTAAATTTTTGAGAATTTTTAATTGAATGTACATCTGAATTAATCTTCTTTTGAGTTTCGCTCCTGCTGCCTTTAAAAAATACATCGGATGATACTGTATGGTTTTTATTTATTTTATTGGTATTAATTTTCTTTATTTCTTTATGCGTTACAGTGCTTAACTTTGTCGGTAACAGCTTCATTTGTTGTGCCCTTATTATTTTTTAATAAATTTTTTGCAACTACTCCTGCTGTTCCAACCGCAATACCAATTAATGCTCCGATAATAATATTTTTCTTATTTGCTTTTTTCAACCCTGTATTGTACCAATAATCACAGAGGTTGTTGAATCTATCTTTTAGTTCCTGATTTTTTATTGCACGTTCAAAAGTATCAGTTATATTGATTTCATTTAGTGCGACAGATTTTTTATAGTTTTGAAATTCTCTTTCCAAGCCTTTTTGAACATCAGGCTTATCTAAAAAATGACTTTTGGCAATGCCGCCCAACGCGCCGGCTGTACCGGTCGCGCCAATAATTAAAGCATTTGCCCCCGTATAAATATTTGAATTGTTTACAGTATTTTCCATTTGCCCTATCTTCCTAAAAACATTTTTTTATCATTTTCATACGAGTTTAACTCTTTTTGGGTAATATTTGGCAATGTTTTATTTACTAAATTTATTATACCATCAGTTGTATGTATTTTGTTGGCACAACATCTTTTGTATAGTTCTTCAATTCCTGAATTACTATACCTGCCATTGGAACAATTAGATATAGCTTTGGCAATTTTATTATAATCTAACCCCTGTTGTTTTAATGCTGAAAAGTAAAATTCTACGACTGCAAGCGTATTTTCAAAATCAGGCGGGTCTATATTTATAATAAAGCTTGTTCTATCCGGAGTTAAAATGTCCGGCGATATTTCCGCGGGATTATTGGAAGTCATAATATAAATGCATTTATCATCATCAAATGCTTTGCTTAATTTTGCTTTTAATTCATCTAATACCTCAGAATCTTGATGTGCAATTGCTTCCACTTCATCCAAAAGAATTATTGTTCTTTCGCCCGTTTGCTTATATTTTTTTCTTGACCTTCTTGTTTCAACTTCTATTTCATCCATTATGTCATCCGGTTCTTCGGACATATCAACCATAACCGGTTTTTCACCATTGTTTATTTCTTGGGCCAGCGCAATTGCAAATGTAGTTTTCCCGGTTCCGGTCGGTCCAAAGAATAAAGCTGCATTTGGAAGTTTGATTGGAACACCGGACTGCTCTTCAAATATTTTATTTATTAATACATTTTGCAATGCTGCTTTTTCAGGTTCATAACCGGCCAATCTGCTAAAACCACAGTTTTTGTTAGCAGCTTGCTGTTTTTTAGCCAAATTGATTGTTTTTTGTGTTGCTTCAAAATCAGATTTTAATTTCGTTAATTCGTCAAGCGTAGCATTGCGTTTTTTTGCCGCTTCTAAAAGTTGTTCGATATCTTTTAAATGCGCCTCTTTTGCTTTTTGAAAGATAATTTGGTCTTCTCGCCAGGCATTCATCCTTCCTCTATATTCGTCGTCCAATTTTCTTAATGCCCTTTTTCGACCAAACCACTTATTCTCTGCTTTCTCTCTTTCTCTTTCATATGCACTTGTTATATTATCGGCATTTTTTTGAAAACTATCTACATAGTCAGTTGTAACAACCGGTGCGTGTTTTTTATCAATATCCTTAATGTTTGTTGTAAATACACCGTTGAAAGATATTGAATTAATGTTTTTTGTATTATAGATATTATTTATGCGCATAATATACCTGATTATTGTATTTCAGTAATACAAAATTGGTAATTTTATTTTTTTGTCATTTATAAATACAACCTTAAAATAACTTTACGATTTGTTTATTCATTTAAAAATCTGGTAACTTTATCTAAAAACAATAAAACTATATAATCTAAGAAACTATATATTTTTTACAAAAAATCAATCCTTCTTTAAAGTTGCAATTACTCCGTAAATAAAATTGAGCTGTTCATCTGTAAGACATTCAAGTATTTTAGCAATTGCAATAATCTTGGCACATTTTGGCAAGTCATTTTCATATATATCCTTAAAATCAAATAATTTAACGGGTTCCACATTTAAAGCCCTGCAGATTTTATGTAAAATAACGGAAGATACAAAAGATTTTCCGCTTTCAATTCTTGATAAACTTGCAGGCTCAATTCCAATAAGTTCAGCGAGTTTTGTTTGTGTAAGCCCTGAATCTTCTCTGTATTTTTTAACTTTTAAACCAAAATTCTTTTTAAGTCTTGATAATGTAATCATAGCTTAACATTAAATGCTATGATTGCCTTTTACAATGATAATTAAGACATATATTGATAATATAGATATAAATATACCCCTACGGGTAATATACAACTGTATTTTAATTGTTTAAAATTTTATAAAAGAGAAATACAAAAAGGAGTGCGAAATGCTTTTGGAAAAACAAGAAATACAAACAACATTGTATGATTTTACGGGAATCAAGAATATTGATATTCAAAGATTAAGTGTCAAACGTGCAGAACTTTTTGAAATGTGGCGTAAGTTATCTTTTTATGCTAAAAAATCAAAATCTTTCCGTATGGTTTATTTGTATTACTTTGCGGTCAATATTGTGCGGGCGATTGCAATACTTGAATATGAAAATGAGCTGTAATTATTAAGAGAAGGGGCATTTTGCCCCCTATTTAATTTTCTGATAATACCATTTGATTTTTTGCCTGTGATAATCCCCCATGGTGTATGCTTGTCCGCTTTTTTCAGGCATTTTGTTTAAATCAATTTTACCTATGTTTTGGA
>ERZ1643251.5676-NODE-5676-length-10050-cov-8.663332_pt1 | contig 10050 bp, 13 predicted proteins | sample MGYA00579261_ERZ1643251 | MGnify/ENA primary metagenome ERZ1643251 (study PRJEB29033, sample SAMEA4952267) | chicken gut metagenome | biome: Broiler Chicken; feature: Gastrointestinal Tract; material: Caecum | place: Ireland | collected 2018 | study: Broiler...
TAAAATAACAATTTCTTTTTTTAAAATCATTTCAGTTGAATGAAGTTTGTTATTTTAATCGGAAAATTATAGGAAAGGGAGAAGAAGAAAAAATTTGTTTTACCGCTCTTTAGATTATTTACTCATATATAATAACTTAAATTTTAGGTATATTTTTATTTTTGGGTAGTATATGAATAAAGTCTTCATTTTTATAATTTTCTTTTAAAGTTCACATTGATTATAAAAAATATCTTTGATAGTATTTCCAGTAACACAAAAGGCTTGAATTCCACATTCTTTCGCAGCTTGTACATTCTTTTCTATATCATCAAAAAAATAAATATCATTAGGATTAACTTGTAAAGTATCTATCATTTTAAGGTAAATATCTTTGTCTGGCTTATTTAAATGCATTTCATAAGATAAAAATAATCTATAAAATTTATGAACATCAAAATGGCTTTGAAACCATTCAAAGTCGATTTTTCTTAAATTAGAAAGCAAGCAGACTTTTTTTCTTTGCTTGATTAATTGATCAATAATGTCTACTGTATCAGGGAAAAAAACACCTTTAGCTTCATAATAAATCCGTTTATATTCTTCTATAGATTTTTGGCTTTTTGAAAAATCTAATAATTTTTGAATATGCTTTTTATCCGAAATAAGCCCAGCGTGAGCATCAATAACTGATTTATCATAAAGAAAAAAAGATAAAAAGTTTTCATAAGAAATAAGACAGTCTAGTTTTTCATATAAAAATTTTGTGTTGATAGGTGTTACAATAACATTTCCTAAATCAAATACATATATTTTTTCTTTCATTATTTCCTCCATATCTTAGTATAATTATTATATCATTGAGTACTAAAATAAAAAAGAGAATAATCTTTTATATTCTCTAATATCTTAAAGCAAATTATTGTTTTTAATCTATTAAAATAATAACTAAAATAGCAATCCCAAAAATCACTAAAGCCTTGAAAAATTAAATAAAAAAATAATTTTCGACATTTTAAGGGAATTATATTTACTTTTGTTCGGCAAAATTCTATAACGTACGTACAAAAGTAAATGAGATAGATATAAACGTTTTAAAAGAAGCTATGGATAATACATTTACTAAAAGGAATTCATTTGAATATTTAAATGACTATGAACAAATTATAGATTCGATAATTGTTAATGAAAGAATAGAAAAATTATGGAATATTTATAGTAATAAGTATAAATATGCTAGTGGTATAGATATTTATGAAATATTAAATTTATTGAAAAATATAATTAAAGAAGTAGATTTAGAACTTGTTGCAGTATAGAACTATTGTAACGGTGATATAAAAGGAAACAACACTGTATGTTGTTTTTTTATTAACCTTTAAAGATGTTATCTGCGTAAGCAGAAAATCAAAAAAAGGTCAAGAAATTAATTATTTAATTTCCCGACAGCTTCTTTAAAAAAATTCAAATTACTTACAATAATTGATTAATTCTTCAATCGTCGGATTACTATTTTGTTGAATAGTCCAATATTCATTATCTTCATCAAAATGACATCGATAGACATCATAGAATAGAGTATCATAATAAATAACGTCTCCCGTAGTAGTAGTTGTTAACCGAAACCTTGGTGCTTCCTTATTATTCTTAACATTGACATAGTCAGCAAATAATAAAATGGATAAAGTAACAAATACAGTTACAATTAAAATAATAGATTGCTTTAATAATCCTAAATGTTTAAAATTCAACCCAATTCCAATAATAAAAAGAGTAACCCCTATAGTGGAATAAATAGAACCCCAACTACTTTCAGAAGGAAAAATAGTAATAGCCGTGATAACAATAAATAATCCAAAGATAATAAATAACAAATATACAAACCTAGAATACTTAGCAATTTTTTTATTAGAATAATTGATAGTATCTAATATATTTTCTTCAAATTTTTCCTGATAATTTTCTTTACTTAATTTCTCGCCACTTAATAATTCATTAATTGTAATTCCAAGGATATTACATAAAGGCTTAAATAAAGATAAGTCAGGCATATTTTTCCCGTTTTCCCAATTAGAAATAGCTCGGTCTGTTACCCCTAATTGTTCAGCTAACTCTTGCTGGGTCATATTTTTATCTTTTCGACATGTAGCAATAAACCTTCCTATTTTTTCTTGACTCATAATTTTTTCTCCTTTCACATCTTCATAATACAATGTAAAAGCAAAATTTAACACGAAGTATTACTTGAGTTAGATAACTTGCAATCTGCTAGCCTAATCCCTATTTTATAAGGATATCTCATGAATTATATCGTCTAAACTAGAAAAATCAATAAAATTGACCTTCTTATTATAAGTTTCTATCATTGCTTTATCCTCAGCTGTTTGCTTTTCTTCTGGCAAATTTTTAATAGAATTATAAAGCAACCTCAACATAGTTTTATGACCAAAATTTAATTTAGAATAATCAATTCCACCTCTTAAATGAAATATCTTTGCTTTTTCAAACACTTCTTTTTTTAACTGCCTTTTGATATTATTTCGTATGTTATTTTTATTAACTTCATCTGTCGGGTCAGCAAGGCCAACCGTTACTAAAATAATTTTTTTATGGGATACATCATTTAAATTTTTTAGAGTTTTAGCCATTCCTAAAACACCACCAGCATACAATCCTCCTAAATAAATAATCGTGTCATACTGATTAATATCTTTAATAGTTTTAAAAGAACTCACTTCAATATTCGTTCTTCTAGAAAGTTCTTCAGCATATTGCTTTGTTGTTCCATAATGAGAACCATATAAGATAATATTACTCATAAATCCTCCAGTTTATCATTGCTTTTTAAATACAAGAATAGCCTTGGCAGTTCCTGTAATTGACATAGTAATAAGTTCATATCCATCTTGTAACATTTCATTTGCTTTTTCTTCAATCTTTTTTGCCATATCATCTGCTTTTGGCGAATATTCAATAACAATAGTTTTATACATTGCTATACCTCCTAACTTTTTTATATAAATTATTTATGGCTATCATTTTTCGAAATAAATAGTACTAATAATATAATTCCGATAAGATTAATTCCTACAGATAACCCTAATAATAATCCTGTACTAAACTCAGCAAATGGTGTAGTTTCATTACCACAAAAGAAAATATAAGCTAAATACAAAATATTTCCTAATATTATCATCAATATTCCAGTTTTACCTTTATTCATAAATCCTCCATACAACTTATTATTCCTATATGCTTATTATCGCATTTATTTTAGGAATTTCAACAAAGCAAGGATAAAAATATTCCTTACTTACACTTATTAAAATAATTATAGCATTTCTATTAAAAAATAGGGATAAATTTTAAAAATCTATCTCTAGTTTATTATTACTTATTATCTTTATTTTTAAGTAAATAAATTGCTAAACAACTCATTCCTATTCCTAACATAATTACTGCGTTATTCGTATCCATTTGGTTCAAAATAGACGAAACTATGATACAAATGCCCATTGCTAGCCCAACACCAATCAATGAAATATTAACAATATCATCAATTTTATTGGTCTGTTTTTTAACTTGAGCATTTAATAAATCTTCTACTGATGTCCCTAATATCTCTGCTAATTTTGGAATAGAATTAATATCAGGACACGAAAGATTTCTTTCCCATTTTGATACAGCTTTGTCAGTTACATTCATTTTTTCTGCTAAATCATTTTGTGTCATTCCTTTTTCTTTTCTTAAAGAGCTAATCATCTCTCCAATACTTTTATTTGACATCTAACTTCCTCCTTTGCTAATTCTATTGTAATATTCCTTTTTAATAATCTCAACCGACAGTTAGTTTATTTTAATAAACTTTTAGTTTAGTTCTAGTTTATCATACGAAGTACTAGTTATTATTTTTAAATAAAAACTAGACACTGCTGTCTAGTTAATAATCAATCTTGGTAGCGAGAGGGGGATTCGAACCCTCGACGCCGCGGGTATGAACCGCGTGCTCTAGCCAACTGAGCTATCTCGCCATAAGAACAAGAAAATTATAACAAAATAAAAGGGGAGTTTCAAGTGCTTTTTTCAAAGAAAAGCAAAATTATAGAGAAATATTAAAAAATTGTAATATAAAATAAATTGAAAAATCCAGAAAATAGTGTATGATATAGTTAAAGAAAGGAAGAAAAAGGATTTTTGTGATTTTATGAAGTGGAGTAGAAGTAAAATTATTAAAGAAATAATGTTTTATATTTTCTTATTTTTTATATTTTCTTTCTTAGGATATATCATCGAAGTCATCGTGGCCTTTATACAATCAGGAAGATTTATTAATCGTGGTACCTTATTTGGACCATGGTTACCGATTTATGGAAAAGGTGGAGTCTTAATAGTCCTCGTATGTAAATTCTTTAAAAAGAAACCAAGTTTAGTTTTCTTAGTAAGCTTACTTCTTTGTGGAATACTAGAGTACTTTACTGCCTGCTATTTAGAACTTGTGAAAAACATGAGTTGGTGGGATTACAGTCATTTGCCACTGAATATCGCCGGGAAAATATGGATACCAAGCTTAATTTTCTTTGGATTATTAGGATTAGTCGTAATTTATATACTAGAGCCTAAGCTAAGAAACTTATGGCAAAAACTTTCAAAGAAACCACAAATAATCTTTTGCGTCGTATTCATAACCCTTTATTTAATAGATTATACATATTCTTTCTTCCATCCAAATACAGGCGAGGGAATAACCACCGTAGCAACCAGAGAGATAAAAAGCGAGTAATCCAAAACTCGCTTTTTGAAAAATTAAAAAAAGCTCTTTCTGAGCTTTTAGGCATTGTTACTTCTAGCATTTGCAATTTGATTTGCAATGTAGTTAGAATATTGTTCTTTAATATCAGTATCAGTAATATCCATACCGTATTCTTTTCTCATTTCATCTAACGCAGTAATTTGAATAGTCGCGTCTTCATTTAATTTTTCTTCAGCAAGAGCTTCTTCAATATCTGCTAAAGCGTCTTCATAAGAAGGCTTTTCAGAAGAAGACTCACGATAAATAATATGATATCCAAGTTCTGTAGTAATTACAGAAGTAGAGTATTCGCCATCTTTTAAATTTCTAGCAGCCTCTAATAACTCATCATATTCACTAGATAACGTTCCAGTATTAATAGCTCCTAGGCTACCACCATTATCCTTTGTCGCGTCATCTTCAGAATATTGAGCAGCCAAATCCTTAAAAGTAGCAAGCTTATCATCTGCATTATTTAACTCTTCAATAATACTATTTGCTTTTTCTTTTGCTTCATTTTCTTTCTCTGTCTTTTCTTCATCTGTCATATCATCTGTAACACCAGTTGTAATTAAGATATGGTCTACTGTAACATCTCCATAAACATTCTTTTCATAGTAAGACTCTTTTTCATCATCACTAAGCAATGATTTCGCATAATCTGTAACAGCTTTATTCCGTAAATTACTTAAATATAACGTATCAATATAATTATCTACAGAACCATAATAATAAGTAATTTGTTCTTCTCCATAAGTTTCTTTCATAGAATTAGCAGTATTCTCAGCACTTTCTCTTGCACTTTCTAAATCATCTGGATATTTCTGTTCTAATATTTTCGTATCAATAAGTGTAATCAAAGAGTCCAATGCATAAGATTCTTTCATCTTTTCATACAACTCATTCGCAGAAATTCCTTCCGTTCCTTCATTAAAATTAACTACAGCTTGACTGCCATCACTTAGTGTTGGAACAGTCTTACCACAACCAGTAAGTAGTAGGGCACAAGCACCTATTGCAATTATTTTTTTTGTTTTATTCATACACATTCTCCTATCATTTCAACCAAGTTAATTATATCAAACCCCCAAAGGCATTACAAGTTTTTTAAGTAAGAAAACGCTTTAGAAAGGCAAAAAAGAGCAGAAAAAACACACCTATGCACAATTCTAGAAATTATCCATAAACTATAAATGAAAAGACAAATAAAAGGAGGGAGTTTTATGAACTGCTGTCATGAAAATGGACTTGGACCTGCAATCATTTTAGTATTATTCATTTTATTAATTTTAATTGTAGGAGCATTCATTTAGTCTTTAAGTTAGGAGGTGCCTTATGAGTTGTTGCAAAAAGCCAGTAGATTGTGGTAACGAATGTGGTAACAATAGCTTCTTAAATGGAGCATTTATTATTCTAGTATTATACATCTTACTTGCAATTATTCTAGGTGGAATTTTATTCTAATAAAGAGGGGTTAACCTTCTTTTTTTTAAACATAAATTAAAAGGAAAAAAATGTTGAAAAACTATGATAGTTTAGTATAATGAAATTAAGACAAGAAAGTGAGAAAGATAATTATGAAAGATATATCATTAGCTGTAAAATACATTAATTGGAGTATGATAGGCCCAAAAGAGTGGACCACTATTGAATGGACCATTTATACTGATTTAAGCGTTGATATAAAACTCTTTTATAACGCTAAAGATCAAGATCAAGAAACAAAATGCAAAATAACAGAAGAAATGTATAAGAGATTATTAGATCAAGTAACATTAGCAAAAGAAAATAAAAATAAAGTAGAAGCATTCGATGGTTCAGCTTGGGAAATAATACAGTATGAAAACGGTCAAGAAATATGGCATAGATGCCCGGATTATATATATGGAATTTCTTCATTTGAAGAAATCGCAAGTATTTTAAACAGTTTATTACCTAACGAAAGATAAAATAAAAGTACATGGAATAAATAAAATTGAAAAAAGTACTACAGCCAAAAAAAGTTCAACAAGCATAAGAAAGTTTTATTTTTCACCAGATATCTAATGTTAGAAAATATAGATACAATGAGAAATATGCTTTATTATAGTGTATATGCTACTGAACTTTTTGTCATTGTATCAAACTAAAAAATAGGGTATAATAAAAAAGTAGAATAAAGAGGTGTTTACCATGTTTGGAAAAGTAATAAATATACGAGATAACAAAGTAATCGTTGAAAATATATCAGGGACAGTTCCCTTACACATTAAAGATATCCATGTAACATTTGAAGAAAACAATCGTAAAATTATCGGACGTATTACCGATGTAACAAAAGAAAACTTTGAAATTATGTTAATCGGAGAAATTGTTAATGGAGACTTTATCGCTGGTATTTATCGTCAGCCAGCCCTAGTAAATCCTCCAAGAGTCGTATCTGGTGAAGAATTAGTAACATTCATTGGAAGTCAAAACATCAAAGACCCTCAAGTCATGTTAATTGGAAACTCAACCCTTTACGAAAACTTCAAAATAACAGGGGACTTAAATGACTTTTTCTCCAACCATTTTGCCATCATCGGAAACTCTGGAGCTGGTAAATCTTGTGGTGTTGCAAGAGTATTACAAAATATTTTCTATTACAACGAAAAACCTCCAATCAATGCTCACATTATTTTATTTGATGCTTATGGAGAATACAATCAAGCTTTCCATAATTTAGACCAAATTCCAGGCTTACACTTTAAAAACTTCCGTAACGAAAGAGATAGTGTATCCAATGTTATTTCCATCCCGCCATATTTTCTAGATGCAGATGACTTAGCAATTCTATTAAATGTGGAAGATCCAGGACTTATTCCTATTTTAGAGAAAACATTACAATACGTTCAAATCTTTAAAAGCGATGACCCTGTTTCTATCGAATACAAAAACGATATTATAGCATCTTGCTTACTAGACGTTCTATCAAGTGGTAAAAACTCATCGCAAATTCGTGACCAAATACTAAGTATCTTAAATAAATACAATACCCCAGACTTAAATGAGTCGAGTGAAATTAGAGAACCGGGATACGTGAGAACCATAAGACAATGCTTAAACATCGATAACCAAGGAAAAATTAATGCAATTTCTCAAGTAATTGATTTCTTAAGTAAATTTAAAAAGAAAAACTTACAAGAATTTGCTATGATACCAAACTTAGTATATACCTTAGAAGACCTCTATGACGCTTTAGAATTTGCCTTATTAAGTGAAGGAGTCTTTAATAGTGAAACTGCCTATGACAAAGCAAATTCCTTAAAAATACATTTACATCATATTATCAATAGCCCAAATAAAATGTTTTTCGAATACGATGGAGCAATAAGCAAAAAAGATTATATTGAAGGACTATTTAAAATGCCAAATGGCGAAAATGCTCAAATAGTCAACGTAACCCTTGATAGTTTAGAGGATAGATTTGCAAAAATCTTAACAAAACTATATTCAAAATTATTCTTTAACTATGCAACTGGACTACAAGATAGAGGGTCTTTTCCAATTAACATTATCCTAGAAGAAGCCCATCGTTACGTAAATAACGACCGTGATATTGACGTCCTTGGATACAACATCTTTGACCGGATTACAAAAGAGGGTAGAAAATATGGTATCATTTTAGGTTTAATTACCCAAAGACCAAGCGAATTATCAAGAACAGCCTTATCTCAATGTTCAAACTTCTTGATTTTCCGTATCTTCCACCCAGAAGATTATACAATGATTGAATCTATTGTTTCATCCAGTGCAAGAGAAGAACTAAATCAATTAAAAGGTCTTCGTAAAGGAATTGCCCTAGTATTCGGAACAGCATTCCGTATTCCAATACTTGCCCAGTTAGAAATGCCAAATCCATCTCCATTAAGTAGTAATGTTATGATTACTCAAAAATGGTTTGAAGCAGAAAAAGAAAAACCAGGAATTATTGTACAGTCCTGATTTTTTTTCGTTTAAATAAATTGAAATTAATATTCATAAAAGGCAAATGGATCACTAGAAGTACCAATACCATCTTGATAAATTGCTTCACTTGGAATAGCAATAACAATTCTTAAATCTTTTCGACTACTTGCAGAGTCTAAAGCAATTGCACCTGTAGAGTTCGATGCATAAACTTGATAAGTATTTTCATTTGTTCCATTCATAAGCCACCATCTATTTTTAGTAGTAGATAAATAATTATAATTAGAACAATTTCGACTAGTTGCAATTAAACACATTGGGTCTAAAGAAGCATTCATATAATCATAAACACTAAGTAAAGAAATAGGGGTTTTAAACGTTGAGTAACACTCAATCGCTCCCGTTTTATCTTGGTCTTGTTCACTTCTTGTATGAACACAAGCATCCATCGTATTTAAATAAGTATGATGATTTGCAAAATATCCATCATAAAAACCTTGTAAAGTTAAATATACACGACTATTAGCAAAATCATTCTTTCCACGATAATTATTAATAGACTCATTAAACCGATCATCAAAGACATACATTTCATCACCATTTAAAGTATCTGATAAAATTAAATACATCATTTCATCATTAAACTTTAAAATTCTCCAAGAATAATTTACAAAATTCACATAATTATTAACGTATTCTCCTCGGTAAGTATAATAATCATTCATTTCATACAAACCATTTCCATCTGTTACAATCGTTTCACGACTTAAAATCGTTTCACTTATTGAATAAGTTTCATAATTCGTACAAACAAGTTCTGGAATATAACGTAACGTATTATTATTAAAAACCACTTTTATATTTCCAGTACAACCTTCTTCAGTACTTAATTTACTCAAATCTTTTAAATATTTTCCTTCTACTAAAGTATTTACTTCAATCGTAACAGGACCACTTTCTGCAGTCGGAGTCATTTCTCTATGTTCACTCAAATATTCTTTTGTAGCCTCGACCATCATACTTTCTACTTGACTAGGACCATATCTTCGAAAAACATTCACTAAGATAATAATCACAATAATTAAAATAATAAGACTTAAAAGCCCAATTCCTCCATACAAAAACGCTTTTTTATTTTCTAAAAATATATTCTTTAATTTTTCCATGTGTCTAATCTCCTTATAAAAAAATTATACAAGGTATCGAAAAAAAAAGCAATGAAATGCTGAATGATTATAAAAAATCTATGAAAGAATAGGGGACTTTCTATAATAAAAGTCAAAAAAAATCTATCAAATAACTGATAGATTTTATAATGCTTATCTGTTGTAGAATTCAACGATAAGAGCTTCATT
>ERZ1643251.5677-NODE-5677-length-10048-cov-7.100570_pt1 | contig 10048 bp, 7 predicted proteins | sample MGYA00579261_ERZ1643251 | MGnify/ENA primary metagenome ERZ1643251 (study PRJEB29033, sample SAMEA4952267) | chicken gut metagenome | biome: Broiler Chicken; feature: Gastrointestinal Tract; material: Caecum | place: Ireland | collected 2018 | study: Broiler...
AAAAGGCACCTCCCCCAGAGAAAGCGAACAAGTTCGCACTTTTACAATCGGCTACTAATCTATACTATACAAGGAGACTGCCATGCATTTGATAATATACGCGCTGATAATAATTTTTGGCGGATTCATACTGTTTCTGCTTTTCGCATACGGCGGCAGGAGTCGGGCGGCGCGGATAGCGGCGCCGATTGTCGCAACGCTGCTCGCGGCGTTTGTCGGCACGGCATTCTTTGCCGATTTCGGGATTGCGAATATCACCGGTCCGGTTTTCGCCGTCTGCACGATGGGCGGGTTTATTTTGCACAAGCTCGACAAGTGAATAAAATCAAGCTGTCCGGCACGACGGCGCAGATACCGCGTTTCGTACATGACAGCTTGATATTGACTATTCCGGATAAATTATCCCGTCTATAAGACGATTCGTCTATGAGACAAATCGATTATGCGCCGATTCGGCTCACGATTCGAAAAATTCGATTACTTCGTTATAATGCGCCTCTATCGACGATTGTCTTGACGCCCAGGTCGACTCGAACGACGTGTTGTTCGCGGAAATCAGCTCCTGAAATATGAACGACGCTCCGCTCCAGCCGTCGTATACGTAGCCTATGTCGAATACGCGGCTGTTCGCAATCATGTCGAGCATCTGCACCGACTCGTCGTCGCGCGCGTACTTGGTCTTGAGCGCGGTCTCGTAGTAGGCGGGAATTACTCTCTTGTAGCTCTCGGCCGAGAGCGCTTCGGTGATGATTCCGGTGCGCTCGAGGTTCGTCGCGGTTATCGGCACGGCGAGGATGTCGTGGCTGCCGTCAACCATAGTGTAGTATTCGGTCTGCGCCTCGTCCCACTTCGGGTAGGGCAGTATTCCGTAATCGTTTTCCATTTCGCGCAGATACTGGAGAGTCTGACCGATATTGGCGTTTATGAACACCGCCTTGTTTTCGAGGAACATATTGATTGAGAACAGCGAGTCGTAGGTCGCTTCTTTCGAGTTGATGTAGATTCCGGTGTTTTCATAGAACACCTGACAGAGCTTTTGCACCATGTCGGCGGTTTTGTCGTTGTGATAGACCAGCTCGAGCCCGCCCGACTCGTTCTTTGACAGCACCTTGCCGCCGAACGACCAGAGATACGCGTTGAGCGCCGAACGAGAGGTTGAGACAAAGCCGTATCGGTCGCCGTTGTTCTGAGTGTTGTCGCCGTTGAGGTCGACGTAGATGTCGCGCGACAGCTCGGTTAGCTTGTCTATCGTCCACGCGCCGTCGCTAGCTATCTTATACAGGTCGCCTATCCCGTAGTCCTCGGCCAGCTGCTTGTTGTAGAACACGCAGTCGGTGTTGGCAAGCGCGGTCAGCGAAAAGTCGCTGATTGCGAGCACGCATTTGTTGTTGACGCTGAGGTCGTTCGTCGTCGACGGCGCCCACCAGGGTTTTGTGAAATCGATGTACGGCACGTCGTACCAGTTCACAAACAGCCCATTCAGCGCGAGAGAGCCGGTATTGACGACGTGCGTGCAGCACAAATCGATCTCGTCGTCGCCCGCCTGAACGCTCGAGGTTATGAGGTTCCCAAGCGACGTATGGTCGCCGGTCAGCGTTGTGAATTTGACGTTGAAGCGCTCCTCGACGGCGATGTTCCGCTCGTACAGCGCGTCGTCGACGACGTCGCCGGTCGCCTCCTCGGCAAGCACCATCCACTCGTTTTCGGTCTCGGTAGCAATCATGAACTCGTACCCGTCGAAGTTTTCGTCGGGCAGGTCGTCGGGCAGCTCGGTGGTTTCCTCGGTCGTACCGGTTGCGACGTCAGCGTCGCCGCCGGTCGTTTCAACCGCGTCCGGCGCGGACTGGCACGAGGCGCCAAGTCCGGCGACTGCGGCAAGCAGCGCGCAAAACGCCGACATAAACCGTCTGTTGTGCTTATTTGTCATTGCGTATTCCTCACTTTCATGATATTGTGTTACTTTATGGTAACATAAAACCGCAATTTATTATATCAAATTCTTCCGCCGAAAGCCATTTTTGATATCGAAATTCGCCGCGTAATTTACTAAATAAAATGAATCTGAACAGCTATATTAAGGAAACTTTCACCACCCCGGTCGGAATATCAAAGCTGTCGACAAACGGAAACAAGCAGCCCTATCTGCACTGGCACCCGCACTACGAGATGCTCGTCATTGTCAGCGGCAGCTACACATTGACCAGTCACACGTTCAACTACACAAGCGACCGTCCCGCCGTGTTCATTCACCGCCCGTTCTGCCTGCACAAGCTGAACTCGCCGACCGACGGTATTTATGTGCGATACATTATCCATATAGATAAAAACCTGCTGTCCATGTTTTCGCCGCAGCTGCTCGATATGTCCTGCTTTGCCGACGCCGCCGTGCTGCGCGCCGACCCGAACGCCGCCGAGCTCTCCGAGCTTGTCGGTCTGTGCGAGAGCATAAAGCTGCACGGCGGCGACAAAACCGCCGGCGCGCTCTATTGCGCGCTGGCGCTGCACAAAGCGCTCGGCATATTCGAGTCGGGACGCGGCGAGCTCTTCGCGACGCGCTACAGCTATATTCAGGATGTGCTGCAATATATCACCGACAATTTGTCCGAGCCGCTGACAATAGACGAACTCTGCCGTCGCTTCGGCGTCGGTCACACCAAGCTGTCATCCGACTTCAAATCGGCTGTCGGCACGACTTATAAAAAGTACGTTTGCGACCTGCGCCAGAGCCGCGCCCGTGAGCTGCTGGAGTCGGGCGCGGGCATAATAGACGCCTCGCTCGAGGTCGGCTATTCGAGCGAGGCGCATTTCATCAAGGCATTCCGCGAATACTGGGGCGAAACTCCGGGCAGGTTTATAAATACGGCGCGCCGCCGATAGACCGCCGCCCGACCGTCTCCTACCGTTCGAGCAGGTCGGTCTCGCGCCCGTCAGTCATGAGCGTCACAATCTTGTCATGCCCGACCCTAAGCTCGTACCGCTCGCCGAACAGCTCGAGCCGGGCGTCGGTATCCTTGCCGTCCGCCTCAAAGCAGCGGACAACGTCGCGCCCGCCGTCCTCGGCGCGCTTGATCGCCATCACTATCAGATTGTCCGCGTCGACATTGCAGCCTGACCAGACCTCGGGGAGGTCGCCGCCGTGGAAGCTGTCGCAGAGCACGCGCGGCTTCGAATTGAGCAGCGTCGACCGGCGGTAGGCGTCAGACGCGACCGAGCCGCAGTCCGGAGCCGCGCCGAACAGTATGTATGAGAACTCGCCGATACCCTGCTCGGCGTATTCGCAGAACTCATCGCGCACCGCGTAGTGGTCGGCGTATATCGCGCCGCGCAGTATCGTCGGGCGCAGATTGTGACCGTCGGTGTCGTAGCCGTAGACCGAATCGCTCGCGAAGCCGAGCGAGCCGCAGGTAAGCCACGACTGACAGGGCTCCTCGCCCGTGCCCATCGGGCGCGCGATGCTGCCGAACGGTATTGCCGCGCTGACCGTCTCGCCGTCGACCGGCAGAGACAGCTTCAGCGTCCGGTGTTTTTCGCGGAAGTCGACGACCATGTGTACAGAAAGCTCGTCGCTGTCAATTGTGAGCGTGTAGTCGCGGCGGATCGTCGAATGCTCGCATCTGGTCACAACGCGTATCGTCGAGCGCACGCAGCCCCGCTCGACAACGCTGAATTCCGGCTCGCCGAAATATGCGATCGTTTCGCCGAGCGAGACGCGGTCGTGCGCCCAAGTGTCGCAGCTTGTCTCGTCGAGCAGTATAGTCGCGGCTCCGCCCGATATCAGCTCGCGCCCGGTGCGCTTGTCAAAGAAGCGGCAGACCTCGCCGGTTTCGCGGTCGAACTCGACGCGGACGACGCCATTGTCGAGCGTGTATTCGTCGGCGTATATCTCATTGAATCCGGTCTCGGGCTGAGACTCGGTGAACACGCGGAATATCCGGTAGCCGTAAGCCGGTAGACTGACGCGGAACGCCGTGCCGTATTTGTCGTCGCGACCGTTCGTGTGCTCGGCGCGCACTCGCTGATTCGCGACGTCGGCTCCCGTCTCGTCGGTCACGCGCGACAGCGGCGCGGGCAGCTCGACGACCGTTTCGACTTCCCACGCGTGCGGGTTGAACACCGCGACCGGACTTCCGAGCTTTTCGTGCGACCAGAGCCGCCAGCTCCCCTCGCGCTTCGCCGACGGCAGAGTCGAGCCGCGCAGCGTGTCGACACGGCGCAAAATCCGCGTCATCGCGAGGTTTATCTCGCGCTCGCAGATTGCCATAGTCTCGCCGTACAGATTGGCGGCGTCGCTGTACGCGCTCTTTATCGAGCAGCCGCCGAGGATATCGTGGAACTGGTCGAACAACAGATTCTTCCACGCGCGGCGCAGCTCCTCGGCGGGATAGCGATTCTCGCCGGTCAGCTTGTCAGCCATTACGCAGAGCGATTCCGCCGCGAGCAGCTCATATTCCGACTTGCGGTTGCTCTTTTTGATGAAGCTCGTCGCGCTGTAGCAGCCGCGCGCGTGGTGCTGCAGCTCGTCGCGCACGACTGGCAAATCAAGGTCGGAGACAGCGTCGAAGAATTCGTCGGGAGTCGAGAACACTTCGTTGCCGCGTCCGCGCTCCTTGATTTTGGTTATAAGCTCGATAGTCGGTCCGCCGCCGTGATTGCCGACGCCGTAGAACGCCATCATCGGGTGTGTATCGGTAGATTTGGCTATCTCATCGAGGAGTCCGAGCGAGCGTGTGCCGATATTGTAGCAGTGCGGCAGCCGGAATGTGCGAACCCTTGAGCCGTCCGCGCTCTCCCACTCGAATAAGCTGTCCGAAAGCTCCTTTTCGTGCGGGTCGGGGCGCATGAACACGTAGTTCTCCATGCCGGACAGCCGCAGTATCTGCGGCAGCGACGCGTTGTGTCCGAACGAATCGACGTTGTAGCCGGTCTTTGCCATTTTTCTGAAGCGGCTCTTGAAGTAACGCTGCGAAATCAGCGCGTGCCGCGCGAAGCTCTCGCCCGACGGAATATTGCAGTCGGGCTGTATATACCATCCGCCGACGATTCCCCAGCGTCCCTCGTCGACCCGCTCCTTTATCTCCGCGAACATCTCGGGGTCGGCGAGCTCGACCCACTCGTAGTAAGCCGCGCAGGCGGACGTGAATTTGAAGTCGGGGAATTCGTTCATTCGGTCGAGCGCGCTCCGGAACGTGGCGAGTATCTCCGAAAAGCCCTCCTGCCACCTCCAGAGCCAGACGGGGTCAAGGTGCGCGTTTCCGATAAGGTATAGGTTCTTCATATTTGTCACCTCACAGCGGTAATCTTTGGCTCATCAGCCGTTATCAGTATTATACACGATATATCCGCAAATGGCAAGAGGTTTTGCGCAATTCGCAAATTTGTGCGTGAATTTACGCTATAATACAAATGATTAGCGAAGCCAAAAAGTTATGCTTGCATAAATTCGCTATTCATGATATAATAGAATTACACGGATAAAAGCGATTGCCGTTACTGTTATAGCCTGAATTCGACGGAAATTATGACAATGCAGTCAAGCAATTAAATGAACAAGCACTATAAACAATTAAATGAACAAACGACAAAAAATTCAAACAACCACGCACAAACCAAGCCGCCGGTTGGGAAGCAGGGTCCCATTAGGCGGCGCACCTCTGTGGTTTCTGACAGCAAGCAGTAATTTAATCTCTGCGTTGTCACAATCATTCACGCCTTGACCCAAATTATCAAAAGTTTTCGCGGTGGGGGTCTGGGGGAGGTGCCTTTTTCAAAAGGCACCTCCCCCAGAAAAAACGAACAGGTTTGCACTTTTTTACAATCAGCCATATAATAAAATTTAATTTTAAGGAGAATCACAATGGGACTTATTAAAGCGGGGCTGGGCGCGCTTGGCGGAACGCTTGCCGACCAGTGGAAAGAATTCTTTTACGCGGACGCCATCGATAATGAAGTGCTGGTCGTAAAGGGACAGAAGCGCGTCTCGGGGCGCTCGTCCAACACCAAGGGCAGCGACAATATAATCACGAGCGGCTCGGGCATTGCCGTTGCCGACGGACAGTGCATGATCATAGTCGACCAGGGCAAGGTGGTCGAGGTCTGCGCCGAGCCGGGCGAGTTTACATACGACAGCTCGACCGAGCCGAGCCTGTTCTCGGGAAGTCTCGGCGAGAGCATAATCGAGACGTTCAGGACGATAGGCAAGCGCTTCACCTACGGCGGAGACACCGGCAAGGATCAGCGCGTATATTATTTCAACACCAAAGAAATAATCGACAACAAATTCGGCACGCGCAATCCGGTGCCGTTCCGCGTCGTCGACTCGAAGATAGGACTTGACATCGACGTCGAGCTGCGCTGCTCGGGCGTGTATTCGTACAAGATAGCCGACCCGCTGCTGTTCTACACGAACGTCTGCGGCAATGTCGACGGCGAGTACCGCCGCGAGGAGCTCGACCCGCAGCTGAAAAACGAGTTTATCTCCGCGCTGAATCCGTCGCTCGGCAGACTGTCGGCGCTCGAGATACGCCCGAATCAGCTGATGGCGCACACCATGGAGCTCGAGGACGCGATGAACTCGACGCTGTCCGAAAAATGGGGCGCGGCGCGCGGACTGAAGATTGTCAGCGTCGCGCTTTCGTCGGTATCGCTGACCGAGGAGGACACCGAGCTCATCAAGAACGCGCAGAAAACCGCGATTCTTCGCGACCCGGGCATGGCGGCGGCTACGCTCACCGGCGCGCAGGCCGAGGCTATGAAAACGGCTGCCGGCAATCCGAACGGCGCGATGATGGGCTTTATGGGCATGAATATGGCAAACGGGAACGGTGGACTCAACGCGCAGCAGCTATATTCTATGAGCCAGCAGCAACAGCAGCAGGCAAATGCGGGCGCGACCGCGCCGCAGTCCGACGCGCAGAAGTGGAAGTGCTCCTGCGGCGCGACCGTAAGCGGCAACTTCTGTCCTACCTGCGGCAAAAAGAAGCCCGAGCCGGAGACTGCCGGCAGCTGGAAGTGCTCCTGCGGCGCGACTGTAAACGGCAATTTCTGTCCTGCCTGCGGCAAGAAGAAGCCGGAAGCGGGCGGCTCCGAGTGGGTCTGCTCCTGCGGAGCTAAGAACAAGGGCAAATTCTGCTCGCAGTGCGGCGCGCCGAAGCCGGCTGACGACGGCTGGGTCTGCTCCTGCGGGGCTAAGAACAAGGGCAAGTTCTGCTCGGAGTGCGGCAAGAAGAAGCCGGCCGGCGAGCCGCTCTACCGCTGCGACAAATGCGGCTGGGAGCCGGAGGATCCGAAGCACCCGCCGAAGTTCTGTCCCGAGTGCGGAGACAAGTTCGACGACACGGACGCACAGTAATAGTTAGGAGTGAGGAGTGAGGAGTGAGGAGTTTCGGTAAAAAATTTTCCTGCGGAAAATTTTTATTAAAATATTTGTGCTCCGGAAATCGTTTGCTTTGAGAACAAAATAACAAGTCTCCACTCACTATTTAATTAATTCAAAAATTTCCAAAGGAAATTTTTGTTCCTTAACTCCTAACTCCTCACTCCTAATTCCTCACTTATGACTCCTCACTCCTCACTGAACAGAAAGGTTGGTATAGCGATTGGCAGACACATTGCTTCTATATAAATGTCCAAACTGCGGCGGCAAGCTCGAGTTTGACAGCGGCGCGCAGAATATGAAGTGCCCGTACTGCGACGCTGAATTTGACGTCGAGGCTCTTAAGGATCTCGACGAGGAATTGAAGCAGGTCGACGCGGACGATCTGAATGGGCTTAACAGCGCGCACGACAATTATTCGGACGAGGAATCGGCTAAACTTCGCAGCTATGTATGCAATTCCTGCGGCGGCGAGATAATCTGCGACGAGACCTGCGCCGCGACGCACTGCCCGTTCTGCGGCAATCCGGTGATAATGAAAGGACAGCTTTCGGGCGAGCTGCGTCCCGAGCTGGTCATACCGTTCAAGCTCGACAAAAAGGCGGCGGTCGATTCGCTCAAGCGTCATCTGACCGGAAAGAAGCTGCTCCCGAAGGTGTTTCGGGACGAGAACCACATCGAGGAGGTCAAGGGCGTATATGTTCCGGTCTGGCTGTTCGACGCCGACGTGGACGCCGACATACACTACCGCGCGACCAAGGTGCGCGTATGGAGCGACAGCGACTACAACTACACCGAGACAAGTCATTTTTCAGTAAGGCGGCGCGGCAGTTTATCGTTTCAGGACGTGCCGGTCGACGGCTCGTCGAAGATGCCGGACGAGCTGATGGAGTCGATCGAGCCGTACAATATGGCCGACGCGGTCGACTTTCAGACCGCGTATCTGTCCGGATATCTCGCGAATCGGTACGACGTCGCGGCAGAGGACAGCGCGGGGCGCGCGGGCGATCGCATGAGGAACTGCGCCGCCGACACGTTCCGAAGCACCGTGCATGGCTATACGACAGTAGCGTTTGACAAATGTCGCATCGATACCGGCAACGGCAAATCGAAGTACGTACTGTATCCGGTCTGGCTGCTGAACACCGAATGGCGGGGGGAGAAGTATCTGTTTGCGATGAACGGGCAGACCGGAAAATTTGTCGGCAACCTGCCGCTCGACCGCGGCGCGTACATGAAGTGGCTGCTCGGTATAACCGCGTCGGTCGGCGTCCTCGTAGGACTGATTCTGACGATAGCGAATCTTTTGTGAGGTGGTCGGCATGAGAAGGATTGATGTTATAACGAAGCCATTGACTGTTATTGTCATAGTGCTGACATTATTCTGTGCCCTCATCGGCATATCGGCGTCAGAGATACCGTCGGAGCGTCAGCTGTCGCTGTGCGAGGACTACGCGGGACTGTTAAGTGAGAGCGAACGCTCGGCTCTCAATGAGCGGTTCGAGAAGATAAGCGAGAAATACGCTTGCGAGGTCGCGGTCGTGACTGTGAACTCGCTCGACGGCAAGTCGCCGCGCGACTATGCCGACGATTTTTACGACTACAACGGCTACGGCTGGGGCGCGGGCGACGACGGTGTGCTGCTGCTGATAGCGATGGACACGCGCGACTGGTACATCACGACCTATGGCTTTGGCACAGTCGCGTTCACCGACTACGGCATCGAGGTCGCGGGCGAGAAGATCGTGCCGTATATGTCGGACGGCGACTGGTATGGTGCGTTCACCGCGTTTGCCGACCGCGCGGAGTATTACTACAAGCTGGCGCGCGACGGCGAGCCGTACGACGTTGACACCCGCGAGCCGATGAAAGCGTCTTCGATAGTATTATTTTCGCTCGTCGCGGGTATTATCGTCGGCTTTATCAGCGTTACGGCTATGAAAAACCAACTGAAGTCAGTAACTCCGAACAACAGCGCGCGGGAATACATAGTCAAAGATTCACTCAAGCTAAGCTACGAGAACGATCGATTCCTCTATCGGAACGTATCGCGCACCGCCCGCCCGAAAGAATCCTCCGGCAGCGGCGGAGGCGGCAGCTCCACCCACACCTCCTCCTCCGGTCGCTCCCACGGCGGAGGCGGCGGCAAATTTTAGCGGGGCGGGCGGGTACGACCCGCGGCAAGAGTCAGGGTTTGCTACAGCGAGGTCACAGTTTCTACCTCATCAATGGTCGAAAAAAGCCGCCCCAGCGGCTTTTTTCGAGACAGCGCGGAGCAGCGGGATTACAATTACGGCAGCGGGGACGACCCGCGACAGAAGTCAGGCGGGTACGACCCGCGGCAGAAGTCAGGGTTAGTTACAGCGAGGTCACAGCTTCTACCTCATCAATGGTCGAAAAAAGCCGCCCCAGCGGCTTTTTTCGAGACTGCGCGGAGCAGGGAGATTATGATTGCGGCGGCGGGTACGACCCGCGGGCGTAATGCTCATGCGCCATAAAGTAACACACAAGAATTTGATAAACAGCAGCCCCTATTCCGATATTTTCAGAGCATATACACACTTCCGAAATATTTCCGAAATCTGCGAGAACTATTGCATATGTTCGATATAAGAGGTATACTTGATATGAACAACTGAATAGAAGTGTCTTCGGGGCAGGGTGAAATTCCCGATT
>ERZ1643251.5678-NODE-5678-length-10048-cov-5.254878_pt1 | contig 10048 bp, 3 predicted proteins | sample MGYA00579261_ERZ1643251 | MGnify/ENA primary metagenome ERZ1643251 (study PRJEB29033, sample SAMEA4952267) | chicken gut metagenome | biome: Broiler Chicken; feature: Gastrointestinal Tract; material: Caecum | place: Ireland | collected 2018 | study: Broiler...
AAAGACGGGACCGCCGATGACCGGGAATGCATGACCCAAAAACCAGCTGGGGACAGCCAAGGTCAGACAAACCAAAAGGCCGGGGGCTGTTTTTTCAGATTTCCCATAGGGATCTCTCTCTTTCACTTTGCTTTTCCTTTGTCTGACATGATTATAAGTCAAAAAGACGATAAAATAAAATGAAGAATTATTATTTAACTATAAATTTAAATAATAGGTGATCGATATGCTGGATCCTCGTTGGAACACATTTTGGTGCTGTGCGAAACCATGAACTATACCCGGGCGGCTGAGCGGCTGTGTCTGACTCAGCCCGGGGTGACCCACCACATCCACTATCTGGAGTAGAATTACGGCTGCCAGCTGTTTTCCTATGAGAGAAAAGTGCTTCGGCTGACTGAGACAGGACTGCGGCTGCGGGAGTTTACTCGCTCCATGTCCTAAAACAGTAAGAAAATCGAGGAGGCTATGGCGGCAGAAGCGCCCATTTCCATGCGGGTAGGAACCTCCAAAACCATTGGAGAGTATGTGATCGCCCCCAAGGTGGAACGCTTTCTCCGGGCCCACCCGGAGACCAATTTTTCCCTGCTGGTGGACAATACCTAGGCACTGCTCCGAGCGCTGGAGGAGGGACAGATGGATTTTGTACTGGTCGAGGGCTTTTTTGAGCGCAGCCGATATGAGACGCAGCTGTTCCGCAGAGAGGATTTTTTTTGGCGTATGTGAGCCGGGACACCGTCTGGCAGGGCGCAGCGTATCTTTGGATGAATTGTATGGGGAACGGCTTATTCTTCGTGAGGAAGGTTCTGGAACCCGGGCTATCTTCGAAGATGCGCTGCACCGCTTAAACGATACGCTGGACAGCTTTGAGAGTATCGTGACAATCAGTGAGTTCGAGACCATTAAGTCCCTGGTGGCCGACGGTCTTGGGATCTCTTTTCTGTATGCTCCGGTCGTAGAAAGGGAGCTGGTACAAGGAAAGCTGGTCCGGTTTGAGCTGGCAGATGTACCCATGAGCGGAGTATTTTATTTCGCCTGCTTAAAGGATAATTTGTTTTCCGGGGTTTGGGCGGAGTGGATGCAATAAGAGAAGGCCAGATGTACGCGAAGGGATGGAACAGCTGAACCGGGAGATCCGCTGCCGTACCCGTGTGGCAAGTATTTCCCCGGACGGTAATTCTGCTCTGATGCTGGTCTGCGTCCGGCTGTGCCATGTGGCTGGTACTCAAAATGGGGCAAAAAGAAGCACATGAATATGAAGAATCTGGAGGATGTCGTTGAGGAAACCTCCATTTCCGGCTGACTTTATTCAGTCCAGAGTCTGCAAATCAAAGTGCGAAAAATTCTTGACACGACCAGAAAAGGCGTAGCATTAAGCTACGCCTCCACACAGATTGCCATATAAACTTGGAAATAAAAAATGCAGAGTATCATCAAAAGAACTTTTCAGGTCCTTTCATGATACTCCGCATGTTTCGAGTGGGGAGACTCGAACTTCAGGCATCTTGCTCCCAAACGGTTGAACTAAATTTTTTCTAGTTATTTCTAATTGGTTTTAACCCTTTCCGCTACATTTCGCTCACTCTTTGACGCTCTTAATTCCACTGTTTCCGAGTGTTCCGGCGCTGTCTGTGGTCAAACATGTGGTCAAAGAGCCCTTCTTGACCAGGCGCGGCACCCGCTGCCACCGCCTGTCCAGAAGGGCTCTTTTTGCTGTTTGGGTTCGGGGTATTGTAACTCTGGCAAAGCCTGAAAGCAAGTCATTTCTGACTCTCAGGCGTATCAGTTTTTAGCACGCCTATACAAAGAATATTGTCAGCTAAAATTAGGGGTTGAGGATACATTTTTTAACGCATTTTTCAATTTGATCCTTAATATGGTTTCTATATTTTTAACGAAGACAAAATCAGAAATAGGCGATATACCAAAAATATGACGGTTAAATCGGCGAAAGATATAACTCGGAACACTCAGGAATGATGATAGCGACTTGAATATTTGAAACTGTTAAGGGATACTTTCCAGATGGGATACATACCTTAAGCGTAAATTATACTTATGCAAAGTCTCCTTTAACCATTCAGAGTTACAAAGCCATCGGAACAAGATGGGCTGCCGATAATATTTTTCGTGCATAGCTCCGCGGATTGGAGAAGCTATACGTTCAAAACGAAGAACTATATTACCATTCTCGTCGCGCCAACGATATGGCGAAGCATGATCTGGGACACATTTGAAGCCTTTGCGCCAAATTTCTGAAGGAGCAATCTGCGGGTTACAAAGATAAAAGAACATATTTCCGCCAACCACTTTTAATAGGCTAGCTCCATTGAAGTTGGCAAAATCATCACCAAACTCAACTAAAGCACCTTCGTGAGCTAATAATCCATAGTTACCAAAACAAAAATCAACTTTGTCGCTCCGATACGGCGAAAATGTATTGGTATCAATTTTTGCAGTTTCAATATATAGTTTGCCATCATCTCCATTCCACGGATACCATACGCAGCCTCCCAGAACTACTTCATCTGCAGGACAATTTCCATGCACAATTTTTGAAAGCTGGTCTTTATTGATTTGAACATTTGATGTTTCGCTGTAAGAATCGGAGATATAAGGGAACCAGGAATTATCAAAGACTATGTGTGGCATTTCTGTTAGCAAATATGGATCATCACTTGGGAGTAACCAGCATTTTTTCTGTAACAATGGAACTTCAGCCCAATACCTATCTTTTTCTGCACTATAAAGAATGCACTCCTCCTCACAAATTGCTGCCGGCAAAAGACAATCACCTATATTTTGGAAATTGTCTGTGCCATATTTCTCTTTGCATCCGCTTTGCTTAATGCGCTTTCGTAAGTCATCATTCATATGCGGAGTGTTGTACCATTCTTCAACAAACTTAAAAAAGCGATCAACTCTCTTGGAAATTACATTACTGGGTGCTCCTAAAAAATCGCAGTAGGAACTTGATTGTCCATCTGTCGCCGTATTCATTGAGATTTCACTCTTGCCATCGAAAGTCAGTATACTGTGAAGATAGTATTTCCGTGTCAATAACGAGCAATGTTTGTACTCTAAGAGCAAAATTTCTCTTAAATGATCAAGGCCATCAATCCGGTCAAAAAACCATCGTGCAATAACAACAAGTAAAGTGTCTTTTTGAAAATCAGAGCATGTGCTCCATTTTTCGGACAGCACTGTAAAAATTTCCTCAAAATATTTTCCTAGACTATAAATGCTATAAATGGCACCTTCGACCTTTCGTGCATTGTGGGTTTCAATCTGTTCCATCAAGACCATGATTGCATATTGAGCGTAGGATGCGGGCGTAGTGCTATCGTGTAGCACAGGGGTTATTTTAAAATCAGCATTTATATGTCCATTTCCGGTAATCCATATTTTTTGTGTAGCTAGTTCTTGCTCGAAAAGAATTTTTAGTTTTTGTTCTTCGCGACAGCAAAAGAGCTTTAGTAATAATTGCATGTTCCGCACAGAAGTTTGATAATTATATTCAGATAAGTGTTGGCCAATTATCTTGGCAAGCATCCAGAAACCTTTTTCGCCCGAAGCCGTAATTAAAGGCGGAAGTATATCTTCCATTCCTTCATATACCCATGTTCTTCCAGATAAATACGGACACATATTTTCTATTATATATACCGCATTGTCACGATTTAACTTCTGCTCCCGTTCAATGCGTTGAGATATTGCTCGAAAACGTTCAGTAGTATTAGATAAATATGCTGTTTGAGGAAGGCTTTGAAGAATTTCGCTGCAACTCATTTTTTCATATTCTACGCGAATCTGCTGCTTTTCTTCATCAAAACGTTTCGTGGAATCGTCAGACTGAGATATGATTTTAGAACTGCTCAGTTCCTGTTGAACGATAGTTAGCCATTCAGGCGTTAATTTGTAAACTATTTCTTCAAAATTAACCTTCCATTCTGCTGCTTTTTTTGAACATGCCTCAAAGATATACTTTGCCCCAAGTCTTCCCTCTTGCGTATACCATGTATGAATTCCGCAACTAAAGAGCCAGAGGGCTTGCAAATCTTCCTCTGTACGGGCAATGGAAATAAACTCAAACACAGACTGATAAAGAATATGGGGATTTAGTTGATAATCCTTATCCCAAAAATGCAATTCCCAGAAGTCTGCTAATCCACACTTCGCAGCAGCCTTTGCAATGTTAGTTTGAATATCTGATGAATAACCATTACTTGATAGGCTAGCATATTCGGATTGCCTATAAAGTGACTGCCCATATACCTTCCAAAGAGATGGATTCATTGAAGTCAATAATTCAAAACAATCCGACGGGCCTTGCATTACATACTCTTTATAACCTGTGTAGCCGACAACATCCCACTTGATTTTTTGTGAAACTATTTTCATTATATCTGGAGCTACAAGCATACCATATTGGTTAAAAATCTGATGCATTTCTGGAGCATTTTCATTCAAAAAAATCTTTGCTCCATCTTTGCCATAAAGTGCATATATATATTTTTTAATTATGGAGAGTTTATCGTGTGTTTTTAAGAATTCTAGAATGTGGACTTTGTAGTGCATTCCAAGAAGGTCGATATTCATAAGGGTATACTCTAAATCTGCAGTTAAATCATATGTTTTCAAAAGCGTGTGCCCAATATTACTTTTGAGTAAAATAAATAGCAGAAATCGATGTGCTTTTGAATAGTCAAATGGTCTTCTCAACTTTGTAGTTAAAAACCATTTAACATGGCGAATTAAAGTTTCTGATGGCATGTTAGTCGCTCGCATATGATATTTTCCGAGTAAACTTGCCAACCGTACTAACCTGATAATTTGGTTGACTTCGGTTTCATTGCTATCTATTGGAAAATCATATACTTTCTTGGTATGGCTACATATGACCGCGTCGTCAGAAGAAGCTTCTACACATCCAATCACAAATGCAGTTAAGACGGCAATATAGCTGGCTTCATCATATACATGTTTTATCGGATCAACTTGCTTTGGAAGACTACACGTGTGATGGTATAAAGCTAATGCAGCCGAAGCCAGCAAATAGTTTGATGGCTCACCTGCCTGTGCTGCTAACTTTGAAATATACATTTTAAAGTTAATAACTTGACCAGAATAGAAGATTGTTTCTAGTTTTTCTTCAAAACATGTCTTACTTACAAATCCATCTTTGAGTGCATTGCAAGCTCTTTCATAGTCCTTGCTTTCAAAACAGCTCTCAAAATATGCATCACCCCAAATCACTCTTGCGGTAGCATCCATATCGGAGGTGGGCGCTTCAATACAAGGCAATGGCATTTTTAGTATAGACAAAACAACGCCCCATTGATGAAGTACACGGCCAACATTGCTTTCGCGTAGTTTCCACGCTTTTTCTGATTCTCTACCTTCCCAAAGAGGTACAAACGAATACGGCGTCAATTCTCCAAACCATTTTTCATATAATGCAGTAGCTCTGTCAATATATTCAGGAATGCTGCTATTAACAAGTTTAGAGCACAGGGATAAGACAGCAGAGTATTCCTCAAGGGCTTCTAAGGAAAGGGGAAGCGCTCGAATCTCAGCAATATCAATCGTACTTAGCTCAGGATAATCTATACTTTTGTATTTGAATTCATAATACTCATAGTATTCTCCATGCTGGTAAAGGGTCTTTATTGCGAGGTATACATTACAGTATTGCGTCTCGTCTTTGCTGATACATGACATGTCGTAAGCAAGCTGTGCATATTCCGCTAATCGTTTTTTAGAAACCCCCTCCGCAAGAGCATCTATTACAAAATTTGATGTGAAGTATTGAGGAATAAGTTCCCTCTTGTTTGCATGGCAAAGCAAAGGAATTGCCAGAACATATGTCAGCAATCCCTCATCATGTTGGAGCAAATAATTTGCAAGAAAACCGGCTATTTCCTCATAACGTGCTCGATATCCCTTAATCTGTCCGGACAAAAACACACGAAAATCATTGTGAAACAAGGAGAATTCTCCAGGAATATCCGCTGGAACAACAAGTGGATACAATTTACTAAAAATAAGGTCCCAGTCAGATTCTCTAATTCTGTAAGGGATTGCATTTGCTAGAATTCGTGTATTAATCCGCCCATTCATAAGTAAAATAGGACAGGCGACAACGCTTTCTGGGTATAAAATGTTGAAACCGATATCTGCAAGTTCTTTCTTTACGAAATTCCACATATGGTGGTAATACTGCTGAATATCAGAGCCGATTTGACTTTTCTCAAAGCGTGAAATAACCTCTTCCAATGTTGAAAGATTCTTTAATTCCTCTACAGCAAATACAGTGGATAAATTATTCCCCTGAGTTTTCTGAAAAATAAGATTTGATATCCCAATGATATTGCTAGCAAAGTGAGGTGCGCGAGCAAGGATTAGTTGCTTAACATCATTTACATCAATATTGGGAACATTAATTTGCTCAACCAAATCAGAAGTGGTTATCCAATCCGGATACTGCGATTGGTACATATTTGCTGGTTGGCCTACAATAACGAAACAAACCCCATCTGGGATTTCTTCTGGTAAATATAACGAACCCAAAAAGGACACTGTATTTTTGGCACGCGCTGCATGATCTATACCGTCGATGCAAATATATATCCTTTCCCCTTGCTTGAGTCTCTCTTGCCCAAGGATTTTTAATAAGCGGCATACATGGGAACGCATTTCTTCAGTTGTGCAAAAATGATTATTGATAGGAACTTTATATTGAGCTAACTTCCCACGGAAGTGATAACGCAATTGTTTAAGTAAAGTCCCCCACAAATTTTCCGATGTACACAGTCCTTCATCAGTATTATAAAAATGCTGTTCTGGTGAAATCGGCTTAAATGTGTGATACCTCAAAAAAAACAGATTAAATTCCGACTGCAAATAACTTACAATACTTGTTTTACCGGAACCCGGATCTCCAGAAATAAAAGCCACTTTTTTCTTTGATTCGCTAAGCCGCTCTTTTAGATCAAATGCAAAAGCCTTTCTACTTTCAAAAAAAGGAAATGGAGGAGCTAATCGATGGAGTGATAAATCCGGTTCACTTTCTGCCCCTATAATTGAATAGACATCCTCAATAGATACCTTTTCGTCTGAGCGTGATGTTGTCGTCCATTTCCTTAATGCGGCTACTAGTTTTGTAAACAATTCTGTTGCAAGAGATTCCGAACAAGTAAATGTACTGGCAAGCAACATGATTAATTCGTGCTCTGTATCAAGCAAACCAAGTTGGCTACTACGGATTTCAAAAACTTTAAAAAAATCAATCAAGTCGGATTTATCTTGAATATCAATTGTTGAACATATTTCTTCCCACTGTAACTGCATGTCTTGGTCTTCGAAAGAAATGACTTCTTCTTTAGATATGTTTGTTAATTTATTAGTGAGTGTCTCAAAAAATGTTTGTATAGAATATGCCGTGTATTCTTTTCCGTTATATACACGTGAAGTGCGACGCGTGCCCAGATTCCGATTCGTGAAAAGAATGGGTTTAATTTGATAATTTGTTGACCTACGTGCATTTTGCCACCCTCTGGCAATAGCGGACAGCAAACAAGGCTTAGATTCGGATTCCCTTTCAAGCAGTTTCCTAAAAGTAAGGTTTTGAACTTTTGAAGTTAGAATTTCGTGTTTGACTTGATAACAGATTTGATGATATCCATCTTTATATCCAACAACAATATCATCAATTGTATCGTATTTTGAACACTGGAAAATCACATATTCTATGCCATTATCAGGGTTTAACATGTCAATAATATTTTTTAATCCGACATACCATTCATACCAATAAGGATCACCTATACCTGGAGTAGCCATTTTAATCGTCCTTTCTATCCAGAAAAACCTATCGTAAATTATTTTAGCATTCTTTCCAATAAATAGAATTGAAGTTTAGATTAACGAATAAATCAATCTTTTTTAAAGAATCCCAAACTATTGAAGCCTACAATAGATTGGGATTCCTGTTTTAGCTCTTATAGATATGTTCATTTCCGATATCCAGAGGCCATGATATCTTGATGTGTTATTTCACAACTAATTTCGTCTATAAATTGATATAATGCAGTTTCAATGAATTCATGTAGCAACCAGTTTTGTTTGGAACGCATATATTTTTCGAATTTTTCAGGATTGTATCGGACAAGCTCGCTCATCCAGTGCATAACAGCAAAAATGAGAGTAAGAGAGTTTCGTTTGATGATATGGGAATTTGTTGGAATATCCTTTTTGATATACCACAGACGAGAATCACTTCGAATATAGTGGAGATCTTTACGCACTTTTTTGTGATATGCAGAAAGATTAGAGAGCCGTTCAGTCATATCAGCGTGTATGTCCCATTTAAAACGAGAATTTTCTTTTCTAATAAAGTATTCATTCGAACCTTCCACCATGGTATGCTTATACCCTGATGGCAAATAACGCAGGGCTTGAATATTGGCATACCTATCATCAACAGCAAATTGAATCCACGCCTTTGAAGTCGTATCCTCCCGAACAAAACCGATATTGTGTATGGGCATAAATAATTCGGGAGAGCCAGAATAAGTGATTGAAAAAGCGCGATGGATACAAGGAATGTTGTACAGCAGGTCCTTGATTATGTATGTTTGCTTTGTAACATCCTCCTCTAGATAACGAGATAGTTCTGTAAGCGCACCAGCACCTAGAAAAATCACCTCAGCTTTTTCTAGAGAATTACTCTTTTCATTTGAATGTCGATTTTGCGTTATGCCGTGAGAAATATTATTGACATCAATCTTATTGATACAAAGCAATGCTTTGGTTGCATTTAGACAACAATAGTATGCCGTCAGAGGTTTCGAGTTTTGAGGCAAACACTCTGAAGCTTCAAAAAAATGCTTGGCTTGTTGCCAGTAAAACAAAGATTCTTTTGCTTCTTTGCTTGACAGCCTTTTCAACCACAACTCGACATATTCCCAGGCAGAATCTGTAAGCACAGTTTTTCCTTGATACTCTGCAGACGTTACAGGTTTCATTATCGTTATATTTTTTGAGTTTACTGTTATCCGCTTCTGCATAATTTTTGTTGCCTACTTTCTCAATTTTAAGTAGTTTATACTTTTTATAAGATTTCAATCATTTCACGGTACAGTACAACAAATCTTATTTAGCATTATTGTATCAAATATCTCTTTTAAGTGCAATTCATACTATTATTATGAACGTACTCAAATTGTCTGTTGCAAAAGGGCCCTTCTTGACCAGGTGCGGCATAACTGTCGTCGTCTGTTCAGAAGGGCCCTTTTGCATGTTCGGGTTTTGGATATTGTACCTTTGCAGTGGCCAAAAAACAAGGTGTTTTTGGGGGGGCAGGCGTATCAGTTTTTAGCACGCCTAATCAAAGAATACAGTCTGACAAGAGAAGTTACCTTACTTGTTCAGGAGCCAACAAGGGCCTGCAGCTGTGCGTTCTACAGTTTGGTTATAGTGATTGCCTGGATTCAGCTGGAACATTGTGTCAATGCCCTTGCATTGATAGAAGGCGTGAATCTCCTCTGTATTCTGTCGAACATTTCGCAGAACCGAGTTTCGAGTTTTGCTTTCTTTGTCACCTAGGGAGAAATACATGCAGTCCGGCCAGTGCTTTGGCTCATGGGAGAAAATATACTCCTTCATTCCGGGAAACCAGAGAGAGCCGGACATGCTGCCCACACGGGAAAATAGGTCTGTCTGGTAGATGGTATACAGCGCAAACAGCCCAGCCAGGGAGTACCCAGCGATTCCTCGCCAACGAGGGACTCCGTTAATCTCTTTCTCTGCCGTTGGTATAACCTCCTCGGTGAGGAGTTGCAGATAGTCGTCCGCACCACCAGTGCAGGGCTTGGCATTTCTGAAGGCAGGCGGACTATCCCAGGGCACCATGTCGTGGTTCCAGTCTAAATCACTGATGGCCATCAGCGTGAACGGCGGACAGCCAGCGGCCTGCGCGGCCTCAAATACCTTCTGGAGTGATACAATAAAACCGTACACCCAAGGTGATATAATGAAGCCAAGAAAG
>ERZ1643251.5679-NODE-5679-length-10045-cov-7.153053_pt1 | contig 10045 bp, 11 predicted proteins | sample MGYA00579261_ERZ1643251 | MGnify/ENA primary metagenome ERZ1643251 (study PRJEB29033, sample SAMEA4952267) | chicken gut metagenome | biome: Broiler Chicken; feature: Gastrointestinal Tract; material: Caecum | place: Ireland | collected 2018 | study: Broiler...
TGAACAGGAATGGCAGCAGGAGGTAATTGAATATGAAAATGAATACGAAAACCAGTCAGACCCGCGCTCAACGCACCAAACCGGTGCAGGACATGACTATTCTGTCCATGTTCACCGCCATTATTTTTCTTCTCACCTTCACCCCGCTGGGTCTCGTTGATCTGCCGGTGATCAAGGCCACCGTACTCCATGTGCCGGTGATCATAGGCTCCATTCTTCTCGGCCCCAGGAAAGGCGCGGTTCTTGGAGGCATGTTCGGCCTGTCCAGCCTGATCAAAAACACGCTGGTCCCCGGTCTGTCTTCCTTTGTTTTTTCTCCCCTTATTCCTGTCCCCGGCCTGGACCGGGGCAGCCTATGGGCCCTGTTCATCTGCTTTGTTCCCCGGATCCTGGTGGGTGTTACCCCCTGGCTGGTATACTCCCTGTTCAGGCATCTGCCGGGCAGGCGCAATGCCGGGGTACAGGCCGTAACCATGATGCTCTCCGCCGTGGGCGGGGCTTTCACCAACACCGCCCTGGTGATGGGAGCCATCGGCTTGATCTTCACTGATGCCTACGCTGCCGCCCAGGGGATCCCCGTGGAAGCCATCACAGGCTTCATTCTGGGTATCGTGGCCGCTAACGGCATTCCTGAGGCCATTGTGGCGGCTATGATCACTCCCGCCGTGTGCATGCCCCTGGCAAAGGCCCTGCGTCTGTTAATGCCCGTTGATGGCCAGCTTGCCTGAGACGCCATGCCTCTCACTGCCAAGCAGGCATCGGCAGCGACACTGTGACCACATTTAGCAGGAACATCTCCGGTCCGCAGATCCGTCAAAAAGCTGCTCCGTGCAGTATGGATGTGGACCGGCGCCTGCTGATTACCTGCAGGGGCTGATGCCCCTACTCATACCATCCTTATAAAGCATCCCCAGTCCCTTCTTTTGTCATAATCTGCTGTCTTTCTCTGCCTTTTCCTTCAGCAGCCTGTCCAGCACAGGAAACAAATCCCTTTACGCAACAGGCTTAACCAGATATTGAAAAGCGTTTACGCGATATGCCTCCAGCGCATGATCCCTGACGGCTTCAGTATCCAGCTTTTCGGGCATATAAATATCCATTAGCAGCAAATCCGGTATATAGCTCTACCTGCCATGTGCAAAAGTTCGTCTACGCTCTCAAAGCGTTCTATTTTATATTGAAAATCAATATTAAGTCTGCAGTTAATAATTCTTTGATTTCATCCTGCCCGTTAAAGTAGATTTTACAATCAGAAACCTCATTCATGCTGATAATATAATCGCAAAATTCATCCGTCACTGAAACTACAGAGCTCAAAATAGTAATATCATATCATACCATGTATGACCAGCAAGTACAGACTTAGAAATGCCGTTATTCTGAAATCCAAATTTTTTATAATAATTAATCAAATCCAGTTTACAGGTTAATACGCACCCCCTTCGGCCTTGTGCTTTTGCATCTGCGATAACTTGTTCCATTATTGTTGACGCGTACCCTTTTTTCTGGTGCTTCGGGGCGGTATTGACCCCAAGGATTGCCTGATACGCTCCGTCTTCCCGGTGAAAATCAGGCGTATGAAACAGCTCATCTTCTATGTGGTCTTCGTTTATAGCGGGACCATTGATAAATGCTACAATTTCTCCGCTTTCCTCCAAAATCCAAAAGTGATGCGGGTATGCCATAAGTCTTTCTCGATATTCAGTTTCTGATATAGCTTCTTCTTCGGAATAACATTGGCTTCCAATTTTTACAATTTCTGATAAATCTTCTAATGTTGCGCTGCGGATAGTCATATTTTTTGTCCTCTCATTCTCAATATCGCTAGTCTATTATAATATTCTTTATCCATATAGCCTCTTCTCCTGTGAATCCATACTGTAAAAAACAATAGCATAGCTTCACGGAACATATCAAGTCTCACCGAACAAATATTCAATCGAACAATATCTCATCCACCGTAACAAAAGTATATCCCTCTTTCTGCAATTCGTCCACAGCCTTCAGCGCCGCCGTCACAGATGTGTCATAGTAATCGTGCATCAAAATAATATCATTTTCCTCCACATTTTCCACAATCTTCTCCGTGATGCAGGACACGTTGGATGAGCACCAGTCCAACGGATCCACACTCCAGAGCACGGGAAACATATTCAGCTCCGATTCAAATTTTTTGTCCCAGGAGCCATACGGAGGGCGCACATAAAGCACCTCATTTCCGGTGATTTCTTTTATAATCTCATTTGTCTTTATCAGCTCTTCCTTAAATTCCTCGCTGTTGCTCTTTGTAAGCTGTATATGGCTGTAGGTATGATTCCCGATCAAGTGCCCCTCTTCGCTCATCCGTTTGATAATATCAGGATGAAGCTGCGCATGCTCTCCCGTCACAAAAAATGTGGCATGTACATTCCGCTGTGCAAGTCCATCCATAAGCTGCTCTGTGTAGTAAGGATGGGGACCATCATCTGCTGATGTCAAGTAAGGACCAAATTTTTTGAAGAAATTTAATTTTGATTTTGGGGGTGACAATTAGAAAAGCCACAATATAACTGCTTATACTGTGACTCTGTTATACTACCTGTCAATTTTTTTCATTCTGTTAATGATTGACTGCCAATACATTCTGTCTTTCAGAACTCTGATAACTGTAACCGTCTCACCTTCCACCACAAAGAAAATCAAGTATGTACTATAAGGTTTGTAATAAATGCGCAAACCCTCAATCGTATATCCTGTTTCCGCATATCCCTCGGCAAAAGGCGACAAAGCTTGAATAGCCATTTTTATCTTTCTGGAGAAGTTTTCTGCATATTCTCTGTACTTGAAAGTTTCAAGAATATAAGTTTTCGTATTCTTTATATCCTCCAGTGCATCCTTTGACAAGACTATTTTGTACTTTTTAGGTTTTCCATGTTTGATTTAAATCTTATCGATTTCCTTCCATGCTTCTTCTATGGTATAAACATCACCATTTTTCATACTCTGTATTCCTTTTTCCAGTTCCTGATAAAGAGCATCAAACGCATCCTGTTCCGTATAACTCATGCCTCTGTTTCTATTCATTTTTGTCGTACTAACTGCTGCCAATGGTGCCATAATATCACTTCCCTTTTTCTATTATCAGTATAACCAGTTATAGGATTTATAGCAATAGGGATTTTAGAAAATATATTAACTCTATTTTTCAGATTTTCATCATCAAACAAATCTCTTTATTTGATCTATATAATAATTGGAATACTTAGTAATTAATTCTGTCGAATCCATAACTTGTACATTAGGATTAACTAAGTGCCTCTTTTTGCACTCTTGTTGTATTAACCGCAACATAACTACAATGTCACGCGGTCTAAGTCGTGAAGCACTTAATGGTCTATTTACAGGATATGGTAACCTGAAATTAAAATACTTTTCAACCGGCTTCTCTTTACTAATCCCATCCCAACCAAGTATCCGATTCATCATTTTGTATAAATTGGAGTACTTGAAATCTTTTTCATTGCTATATGAGAATTGCTGTGCCAAATAATTCGTAACTTCCCCCTGCTTTCCATAGCTAACAATCATCGAAACAGGATTAAAAGAATCTTCCGATACATCGTATCCAAAATATTCACTTATGACATGCTGAATCTCCTTAAAATTTTTGTCCATCCCAATAAAGAAATCTCTGCAGAATCGATTCCTAGAAGAAACTTTTGAATACTGCTTAAAACTCTTCCCGATACCTCCAGATAATCTCTATCCGCTTATCTTCATATACTATGACTTTCTCCACCATCTCCCTCATAAATTTTTCTGTCAATGCTTCGCTTGTTCCATATCTTTCCACAAGATCAGCAATGCTCCGGTAATTTCTTTGTTTTTTCTCCTGCATAACAATCTGTTCGGAAACTTTCTCAATTTCTTTCCGCACTATCTCTTCCTGTCGGTTCAACTGTTCTTTCTCTTTCAAAAACATATCCTGCTTTACGACGCCAGAACGGAACTGTTCATACAAATTGATTTTTTCAGCAGGGAAATACTCTAATCTCTGCATTAGTATATTTTCCTGCTTTCTCAACTTCTCCTGCTGCTTCTCAAAGAACTGCGAGAGAGGAACTGTCGCAAACAATCTACAATGTTCCCGCCAGATAGTCCATATCGTCTGTTCAATCTGTTTTTTTTCCATACGAATCTCATTACACTTTGCATTATCCAGCAGATCTCTGCGTTTACACAGATAATAAGGTGTCTTTGTTTTCCGCAGTTCTAACCGATTTCCACAGCATCCGCAAAAGACAATTCTTCGGCGGACAGCAGAACGGTCATAAACCGCTATTTTCCTTTTTCTGATACTGTCATTCGCCTTTTTGAAAAGTTCCCGACTGACAATCGCCTCGTGATGATCCGGTATCACAAGCCATTTTTCTTCCGGCTGTCTTACCTTCTGCTTACAGCCAATTTGTGTACGGACCGCCTTTCGATACACCATATCTCCCTGATATACCCGGTTATGGATAATGGAATGTATCTTGTTACGATTCCATATATCTGCTTTATAATGCCGGTTAAGCTGCTCTCCCTTGGCCTGCTTATAGGTCAGTCTGGTCGGCACTCCCTCTGCATTGAGTTCAATCGCCAGAGTTTTGGCATTTTTTCCCTCTGCCAATTCCTGAAAAATCCGCCGTATGGTAACTGCTGCACCCTCGTCAACTTCCATTCTTTTCCCATCTGATGACTTTTTGTAGCCATACACCATGCAACCTGCGTAGTATTCGCCCCTTTTCATGCAGGTTGTAACTCCGCTTTTTACTTTTTCAGACAAATCTCTGCTATACATCTCATAGATAAAATTCTTGAAAGCGACATCCATTCCGCCTGTCTGTCCGAAAAAATCTTTACTGTCAAACCCATCATTGATGCTGATAAAACGAACACCCAAAAACGGGAAAATCTGTTCCAGATAGTCTCCGACTTCCAGATAGTTTCGTCCAAAACGAGACAAATCCTTTACAATAATACAATCTATTTCGCCCTGTCTGCATAATCGAAGCAACTCCTTTATAGCTGGTCTGTCAAAATTGGTGCCGGAATATCCGTCATCCACAAATTCCTTGATTTCTGCTCCCTGAAATTCTTCTCCTTGCGCTATAAAGGTATCTATGAAATTTCTCTGGTTACTGATACTTACACTCTCTGCCTTTTCGTCAGAATTGCATAAATCTAAATCTTCCATGGAAAGCCGGATATATTTTGCAACCATATACTTCTTAATCCTTGCTCCCGTCTGTCCGCCACAGCGGACACTCAAATCAGGGAGATTAAAATTCTCTTTCAATCTGCTCCCTCCTGCTCCATATCAGCTCTCTTTTCCAGTAAACTCCGATATTCATCCTCAAATCGGAATATAATATGAATACGCCCCTTTGCAAATACTTGTATTCGTTCTATTAGGGCATCCACCATATCTTTTGTAACCACCGTCTGCCCGAAATACTGTTCTACAGCGTGAGATAGTTCCAGATCCTCTCCATAAGTTTCCTGCATTTTATTCAAAAGCAGTTCTTTCTCTTTACGAGTCACCTCAAGTTCTGCAAGTGCAGCCTGATATTTATTTTTCAACATGAAATATTCCTGAATCGTAAGTAATTTATCTTTATAGCCAAGATAGGCGCTGCTTAATTTCTGCTGATACTGTGCCTCTTTTTGTCTTAAGTTTCTTGTCTCACTTTCAATCACCATTCGCCTCTTTCCGATTTCGGCACCGCCATTTCTTGACCGAATTTCTTCTCTGCCTTCTAAGAATATTTTCAAATGTATTTGAACCGCTTCTAATACTGCTTTTTCCAGTTTTTTTGCACTAATATGCTTTTTAAAGCATCCCATTGCTCCATTTTCTCTGTAATTGGGGCAATAGTAGCTCATAGAATTGTAATTACCAACAGCACATCCCATTGAGATGCCACAATCTCCACAAAATATTTTGCCTTTAAACAAATTGTCACGTTTCGGATTTTCTTTTGCCTTTTCCAGATTATCTTTATGCTCCTGCGCTTTCTTTTCATTAACCGTTTGTACTGCTTCAAAGAGTTCTTTGGATACAATAGGCTCATGGGTTCCCGGAACAATCACCCATTCCGACCTTGGAACATGATGTCTCTTTTCTCCCTTGTGCATAGCTGAATGTGTCTTGCCCCTTACCATGTTTCCCAAGTACACTTCATCACGAAGCATATCCTCTATGGCGTAGATTTTCCAAAGAACATTCCTTCTCTTCTCGTTCCTTGCAATCCCTTTTTCATAGCGGTATGCACTGGGTGACTTTATTCCTTTTTCATTCAAAATCTTTACAATACTGCAATATCCATAGCCCTCAGATCTCAGTCTAAAGATATAACGCACCACCTCGGCGGCTTCCTCATCCACTTCATATTTACCCTTAACTGTACTCGATTTCTTATAACCGTATGGAGCAACTCCACCGCCATATCTTCCTTCTCTTTTCTGGATTTCTATAGCAGAGCCTACTTTTCTGGAAATATCCTTTACATACACCTCATTGATAATATTTTTCAGCGGAATTTCTATCCCCTTCGCTACTCCCATGCCATCTTCAGAAGAAATTACAGCAAAAGTATCAAAATGGTCTGTAACAGAAATGAAACGAATGTTTAAGAAAGGGAATATCTTTTCCAAATAATTTCCTGCTTCTAAGTAACTGCGTCCAAAACGAGACAGATCTTTTACGATAATGCAGTTAATCTTACCTCGTTTCGCATCCTCCATCATTTTCTGAAAAGCAGGGCGTTCAAAATTTGTTCCACTAAATCCATTGTCGATATAAATATCAGCCACTTTCATATCCGGCTTATTTCTTACAAAATCTTCCAAAAGCGCCTTTTGATTTTCCACTGTGTTTTGATTGTTTTTTCCGCTATCTTCTTTAGACAGTCGAATGTAAAATGCAACGGAAAAATCCTGCATTTTAACTTTTGGAACCTGTTCCGATAATATGTTCTCATTCATCTTATCTCTCGGAACCGGGTGATTTCTGACTTTTCGTGCCATCAAATCACCTCCCGAGAAACCGCTTCCTGCTTGATTTCATCTACCAGCCCAGCTAATTGCTCGATTTCATCCTGATAGCGAAAGATAATCTCCAGCCGCCGATTTTCATACACATATATCTGACTGATAAACCGAACTAATAAGGAACGCGTTAACTCTATATCTTTGCTTGTCAAAAATTTCTCCATGAAACTTTCTTTTTCATATCTGCCATCTAATATCATTCTTTTTTTCCTGCCCAATTCCGTAGCAGCCTTCTTAATATCTTCCATTCTGTTATCTAATTCCTTCTTAAACAGCAGATACTCGTCCTGAGTAATTAGTTCATTTTTATAGTCCTCATAACATTCCAGTTTTAAGCGATTATACTTTTCAATATCTTCCTTTATTCTTTCGGATTGCACTACCATCATTTTTATCTTGTCTGAATTACAAGATGTTTTCCGTATGTACAGGATACTCTCCTGTAAATCAGCCAAATGCTTCAGATGAAGCTGCAATGTTTTTGTTACGGCAAGATTTAAAGCATTTTCACTGATTCTATGGCTGCTACATGTATCTTTGTTCTTTTTATTTCCAGAGCAGACATAATATACATATTCAAAAGAACCGCTATATGCCTTTTTTCTTACCATACTGCATCCACAATCCGCACACACCAAATAACCGGAATATACAGACACCGCGTTTTTTCCGGCAGTTACCCTTGTGTCTTTCAGTATAATATCTGAAATGATTTCAAAATCAGCTCTGCTTATGATTGCCTCATGTGCATTTTCTACCCGGATCCATTCTTCCCGCGGCTTTTTTTCCCGCATTTTGACTTTATAATTGGGGGTACTCTCCTTTCCCTGTATCAGGGTTCCCACATAAGTTTCATTCGTCAAAACACGCATAATTGCCATTGCAGTCCACTTCGCCTTACTGTGTGTCTGGAACACCGTCTTATACCCGCTCCCTTGCTCTTTCTTGTATTCTGCCGGAGAAAGAACCCCTAAACTATTCAATTCATCCGCGATCGCCTGCTGGCTCATTCCGCCCATCTTCATGCCGAATATCTCTTTTACAATTTCTGCTGCATAAGGATCAACAATCAGTTTATTTTTATCTTCCCCTCGCATATATCCATAGACCGCAAAAGCACCAATAAATTCTCCCCGTTTCCTCTTTACTTCTAAATGACTTCTGATTTTAATTGAAATATCCCTGCAATACGCATCATTGATTAAATTCTTAAAAGGAATCATGATATTATTGGATGCCTCTGTATCATCAGCACTGTCAAAATTATCATTAATTGCGATAAAACGTACACCCAGTAAAGGAAAAACTCTCTCAATATACTTTCCAACTTCGATATAGTTTCTTCCCAGTCGTGACAGATCTTTTACAATGACACAATTAATCTTGCTGTCCTTGATATCCTGCAGCATCCTCTGAAAATCAGGTCTGTCAAAATTCACGCCACTATAACCATCATCTCCTAATGTCAAGACAAAACTAAAAAATTAAGAGCCTGTTTACATTTTTTCTACACTCTTTCGTCAACCCCCTTTTGTTCCATCTCTGCAAGTAATCGCTTATACTCATCTTCAAATTTCCAGACAATTTCAACAGAGGTGTCACTGTAAATGTAAATGTGCTGAATCAGCAAATCCACCAGTTCTCGTGTCAGGGTTCTCACATTGGTATATGGCAGAACACTTTCGACTGGGGATTTTTCTTCCGGCAACTGACGCTTTTCATTCTGTAATTCGCTGATTTTCTGCTCAAGACGCCGGATATGTTCATTGCACTGACTACATCTGCGTTTGTACTCAGGTTCATCGCATAAACCAGATACTCTATCTTCAAACGCACTCATTTTCTCTTGCTGGCGCATTTTAATGGAGTTTTCATGTGCCTGGATTTTTTGCTCGATCCTCTGATTGTACCGATCAGCTTTATCGGACTTCCGCTGCCGTGCTTTCTCTGCCTTTCGGACAAACTGTGCCATCGCACGAATAGAAGCGAGAACGACCTGTTCTAACTCCTTTTCGCTCATTTTATCCTGCGGGCATCCTATGTCCGGTTTTTTTCGGTAAGTCTGGCAGATGTAATATGGATTTACTCCCTCCATGCGTGTCATCGCCAACCGGCAATGACCACAGCGAACCTTCCGGTAAAATATTCGGTTGCTCACTTTAGGCGATACTGAATGGGACGATACAGACAGTTCCTTCACCTTTTCAAACAGCTCTCTTGGAATAATAGCAGGGATGGCATCTTCAACAACCGTCCACTGGCTTTCCGCTACACGCTTTATGTCGTGGGCCCCCACCTTTTTCCGTGTAGTTTTCCCATAGACTGCCTTGCCGGTATATCGTTCATCATTGAGAATTTTCCGTACCATTCCAGAAGTCCAATAGTTGCTATTCTGATCTACACAATTCCATTTTCGTGTTATAGACTGTGTTCGTTTGGTCTGCAAAGGAGTCAGAACACCCTCTACATTAAATTTTCGGGCAATCTCATAAGTAGATAAGCCACCAATAAATAAATCAAATATTTGCTGGATGGTGGCCGCAGCAGCTTCATCCACAAGTAGGGTGTGCTTATCTTCTGGCGATTTTTGATAACCAAAGAAAGCGAATGGGGCAAGGTAGTAGCCTTTCTCTGCAAGCTGCTTCTTTGTAGAGCGAACCTTTTCCGATAGCTCCTTGCTATACAGGTCATAAATCACATTACGGAACGACACATCAATCAAACCGGCAGCACCGTATTTGTGATCCTTACTGTCGTAGCTGTCATTGATTGCGATAAATCGGACATCAAGAAAGGGGAAAATCTGCTCCAGATAGTCGCCCACCACAATGTAGTTACGCCCAAAACGAGACATATCCTTGACGATGATACAGTTGATTTTCCGATCCCTGACCTGCTGTAACAGGCGTTTGACTGCGGGGCGCTCCATGTTCGTTCCAGAATAGCCATCATCACAAAATTCCAGAATCCG
>ERZ1643251.5680-NODE-5680-length-10045-cov-6.143043_pt1 | contig 10045 bp, 6 predicted proteins | sample MGYA00579261_ERZ1643251 | MGnify/ENA primary metagenome ERZ1643251 (study PRJEB29033, sample SAMEA4952267) | chicken gut metagenome | biome: Broiler Chicken; feature: Gastrointestinal Tract; material: Caecum | place: Ireland | collected 2018 | study: Broiler...
GCTGACTAAGCTCCATAGACGCGTTCTCCCAGGTGTCATAATTGTACACGCCGTGGCTGATTATCAAATCGACGTCGCTGCCGTCCAAAAGCGCGTTCCACCAGCGAACGAGCACGTCGTAGCGCGCGACGTCGGTCGTGAACCTCCAGTAAATCTGCGGCGCGATGTAGTCGACATAGCCGCCTTCAATCCACGCGGTCGGGTCGCAGTATATAGCCGAGTAGGATTCGAGACCGGCGGTGTCGCTGCCCCCGTTCGTACCGTCGTCGTTCTGCCAGATGCCGAACGGAGCGACTCCGAACTCACAATCGGGATCGACCGCCTTGATAGCGTCATAGCAGGCTTCGACCAGCGAATTTACATTCGAGCGTCTCCAGTCGTCAAGCGCGACGCCGGCGCCGTACGCCGCGTAGCTGTCCGCGTCGTCAAAGACCGCAAGCTCGCTCGTGCCGTCTATATATACCGGATAAGGATAGAAGTAATCGTCGAAGATGATTCCGTCGATGTCGTAGTTTTCGGCAATCTCGGCGACGCCGTCTGCGGCAAGCTTACGCACCTCGGGGATTCCCGCGTCGTAGTAGAGCTTGCCGTCGGCGTATTCAACGACCCATTCGGGGTGCAGCCGCGCCGGATTGCTATCGGCGAGCGCGTCAATGTCGGTCTCGGGATACGCGGTCGAGCCGGTCGTCACGCGCAGCGGATTGACCCACGCGTGGACGAGGATGTTGTGCTCGTGCGCGGCTTTGACAAGATACGCAAGCGGGTCGAACTCGTCCGTGCCGTCCATCACCGGCACACCCTGCGTGCCGCTGAGCACCTTAGACGCCGGAAAAATTGAAGATTTATACAGCGCGTCGGACGCGGGACGAACCTGAAAATATATCGCGTTCAGATTGGCGTCGACGCAGGTCGCGACAATATCGTCAAGCTCGGCTTTAAGCTCGTCTGCGCTGAGCCCCGGCTTTGAGGGAAAGTTGATATTCGACGCCGTCGCGATATACACGCCGCGCACCTCGCTGTCTGGATTGAACAGCGGCTCGGACGTCTCGCTTGAATCAGACGAGACTCCAATCTCGGTGCTGTCCTGCTGCGGGGACGATGCCGGAACATCATCCGGCAAATTTTCGGTCTGGCTGCGACCAAATACAAACCACAGCACGCCGCCGCCGAGCAGCAGAGCGAAAACGAAGCCTGACAGCGCGGCTAAAACAAGCGGCAGTATCTTATGCTTCGTCTGCTTATTATGGATTTCGGTATCACGGATTTCATTCATATAGCAAGTCCTTTCACAAATAAAAAAAGACGAACAGGGCGGTTTGATTTCAAACTTTCATATATTATATCAAAATTCGATAAAATATTCAATAGCGGTGGCGGCAGATTATTGTTAATTTTTTTGCTCTATATATTTTATTGCCGCGTATGATTTATTAATTCATCCCGCGGCAATAATCCTTGTGAGATCGATGAAATTTTCGCTCTAACTGCATATATGCACAGCATTTATATGCTGTGCATATAAATGCTGTGCATATGAATAAAATAAATACAGATCTGTTGTGCGCAGTCGGCTTGTGTTGAATGGTTATACAATACAAGCTCTTAACATTATTATCATTTTACTGCGGGGGTTGGTATAATGCCGTCAATAACATATCTTCCGGCGCTCTGGCTGTCGCTGATGCTCGTAGGAATATTCTGCGAAGCCTGCCTTGAAAAATATATCGCGATACTGCTGACTCCGTCAGCCGCGGCGGCGCTTGTCTGTATGATATCCGGCGGCAGACTCGAGACGCAGCTCGATGTATTTATCGTCACGCTGACTATCCTGCTGATTCTGCGCGCCCTGCTCTCGCTGATTCATAAACACGGTGAGAAGCGAATAGAAATAGAACGGCTGTCCACCCGTGCGGTCAGACAAATAAAAGACAATTCGGACAAAACTGACAATTCCGAGCAGAAGCGCTGATATTATACGTAGGTTCGCCGAAAGCAGTCAAGATTATTTACGCGCGGTACAGATATACAAGCGGCTATATGCAAAAGAAAGGAGTATACATTAATAAATCATGACTACAAGTAAAATACCAAAAGATCGTCGTCATCATGCGGCGTTTGGGTTTGTCGCGGTCACGATACTACTCGTCACAGCTTGTGCGCTGCTCTGGCTGACCTCACATTTTCTCGGTCGGGGTGAAATCCAGACCGCGTCGGGAACGAATACGCCGGACGTGACTATCATCATCGACGCGGGTCACGGCGGCATAGACGGCGGCACACAGAGCCGCGACGGTCTGCTCGAAAAGGACATCAATTTAGCAGTCGCGAATAAGCTGTACGCTTTGTGCCGGCTCGCCGGAATCGACTGCCGTCTGACGCGATGTGACGACAATATGCTCGTCTCGGACGACATCAAGCAGAAGCGCAAGATGCACGACCTCAAAAACCGCGCCGCCATCGTGAACGAATATGAGAATCCGGTATTTGTCAGTATACATATGAACTCCTACCCCGACAGCCGCTATTCCGGTCTTCAGGTCTGGTATTCGAAAAACGATGAACGCAGTCGGTCGTTCGCGTCGTATGTGCAGTCATACGCCGCCGCATATCTCGACCCGTCGAACACCCGTGTCATAAAGCCCGCGACCTCGTCGATATACCTGCTTGACCGTCTACAGGTGCCGGCGATACTGATCGAATGCGGATTTCTCTCGAACGAAACCGAAAGCGCGCTGCTCGCGTCAGACGACTACCAGACCAAGCTCGCGCTCGTGATTTTCGCCGCGCTCTGTGACAGCATATCGACCAATATGTAAAAAACAGTATAAAACCCATGAAAATCTGTCATTTTATAATCGTGCTATTGACAATGCCGATTTAATATGATATCATTATGCTTAATTATACGATGAATTTTCAACCATAAGTTTCACACAATATACAATATCACAACGCGAAAGGAAGATGAAAAATGGATTATATCGTAAAGAATCAGGACGAATTCAGCCGCGCGCTCAAAGGGGCGAATGAAGGCGACTCGATTATAATATCGGGTCGGATCAACCTGTCTGACGCGGTCAAGCTGAAAAACGCGAAGGGCATCTCGTTTGTCGGTCAAAACGACGCCGCGCTCGACTTCATGCAGCCGGTTCGCGGTTTTGTCGAGACCACCGAAAACGGCGTGCGCGTCTTTGTCGCCGACATACCGTCCGAGCTCGCGAAGCTCAAGCCCTACGCCGCGTTCGCTGCCGACGGAAAAATGCTGAACCGTCCCCGCCTGCCGAAAACCGGATTCTACAATGTCAAGGGCAGCCCCGACTTCGATATGTTCGCTACCAACCAGTACGCGCGTCAGGACGCGATGATATACGGCGAGGGCGAGGTTCCGGTCATGAAGTATCCGAAAGTCGCGCAGGTTCGCGCTTTCCACTACTGGACCGACGAGCTCTGCTACGTCGAATCGGTCGATTATGAGAACCGCGTGATACGTCTGAAAAATCAGCCGCTCTTCTCGATGGTGCGCGAAAACAGCCGCACTGAAGGCGCGCGCTGGTACCTTGACAATGTGTTCGAGGCGCTCGACACCCCCGGCGAATACTACATAACTTCCGACTGCGACAAGCTCTACTATGTGCCGTGCGACGGTGAGAGCGCGGACGACCTCACAATATACCTGTCGACCTCCGAGTCGCTGCTCGAGCTCGACGGCTGCTCGAATATCAGCTTCGAGAATCTCGAATTCAAAGGCTCCGACCGCGACAAGCTGCACATACTCCGCTCGCATTCGCAAGCCGCGTCCGACATTCCCTGCGCTATTGAGATAGACGATTCTGCCAATATCGCGTTCCGGAACTGCCGTTTTGCCGATATAGGTCTGTCCTGCGTCGGAATCGACAACGGCTCGCACGACATCACAATTGAGGGCTGCGAATTCGCCGGAATCGGCGGCAACCCGGTCTACATCAAGGGTCGCAACCTAAAGCAGTCGGATTGGCACACGACCTACCCGAACGGCAAGCAGGTCAACAATATCGAGCCGGATATACAGCATAAAATCAAGATTGTCGGCAACCACATCCACGATTACGGCCGCGTATACATGAATGCCTGCGGAATCGTGCTGCGCTACGCGTATGACTGCGACCTGTCGGACAACCATATCCACGACGGCTACTACACCGGCATCTCCTGCGGCTGGGTATGGGGCTACGCCGCTCACGCGACCAACCATGTCCGCATCGAGCGCAACCACATCCACGACATCGGAAAGACTCTGCTGTCCGACATGGGCGGTATCTACACGCTCGGACATCAGGAGGGCACTGTAATCCGCGGCAACCGGATACACAACATCGAAATGGACAGCTACGGCGGCTGGGGCGTATATCTTGACGAGGGCTCGTCGGATATACTCGTCGAGGACAACATAGCGTATGACCTGACCGCACAGCCTTTCCACCAGCATTACGGCGCGAACAACCTTGTGCGGCGCAACATCTTCGCGTTCGGCGAGGGCGGCGCGTTCATAATCACGCGCAAGGAGGAGCACCTCAGCGTAATCCTCGAGCGCAATATCCTCGTATCGAACGGCAGCGCGATCTATGCGAAGCCTGCGGAGGGTTTCCACATCACCGACTGCATGAACCTCGTCTGGAACTACGCGGGTGAAGCACTGTCCGGACAGATGAACTTCGACGTCTACAAGCGCGAATATTCGTTCCCGAAGGAAAATCATCGCACGCCAGAACAGATGAAAGCGGGCGGACTGTTCAACGGCGTCATCGTCGCCGACCCGAAATTCCGCGACGTCAAGGCGCGCGACTTTACCCTCGCCGACGACTCACCTGCGAAGGCGCTCGGATTCTGATAATATCAAACAAGTGGGGAACCGCACAGCTCCCCACTTGTATTTATATAAGCATAAATCCTATATAACTAATGTAACTATTCACCATGTGCCTTTACGCTTTGGTTTACAAGTATTGATTGCTCAATTTCTTCTTCAGAAATAAGCATTTCACCTTGATATTCGTAATTCCACCAATATTCGCCTGCAAAGTTTGTTGTAAAAATGACATATTTACGTTCGCCGTCAACTGTCAACGCAAAATACAGAGTATCTTCTCCGCTTCCTCCTCCACCGCTGGGCATCGCAAGCAGTTCAGCATCATCGAATGTCAATGTATCGGGAAATAATAAATTTACCTTTGTATATTTGTCACCGTCTTTGACATATGCGGAATAACCGATTGGGTCGCTTGAATCTTCGCACATGACCATATAGTAATCGGAAAGCGGAATTTTATTTACGCAAAATGGTGTCGCGGTTTCCGGTAATTCCGAAACAACCACGCTTTCATAAATAAAGTTCTCATGCACATCGGATTCAATCGGCATCTCACTTATACAAAAAGGTGCCGTAGTTTCAGGCAATTCCGCAGCGACCTTGCTTTCATCATAATAATCGCCGGAATCATCTGCTTCAGTTGGTTTACTCATACTGCACCCATAAAAAGATATACAAGTTAAAATGATGAAATAAATGAATATCAATTTAATCGAATACATCATACACCTCACCTTTTATATTTTATATCTTATTATGTTCATTTCTGCTCTCAAGTATATTATGCCACAATAACATAGATTTGTCAATACATTTACTGCAAAAATAATTCAGATAAGATATTCCAAATCAAAATCCCAAAATCCGAAATAACGCAACAAAATAAATATAAAAGTGTAAGAATCGCGCGCGAAACAGAGATATAATATTATAAACCCAATTACTGGAGGTGCTTTATGCTAAGCGACAGAATCATCTCGCTCGATGGCGACTGGAAGCTCTGTTATGTCGAAAACAAACGCTTCGTCACTGAAAAACTCGACATATCCTCAATCGACGCGATTGAAAATACCGGTTGGTCGAATATTCCCGCGGTAGTCCCGGGCAACTTTGAGCTCGACTTCGAGCGCGCCGGAATCATCGGCGACCCATTCTATGCCACGAACGCGATTGAAAATCACAAATATGAGAATCTCCACCTTATCTATTACCGCCGCTTCACGCTCGACTTCATTCCCGATTCGAATACACGGCTCGTCTTTGACGGAATCGACACGATAGCCGACATCTACATAAACGGCAAACTCGCCGGTCAGACCGACAATATGCTGATTGCACACGAGCTGTGCGGCCTGCCGCTCAAATACGGTGAAAACGAGCTTGTCGTGCACATCCGCCCGACCGTCATCGAAGCCCGAAAATACGAGGTCCCGGTCTCCTGCCACGCGCAGCCGAACAGCTACGAGCTGCTGTTCATACGCAAAGCTCCGCATATGGGCGGCTGGGACATCATGCCGCGCATGATTTCGGGCGGAATCTGGCGTCCCTGCCGTATAGTGCAGCGGCGGCCTGACCGAATCGACGACCTCTGCGTCTATGTGCAGAATATAAACATCAAGGATAGCTGGGCTGGACTGACGTTCTTCTACAACCTCACAGTCGCAGAGGACGAAATCCGCGACTACAGCCTGATCATCGACGGCTGCTGCGGCGACTCGAAGTTCCACGCCGAGACGAAGCGGCTGCTGCACACCGCCGGAAAGCTCGGAGCGCATGTCGGAGGCGCCAAGTTCTGGTGGCCGCGCAACTACGGCGACCCAAATCTCTACGATATTCGCGCTACACTATGCTACCGCGGCGAGCCGGTTTATGAACACTCGCTCAAATACGGCATACGTTCAATCAGACTTGAGCGGACAAGCACGACCGACGTATCCGGCAACGGCGAGTTCTGCTTCTATATCAACGACAAAAAGATATTCTGGCTCGGTTCGAACTGGGTGCCGGTCGACGCGCTGCATTCGCGCGACCGCTCGCGACTGCCGGAGATACTTCCGATGCTCTGCGACATCGGCTGCAACAGCATACGCTGCTGGGGCGGCAACGTCTACGAGGACGACTACCTCTACGATTTCTGCGACGCAAACGGCATCATGATCTGGCAGGACTTCTCGCACGCCTGCGCGATAAATCCTCAGACTGACGAATACTGCGCGCGCTTTGCCGTCGAGGTCGAGTCGGTGATCAAGCGGCTGCGAGGTCACGCGTCGCTGATAGTCTGGGCGGGCGACAACGAGGTCGACGCCTGCTACCGCTGGAGCGGAGGAATCCCGTCGCGCGACCCGAACCAAAACCGTCTGACCCGCGAGGTCATACCGAAAATGCTGTGGAATCACGACACGACCCGCCCGTATATCCCGAGCTCGCCGTATATCGACGAGGAGGCGTTCAAATCGCACGAACCCACATCTGAGGAGCATCTCTGGGGACCGCGCGACTACTTCAAGGGCAATTTCTACAGAAATTCGGTCTGCCATTTCGCGTCCGAGACCGGCTATCATGGCTGTCCGTCGCCCGAGACGATGAAGCGTATAATCCGCCCCGAGCAGCTCTGGCACTGGCTCGGTGACGACGGCAGGTTGCCGAAGCCCGACTGGACCGCGCACGCCGCCTGCTTCGCGACCGACGGCAGCGACGGCTGTATCTACAGAATCAAGCTGATGTCCGATCAGGTCAAGACCTTGTTCGTCGACTTCCGCGACGACGAAGCCGCAATGGGACTTGAAAACTACGCGCGCGCGAGCCAGATTTCTCAGGCTGAGGCGAAAAAGTATTTCATCGAGCGCTTCCGTATCTCGAAGTGGCGCAGAACCGGCATCATCTGGTGGAATCTTATCGACGGCTGGGGACAGATCTCCGACGCGGTCGTCGACTACTACGGCGTGAAGAAGCTGGCGTATCACTACATCAAGCGCTCGCAGCAGCCCTTCTGCCTGATGTTCGACGAGCCGGACGCGGACGGCAGAATCGCGCTGTACGCGGTATCCGACCTGCGCTCTGACGTCAAGGTCAAATACACTGTCGCCGACCTGACAAGCGGTGAGAAATACGAGTCGGTCTGCACCGGAATCTCCGACAAGTCAATTCCGGTCTGGTACAAGCCGATCGAGTCGGGGGAGAAGCACTTCTATCTGATCGACTGGAGCTACGAATACGAGGGCGTGACGATAACCGGACGCAACCACTACATGACGAGCATCATCGACCTTGACTTTAATGAATATATCGGTTATATGAAGCAATGCGGATTCTATGATGAATTCGAGGGATTTTAATCAAATAGGGTAGGCGGAGGGACACTGTGTCCCTCACGCCGCCCATTGCACCGTATGTACGGGTCTCGTATACGGCGCTACATGAATACAGATATTACTGCAATCAACTGAGATAATAGGCAAGAGGGTTGACCAACGCCGGTCGGCACTCTTTCTTATTGGCGGTCTCCAATACTTTTGGCGACAGCAAATAGTTGACGACATTCATCGAGCAGCGTCTGTATAATCCAAGCCTTGAGTTTGCGACTTTGTATATATCCTCGTCTGACATATTGCATTTATAGAGTCTGTTCAGCGCCATCAGATTCCGGTATACCGTCCTCGGTCGCTTCCATTGCTTGACTATCACTACCCTCACCTTATGTCTGAGCCACTGCCCGAACTCATCCAGGTAGGTTTTCATGCTCGCGATGAAAATTGACGGAAAGGTATATGTGGTGAGCTGCGCCGAGTGCGACGCCGCGGCGCTTCAGCAGCGATTTCACGTGACGGGCATCTCGCGCGACGAGGTGAGTGGTGGGGTTCAGCTGCGGATATTATGCGACCGCGAGCCGGAGGTGAATTCTACCCGCGTCGCGACGACGCTCGAGGACTATTATCTTTCGGTGTTTTTAGAACAAACAATATTAATATAATAATCTCGCATTTCAATTTTCAAATTACGGATTATATGACTATGATGTCAGATACATCGAATGATTACAAAGACATTGCACACATTTATGTCCCAATTCAATTCCGCTTTTGTCATTACGAATCGGTGACGAAGGGGCAGAATATACCTGTTGAAAGTAATGGTGAAAATTTTATCGTATTATGAAATTAACTGCCGTCAAGGTTTCCCGTGACGGCAGTTTGTTTAATTGTTTCTGTATGCGTCAACCATTTTTTCGATGCTGGCTTCAATTTGACTGCTTATCGATGCCGCAAATGACGCGATATCGGAATTGGATTTTTCAGCGTATGCTTTAAGCTGTGTATTTACATTTCCCCAGTTATAAACGACACCAAGGTCAATAATACGATTCTTGAAAACAATATCAAGCATCTCAATTGAATCTTCATCACGCGCGAATTTCTGTGAAAGCACCATGTTGTAATACTGCGGAATCACGGTTTTGTATGATTCAAACGCGAGCGTTTCTATTACATGACCGCAGATTTCTGTATTTGATGTCACCGGAATTCCCATTATCGCCGCGGTTTCATGCACGCTTGAATAATATTCATCCTGCGATTCATCATATTTCGGTCTTGGCAGAATTGCGAAATCATCTTTCATGTCACGCATACCTGACAGCCAATATAACACATCACTGAAAAACAACGCACGTCCATCAGTAAAAGTTGATAAATCACCTGTATCAATCTTGTATTCCGGAAGTCTGAAATTTGCGAACACATTGCCCTGATTCAGAATTGATATCGCCTTTTCAAACGCATTCATGAATTTTTCGTCTGATATGGCAAGATATGGAATGTCGTTTTCATCCTTCAGAATTATTTGGCATCCACTCGCGGTACACAATGACAAATATTCCTCTGACATACCAAATATACCAAACAAATCATCTTTGATAGTATACTGACCATCGCCGTTTATGTCGCTGGTTACGGTTACAAGCATCTTTGATTCGGCATCCATTGTCCATTTGCCGTTATGAACCAATTCATACGGATCATCAAGCTGATATTCTTCGGCAATCCGCATATTCATAGCCATTAGCATTACCGAGTCAAAATAGGATAAGCTTATATCATTGACAGCCACATACAGTTTGTTGATAATTGAAAAGCATTCATTCGCGCTCGACAGTGTAAAATAGATTGTGTAAACTCCGAAAAAGTGGTATAATAGAACCAC
>ERZ1643251.5683-NODE-5683-length-10042-cov-5.300691_pt1 | contig 10042 bp, 11 predicted proteins | sample MGYA00579261_ERZ1643251 | MGnify/ENA primary metagenome ERZ1643251 (study PRJEB29033, sample SAMEA4952267) | chicken gut metagenome | biome: Broiler Chicken; feature: Gastrointestinal Tract; material: Caecum | place: Ireland | collected 2018 | study: Broiler...
ATTAATGAGACCAGCTCTAAAGATTAGAAATACTTTTAGTAGAGATTATGAAGGAAATCCAGTTAATGGAGCAGTTAAAGTTCCAGTAAGAAATATGGATCCAGAAATTAAAAACTATGATGTTAAAAATGGTGTAGAGTTAGGACAAAGTGCTACTGACTACATAACTATACCTGTTGACAAACACGACGCTATCAATGAATTAATTGATGGATATGAGGCAGCAGCAGTTCCAGACAATCTAGCTGCACAAAGATTAGAGGCAGGTGCATATTCAAGAAGTAAAAAACTTGAAGCTGATGCAATATCTGCATTAATTAATAATTCTGTACCATCTACACAAGTAGATTCCACAGATAAAACAATATATGAAAATATTTTGAGAGATGTAGCAATATTAGCTAAAAAAGGCGTAGACAAAAATAGAATGTATGTAGCTATATCTTATGAAACAGAAACCTTATTATTATTAGACGAAAGATTTGCAAATAGCGCATCTCAAATTGGTTCTGAATTAGCAAGAACAGGAGTAGTAGGTAGAGTAAATGGTGTTAATGTAATAACGGAAGATTTAGGAGAAAATGCACAAGGACAAGCTATAGAGTACATAATTTATGGCGTTGATTGGACACAAGCTGTAGATGACTGGATGGTAGGCCTAGCAATAAACGATATAAAAGATGGCAAACATGTTGGAGCTTCTGCTTTACAAGATAGATATGTATATACAGATGCTGTAACTAATAAAGAAGCTGTAATTGTAAAAGCAAAAGTTGGTATATCAGCAGTTACAATCACACCAGTTACAACACTTGAAGGTACTTTAGCAGCTGATACAAAAGTTGCTGATTTAGCTAGTGTTGGTGGTAGCGGAGCAATAACATATTCTTTACCTACAGGAGTTGCTGACAACGACGAGTTTGAAATTGGAACAAATGTAGTCCAAGTAAAAACATCTGTTGAGCCTGGACAATACACAATAGTTGTTAAGGGAACAGACACAGCATCTAATGAAGCATCTGCAACAGCAGTAATCACAGTCGCTGAAGAATAGGAGGAGTAAGGTATGCTTGAGTACATAACAGCAGATGAATATAAGAAATTGTTAGGTAAAGAAAGCGTACCTGACAACTTCAAAAACTTAAAGACAATGTTCCAGAGCAAGTACAATATGTTACTTGCTTAATTATTGATTTACAAGATGAAGAAAATACAAAATTATCCGAAATAGGAAATCTTAAATCACAAAACATTGAAGGTTGGAGTGAAAGTTATTCTACACCTGAAGAAATCAAGGCAGATTACGAAGATAAGAAGCAAAAAGCTATAAATCAGTATCTATGGAATGTAATCGGAATAGATGGAAATCCACTTTTGTATTGTGGGGTGTGTTAATTATGAATGATAGATTTTTCATACATAAAATAACAGTCTACCATACTGAAGATGATGAGATTTTTACGAGGTTGCATTTTGACAAGGTTTATTTTAGACACAATAAAAAGACTAATCTAGTTGATAAAGGGCTTCAGGAAGGAAGCACAGGCTCTATCACAATACCTACTACAGAAAAGTTAGATGTTTTTACTAATGATTATATAGTAGAGGGAACTGTAGAAGATGAATTTGATTTGTCTACATTACAGGAAAAATATCAGATATTTAAAGTAGTAAGCGTAGATGATAATAGAAAAGGTGGCCTTCCACATTACAAAATAGGAGTAAGTGAGTAATGGCTAGTAGTGGATTTAATATAAAAGTAAAAATGAATAGTGTCAAAAAAATATTAAAAGATCATGGCTTAGATGAAGATGGTAGAGTTATAAAATTCTTAAGAGATGATTCAGATAGATTGATGACACCTTTTATACCTGGTGGAGCTGGTGGAGAACTTGCAAAACTTAAAACTTATCCAAGTAATGACTCTTTGAAATATACAAGTCCATATGCTCATTATCAATTTACTGGAAAATTAATGCTTGCAGCAAATGGTAGCGCATGGGCTAAAAAAGGTGAAAAAAAGCATTATTCAGGAAAGAATTTAAAATATCATACAAGCGGTACAGGTTCTTATTGGAATAAAAGGATGTTACAAAAGAAAAAAAATGAACTTCAAAAAGATATAGAAAACTATATAAAATCAGGAGGTTAATATGACTGAAAAATCAAAAATAGAAATAATAAAAGAATTTATAGAAACTTGTCCATATTTAAAAAAAGGAAAAGTAAATGTAGATTATATAAAAGATGATCCACAAAGTTATTCTATAGATGAAACACCAGTTGATCCAGTTTTAATTGATTTTATTGATGGTGGAAGAAGGTTACAAATACAATTTGATTTTTCAATACAATCGAATTTTAGTGTTCTTGAAAATATTAAAAATTCTAAATTTTGTGATGATTTTACTGAATGGATATATAAACAAAATAAAACAGACAACTTGCCGAAGATAGATGGTATTTGTTGGATTAAGTGTTTAGGTAGAGGAACGATACTTCAAACTACTGATACAACAGCTATATATGTCATACCAATGCAAGTTGTATACGATGAAGATTTTTAAGTCTTCTATTAAAAAAAAAGGAGGAAATGAAATGCCAGACACAGAAAAGTTAGTAAAAAGAAGTGGTAAAGTTGCATATATGGATATTTCTACTACATCTATACCAAGTTTTCAAAGAATGAGAAAATTTACAGAAATATCTAAATCAAAAAATGCGACAGAGTATTCAAGAACTTATGTTGACGAAGATGGAGAAGTAACAGATGTTACAGGTTATTCAGAAGAAATATCATATGCTTTTGATTTATATAAAGGTAATTTAGTACATCAGAAATTAGTTGATATAACTGATAATGAACTAACAGGAAATGACGCACTTGTAAAAATATTACAAGTAGATTTTAGTAAACCAAACGGAAGTGGATATGAAGCAAGACTTAGGACATATTCAGTTGTACCAGACGCCGAAGGAGACTCAACAGATGCTTATACATATAGTGGAGCATTTAGAAAAAACAGTGGGTTTACTATAGGTGTAGCAACAATTAGCCAAGATGGGTTAACAGCTACATTTACAGCTACTCAAGAAGTAGAAGAGTATCCAGTTACTTTTGTAATAAAAAATAGTGTAGACAGTACACCAATCGAAGGCGCGAAAATTACTATAGAAGGAACATCTTACTTAACAGACGCAACAGGTATAATAACTCTTGAATTAGTTGCAAAATCTTATTCTTCAATAAAAGTAGAAAAAGAAGGTTATACAACACAAGAAGATGTATCTGTAACAGTATCAACAAAGGCTACCTTAAAAGAGATATCTTTAGTAGAGGCTTAGAAGTAAGCCTCTTTAATATTTGGAGGCAATTATGAAGTTAAAAAATATAGAAGTAGATTTTAGTTTTACTGATGCTGATTGTATAGAAAGACTAGAAAAAGCAGCAAAAAAAGTAAAAGAAAAAACCGAAGAAGGAAGTAAAGAAAATTTAAATTTATCTGAAGCTATAAGAAGAGAATGTAAAATAATAGATGATTTTTTTGATGAAACTTTTGGTATTGGAATAGCTGAAAAAATATTTAATGGAAAAAAAGATTTACAAGAACATATGAAATTATTTACTGATATAATAAATGCAAAAATTGAGACGACAAAGGTTACACAGAATTTATATGATACTTTAGAAGATAAAGCTAAATATATGCCAAATAAAGAAATAAGAAGGTATAATAAATATAAAAAAGGAAGAAGATAATGTATTGCAACTTATTAATAAATAAATTGCCGCAATATACTAAAAGTGGTTTAAAAATAAGAACAGATTTTAGAGAAAGTATAAAATTTGAACTGTTAATGCAAGATAAAAAAATAAGTGATGAAAAAAAAATAAGAATGATTTTGAATTTATACTATTATAGTGTAGAAAAAATAACAGATGTAAAAAAAGCTTTAGAAGAAATAATATGGTTTTATGCAGGCGGAGATAAAAAAGAAACAAAAGAAAATAAAGTAAAAGAAAGTAAAAGGAAACAAATTTATAGCTATGAATTTGACGCAGAATATATATATAGTGCTTTTATGCAACAGTATAAAATTGATTTAAATAGTATTAGATACTTGCATTGGTGGAAATTTAAAGCATTATTTATAAATTTAAATGAAGATGTACTTTTTTCTAAAATCATGAAGTATAGAGCTACAGAATTGAGTAGTATAAAAGATAAAGAAACAAGAAAGTTTTATAAAAAAATGAAGAGATTATATGCATTACCAGACGAAAGGACTGAAGAAGAAAAAGAAAATGATTTTGCAGAAGCTTTTTCATAAAACTTGAAATTTATGAAAATTTATAATATACTTCTTTAAAAGGAGATTATATTATGAAATTTGGTATAAGAAAACCTAATATAAAAAGTAGTATAAAAGCTAGAACTACTGCTAAAATGAAAAGAATGGTAAAAAAAACAATAAATCCTGTTTATGGAAAAAAAGGTATAGGATATATAACAAATCCTAAAAAAGCTATTTATAATAAGGTGTATAATAAGACATCTATAAGTGCTATAGATTTATTTAAAAAATCTAATAATTTATTATATATTGTTTTTATAGCATTACCATGTTCTTGTATAATTTTTATTTTTCAATTAATGTATTATTTTGTTAAATATTTAATATTAGGGATGATTTGGATAATAAAAAAATTATTTTCTTTATTCAGAAAAGGCGAAAATGAAGAATGAAATAAAAAAGAAATGGTATAATTGCCCTTATTGCGGAAAAAAGATCTTAAAATATTGTGAAGATGCTGAAAGTAAGGGCATCTTTTTTTTGTGTAAAAAATGTAAAAAAGAAATTGAAATTAAAATATAATAGTCTTTAAATTGAGCCAAAGAGCCTGACAGAAAGGAAAAACTATGGCGGATGGCTCAGTATTAATAAAATTTAGTGGAGATACTAAAGACTTAGATAAAGATATAAAAAGTGTTGATAGTAAAGTTAGTAGTGGCTTTAGTGGTATTGGGAATATTGCTAAAACAGCATTAGTTGGTGTTACAGCCGCAATAGGAACAGCAACTGTTGCATTAGCTGGATTAGGTACAGCTTCTGTTAGTTCATATGCAGACTTAGAACAAAACATAGGTGGTATAGAAACTTTATTTAAAGGTAGTGCTGACAAAGTTATACAAAACGCACAAAATGCTTATAAAACGGCAGGTATGAGTGCTAATCAGTACATGGAGACTGTTACAAGTTTTAGTGCAAGCTTGTTACAAAGTTTAGGTGGAGATACAGAAAAAGCAGCAGATGTAGCTGATATGGCATTAACAGATATGTCTGATAATGCAAACAAAATGGGAACATCTATGGAACTTATACAGAATGCTTATCAGGGATTTGCAAAACAAAACTATACAATGTTAGACAATCTTAAGTTAGGCTATGGTGGAACAAAAACAGAAATGGAAAGACTTTTATCTGATGCTCAAAAACTTACAGGTGTAAAATATGATATTAACAACTTAAGTGATGTTTATAATGCTATACATGCAATTCAAGAAAATTTAGGTATAACAGGTACTACCGCCAAAGAAGCTTCAACAACAATAAGTGGAAGCATAGGATCAATGAAAGCAGCATTTGATAATTTTTTAAATGGTAGTGGAACAATTGATCAATTAATTCAAACAGGTATAACTTCTTTACAGAACATTGTTAACGCCGTTGGAAAATTATTACCAAATATAATTCAAAGTGTGGCTAATGCTACACCACAAATAATAAATGCCATAAATCAAATTTTTCCACAAATCTTAAATTTAATTATGCAAAACGCACCAACAATTTTATCTAGCATAAGTCAAATATTAATGACATTATTGCAATCTTTGATAAGTTATATGCCTCAAATTTTAACTATAGGAATTCAATTGATCGAATCTTTTATTAACGGACTAATTTCAATGCTTCCTCAAATAATCGAAATGGGAATGAAACTTATAATAGAATTAATAACAGGAATTTCACAAATGTTGCCAGAACTAATACCTCAGGCTATAAATGCAGTTTTAACAATAGTTGAAGGATTATTAGATAACATAGATCTATTAATAGACGCAGGAATTCAGTTAATTTTAAGTTTAGCAGATGGTTTGATAAATGCATTGCCAGATTTAATAGAAAAAATACCGATAATTATAGAAAAATTATTAAATGCTATCGCTAATAATTTGCCGAAACTGATACAAATGGGGATAGATTTAATTATAAAATTAGGTGATGGATTAATAAAAGCTTTACCAGATCTGTTGAAATTAATTCCACAAATAATAACATCTCTAATAGAAGCGTTTAAAAGTTTAACATATAAATTGGTCGATGTAGGTAGCAATTTAGTTCAAGGGCTTTGGGATGGAATAAAAAATGCAACTGGTTGGTTGTGGGATAAGATTAGTGGTTTTTGTAATGACATTTTAAACAATATCAAAGATTTTTTTGGGATTCATTCTCCATCAAAAGTCTTTAACAAAGAAATAGGTAAATTTTTAGCTTTGGGGCTTGGAGAAGGATTTGATGATAATTTAGGAAAAGTTTATAAAGATATGAAAGCAGCTGTAGATTTTGAGACTCAAAAATTAAGTACAAATGTAATTTCAGATCAAATTTATAAAACTCAAGTAGAAGATAATAAGCAATATACATTAAAAAATATTGATGAAAATAAAGAAATAATAGTAAATACAACAACCAAACTTGATAGTAAGGTTATAGCTCGCGAAACTAATAAAGTAAATTCAAGACAGAAATTACAATATGGATTAGCATAATTAAATGGAGGAAATATATGGTATTATTAAAGCATGGAGATTTTGAATTTAAGAATATATTAAGTACAGGGTATAATATAATTGAAGATGATCCAGAAATTTTAAGTGAAGTAACTATGCGTAGCGGTGCTAAAAGAAGAAATTATGGGCCAATGCCAAAAACAAATATAAAAATAAAATTTAGTCAGTTAGATAAAAATACATATAAAGAATATATGTCTCATTTTTCAAATAATGAAGATATATATTCTTATTTTTCTCTTCGTTATCAAAAAATGTTAACAAAAAAGTTCTTTGTGAAATTTCCTGAAACCTCTATTGTATCTATTACAAAAAATCATAGATATGATGAGTTTGAAATCGAATTACAACAATGTGGGGAGGTGTCTGAATGATAAATGTAACAGACACTATAAAAAAAGCTTATGAGCAAAGCACGACGCAATATGATAAGATAATTTTAGATGATGAAGAATATATTATAAATAAAGTTGAATTAGATGATGACTGTTATAATGAAGGAAATATATTTGGCACTGCTATAGCAAGAGCTCTAACTTTTGAAATAGAAAATACTATTAATTTAGAAGGAAAAGAATTTAAGTATCTCACTGGAATAAAAACAAGTGCTGGAATAGAGTGGATAAATTTAGGAACTTTCATAACTCAAGAGGTTGAACCAAATGAAACAACAAATATAAATAAAGTAAATGCATTAGATTATATGCTAAAAAGTAATATAAAATATATAAGTGAATTAGATTATTCTAATGATACTATTACTATATTAGATGTTTTACAAGAAGCATGTGTTAAATCGGGATTAACATTAGCAACTATAAATTTTCCAAATTCAGATTTTATTGTAGATAGTAATCAATTTACCGAAGAAACTCTTATTAGACAAGTGATACAAGCAGTTGCTCAGATAAGCGGAACAGTTGCTAAAATACGAAATGACGATAAATTATATTTAATAACTCCAAAAATAGACAATAAAGTAAATAAGATATTTGATTTAAATGATTATTCTGAAGCAGAAATAAAAAGAGCAACACACCCAATCAATTTAGTGAGTCTAGGAATGTCTGATATTGAAGGTGAAAATGTTGTTATGAGAGATGAAGAAAGTATAAAAGAAAATGGCGAAAATAGTTTAATAATAAATGATAATCCATTTGCTTATACAGAAGAAAAAAGGCAGCAATTAATAGCTGCTATTTTTGATGCTGTAAAAGGTTTTGAATATAAATCTTATGAAATAACAGCACAAGGAATTCCATATCTAGAAACATTAGACAATATTCAATTAAAGGATTTTGAAGGTAATATATATAATAGTTTTTTATTTAGATTTTATTATAAAAGCCCAAATAGTTTAGAATCCGAGCTATCAGCACCGAGTATAACTGATGCTACAGTTAAATATCAAAATATTGCTGGCGCTGAACAAATTGCAAAAAGAACAGAAATTATTGTCAATAAACAAGAACAATTAATAACTCAAGTAGTAGAAAAAACAGAAGAAAATACAAAACAAGTTACAGAAATAAAAACAACGACGGAAGGAACTACTACAAAAATTACTGATTTAGAGCAAGAATTAAATTCTGCAACTGGTGAATTAGAAAGTATTTCATCTAGTGTAAATGAAATTAAAGAAACCGTAAATGGGATGGAACAGACGTTGTCACAACAGGGTGGAAGTAATTTACTTCTTAATTCAAGCGGTTTATTCGGAAACGAAAATTGGGAAGGCGAAGCTAAAGCAATCACAAACACGGACATTCAAAACAATTTTATAGCAAAAAGTTGTTTTTTATTACAAGCTAGTGAAAATTTAATTAATCTAAATAATCAAAATTTTAATTATACAGCAATTGGTGTTTCAATAGAAAAAGTTACACAAGATAGTGTTAGATTTTTGTGTAATGCAAGTACACAAGCTTGGACAGGTGTATATAGTGAAAAATTAAATTTAGAAAATGGTGTTAAATATAAACTTTCTTGTAAAGTCTCTGAAGATTCTGATGAGATTGCGACAAACACAAATTATAATTATGGAATTGCTAATATAAGAGCAAGAAATAAAAGTACTAATGATGAAGATAAAGTAGTACAATTAAATTTTAATGAAAAAAATATAGTAAAAAGTGGAGAATTTACTACAGATACTGACACTTATGATTATTATATTTTATTTCAACCAGTCGTTGAAGCATTGTCAGAAGAAAAACATGTAGAATTTTCAAGTGTTTCTTTAATAAATGTAAACAATTCTACTAGCTTAAAACAAAGCATTCAAGTAATAAATGGTGGATATTATGTTGGTTTTAAGTATCAAAAATTAATCGACTTAGCATCATGTAAAATTCGAATAAATGATGAAGAAATAGAATTAACAGAAATGTCTTTAACTGAAATTGATAAGATAATAAATGTTTCAAATAATAGTATTACAATTGAGTTAATTTCTGATACGAACGATGCGTGTCTGGTTGGTGATCTTATTGTAGTGCAAGGCACAAAGCAAAGTTGGTCTAGTAACATGAATGAAATTTACACAAGCACTGTCAAAATCGGTATTGGTCTAGAAATTGTTTCGAACACTATGAGAACGAAACTTTTAGCGAATGCCGATGGTGTAAGAATTGCAAGTACTACAAGTAATGACGTTGTTTCAGAATTTACAGATAAAGGCATGACGACAAACGAATTAACTGCAAACTCTGCTAAAATAGCGGGCTGCCTTATGCAAAAAAACGTAAGTCAGACTTGGCTTTCAAGCTTGCTTTAGGAGGTGTGTACAGATATGGCTGATAGATGGTATGAGGCAAATTATAACGGAACTGCGATAGATGGTAAAAAGTTAAAATTACACGTTTATACTATTAGTACAAATATAGTAGATAACGCAACTTTAGAAAGAGCCGATTTATATATATCTGTTACAAATACATATGGTAGTTTTTGGAACAATTACGGCTCTAGTGCACATATAGGTATAAATGGACATGACACAACAGTCCAAGTTGGTTTTGATGCAAGAACAACTGGTGATAAAGTTTTAATCGCTTCTTGGGATACAACAGTTTATCATGATAACGATGGAACTAAAACAATAGGTGTAAGTGCTTATCACAATACAGGAACAGCATTAGGAAACGCAAGCATGGTATATGATTATGTTTGCGATCGAATTCCGCGTC
>ERZ1643251.5684-NODE-5684-length-10040-cov-5.956234_pt1 | contig 10040 bp, 12 predicted proteins | sample MGYA00579261_ERZ1643251 | MGnify/ENA primary metagenome ERZ1643251 (study PRJEB29033, sample SAMEA4952267) | chicken gut metagenome | biome: Broiler Chicken; feature: Gastrointestinal Tract; material: Caecum | place: Ireland | collected 2018 | study: Broiler...
ATTAATAAATGGAAAAAAGGTGAGGTCAATGGTTTAAGAGGAATATATCAGACATCATCATATATAAAGACATATTTATTTATTAAATATAATAATAAATGTGCTAGGTGTGGATGGGGTGAAATTAACCCATATACAGGTAACATCCCATTAGAGATTGAACATATTGATGGAAATTATCTTAATAATAAAGAGGATAATTTAACACTGCTTTGTCCTAATTGTCATTCATTAACTAGCACTTACAAAGGAGCAAATAAAAATGGTAGAAAATCTAGAAAAAAATACAGCAAATAAAGTTGCAATAGTAACAGGCGGAGCAAAAGGCATAGGTGCATCTATTGTAAAAAAACTAGCTCAAAATGGATACAATGTTATATTAAACTATAACAAATCAGAAAACCAAGCCAAAGCAATTGAAAATGAATTTAGCAATGTATACATATTTAAAGCTAATGTGTCAAATTATGAAGAAGTAAAATCCTTAGTAGACTTTACAATAAACAAATTTGGAAAAATTGATTTATTAGTAAATAATGCAGGAATAGATCTAGTAAAAACAATAAACGATACAAGTATAGAAGACTTTGATAATATACTAAAAAATAATTTGTATTCTGCATTTTACACATCAAAAGAAGTATCCAAGTATATGATTAATAGCAAAGCAGGAAAAATAATAAATATAAGTTCAATATGGGGCATAATAGGAGCATCATGTGAAATGGCTTACTCGGTTAGTAAAGCAGGAGTTGATGCAATGACGAAATCTTTAGCAAAAGAGCTTGGACCTTCAAATATACAAGTAAATAGTATTGCCCCAGGAATAATAGACACAGACATGAATAAATTTTTATCAGAAGAAGAAAAAAAACAAATAATAGAGGAAATACCATTAGAACATATAGGAAAAACTGAGGATATTGCAGAAACAGTATTGTTTCTAGCAAATTCAGATTATATTACAGGACAAGTCGTACAAGTAAATGGCGGTTGGAATGTATAGAAAAGTTATACAAATAAATATAGAATCAAGATTCAAAAAGTTGCCATGTTAATTATCGTAAATATTACTATTGGTAGAATAACAAAAGAAAGCACTTTTTAAATGCTTTCTTTTGCTTTATATACTATACAAATGCTTGCAAAATTTGCTATATAAATAAGTAATATAGAAATGATTTGAAAATACAAGTTTGACTTATTTTCTGCCCATAAATCAATCTCATTTTTAGTATAAGTATTATATGAATTTAGAGCTTGATTTACTGTGCATTTTTTACGTTGAAGCAAAGAATTTATTTCACTAATATTAATTCTATATTTATATAAAGAATTATAAGCATCAGCTGTATAAAATTCATTAAATCCATTTTGTTCATAAGGCAAATTTTCTTCATCTTCCGACTCATTATCAGAAGAAGCAACGATTTCTGCAGGATCAACATATAAAACTAGGCTGTTATAATCAACAATATTACTTGTAGGATAAATATCATTTAAGCGAGAAATTTCACTATTCATAGATATAATGCAATTAACTATCATAAAAAGTTTTAGTATTAAAACAATAACCATAATTGCTATTATGGCAATAAATATATTTTTTGTAAATATTGCACTATTAAAATTTGAATTTCCCTCATTATTTAATGATAACACCAACAAAACAACTGTAATGTCGACTTCTATAATTCTAAAAATAATACGAAGAATATCATCCATAGTATCATTACTAAATATTTGCGCAATGCATGATACAAAGAAAATATACGCTTGTTCTAGAGTAAATGCTAACAATAAAGGCAAAACAAAATATTTTGCAATTCCTATAAAGTAATCTTTATCACATTTTATCAAATTGAACTTATCTGCGTTATATGCCAAAACAGAAATTGCTAAAATGGTAGAAAGTCTAATTATTTCTACTTCATATATACTGCTAAATAAAAAGTAACAAACAAGATTAACAATAAAATCTAGAATTATAACTATAAAATTAGTTGCAATTATAGTATTTGTAGAAGTATAAACACTTTTTAACCTAATGTTTAAAATTACTAATGAAATTATAACTAAAATAATAGGTACATAATTTAAAGAAAAACTTATATTTGCTCCGACTATTTCAGTATACAAAATGATTAGTGCAGAAGCAAAAAGTAATAATTTAGCTTTTTTCTCCATTGTATTAATCCTTTTATAAATATTTAGATTTTTGAAAGGATACCCATAAACCCTACATAACTGTGCTTAACAAATTCGACATAAATAAGCATAAATAATATAAAAACCACAAGATTCAACTTGTAGTTTTCCATAAAAGAACAAATTATTGATTACTATCTTCTGATTTTTTTCTATAATTTCCAGTAATAATCTTTGGCAAATATTTAATAATTTTATAAACAGCAAGTTTAATTTTCTTGCTCCATAAATAAGTTTTTCTAAGTCTACGAGGTGTTTCTAAAGAATTGTTTTCAACAACAGCTAAAGAAACAGGCGCTTCTTCAACATTAAATATATAATTTTGTCCTTCGTTATTATCCCATTCATTATTAGAATTTCTAAAACACAAATTTAATTTATTACTATTATTTAATTGAAGTTCTGCTTGAAATCCTAATTCAGTTTTAGTCATAGGAAGTTCAGTAACGCCATCCCAATTATCTCCAAAGCCAAAATGAATAAATACTTCTTCAGAGCCATTCTGAAAAAGCTTACCTGTATAAGATATTTTAACATTTGAACCTTGTATTAATTTATCTGTATTAAAAAATATATTTTTAACTAATTCCATAACTTTCTCCTATGCTTAAACTAGACTAATTATATTATTATTTGACAAATTATTCAATAGATTTATAAATTTGTATTATAAATGTAAAAAAAGTGTAATATTTTTGAAAAATATTACACTCATAAGCCTTTGTTAAGCCCAATAAAGAACTCTACTTTTTTTGTAAATTAAATAAATATTTATACTTAAAATTTATTTTTCCATTTTTCCAAGAACTTTGCCAATTATATAAAATTCATCTTTAGATGTAATAACAATGTCATCAATACTATCTTGTTCAGCTCTTAAAACTAAGTCATTTTTTCTAACAATAAATTTTCTAATGATGTATTTGCCTTTATATTCAAAAAGCCCAAAATCTTTATTGTTTAAAGGAGTATTAAATTCCACGTAAACGTAGTCATTTTGATTAAATTTAGGAGCCATAGAATTATCTTGAACCTTCAAACATATAGAGCTTGATGCATATTCATGTGGGACTTTTGCAAAACCAGAAAGAGTATCAAACATAGGAATAGCGTCATATTTAATATGATTTACAATTTCATAGCCAGTTTGCTCTTCTGTTAGTTTTTTATCATAAGTGTACATTATTGGTTGATAAGGGACATCTAAAGAATCACAAAGAGCCTTTAAAGCTTTGTGACTAGGGTTTCTTTCACCTTTTTCAATATGTGTTAAATGACCCACATTAATATTTGTTTCTTTTGCAATATTTGTTTTAGAAATGTTTTTGTCTTCTCGTATTTTAGAAAGCATATCTCCTATCATAAAATCAGTCCTTTCATTAAACGAAAAATGTAATAATAAAAATATTACTTATTTTAAATCACATCTAAAAGTGCTAAGATATACAGTAAGTAAAATATCTCATAAAATTCGACATAATTATACAAAATTCTACAAAAAATGTCTAGTAAATAATTTAAAATATTGTAAAAAAAATTGCATTATGATAATATTTTTATTGATAGGAATAAATAAAATAAAACAAAATAAAATAATAAAATAAAGGATTTGTAAAATGAAAAGAAAAAAAGAAACAGAACCAAAGATAAAGAAAAAAGTTTTAATAATTTTATGTGTTATAGCATTTGTGATAGTTATTTCAGTAGCATTTAGCTTAATAAATATAGGAAATAATAAAATATACCCTAACATAGATGTACAAGGAGTTTCTGTTTATGGAAAGGAACAAGAAGAGGCAAATACAGAGCTAAATAAAATATACAACGAAAAAAAACTAGCAGGAATAAAACTAAAGCAAGGAGATTATGAAACAACAATATCTTTTGACCAAATGGGAGTAAGTGGAGACGTTGGAAGTGCTGTAACTAAGGCTTATTCTATAGGTAGAAGTGGAAATATAATAACAAACAATTATAATATTTTGCTAAGATATTTTATTCCTAAAAATATAGAAATAAATTTTACAATTGATGAAAATAGCATAGATAAAATAATAGAAGACGTAGAATCTAAGCTTCCAAATGTAGTTGTAGATAATGATTATTATATAGATGGAGATAAATTAATTATAACAAAAGGAAAAGCTGGAGTTGTAATTAATAAAGATGAATTAAAACAAAAAATAATAGCAGAAATAAAAGACTTTTCAGATGACAACTATACCATAGACATACCAGTAACTGAAACATCTCCAGGAGAAATAGATATAGAAAAAATAGCAGATGAAATAACCTGTGAACCACAAAATGCTTATTTAAGTGAAGATCCACTTGAAGTACATGCAGAGCAAGATGGAATAAGCTTAGCAATATCAATAGATGAGGCAAAAGAAATTCTTGCAGAAGATAAAGAAGAATATGAAATACCTTTAACAATTACAAAAGCAGAAATAAAAGTAACAGACTTAGGAGAAGACGCATTTCCAAATTTACTTGGAACTTGCACAACAAACTATGATGCAAGTAATATAAATAGAAATAATAATTTGGTGCTTGCATCAGAAAAATTAAACGGCACAATAGTTAACCCAGGCGAGACTTTTTCATATAATCAAACAATAGGACAAAGAACAATTGCTGCGGGATTTAAAGAAGCAAAGGCCTATGCAAATGGAAAAGTAGTATTAGATGTAGGAGGTGGCATTTGCCAACTATCATCAACATTATATAATTCAGTTTTATTAACCAATTTAGAAGTTGTAGAAAGAAGAAGCCATTATTTTAAAACATCATATTTGCCAGCAGGAAGAGATGCTACAGTATCTTGGGGTTCTGTAGACTTTAAATTTAAAAATAATAGAAAATACCCTATAAAAATAGTTGCAGTTGCAAAAGACGGGGTTGTAAAAGTTGATATATATGGCATAAAGCAGGATGATGACTATGATGTAACAATAGAGTCAGAAGAAACAGGTGTAATACCAATGGAAACAATTTATGAAGAGGATAATTCTTTAGCAAAGGGTGAGCAGGTAGTAACTCAAAAAGGTGCAGATGGGTGCACAAGTGAAACATACAAAACGCTTTCTAGAAATGGCATCGTAGTTTCAAGAACATTGGTATCAAAAGACACATATAATGATTTGCCAACTATAATTAAACAAAATTCAGGAAAATAGCAAAAGGAGTAAACTTAAGTAAAAAATAAGTTTACTCTTTTAAATTTGCAAGAAATAGTATATAATGTTCAAAAAGGAGGATGTTTATGAAAAAGAAAATATTAATTTCTGTACTAATAGTAATTATAGCAGTTGCATTATTTTATTTAGTTTATTTTTTAGTAAACAAAAATATTGAAAACTCAGAAACAAATTCAGCAAACATTACAGAAGAAGATAAAACAAATCAAGATTTACAATATTTAATAGCAATGTCACCAATAAAAGAATATTTTCCAAAGAAAATTAGCGAAGTACAAAAAGAAAGCTATATATCTGGAGAAAAAGTAACATATCCAATTAATAATTACAAAGAATTTTTGATTGAGTGTTTAAAATTGGACTGGGAAAAGACTTCTGATGAAGTTGAAGACACATATTATTATATAATTGATATTTATGGAGATAAAAACTTTTACATAAAAATATATAAAAAATTCTTTGAAGATGATGAAAATGTAAAAGGCTATACCGAAGTATATGATGATAATGGAAATAGCCAAAGATTTATAGTTCCATTAGCTTTATATAATAACATACACTATTATACAAATGCAAATATTGACTTGTATTACAGTGACTTAGAAGTACCTGCTGAAGATAAATGCTATAATGCACAAGAAACAATAATGCAAGGCTTAAGTGATGAAGATAAAGAAACAGTAGAAAATAATATTAGAGTAGTGCATTCAAATTTAGAAAACCTATTAAGAGATAAGGAATTAAATGATTCAACTTCACAAACATGGAATATAGAAATGTCTGATGGAGAAGTATCATACGAAGATTTACTTGGTACTAAAATATTACAATATCATGGAGAATTAAAACAAAGTTATGATATTTTTGTAAATACTATAAATATGTTGCAAGATAGTCAAGGGAAAGAGGATTTGCAAAAGGCGGCAGAATTATATAGCGAAGCCATGAATGAGCATTCTGTATTAAAATTATATAACACATATAAAATTATACATGATTATGATTTATTTGTAATAAATTATCCACCATTTTGGAATTTGTATGAGGGCCAGCAATATCCAGGAGTAAATACATACTTTGGAAGTGTGGAAGAATTAAATTAAAAACTAAAAAATACCTACATAAATATTATTTATGTAGGTAAAATTTTTGGTGCACCACCGGGGGGTCGAACCCCGGACCTTCTGATTAAGAGTCGGTCGCTCTTCAAATCAGAGACTTCATTATCAAAGCAATAATATAGCTATTATACAGACTTTTAGCAGTAGAGTCAATGTTTTTAAGAAAAAAAATATAAATTTAAATAAGTTTAAATGAGGTTAAGAAATATTGAATAAGTTTGATTAAGTTTAAAAAATTGGTGCAAATTCAAATTAAATTTGGTGCAAAAAATTAACTTGCGCCATTTATATAAAATATAAATTTTAGGAGGTATAGGTAGAAATGTTATCCATCATAATTGGTTTAGTTTTAGGGGCTAGTATTAGCCTCTTTTTATATGCTCTGATTTTATCGAGTTCAAGAGCAGATGAAATAATAGAAAAACAGGAGGAAAATCGTGAATGAAGAAAACAAAGTTAATTATTATTCTATTATACCTGCTACTATAAGATATTCAAAGGAATTAAAAGCTAATGAAAAATTACTTTATGGAGAAATTACTGCACTTGCTAATAAATATGGATATTGTTATGCAAAAAACAGGTACTTTGCAGAATTATATCATGTAAGTACTGAGACTGTGAGCAGGTGGTTTTCGCATTTACAAGAACTAGGCTTTATAAAAATAGAAATTAAAAGAAATGAGAAAAAAGAAATAATTGCTAGATATATTTATATTGTAGATAAACCCTATTGTGTAAATAATCAATACCCCTATTGTCAAGGAAATCAATACTATATTGATGAAAAAATCAAAGAAAATAATATAAATAAAAATATAGATGATTTATTTTATTTAATAATAAATAATAAAAGTAAAGTTCCAAAAGATTTTTATAAGGAACTAGAAAGATTAGAGCTTAATTATACAACTGATATAATAAAAATTATGCAAGACAAAAATATACAAAAGATAAAAGAAATTATTTTTACAATTTTTTGCATTTATCAAGGAGGGTTCAAAGATATTATAACACAGTTTGAAAGAAATACACTAATAAAATTATATGATATGTGCAAAGAACATAAAACGAAGGACTTTTTGAATTATTATAAACAATCAATAATTAATCAATATACAGAAAGGCGAAAGTAATGATTGAAAACTATATAGATAATTTTGAAAACATTGTATCTTCCACCTTATTTGCAACATTTAAAGTTACACTAATAATATTAGTTTCGTTATTAATATTATCATTAGTTTTATTAGCAATAGGGTGTTTGATAAAATCACAAAAGCTAAAATCTAGATTTTTAATAGCTGTACCAAGTTTATTGATAGGAATTATATTTTTTCTATCAATTCCCCCTATCTTTGTGCACTTTAAAAATATAATTTAAAAACAAAAGATATTTCCTTAAAATTTGTCCTAACAATATATAAAATATAAGGAGATGATAATAGAATGATTTTTAAAAGAAGAAAAAAGCAGATAATTCCTAAACTAAAAGCCATAGGAACAATAGTTACATTATTTGCTATTAAAGCTAATATGGTCTTTGCAACTGAAGGTGGCGATACTTCTATTGGTACTGCAGAAGTAACAGAAGCAACAGAAAATATAAAAAGAGTAATTACTTCTATTGCAATGCCTTTGCGGAGGGGTACTTATCTTTGCCAGTGTAGTAGTAGCTGCAATAAAGATGATAGCAAATTCAAATAACCCTCAAAAACGTGCTGAAAGTATCGGTTCTCTTGCTTGGATATGTGGTGGTGGAGTTGTACTTGGAGCAAGTCTTATCATTGCCGGAATCATTATAAATATAGCAACTAATAATACCGGTAGTTTGCTAGGCGGATAGGTGGTGCGTATGAGAGTTTTTAAAATACCATTTGATATAAAGCGAGAAGAAAAGATATTTCGGAGGATATTTAAGTTTAAGACAAGTCGTTTATTTAATGCTAGGTGCATCAAGTTTAGCATTACTTGCCACGCCACTTCCAATAGCATTAAAAATAATATTTATTTTACTAATTGCTAGTTTCTTTTTATTGTGTACCTTTTTAAAAGTCGGTGAACAGAACTTCGACAAGTTCTTTTTTTATGCCATAAAATACATATTTCGTAAAAAATACTTTGTCTATAAGAGGTGTTTAAAATGCTAATAATGATTATATTTTTAATTTTAACTGTAGTTTTAGTCATAGGTACAGCTATTTATTTAAACAATAAGAAGAAAAATACTAATGCACCCAAACATAGTGTAGAAACAAAAGATGAAAATAAAAGTAATAAAAAAGGTAAAAAACAATTAACTGATATTTTACAAATTAAAATTAAAGACAATATTATTTGTTTAGGTAATAGATATTCCAATGTTATTAGACTTGGAAATATAGATTATAATATGCTTTCAAATTCTGAACAAGATTCTATTGAAAATGTACTAATTCAAACAGCACTAGCAATAGATTTTCCAGTACAATTCTTTTCTACAACAGAATATATTGATACAAGCAAAGTTATATCACTAATAAAAGAAAATAAAACAAATAATACCAAAATTAGAGAATACAAAGAATATTTAATCGAATATTTGCAGAACCTTATGGAAAATAGAAGTATATCAGTTGTCAAAAACTATGCAATCATAAGTTATGATGGTACTTATGAAAAGGCTGTTGAAGAATTAAACAGAAAGGTAATGTCTTTTACAGGAAATCTATTAAGAGCAAAGATTATTTGTGAAGTATTAAATGAAGATGAATTATATAACCTTATTTATAGAGAGTTAAACAAAAATTCTGCTATAAATATTAGCAATCTAAAGGAAGGAGGAAAAAACTTATATGTTGGTAAAAAACAAAAAGCAAAAAGAAATAAACATATTCGATAACATTCCTACAATGGCAGATATATTACTTCCTGAAACATTACAAGAGAAGAAAGATTATTTGATTTTAGGATATAACAAATTTACAAGAGTTTTTGCAATGACAATTTATCCTGAACAAACTTGGGTAGGATGGCTTGATGACCTCTTTTACATAGGTAATATCAATATTTCTGTAAAAATAGAGCCTTCTAGTAATGGAAATGTTATTAATCAATTAACAAAAAAATTAGTACAGGCACAAAGTGAATATGCGACTTATTCAAGACAAGGAAATATTTTACATCTGCCTGAACTCGAAAAACAAATTGGAGATTTAGAAGATTTAAGAATGCTAATACAGACGAATCAAGATAAACTGTTTTTTGCAACAATCTTCATTTCTGTCAATGCTGAAAGTTTAGAAGATTTGAACGAAAAAACAAAGATATTAGAAAGTGAATTAAATAAAAAAACTGCTATGATAAGAACTTTAACATTTAGACAAGTGGAAGGATTAAAAACAATATTACCGACTGGTGAAACACCTATCCCAAACTATGAAAGAAATATGGTAGCCGGTCGGAATTGCTACTTTAATTCCAATATCTAACCCTAATCTTTCACACGATAGAGGTATTTTTATTGGTAGAA
>ERZ1643251.5686-NODE-5686-length-10039-cov-4.900541_pt1 | contig 10039 bp, 8 predicted proteins | sample MGYA00579261_ERZ1643251 | MGnify/ENA primary metagenome ERZ1643251 (study PRJEB29033, sample SAMEA4952267) | chicken gut metagenome | biome: Broiler Chicken; feature: Gastrointestinal Tract; material: Caecum | place: Ireland | collected 2018 | study: Broiler...
GCAGGCAATGCGGCATACCCCGCACCGTACTGCGCCCGCCCGATCGAAGATTGCAGGTGCTCGATGCGCACGCCGACGGCGAATTCCTTTTGCTCCATCACGAACCCGCGGGCAAGGAGCATCTCAAAGGTGTCGCGTGCACTGTGTCCGACGGCGAGCACCAGTGCGTCGCAGGCGATCTCTCCGCGCGTCGTGATGACGGCTTCAAGCCGACCGCCGTGAAGGCGCACATCCGTGAGCCGTTCGCAAAAGCGGAACTCGCCTCCGCTGCGCAGGATATGGGCGCGGATATTGGCAACCACTCTTTTCAGATTGTCGCTTCCGACATGCGGTTTTCCGAGATACCCGACTTCTTCGGGAGCACCGAAACGGACGAAGGTATCCAGCACGTCACGGTTGCGGGCGTCATTGGTCTGCGTGTTAAGTTTTCCGTCCGAGAAAGCGCCCGCACCACCTTCACCGAACTGTACATTGCTGTCGGGATCGAGCATACCCGTTTCGCAGAATTTTTTCACGTCCTGCTCGCGCTCTTCGACCGCTTTCCCGCGCTCCAGGATTATAGGCGCAATCCCGTGATCGATGAGCCGAAGCGCGCAGAACAGTCCTGCAGGCCCCGCCCCCGCAATGACGACTTTGGGCGGATGCTCCACCCTCTCAAACACGCGCGGAGGCGGCGTAAAAGGCTGTGTGTCGCATTCGACGGAATACACCCATTTGATGTCTGATTTATCGCGTGCATCCAGCGACTTTTTCAGAATCCTGAAATATCGGCAAGGTCCATGCAATTTTTTCTCGCACAGTTTGAGAAGCGCCGACTCCTTCTGTCTGGGGCGCAACACAAGCCCCGTAAATGTCTTTTTCATCCGAGCGCCTCCGCCACGGTATGCGCCGAGGCAAATGCCCAGTGCAGATTATATCCTCCGCATTCACCGTCCACGTTGAGGATCTCGCCTGCAAAATACAGATTTTTACAGATTACGCTCATCAAATTTTCGTCCGTTTCCGAGAGCGGAATCCCGCCCCGCGTTGCCTGCGCGTAGTCGAACCCGAGCGTGCCCGTAATCTTCAGTTCAAAGGCTTTGATGAGTGCCGCCATGCGGGTACGATCTCCGCCGCAAAGGCGGGCAATATGCCGTGCAAGCCCGTTGCAGACGACACACAAGAGCCCGTCTGCGCCGTCTTTGATTGCTTGTTCAAGGCGTGCGCGCTCCACGTCGGGCACAAGATCGAGGCATACCGTGTCCGACTTTTTCGCATAAGAGGAAGCACGGAACACCGCATCGCCCGAGATGCCGCTGTCTGTAAAGAGCACGTCTCCGCGGCAGGAATAAATCTCCCTCCCCCCGCGCAGAACACGCAGTCCTGCATCCACGCGGATGCCTTTCAGCGCGCGCACCGCAGCAGGGTCGCACCGAAGCTGCACAAGCACGGGAGAGAGCTCCGTGACGGTATGCCCCAGCCTTTGCGCAAGCGCGTAAGCGGAACCGTCCGTACCGAACTGCTTTGCCGCCTTCCCGCCCGCGGCAAGCACGACAGCATCGGCCTTTAATTCACCTCCCGCAAAGCGAATTTGAAACTGCTTTCCCGCATCCAGTTCCTGCACCTGTGTCCCCGTCAGAACGCGGACATGCAGGCGGTCTGCTTCGCGGCGGAACAGATCGGTGACCGCCGACGCCTGCCGTCCCGCAGGGTATACCCTTCCGCGTGCATCGGGGAGGAAAATTCCGCCCATACTCTCAAGAAAACCCATGGCGTCATGGGCAGAAAAGCGCGAAAGAATGCGGGCGACCTTGTCCCGATCGTCCGAAAAATAGTGCGAAGCATCCATGCGGATGTTGGTCACATTTCCCTGTCCGTTTCCCGTTGCGGACAGTTTTTTCCCGAGACGGTCCATGCGTTCCAGGACAGTCACATCCCTGCCCTTGCGCGCAAGCTGTACAGCGCATGCAAGCCCCGCCGCTCCGCCTCCGATGACTGCAATTTTCACCATAATCTTATCATACAGCATATAAAAATATTTGTCAATGCATTGACAGGAATACTTTTTCGTGGTAGAATAATGGAAACAAGGAAGGAGTGATAACCATGTATGCAATGCTGAATGCCACCACCGTGTGGGACTTCATGATGGAAAATCTGACGCTCACGATCATTCTCGGCGTGCTCATCGTTCTCATCATCGCGCTCATCATCACGATGATCGCGCTCTCCGTGAAATACAAGAAGCAAAAGAGAACGGAAACCGCGGAAGAAGAGATCATCGAAAATACACCTGCCGAAGAAGCAGCACAACCCGCCCAAGAGGTTGCTACGGAAGCGGTCGCTGAAACGGCACCCGTCGAAGAATCTGCTCCCGTCGCAACTGCTGCGCCCGCTGAAGAAGAGATCGTCCCTCAGCCCGCGCCCGAGCAAGACGAGGAACAGCCCGCCCCTACCGAGGAAGAGCTCCCCGCCCCTGTGCAGGAGGAAGAAATTCCTGCGCCTGCAAAGGAAGAAGAGCTCCCTGCTCCCGCCGAGGAAGAAGAGCTTCCCGCTCCCGAAGAAGCGGCAGCATCTCCTGCAGAGACGGCGGATGCGCAACCTGTCGCAGAGCCTGTACCTGCAGAAACAGAAGCAAAATCCGAAAAGAAAGAGGCGAAACCCGCAGCAAAGAAAGCGCCTGCAAAGAAACCCGCCACCGCCGCGAAAAAGCCTGCGGCACCCAAGAAAAAGACGGCACCTGCAGGGAAGTGGGTCATTCGTGCGGCAGACAGCGGATATGTGTTTGAACTGCGTGCTAACAACGGCGAAATCATGCTGGTGAGCAATGAATATTCCTCCGTTTCAGGCGCAAAGAGCGGCATTGCAACCTACAAAAAGAGCATCGCGGCAGGGAATTTTGCCGTTGTGCAGACCAAGGCAGGAAGCTTTATTTTCCGTCTGACTAATGCCCAGAAGCGTCTCCTGTGCGTCAGCTCCAACTACAATACGCAGGAAAGCTGCGAGAGCGCTGTGGAATCCACCAAACGTTGGGCTGCAACCGATTATATCGAAACACCCGAGGAATAAAGGCAGATTTTACAGAAAAATAAGCATGACGACATTTTAATAAAACGCCCGCCCTGCCAAATGGCAGGGCGGGCGTTTTATTAATGGCGTATTATTAATAATCACTCCTTCCCAAAAGAAAGTCAACAGAAACATCAAACAATTCTGCAAGGCGAACAAGGTTTTCAAGACTTGGTTCAGAACTTCCGTTTTCATATCGTATATAAGAAGGCTGACTGATGTTCAGATATACTGCAACCTGGCGCTGTGTCATTCGATTTAATTTTCGTTGTTCAATAAGTCGTTCTTGAAAAACTTTCATTTTATCTGATTTCCTCTTGACAATAATAGCAAATTGCTATATAATAAGCTCAAAATATAGCTATTTGCTATTAACTGAGGTATGGTATGATTAAAATCGGGTTTGTTCTCATAATTTTACAAGTTTTGGCAATGATTGTTCCGTTTATGACAGGGAACAATCCTTTCGAAGGGCGTACTTTTGCAAATATATTGGGATATCTTGCCATTGGCATTGTCGGTCTTATCCTTGTGATTATCGGCTATTCACGAAAGCACAAAAACGAAGATAACTCTCACGAAAATGACGACAATAACGATGATAAAAACAAACAATCCTAAGCAATTGTAACTTTATGTTTCTGAAAAAAAGAAATAGAATTTTTAAAATTGTGGAGGGGTGAAGCAAATGACACATCATATCATAAAATGTCCGCATTGCGGAAAGACAATTGAATGTGCAAGCGGAAGTTTGGATCGAATAGGATCTCCTTTTCGCCAATGTCCCTATTGTAGAGGAATATGCGAAGATTTAAATACAAAGGAATGGATAACGCGTACTCCGGAACAACGCAGAATGCTTATTATTTCAAAACCATTTGCATTTGCACTTTTGTCCTCATTTTTTATCGGGGGATTTGTATTGGTTATTACAAACAACTTTGTGGCAGCCCTAATTACTGCAGTTATTTCCTTTATCATCATTTTTATTCTTGGAATTCTCATTTTTAAAGCTTATATTAAGGAATCCGTTGACAACTCATTACAGCGGACAAAAAGCGCATCATATGTCCAATTATTGAAAAAAACCGGATATCATATCTATCCCATTAAGGGAATAGACGTCGGAACAATCGAAGATTTCGAAATAAATAAAATGCCGGATACAGACGACATTAAAACCGAAAAAGACATTACATACAGTCATCATTAATTTATACACACGCAAAGACCGCGGAGGCACAATGTGTCTCCGCGGTCTTTGATTGACAGTTTTCAGTTTTGCTTTCCGAAATCTTCGATTCCCCTTGCCTTTTCGATGGAAAGGAACACGTCTGCAAGGACATCGGTCTGTGCCTGCATGATCTTCCCCTCGTCCGCAAGACGGGCGACGTCCGGATCGATGGGCATGCGCGCAACAGCGGGAATCCCATATTCTTTGGCGAGCGCCTCTGCTTTGCTCTTGCCGAAGATCTCGTACTGCTTGCCGCAATCGGGACAGGCGAAATAGCTCATGTTCTCGACGAGTCCCAAAACGGGCACGTTCATCATTTTCGCCATATTGACCGCCTTTTTGACGATCATTTCGACGAGATCTTGCGGCGTGGTGACGACGATGATCCCGCTCAATGGAATGCTCTGAAAGACGGAGAGCGGGACGTCTCCCGTTCCGGGGGGCATATCGATGAACATAATGTCCACGTCTTCCCATAAAACGTCCGTCCAGAACTGGACCGCCGCCCCTGCGATGAGAGTACCGCGCCAGACGACGGGGTCGTCGTCATGCTCCAAAAGACTGTTCATGGACATGAGCTGCATGCCGCTCATCGTGCGCACGGGATAGATGACGCCCTCGTCCCCCGTCGCGCGCAGTTTTACGCCGAACGCTCTGGGAATGGACGGACCCGTGATGTCGGCATCGAGCACCGCCGTACGGTAGCCGCGCGCCATGGCACGCACCGCAAGCAGAGAAGTGACGAGGGATTTCCCCACGCCCCCCTTTCCGCTGGCGATGGCGATGGTCTTCTTCACGCTTGCCCCTTCGTGCAGAGGCTTGATGAAAGAAGATTTATCGCGCGAAGAGCAGTTGCTCGAGCAGGTAGAACAATCGTGTGTACAATCTGCCATAATCTTCACTCCTTATCTGATTGATAACATTATTTCCTTTGATTGAGGGCGTAATACCGTCCCTTCAGGCGCATGAGCTCCTCATGCGTCCCCGCTTCGGCGATGCCCTTGTCGGCGATGAACAGGATTCTGTCCGCCTTGCGGATGGTGGAAAGACGGTGCGCCACAATAAAGCTCGTCTTGCCCGCGAGAATGCGGTCGAGTGCCGCCTGAATGAGCAACTCTGTCTCCGAGTCAATGGCGCTCGTCGCCTCGTCCAGAATGACAATGCGCGGGTTTTTCAGAACGATTCGCGCAAAGGAGATGAGCTGTTTCTCACCCGCGGAAAGCCCCTCTCCGCGCTCGCCGAGCAAGGCGTGATAGCCGTCGGGGAAACGGGCAGCCACACGGTCACAGTAGATCGTCTTTGCGGCGGCAATGCACTCCTCGTCGGTCGCCTCGGGCGTCCCGTAGCGGATGTTGTCAAGAATACTGCCCTTGAAGATGAACGGCTCCTGCATGAGCACCCCGATCTCCTTGCGAAGCGTGTGCAATGTGAGAGAACGGACGTCTTTTCCGTCCACCTGCACGCTGCCTTCGCCCACGTCATAGAACCTTGTCAGAAGGCTGATGACCGTCGTTTTACCCGCCCCCGTGGGGCCGACAAGCGCGATCTTTTCCCCCGGCGAAACGTGCAGATCAAAGTGCTCAAGCACGGTAATGCCGGGCTCATACCCGAACGTCACGTCGTTGAAATCCACTTTCCCCTGTACATTTTCAAGAGGCACGGCATTTTCGGCATCGCGGAGGGTGACGGGTGTATCCACCGTCTCATAGATGCGTTCCAGGTTCGCCGAGACTTGCGAGAGCTGCTGCAAAATGGCGGTAAACTGCAAGAGCGGCTCCGAACAGATGGAAGTGTACAGCGTAAAAGCGATGACCGTTCCCGCCATGGCGGTCGCTCCGCCCCCGATGAGGGCAAGCGAAACGGCATAGATGGCGAGGATCCCCATGTTCCAGAAGAACTCTGAAACGGGCGCATTGAGCTCGTTTCTGCGGACGATCTTCATCCACGTTGCGGCGCTGTCCTCCTGCAGATCTTTGTATACGGTGCGGTTATACGCCGAACGGTTGTTGCTTTTGATGACCTTCTCGCCCATGATCGATTCGACGATGAAGGCGTTGCGGTTGGAGTTCTTGGCGCGGTGTCTGCGGAAGAGCCGCCGCACGGCACGCTTTATGAAATAGACGCAGACAGTGAGCGGAATCGCCGCCGCATAGATGACGCCCGTCAGGACGGGGCTGATGCAGAGCATGAACACGGTTGCCGCGACGATCTTGAGGATATTGACGATGAGGCTCAACAGATAATCGGTAAAGAAGTCTGCAAGCTCGTTGATGTAGTCCGTCACGCGGATGGAGATCTTTCCCGCAGGACGGTTGTCGTAGTATTCAAAGGGCAGTTCCTGCAGTTTGAGGAAGATCTCCCGCCTTACGTCTGCAATGATGTGATGCCCGAGCGTCCCCATGATCCGCTGATGGAAATATGGCAAAACGGCCGTCATGACGCCGAGAACGCCAAGGGCGACGATATAGAACACAAGCTTCTGCGTTCTTTCGTCCTGCATGGGGATGACGTCGTTGACAATGGCACGGATGAGGAAAGGCGGCAGAAGTGCCACGAGCGAGGAACACGTCAGAAGCAGCAGCGCAATCAAAAACAGTTTTTTATAGGGTACGATGCGCGAGAGCAGACGTTTGAAGTATTTGACGTCCACCTTTTCGGACGTGATCACTTCATCCATGTAATAGGTATTGCGCTTCACGGCTCACTCCTCCCCCGCCCCGTAGGACGAATCATCGAGCTGACCGTCGCTCGTCTGCAGCTTCCAGACTGCGGCAAAAGCGCCGTCCTTTGCGATGAGTTCCTGCGCCGTGCCGCGCTCTATGATCTCTCCGTCTCGCAGGAAGAGAATTTCGTCGCAGTCCATAACGGACGAAACGCGGTGTGTCGCAATAAAGAGCGTCTGATCGGGACAATTTTTCTTGATGGCGGCAAGGACGCGTTTTTCTGTCGCCATGTCGAGCGCAGAGGAAGCGTCGTCAAGGATGAGCACGGGTGCGCCCTTTACCAGCGCCCGCGCAATGGAAATGCGCTGTTTCTGTCCGCCCGAAAGCCCCATGCCGCGCTCGCCGACAATGGTCTCATAGCCGTCGGGAAGTTTTTCGACAAAGCGATCCGCCTGTACGATCTTGGCGGCACCAAAGACGTCCTCCTGCGTGCAGTCAGGTCGGGCGAACGCAATGTTCGCATCCACCGTGTTGGAGAACAGGAACACGTCCTGAAAGACATAGGAATATTCGGCACGCAGCTGCTCGAGGGGATAGTCCTTGATGTTGATGCCGTCAATGGACACCTCCCCCGCCGTTGCGTCAAAGATACGCGAAAGGAGTTTCAAAAGGGCGGATTTTCCGCTGCCCGTTCCCCCCATCAGCCCGACTTTTTTGCCGTACGGCACATCGAGCGAAATATGCTTTAAGACCTGCTTTTCGCCGAGCGTAAAGCTGACATCCTGAAAGCGGATATGCGGCTTTTCCGAGCACACCAGCGCAGAAGGACAATCGGGCACGGCGCTTTTTTCCGTGAGGAAATGCTTGAGCCGACTTCCCGAAACGAGCTGATTCTGCATCATAAAGAAGGAACGCGAGATCTGTGTGATATGCGAAATGATTTTGGTGACGTACGTCGTTGCGGCGGTCAGCGCGCCGAGCGCGATATTGCCGCTCATGACGAGCAGAACGGCAAGGACGACCGTTCCCACATATCCGATTTGCTGAAACGCAGTAAAGACGGAATTGAACGTAGCGGAGAGCCTCACTTCGCGGCAGCTGAGCTCGCAGACCCTGCGGTTGCACTTGTCGAATTTGGCGATCTCCTCATCCTCGGCGGCAAAGGAACGCACGATGCGCACGGCGTCCACGTTCTCCTGCACATCGAGATTGATCGCAGAATAGCCCTCACGGATGGCGGCAAACAGCTTCCGCGCACGTTTTAAGTACATGACAAGCGCCACAATGATGAAGGGCGTGAGCGCAAGCGGAATGATGAGAAGATAGGTATCCAACGTAGCAAGCAGAACAATGCAGACGATGATCGAAACAACGGAGTCGAAGATATTCATGAAAATACGCGAGTACATCTCTTTGAAGATGATGGTATCGCGGTTCATGGTCGTGAGCAGTTCGCCCATGTTGTAGCGGGCAATCGTCTCGCCGTCAAGGCTTAAAAGCTTTGCATACGTCTCCTCACGCATGACGCACTCCATGCGCAGTCCGCACCACTGAAAAGTGATGTTCTTGCAATACAGAAACAGAAGACGCGTGCAAAGTACGCACGTGAAAATGATTGCAAGATTTAAAAACAGCTCCCACGTCGCGGGCGCACCGAGACTGCCCGTATACAGGAAATCCAAAAGCCCCGATGCAGGCGGATTCGCGGGATCGTATGCGATGATGTAGTCCAGCAGTCCCGCCGAAAGAAGCGGAAGCGTCAGATCGCACAAAATTGCAATCAGGCTGAACAGTTTGGACAAAACAGAGAGCGGGAGATACTTCTTCCAATACCTGAACCCGAACCGAAACGTGTCCATATTTTTCTCCGTTGAAAGTCCATTGATTATATCATCATTTCGGAAAATTGACAAGTGTTTCAGGCAAAGATTTCTCTTTATGGAAAGGTTTTCTCCTGTCGCAGATTTCTTACACGTTTATTACAATTTTGTGTCAATTTTTTTACAAGTCAACGCTATAATGAAATTATAACCAAAACAGAAAGGCAGGATTTTCTCATGACGGATAAAACACAAAAAATGCGTCGGGAAGAACTTGAAGAACAGCTGAAAACATATCAAAGACACCGCGCCGCAGACAATGCGCCCCACCTTCGCGCGGCATGGTTTGCCGTGAGCATGCTTCTCCTCGCAGCTCTTTCCCTGTTCATCTTCGCGGAAGGCTTGGAAAAGCTTTGGGCGCTCCTCTTTGCAGGCGGTGCAGTTGCAATTGTGATCGGACTGATCGTCCGTTATGCGCACCTAAGACGGGAAATACTTCGCACCCAAGACGCTCTGCGCAGTCTCAGTCATCAAAACAGTGTTTCGAAGGATCAGTCTTCCCCTGCTCCCCAGGCTCAGACGCAACATCCCGCAAACATTTCCTCAGCACACAAGAACCGCACTCTTCATCGCATCGTTTGATTTGACGCACAAATTCGGTTGCTTTTTTAAAAGAATTGTGGTATCCTATCTTTGCTGTGATAGGTGGGGAGTTAGCGGTGCCCTGTATCTGCAATCCGCTATAGCAGAGCCGAACGCTTTTCTCGGTGTTGTCTATGGAAGGCTGCGTCGGGTAAGGAATGTTGATCGCAAGGTCTTATGCAACGTACCCCTGCGAACCGTGTCAGGGTAGGGATACAGCAGCACTAAACAGACAGGTGCGTGTGCCATAAGGTTGCTTTGCGGGAGTCACCTGCCCGTTTTCCGCTTCGGTAGGCCGCAACAAAAAAAGCCCTCACAGTTTTTTTGTACTTTGCATGGATTCGGAAATAGTCCGATTCCGGTTTCTGCCCCGCACGGGCATGACAAAAAATGTCATGTCCGTGCGGGCTTTTTTGTCCCTTTTCCTCTTTTTTCATATAGTTCAAAAAGTCATCTGAATCCTGCTGCCTTTGGCTTCGTTCTGTTTTTTCTTTTGCTCGAGTTCTTTCTATGGCTTGCACCTGCTTTTCCGACTGATTTTTTGCAAATTGTCTGCGGTCATCACCTCATACTTTTTTGAAAGGCTCTGTCACAACAAATGGTTGATTTTTGACGAGAAATAGCGTATAATA
>ERZ1643251.5689-NODE-5689-length-10035-cov-5.252004_pt1 | contig 10035 bp, 7 predicted proteins | sample MGYA00579261_ERZ1643251 | MGnify/ENA primary metagenome ERZ1643251 (study PRJEB29033, sample SAMEA4952267) | chicken gut metagenome | biome: Broiler Chicken; feature: Gastrointestinal Tract; material: Caecum | place: Ireland | collected 2018 | study: Broiler...
CCTTGTAGGGGCCGATGGCAGAGTTGAACTGCACACGGTAGCCGCGGTTGACCTGCACCTTGCCGTTGTCGTCCACCCAGGGCACGCGGAACATGACCACGCGCTCGGGCTCAACCATGCGCTCGATCAGGCCGGCCTTCTCATACTCGGGATGGGCGGCAATGACCGGCTCCAGGCTCTCGAGGACTTCCTCGGCGGCCTGCAGAAACTCTTTCTGCTCGGGGTTGCGCTGCACCAGGCCGTCGTAGACGCCCTTGAGGTACTCATTGGTAATCGACATGGGGGACACTCTCCTTTATACAAATTTCTTACACCTTCCTTATGGTAGCATTCTATGCACGTTTTTTCAAGTTTTTTGCATCTATTTTCAAAAAAATTGTTTATATTGTGAAGGTCCCCTGCAATTTTACTCCGCCGTCACCGGGGTATAGTCGGTGCTGCCCTGCAAAAAGGCTTCGGCGTCGATGAGGGCATAGCTACTGCCCTGCGCATCCTCTCCGGTCTGCAGCAGAAACCTGCCGTCGTCGGTCAGGGCCAGGCAGGTCACCGCCCAATCGTGATAGACATTCCCCGTCATAATCTGCTGCACGGGGAAGAGCACTCCACTTTGGGTGTCCAGCATCCAGGCCAGGTTTTGACCATAGACGTTGTCCGAGCCGGTGATCCACAGACCGGTCCCCTGCTGGGCGGCAATGTGCGGCAGGCCGGCTACCGTCACCGCCCCCATCTGCATGCTCCGGTCGGGCAGGGGGCGCAGCAGCTCCTTCCATTGGCTGGTGGCGACATCGTAACTGCAGAAGGCTCTGTACTGGCTGTTTCCCTCCGCCTGGTCGCCGAGATCTTCAAAATACAGCTTGCCGCCGCGCAGGCCATAGAACCCAGTGGTTCCGAAGGAAGAACCGTCATGAGGCAACGTCAGCACCTTGCTGCGCGCCCCGGTGGCCGGGTCCAGCCAATCATACTCCACCGTGGCGCTTTGCAGCACCGCCTGGTAGGTATCCCATCCTTCGGTGTTGTAGTCGGGCAGCGGCACTTCGGTTACGGTATGGGAGGTCAGCAGCCGGTTCCCTTGCGCACCGAGAATCTGTTCCTGTTGCTGCATGGGGAAGGTGGTTACGCTGCCATCCGTCAGGGAGATCCGGTATCCGGTGGAATTACCCACCGCGGGGGTCGACAGTTGATAGCCGTACAGTGCCGTACCGTCACACCAGCCGACCAACACATTACGCAAGTCCTGAGACGTCGAAAGGTTTTGCCGGGTAGCCCCATCCCCCTGGATGACATACACTCCCGCCGGGGCGGACACCTCCGCATATCGGTTGCGGTAATATCCGAGGATCTGCTCCTTGGTCAGACCTGCCATATTTTCGGGCGGCTCTTCGAGCCTGGGCGCCACCACCTCGGCATAGTATTCTTCCCAGCTTCCCCGATAGTTCATGGTGGATACACCGTGGTAAGCATAGACGGTATCTCCCACCGTAAACAGCTGCACATCCCGGCCATTGCCCGGCAGCCAGGCCGGGCAGGCATCCGAATCATGGGTACAGCCGGGCACCCGGCAGAACACCTGCCGCGTAGCCGTGGCAAAGTCAATTTTCATGATCAAAGCGTAGCCCAGGTGGTGGTAATCCAGGAAATACCAGCAGTCCCCCGTATTGAATCCTGCGTTGAAGTCATAGTTTCCTCCCTGCCCGATGGTGTAAAAATTCCCCGTCGGGGCCGCTTCCGTCGCGGCGGTTTCGGGGGTGACGGTGGGAGCAGGCTCTGCCGGGGGGTCCGCCTGCGGGGCACATGCCGCCAGGGTCAGCGCCAGCGCCCCCGCCAGGAAAGAAGAGACAAAAGGTCGCATCAAAATTCTCCTTGTTTTTCAGGATACCAGGATGGGCAGTTCCTCCGGGGAACAGGGCTGCAGGCTCAGGCTCAGGAACCAGCGTTCCTGGGTGATCATGGTGTTGTTGACCCAGCCCGTGTATTCATAGGGGCTCACCGCGGCACTGATGAGCGCCTGCCCGTTGCGGCTGTACAGCGCATGGGGATAGGCGGAGTTTTCCGGCACCGTCCAGTCGCCCAGGGCCTCCAGACCCGCCTGGACCGCAAAGGCCCGCAGGCCCGCTTCATCGGGGACAGGCGGCGGGTCGTCCCCCTGCCGCGGGGCGGAAATCCACAATTGGGTCACCGCACCGGTACGGCTGTCTATGGTCAGGCTGAACGCCGTGTACAGTGCCCCCTGTTCCAGGGCGAACCGTTTGAGGGTCACAAACCCCAGGCTGTCGGTGGCATAGTAGGGCGTATCCAAGGCGTAGTCCTGGCCGTTGTATCCGCTGTAATAGTCCTGGGTGTTCCAGTCGAGGGCCCAGGCCATCCATTGGGAGTCGATGGTTCCGCTGTCCGTCAGCTGCGTCAGGGCGGCATTGGCCGTTTCCTGGTAGTCGTAGCCCGGCAACATGCTTTCCAGACTGTTCTGGGCGCCGATGTACATCTTCAGCCCGGGCCAGGTGGTTTCCTCCTCCGGCAGGGGCTGGCTGCTTGCCTGCTGCCTTTGTGCCGCCAGCTGGCGCAGGATGTAGTAGTCGTCCCCGCTGGGAACGGGTGCCACATAGGCGTCGGCCACCGCTTCGGTGCGGCCCAGTTCCGCCGCGTCCACCACCGTCAGGAACACCGCCGGGGCTGCCGCACAGGCCAGCACCGCCGCCGCACAGAGGGCGGTCATCCCTTTGGGATGCTGCCAAAGACTCATACTGCGTCCCCTTTCTGCAAAATTACCCGGACGGTTGTGCCCTGTCCCGGGGTGCTCTGGATCTGCAGGTCACTGCCGTGGGCCGCCGCAATGCGCTTGCAGAGCGCCAGCCCCAGCCCGCTGCCCCCCTGCTTGCGGGCGCGGGATTTGTCCACCATGTAAAAGGGTTCGGTCACCCGTGCCAGTTCTTCCGCCGGGATGCCGCATCCGCGGTCCGCCACTTCCAGCATGACGGTGGCCGCACCTTCCTGACACCTCACCGTCACCGGCGCGTCGGGCGCCCCGGCCTTGACGGCATTCTGTACCAGATTGCATAAAAGATCCAGCAACAGGTCGGCATCCCCCCGCACCGGCCAGGACCCTTCCGGCGTATGCAGGTTGGCGTTGGGGCAGGCCGCCCGCAGCCGGGGCCACAACGTAGCCAGGTCCAGCGTGGTCAGGTCCAGCGCTTCGTTCCCCAGGGCCAGCAGTGCCAGCAATTTCTGGCTCAGGGCTTCCAGCCGCTGTCCCTCGTGGTAGATGGCATTGGCGGCCTCCCGCTGTTCGTCGGGGTCGGTCTGCAGACTGCGCAGCACGTCGGCGTACCCGATGATGCTGGTCATGGGGGTTTTCAGCTCATGGGTGAATGCCCCCATGAAATCCTCCCGCTTCTGCACATCCGCCTCCAGGTCGGCAATTTTTTCCTGCACGGCGTCGGCCATCTTGTCAAAGCTGCGGCTCACCTGTTCCAGCTCGTCCCCGGTGCGCAGGGAGGTACGCCCGGCATAGTCGCCGGCGGCAATCCGGGCACTGGCAGACGACAGTACCCGCAGCGGCCGGGTGAGCTGTCCGGCCAGCAGGGCCAGCACGGCGGCACCGGCCACCAGCACCACCGCCTCCAGTCCCAGGAACCGGCGCAGACTGGCCGCCCGGTCCCGGTAAAGCTCCGTCAGATCAAAGGCGCTGACCAGATGCAGATCCCCCTGCAGATCGCTGCCATACAGGGCGTAGACACAACCGTTCTCCCGCCGGGTACACATGGTTCCGTCGGCCAGGGCCGGGTCCCCGGGCACCGGCAGGGCATTCCAGAGCAGAACATTCCCCCGCCAGAGGGCCACCTGCCGCCCCTGGGCCTGCAGCAGGGCGACCACGGTATCGTCGCCGGTGTCGCTGCCCCGGCGCTGCAGGTCCAGGATTTCGGTCTGCAGCAGCGTGCAGGTCTGGGCGTGGGCGGCGGCGTGGGCCCCGTTGGTGCGCTCCAGCTGGACGCCGAAATCACTGTACAGCAGGTAGCAGCCCCCCACGCCAAAGGAGGCGCTGAGTACCAGCAGCAACAGGCAGATGAGTTTGTGGGCATAGCGCATGGGGTTACTCCTTTTTTAAGCGGTAGCCGATGCGGTAGACGGTTTCGATATGGTCATACCAGTGCAGTTTGCGGCGCAGCCGCATGATGTGCAGATCCAGCGTGCGGGTATCGGTTTCGGTGCGGTCGCCGCCCCAGACCCGCTCATAGAGGGTGTCCCGGTAGAGGGCTGCGCCCCGGTTGCGCATCAGCTGCTCCAGAAGCAAAAATTCGTTGGGGGTCAGCTCCACCGGCCGGCCGTTTTGCAGCACGGTGTGTTCGCCGGCGTCCAGCACCACATCGAAGGCCTGCATCACGTTGCCCCGCCCGGCCCGGCGCAGCACCGACTCCACCCGGGCCAACAGCTCCTCCACCACAAAGGGTTTGACGATGTAGTCGTCGGCGCCCCGGCGCAGTCCTTCCACCCGTTCCTTGACGGTCCCCTTGGCGGTGATGAAGATCACCGGCACCCCCTGGGGGCGCAGATAGTCCAGCAGCTCGTATCCATCCAGCCCCGGCAGCATGATGTCCAGCAGGGCCAGGTCATAGTCCTTTTCCTCGATCAGGTCGGCGGCGGTGCGGCCGTCCCCGGCCACCGTGCAGTCGTATCCGGCCCGGGTCAGGCTCATCTCGATGAGGCGGGCAATGAGTTGTTCATCCTCCACAATCAACACATGGGTCATAGCGGCAGTTTCCTTTCTGTTACGCCTTATCATAGCGCGGGATTGTATCGTAGTTGTAACAAACCCCGTGGTAAATTTACACAATTTTCTTTATTTTAGCACAGTGACCGTGGTATAATATACCAAACCAGCCAAAAATGTCAAAAAGGAGCCGATACCGTTATGACCGCTACCGTAGAGGAACTGGTGCGTTCCCTGACTCTGGAAGAAAAAGCCGGCCTGTGTTCCGGCGCAGATTTCTGGCATACCAAGGCGGTGGAACGCCTGGGAATTCCTGCCCTGAAGGTATCCGACGGCCCCCACGGTCTGCGTACCCAAAAGTCCGGCAGCGACAATCCCAACGACAGCATCGAGGCCGTGTGCTACCCTGCCGGGTGTGCGGCCGCCGCCAGCTTTGATCCCGCTCTGACCCGGCGCCTGGGCGAAGCCCTGGGCCGGGAAGCCCGGTCTGTGGGCGTGGGCGTGGTGCTGGGGCCGGCCATCAACATCAAGCGCAGTCCCCTGTGCGGCCGCAACTTTGAATACTACAGCGAAGACCCCTTCCTGGCCGGGGAGCTGGCCGCCGGATTCATCCAGGGCGTGCAGAGTGAAGGGGTGGGTGCCTGCCCCAAGCACTTTGCCGCCAACAGCCAGGAAACCCGCCGGATGACGGCCAACAGCCGGATGGATGCCCGCACCCTGCCGGAAATCTACCTGCCGGCCGTTGCGGCGGCTGTGCGGGAGGGCGACCCCTGGACGTTGATGTGCAGCTACAACCGGGTGAACGGCACCTACGCCAGCGAGCACACCCAGCTGTTGACGGAAATTCTGCGGGACCGGTGGGGCTTTACCGGCTTTACCATGTCGGACTGGGGTGCCGTAAACGACCGGGTCCGGGGCGTGGCCGCCGGGCTGGACCTGGAAATGCCGGGTTCCGGCGGCGTCAACGACGCCAAACTGGTGGAGGCCGTGCGGGCCGGAACGCTGGACGAGGCCGTGTTGGACAAGGCGGTCACCCGCATCCTGAACATCGTGCTGCGGGCAGCCGACCTGGCCGCCCGCCCCGCCGTCTTTGACAAGGGGGCCGACCATGCCCTGGCCGTGCAGCTGGCCAAAGAGAGCGGGGTGCTGGTCCGCAACCTGGGTGCCCTGCCGCTGCAGGAAGGGCAGAACGTGGTATACATCGGCGCCTTTGCCGACGCTCCGCGCTACCAGGGCGGCGGGTCCAGCCACGTGAACACCCAGGCCGCCATCGGCGCCCGGGAAGCCGCCCGCCGTCTGGGACGCCGGGTGCGCTATGCCGAAGGCTTCCCCGCCGACCGGGATCAGCGGGACGAGCAGGCCTTTTTGCGGGCGGTGACCCTGGCCGAGGAAGCCGACGTGGCGGTGATCTTTGCGGGTCTGCCCGAAGTGTTTGAGAGCGAGGGCGCCGACCGCCGCCATATGCGGCTACCGGACTGCCAGAACAACTTGATTGCCCGGGTGGCCGCCGTGCAGAAAAACACCGTGGTGGTGCTGCACACCGGCGCCCCGGTGGAATGCCCCTGGGCCGAGGATGTGTCGGCGATACTCTGCATGTATCTGGCCGGGGAAGGCGTGGGGGAAGCCACCGACGCCCTGCTGTGGGGCGAGGCCAACCCCTGCGGACGGCTGCCCGAAACCTGGCCCCTGCGGTTGGAGGACACCCCCTGTTATCTGGACTACCCCGGCGATGGTATAACCGCCGATTATCGGGAAGGCGTCTTTGTGGGGTACCGCTGGTATGACGCCCGCCGGATGCCGGTGCGCTGGCCCTTCGGTCATGGCATGAGCTATACCGGATTCGTTTACCGGAACGCCACCCTGGACCGGGACACCCTGACGGAGGACGGCAGCGTGACGCTGCGGGTGAAGGTGCGCAACAGCGGCGCCGTGGCGGGCGCTGAGGTGGTACAGCTCTATGTAAGCGATGCCACCGGCGCCCCGGTACCCGGCGGCCGGGTGCCGCAGGTGCTGCGGGGCTTCCAAAAGGTCTCGCTGGCCCCCGGCCAGGAATGTGAAGTCAGCTTTACCCTGACCGCCCGGGATCTGCGCTATTACAACACCGACCTGCAGGAGTGGTACGCCGCACCCGGCCGGTATGAACTGCGCCTGGGCCATTCCAGCCGGGACATCCGGGTGACCGTACCGCTGCAGTTCGTCACCAGCCGCCATCTGCCCCTGACGGTGGACGAGAACACCCCTCTGGGGCTGCTGCTGGCCGACGACCGCACCGCCGGACCGGTGCGCCGGATGCTGGAGGCCAACGGCCAGGCCATGGCCAACGGCGGTGGTGATGGCCTGATGCCTCCCGATGCCATGGCCCAGATGCTGGACGCCATGCCGCTGCGGGGCCTGGTGAATTTTGGCGGTTCCCAGGTGGCCGAAGCCCTGCCTGCGCTGCTGGAGACGCTGCGCCGCGCCGTACAATCCTGATACAGACAAAACGCCCGGTGGGGAAAGCCCCACCGGGCGTTTTTGGTTTCAGTCGCGGCTATACAGGTCACAGGTATAGATTTTTTCCTTGACGTCGGCCAGCTCCGGGGCGGCCCGGTTGGCCAGGATCACATCGCATTCCGCTTTGAAGGTTTCCAGGTCTTTTTCCACTTTATCGCCGCAGAAAGTGTCCTCCCGCAGCATGGGTTCGTAGATCACCAGCGGGGCCCCTTCCGCCCGCAGCCGGCGCATGACGCCCTGGATGCTGGACTGACGGAAGTTGTCGCTGCCGGCCTTCATGGTCAGGCGATAGATGCCCACCGTGCGGGGTTTGCGGCGCAGCACCTGCTCGGCAATGAAATCCATCCGGGTGGCGTTGGAATCCACAATGGCCTGGATGAGGTTCTGGGGGACGTTGCTGTAGTTGGCCAGCAGCTGCTTGGTGTCCTTGGGCAGGCAGTAGCCGCCGTAGCCGAAGCTGGGGTTGTTGTAATGGTTGCCGATGCGCGGGTCCAGGCAGACGCCGTCGATGATGTTGCGGGTGTTCAGTCCCCGCACCTGGGCATAGGTGTCCAGCTCGTTGAAGTAGGCCACCCGCAGGGCCAGATAGGTGTTGGCAAACAGCTTGATGGCCTCGGCCTCGGTCAGCCCCGGAAACAGGGTGGGGATCTCCTGCTTGACGGCCCCTTGCTGCAGCAGCCGCGCAAAGGTATGGGCCTTTTCCGCCAGGGACGCATCCCCTTCGGGCACGCCCACCACAATCCGGCTGGGATACAGGTTGTCGTACAGGGCATGGCCCTCCCGCAGGAATTCGGGGCTGAAAATGATGTTGGGGTTGTGGAATTTTTCCCGGATGGACCGGGTGTACCCCACCGGCACGGTGGATTTGATGACCACCAGGGCCTCGGGCGCATAGCGTCCGGCCAGTTCCAGCACGGTCTCCACGCTGGAGGTATCAAAATAGTTGGTATGGGGGTCGTAGTTGGTGGGGGTGGAAATGACGATGATCTCCGCCCCGGTGTAGGCAGCCGCCGCATCGGTGGTGGGGTGCAGGTCCAGCGTGCGCTGGGCCAGGTATTCCTCGATCTCCTTGTCCGAGATGGGACTCTTGCGCTGCGCGAGCAGTGCCACCTTTTCCGGCACGATGTCCACCGCCCACACTTCGTTGTGCTGGGCCAGCAGCACACTGATGCTCAGGCCCACATAGCCGGTACCGGCCACGGCGATTTTCATAGAAAAGACTCCTTTGTGCACAGGGCATTTTCCATCAGTATACCACGTTCCGGCACTTCCCGCAACGGCACGCTACCGGGTCCGGGACACAGGGACGGCGCTGCGGCTGATGCGCCGGTACTCCATGGGGCTCATGCCTTCCAGCCGGCGGAAGCTCTGGGAAAAATAGCTGGGGGAGCTGAACCCCACCAGTGCGCTGATCCTGGTCAGGCTGTGGTCGGTTTCGGCCAGCAGGATCTTGCTTTCGCTGATGCGCCGCCGCAGCAGATAGTTGATGGGAGAGATGTTGTACTCCTTCTGGAAGGCATGGGCCAGATAATACTTGTTGATATGGGTCACGGCGGCCAGCTGGTCCAACGAAATGTTCTGGCGGAAGTTTTCGTCCAGATACTGCTTGGCCGCAGCACACTCCTTGCTTTTGGGCGAGACCCGTGGCACCCGCAGCGATACCGAGGTCAGCCGTACCAGCTTGACCAGCAGCACCTCCAGCAGATTCTGGCAGATGCGTTCATAGCCTTCGGCCTGCTGCTCCGCCTCCCGGAGCAGCAGCCGGATCATAAAGAGCAGTTCCTCCCGCATGGGGCCGCACCGGAGCAGCGTATAGCCCTGCTCCCCGCCGTCAAACAGAAATTCCAGCCCTTCCATGCCCAGCACCACATACTCCGGCGGAAAGGCCGGAGCCCCCACCTGGGCATACTGGACCTGGGGGTTGATCAGTACCAGATCGTCCGGCTCCACCTTGTGGAGCTTGCCGCCAATGTTGATCCTGCCCTGCCCGCGGATGCAATAGAACATCTCGCTGCAGGCGTGGGTGTGGGGCACCTCGTTCCAGTCGCTGCCCACCCGGCTTTTGCGGATGTACAGCAGGCGCACCGCGCCCCGGGGAAACAGCTCCCTTGTCGGATCGTTGCGGGTATCCATGGCGGCCCTCCCTGCGGTTACACGAAAAGTTGACAATATCCATAAAGAAAAGACGCGACATCAGGCGGTTGTCCGGCGTCCGTTCTTTCTATTATAGCGGGCCCCATCCCGTTTGACAAGCGCTCCCCCGTTTTTTAACGTTCGAAAGAATCACGGAAAATCGCGTATTTTTCCCCGGCCTGCGTCCTTGGCAATTTAGCCAAGGATCGCGTGCAGGCTTTGTCTACTCTGCCCGGGCCGCGCAAAGTTTTGCGCAAGATCTCTAAAATGCCGTCCAAAAAACAAGCCCCCGCGGACTTTCTGAACCGAACCAGTAAAAGCGGACAATATAGAGGCATGTACCAGGCAAATAATTACCTATTTAGAAAGAAGTAAAATAAGGAGAGGCGATCTCTGTAGATTGCCTCTCCTTATTCGTCATGGTGTATTCTTTTTGCTAAGTGGTAATGCACTCATACTCCGTAAGCTGACGCCCAGGGTGGAAAGATTGTGCAGCGTGGCGGAGGTGGCAGGCGGCAGGACACCGGCCACGCCGAGAGCGATCAGGGTGCCGTTGAAGCCGATGACAAAGCGGTAGTTGGAGTGGATGCGCGCCATCAGCGCCATGGCGATCCGGCGCAGCTCTACAAGCTCCCAGAGGCTGTCGGCGGCAATGGTGATGTCTGCAATCTCCCGGGCGATGGCGGCGCCGTCGCTGATGGCAATGC
>ERZ1643251.5690-NODE-5690-length-10034-cov-4.175268_pt1 | contig 10034 bp, 10 predicted proteins | sample MGYA00579261_ERZ1643251 | MGnify/ENA primary metagenome ERZ1643251 (study PRJEB29033, sample SAMEA4952267) | chicken gut metagenome | biome: Broiler Chicken; feature: Gastrointestinal Tract; material: Caecum | place: Ireland | collected 2018 | study: Broiler...
TCCCATCCCGTCTTACCATAAATCCTAAAATGCTAATGAGACAGAACCATATCCCAAATACCAGTTCAAACTGACATGCTGTATTTTCTCCATTTTGAACCCGGAGTAATTCCCTGACAGCTTCTGCGACCAGCCAGATTCCCAGGGGAAGCGTAAACCAGGTTCCCTTTCCCGGCAGTCTGATTTTCTCCGGCGCCAGAAGTTCCGCAGATTCATATTTCATCCGGTCGTATATCTCATGATTGATGACCGCCGCCAAAAGGGCTGCCCCAGTGTATATGCCGATTACTATCAAATAATAATATCCCGGAATTCCGGAATAAGTCAGAAAAAGTTCTTTTCCTACCACTCCCAGCAGTATCTGAAGCACCAGCCTTCCACTCAAAAGTCCAAGTATCAGGGCCAGAAGAGTGCAACCGCTATATTCCATTATCAGTATCATAGTCTGGGTGCGGCTTCGAATCCCTAACAGAAGGAAAATCCCTTCCTCTTTCGTTTTTCTTCTAATGTAATAGGTAAAGGAAAGTGCCATCAGAATTACATTCAGCACCAGCCCCATAACAACAGCCTGCACCAGGATCTTTTGAAGTCCTGTCCCAAGCAGCAGAGCTTCCTCGGAATGACTTCCGGAGAACACTGCCTGGAGAGCGAAAGTCAGGAAAAGATACATGGTCATAAATGTACCGCTAATTACAAGCAGTGCATAATTTTTAAAATGATATATTACATTCTCCAGAAGCACCCGGTAGAAATGTCTGCTGTAATGCCCCGGAAAAGCAAGCCTTCGCTTTCGTTCCAGCCGTTCCTGCCTCTCTCTTTCTTTTTGTTGCCGGGCCAGGCGGTGTATCTCGTCCCGCTGGCTTAACCAGATATTTATCAGGACATCGGCCAGACTAAACAGCGGAATAATAAATGTCCAGAGCATGGGAACCAGCCCAAAAAAGGTAACAACAGCGGCTATATAAACAAACTGTATCCAGTGAACTGCCTGCCTCAGAAATGGCAGATTCCTATTCAAAAGACCGGCAACGCCATACACAATTGAACAGACGGCCGATATCAGCTGGAGAAATCCAAAAACAGCAAATACATAGACCATCGGATCCTGGGTTTTCAGTTCTGTGGCAAACGCAGCCTGCCACAAGAATACGGGCAGATTTTTGTATTCTCCGTCTACCTGAATCCAGGGGAGAAATATTGACAGCCCGGAAAACAAATGTAAAGCCATACTAATCCGCAAAAAAACCGCTAATTTCTTATCCATTTATCTAACCTCCTTTTTTGCAGTATAACCCATTTCCACCATACTGTCCCGGGAGTGTCCATGAAACGTCAGTTTCTGACCATAAGAAGCATTTTTATACTTTCTTTTCTTTCTCTTTAGGAATTCTTCATGCTGAAGTCACAGTTTTGTCACACCTCTCCTGTATAGTAGGAACCATACAAGGAGAAATCCTTTTTACATACAACTACCTTTCCTCTGCCAGGGCCATGGGGCCCCGGCTTTTTTTTATATCAGGTGGGGATGTGCAGGAAACTTCCTTCCCTTTTATATAAAAAAGACTTCCTTTTAGCCAAGGAAGTCTTTCGATAATCGGGGTAACAGGATTCGAACCTGCGACCTCGCGGCCCCCAGCCGCGCGCTCTAACCAAGCTGAGCCATACCCCGGTGAAATCTATTATAATATATCCCGCTAAAAATCTCAATCATTATTTTTAGAAATTTACAGCAACCGGAAATACCGCCCGGCGGCAGGCCGGGCAGCCTTTCTAGTGTACAGTCCTCATCTTCCGGTTTTTTCGGGATTCTTCCATGGTTTCCACGGTCAGTCCTGCTACCGAAAGCACCACTGCCAGCGGCCAGCAGAATAAAACAGATGCTCCCCATGCTGTAAAAAATACGGTTCTATATACTTTTTTCATTTCCAGTTCCTCCATTCTTTTCACAGTTAAAGTCGTTTTCCCTTTGTTCTGTTTCAAGAATAGCAGAACCAGTGTCCAAAAATGTGTACACCCAGTCTGATTTTTCGTTTTCTATTTTTTAAGAAGCAAAAGCTGAATTCCTTCACGGGCAAAATAATTTCCTACCCGGGTCAGAGTATCCAGTCTTCTGCCCAGAGAAACCTGCTCTTCCTCCTGCTCCCCTTTTGCAGACCGCTCTTTCCGGGTCCTGGGAATGTCTTCCATGTCCAGTACCTGCCACAGTAACTCATCCATATTGTCATAGGTATACTGGCGGCTCTGTTCCAGCACGGTTTTCCAGCCCTGCTCCAGACGCACGTTCTCCGGCTGAGAGTACATCAGCGCGCTGTCAGAATCTCTCTGATAGCAGATGCAGTGCTCTTCTTTTCCTTCTATATAAGGAAGTCCGTAGCAGTTGACGAATACACTGTGGGCCGATACCATATGGCATTTCTGAAAATCGGTCATGTCCTGGTAGTCTGTAAATGCGGGCGCGCAGTAATACACCTGATTCCTTCGGCTTTTTCTGGCAAGCTCTGCCAGAAGGTTGTGCTGGGCAGACCGGTCCGCCGGGTAAATGCTGATGCGGTAGTAAGGCTTTTCGCCCATATCCGCCCATTCCCTGGCGTAATTGCGGGTCAGTTTTTCCGGCAGTTTATACTGTAAAAACAGGGTTACCACCGGTCCTTCGAATGCTACGTCAAACCCGCATTCTCCTTCTTTTCTGAGGTTTGGCAGACTGGGGATTCCCAGATTCAGCCCGGAAAAAATAATCCGGTCCTCTATTTCCCTGGTTATGGCATAGGCAAACTGAAGCTCGCCAAATTCTGCTTTCACTGCATCTTCACTTCCTTCCTCTCTTCCAGATATTCCTGGTAAAGATCCAAAGTCATCTGGGATTCTTCTGTCGTTTTTCCTTTCAGTTTAAAAAGTTTATCGTTCTCGTACCATTTTTCTTCCAGGCAGCGGCGCAGCCAGCCTGCCAGATTTTCGATACAGCTCTGCTCCCCTGCCAGTTCAAAGGCTTTGCGGATATCCTCCACACTGTTTCCGGAAACCCTCAGAAGCATCCGGATATCCTGAATGGTTACCGGCTCGTTTCCAAAAATGTCCGCCACTTCCAGTATCAGGCCTTCATCTGCCACAACCCGTGGCGCTTCCAGCACATCCGGAGCTATCTCCTGCAGAGATTCTCCCGGTGGATGCGGCATCCGTCCTGCATCCGTGTGGTGTGTACAGTTTGGATTTTTCCGGACAAAGAACCGGACTCCCGAGACTTTGCCGCCCTTTCCGCTTTTTACCGGTTCATAGTCAAAACAGATTTCCGAATATTCGGATTCCTCCAGCTCTTTTTTGGCTACTTCCAGCACTTTTCTGCGGAAATTCCGCCAGTCAGAAAAGGGCGCGTCTTTGATTTCTTCCAGGGCGTCTTCAAAACGCCCCTGCTCCACCAGTCTCTTTACGGTCCGGGAGGCGTTTGCGTCCACTACGTTCAGGGTAAACTTCAGTTCCGGAAGGGAATACGGATTCTTCGGCGGCCTGGGCACCGTCAGCACCGTGGCGTTTTCCCGCTCAAACCGGTAATAATGGGTCCGCAGAATCTCATAAATCCGGGTCGTGAACAGAGATTTGAAGGAGCAGAGCACATCCAGACTCATGCGGGTATAATCCTTTTTCAGATTGTAGATGTGCGGCTTCATCTCTTTTGTAAAACGGGTGGTGAACACACCATCCCGGTACTCACATTTATTGACCACGTTAAACATGATAAAATTCTCTTTTTCATCGTCTTCAATGCTGACTACATGCCCCAGTGTTTCCTTGGAGACCTCCTTCAGACGGGAGTATATGGAATTCCCGCTGATATGCAGATAGCTTTTCACATCCTTTGTGGATACCCGTGCAATCAGCTCCCCGTCTTCTATGTATGCTTTTGCGATGGCGATATTCAGCAGTTTCCGCTCAAACAGCGAAGTGCTGGATTTACTTTCTATCAGCACGTTGGAGCGGGATACCATTTCCCGTTCCGCCAGATGTTTTTCCCCTGCTTTTTTTGATTTTTGTGTCATCCCCTTATACCCCCGGTTTTTCTTCTGTCTCTTCCCGCATCCGTTTTGTGTACCTTTCAGGGTAATCCTCCAGGTGCCTTTTTTCTATTATGTGTACTTTTGCGGTTACTCCCTCTTGTTTCGTGTACCGGAAAGGTACCTCTCCGGTGCCTGATATTCTTTTTCGTGTACCTTTTGGGGTAATCCCTCAAATACAGTGCAAGGGCGAGAGGAAATAGGGACTTCTGTCTCCTGGTTTCCTTTCACCCCTGCGGTTATTGTGCACGGCTCAGATTCTGCCGGCTGTTTCGTTTTTATGTGTACTTTTCCGGTGAAACCTTTTTCTTTTTGTGTACGAAAAAGGTGCCGGCTGTCAAAACAATACTTTCTTTTACGTCTGATTATATACAGGATACAGGCATTTGTAAAGTAAAAAACAGAATCTTGTATTTCTGCGACTCTGCCGGATTTCCCGGGAACCTCCGGGCCCTGCGCTTTGTGTACCTTTCGGGTAAAACATTTAACCGGAAACGTACACAGGATGCCCCCTTTTCCGACACAAGATACACCTTTTTTGTACACGCCTTTCCCCCAAAAAGGTCACGTCTTTCCCCTTCCCGGTACACAACTAAACCGGGAAACGCCGTGTTTGCGGGCTTTTCAGCCTCTCTAATAAACAAATAGAATTTAATCTCTGTTGATGTATTTCTTTCTATTATAGAGTTATAAGGGATTCCCGAAGTATTTTAAGAATTCTATAAGAATTTTGTGTACCGGAAAGGTATCCGGTATGGTACACTATAGACCATACAGAGGAGGAGAGGAGATATGTTGAAAAGGAAAGTAAGTATTTCAGGGAGCAGGGCCCGCTCTGCCTGGAAATTCTGTATCCGTTTTGTTTTCCCTGCCTGCACTGCCGTGCTGTTTCTGATACTGGGCATCAATTTTTATGTTGTTTTCAGCACCCGTTCCCGCATCATCTCTGCGAATGAGGCCAGAAAGCTTACGGATGCGGACTGTATTCTGATACTTGGCGCCGGCGTGCGTGCGGACGGCTCCCCGTCTCCGATGCTGCAGGACCGGCTGGATACCGGTATTGCCCTTTATCAGTCCGGCGTTTCTTCCCGAATTCTTATGAGCGGAGATCATGGAAGAAAAGACTATAATGAAGTGCAGGTAATGAAAGATTATTCTTCAGAGAAGGGAATCCCTTCTTCCCGGGTGTTCATGGACCATGCCGGCTTTTCCACCTATGACAGTTTATACCGGGCCCGGGACATTTTCCAGGCACGGAAAGTCGTGATTATATCCCAGAAGTATCATCTGCACCGTGCCTTATACCTGGCCAGCCAGCTTGGCCTGCAGGCTTATGGCGTCCCGGCAGACACCAGGACTTACCGCGGTCAGGGGGCACGGGAACTGAGAGAGATTCTGGCCCGGAACAAAGATTTCTTTTCCGGAATTATCCAGCCGTCTCCCCGGTATCTTGGAGAGCCCATTCCTCTTTCCGGTGACGGAAACCTGACAAATGACTAGTTTCAGCCGGACTGGACGCATCCGGCCCGGCTGAAACCGTAATGCTCTAACAGCTCTTATTCAGAATATCCCCGTTAATACCGACAGTTACCACATTCCAGGGTATCAGTTTTCCACTGCCCGCCAGCGCCTTTTTCACTGCCATCTCAATTCCACCACAGCAGGGCACTTCCATACGGACAACCGTAACACTCTGAATCTCATTCTGACGCAGGATTTCTGTCAGTTTTTCTGCGTAGTCCACGTCGTCCAGTTTTGGACAGCCAATCAGTGTGATATGGCCGTCTATGAATTCCCGGTGAAAGTTTCCATATGCGTAGGCGGTGCAGTCTGCCGCCACCAGAAGCTTTGCATTCTGGAAGTATGGCGCCTGAATGGGAGCCAGCTTTATCTGAACCGGCCACTGGGAAAGGCAGCTTTCCAAAACTTCCGGCGCCTTGTCCGGACGGGGCGGAACAGGCCTGGACGGTTTCTCAATCTTTCGGGATGCAGAACCCGGACATCCGCCGCCCATGTTCTTCTTTTTCATGTTTTCCTTAACGGCCTCTGCGTCATAAGCCGCGGCTTCCCGTTCCACAAAGGTAATGGCTCCGGTGGGACAGGCCGGCAGACAGTCTCCCAGTCCGTCACAGTAATCATCCCGCAGAAGCTTTGCTTTTCCGTTTACCATTCCGATGGCACCTTCATGGCAGGCCTGGGCGCAGGCGCCGCATCCGTTACATTTTTCTTCATCAATCTGAATAATTTTTCTAATCATGTATATCCTCCTTTTTCGGCTTTCGCCGTCTGTTTCTTGTGTTTTCAGTCAGAGTATACTATAGTGAAAAAGAAAAATATGTTGTTATAGCAACGAAAGGAAATCTTTTATGAATCTGGAACTGATACGGAAAAACCGGCTGTTCCACGGAATTAACCGGGATGAGCTGGAACTTCTTCTGAAAAATGCAGAGGCACGGGAGAAAAGTTTTCTTCAGGGAGACGTTGTTTTTCACGCTGGAAAACCGGTTTCCCGTATGGGACTGATGACGGAGGGTTCTGTGAATCTTCTGAAATATGACGCCTGGGGAAACGACCGCATTCTGGATAATGTGGGGACCGGAGAGGTGTTCGGAGAGACGTATGCCTGCCTGAGGACTGAGCCCCTGATGGTAAATGTAATCGCAGCTACAGACTGCCGGATTCTCTTTCTGGATATCCGGAAAATCCTGGACGGAGTCCGTCTGTCCGGGCCGGAAGTCCAGCTTGCAGGAAATCTCCTCACTGTGCTGGCCGCGAAAAATCTGAACCTGTCCAGGAAAATAGATATGATTACACCCCGCCGTCTGCGGGAACGTATTCTGGAATATCTGTCCTGGCAGTCTGTAAGCCAGGGAAAACGCAGTTTTACCATTCCTTTTGACCGCCAGCAGATGGCGGATTATCTCTCTGTGGACCGGAGCGCTCTCTCTGCAGAGCTTTCCAGGATGCAGAAAGAGGGGCTGATACGGTTCCGGAAAAATCATTTTCAGATACTTTGAGAAGGCTCCCGGGGATAGCACGCTAAAGACTGCACGCAGGCTGTCTGTGCACCTCGATTTCGCTTCGCTTCGTCTCGGTCGCAGACAGCCTTTTTTATTGCAGTGCGTGCAGTCCTTGTCATTACGCAAAAAACAAGCACCGTCCCCGGTGCTCTCTTTCGTCATCGAAAACAGTGCTGTGAGTGCGCCTTCAGGGACTCGAACCCTGGACAAATAGATTAAGAGTCTACTGCTCTACCAGCTGAGCTAAAGGCGCATATCTTATTATTTGTAACGCAAGGATTATTATATAATAGCTTTTCCAGAAATGCAAGTATTTTTTTATCGAATTTTAATTTTTTAGGGACGGAATCCCGGATAATCCTGAATCAGCCGGATGCTTTCCTCCGGCTCGTCCCGGGAAAGGAAATGGAGCCATGCTTCCAGTCTGGTTTCTATTTTTTTATTTTGCGTGAGACGCCGGAAGTTGTCAAGGGAAACAAAGACGTATAACTTTCGCCCATAACGGAATGACAAATCTCGGCTTTTATATTATAATAAGACCAGGAAAGGAAGTGGCATTTATGGATTCTCTGGACCGTCAGATTCTCAGTATACTGAAGCAGAATGCCCGGAAAAAGGCTTCTGACATCAGCAAAGAAATTCATCTTTCCGTATCCACTGTTATCGAACGAATCCGAAAACTGGAGGCCGCCGGAATTATTGAATCCTATACGGTAATTATAAATGAGCAGAAGACCGGAAATGATTTAACAGCGCTGATGGAGGTCAGCCTGGACCATCCCCGCTATAATGATTCGTTTACTGCACAGATTATGGAACATCCGAATATTATCTCCTGCTATTATCTGACAGGAGAGTTTGACTACCTTATTAAGATATCCTGCCGCTCATCCGAGCATCTGGAGCAGATTCATAAGTGGATTAAAAATCAGAACGGGGTACGTTCTACCAAGACGCATTTTGTGCTCAGAAATGTAAAAAATATTTATTCTGCCCTTCCGGAAGAGGGGGATTGAAAAATTTTTGGTGCTTTCCGAAATTACCGAATATTTTTTCGGTTATGTTCAGAATGGACATAATATTTATTTTTTCCAGGGACAATATATTGAATATTTTACTGTCAGCCTGTAAAATATTTTTAGAAAACCAGAAAAGGGAATCAGATAGTTTAGGCAAGGACGCTTAGCTTTGCATTCGCATGCCTGGATTATCTGATTTTTACTGTACCGGTCTTTTTCACAGATTTACCGGTACAGAATATATACTGTATACAAAACAGTAGCAGTACAGAAAAATTTTTATCGCCAGCGGGCAAAGGAGGAGCTCACATGAAAACTTTAGGGTACTACAATGGGAAATACGGGGAACTGGATGAAATGATGATTCCCATGAATGACCGGGTATGCTGGTTCGGTGACGGTGTATATGACGCCGGTCCCTGCCGCAACTATAAGATTTTTGCCATTGATGAACACATCGACCGTTTCTTTAACAGTGCCGGACTTCTGGATATTAAAATGCCGGTTACCAAAAAGGAATTAAAGGAACTTCTGGAAGACCTGGTAACAAAAATGGATACTGGTAACTTATTTGTTTACTATCAGGTAACCCGCGGAACCGGAATCCGTAACCATGCCTTCACCGAAGGCGCCGGAAATCTCTGGGTTATGCTGAAGCCCGCTGAAATTTCTGATGGAATTGAACCCATTAAGCTTATCACTATGGAAGATACCCGCTTCCTGCACTGCAATATCAAAACCCTGAATCTGATTCCTTCCGTTATGGCGTCCGAGAAAGCCAAAGAAGCCGGATGCCAGGAAACGATTTTCTACCGGAAGGGTGGACGGGTTACAGAATGTGCCCACAGCAACTGTCATATCCTGAAAGACGGCAAACTTTATACTGCCCCCACGGATAACCTGATTCTTCCTGGAATCGCCCGGGCTCATCTGATTCGGATGTGCAAGAAACTGGAAATTCCGGTGAGTGAAACTCCTTATTATCTGGAAGATGTATTCCAGGCAGATGAAATTATCGTTACCAGCTCCAGCAATCTGTGTCTGCACGCATGCGAACTGGACGGAAAACCGGTGGGCGGAAAAGCGCCGGAACTTCTGGAAAAAATTCGTATCGGCCTGCTGGAGGAATTCTGGGCAGCTACAGAAGCAGAGAAATAAAATTATTTTCAAAGAGGTGATTCCATGTCAGAAGTACATTATCTTGCTTCCGGGGACACGGCTCTGACTGTGGACTTCGGAAACATCATCAGTGAAACTATAAATCAGCAGGTAATGGCACTCCGGGATGAAATTACAAAGCAGAACTGGAACGGAATCGTGGCGACTGTCCCCACGTTCCGTTCTCTTTTCATCCAGTATGACCCCTGCGTTCTCTCCCATGAAGAGCTTTGCCGGCGGCTGGAAACGCTCCATCTTACTCTGAATACAAAGCATTTGCCGGTTCACCGGATTATAGAGATACCCGTCTGTTACGGCGCCCGTTTTGGCCCGGATTTACGGGATGGGGAAAAGCTGACCGGTCTCAGTGCAGACGAGATAATTGCTCTTCACAGCGGCCATAATTACCGCATATACATGCTGGGGTTTCTTCCCGGTTTCCCGTATCTGGGCGGACTGGATGAACGAATCTGCATGCCGCGCCTGGCTACGCCCAGGACCAGAATTCCTGCCGGGAGCGTAGGAATCGGCGGTTCCCAGACTGGACTCTACCCGGTAGATTCTCCGGGAGGCTGGCGGCTTATCGGCGCCACCCCTCTTACTCTGTATGACCCGTCCCGGGAACATCCTATTCCATACAAGAGTGGAGATTATATCCGTTTTGTACCTGTTGATATCAGTGATTATTATGATATCCGCCGGGAAGCAGAGCGGGGCGCCTACTCCTTCCGCTTTCTGGACGCATCCGCCGTATCAGAAGGAGGTGATACCCTGTGAGTATGAAAATACGG
>ERZ1643251.5692-NODE-5692-length-10032-cov-7.260098_pt1 | contig 10032 bp, 9 predicted proteins | sample MGYA00579261_ERZ1643251 | MGnify/ENA primary metagenome ERZ1643251 (study PRJEB29033, sample SAMEA4952267) | chicken gut metagenome | biome: Broiler Chicken; feature: Gastrointestinal Tract; material: Caecum | place: Ireland | collected 2018 | study: Broiler...
GGCTTGCTCACCCGAATATCAGTCCCATGATATCCTCTCGCGACGCGCCGCCGATGTATTCGCCGACATCGACCGCATCGAGCGCGGAGGCGATAACGTCCGGCGAATATTCCACGCCGCACAGCCGCGACGCGAGCTCGCCGACGTCGCGTATGCCGAAGAAGTCGCCGCCGAATTCGAGCGCGGCTATCCTGCCCTCGGTAACGCTCATACGCAGCTCGACCGAACCAAAGCCAAACCTGCGGCGCCGTTCGGTGTCGAAGCTGCCCATGCGCCGGAGATTCCATTCGTCGGTCGAGTACTTCTCGGCTGTCAGCTTCTCGATTCCGGCGTTAAAGCTCTCGTCGAACCGCTCGACCGGGACGCAGTATATGTTCGACACGTAGTCGGCTATATACTTCATGAATATTTCGGCGTCGTATATCTTTGCGCGGCTTCGCTCGGGCAGCACCGACGCTATGTTCGCGACTCTACTGCGCACACTCTTGATTCCCTTGCTTTTGAGCTTGTCCGGCGAAACCCGAAGCGCGCTCTGCATATTGGAAAAATCAGCTGAAAACAGCAGCGTGCCGTGGTGCAGCGTCTTTGTCAAGCCGTTTTGGGAGTTGTCATTTCCGGTGTTGTTATTTCTACCATCGCTATTCGCGACATTATACACGCACTGCGCATTGCCCGATATCTTGCGCTCCTCGCCGTCAACTGTGACCGCGATGTCGTTGCGTCCGGTCAGCGTCGCCTTTATCCCGAGCGATTTCAGCGCGTCGATTATCGGTCGCGTGAAATGCCCGAAGTCGAGTCCGCCCTCGCGGATACCCTCGGCGAGCTCGCCGCCCGCCGGTGATATGAACGTGAAGTTGACGTTGCCAAGGTCGTGAAACACCGCGCCGCCGCCGGTCAGACGGCGCACTACCGCGATGTTGTGCTCTTTGGTGAAGCGCGTGTCAATCTCAGCAAACGCGTTCTGGTTCTTGCCTATGACTACGGTCGGCGAGTTGCGCCACAGAAAAAAGATGTCGCCGGAGGTGTGACAAAGCAGGTACTCCTCCGCGGCAAGGTTGTAGTATGGGTCTGTGCTTTCGTTTATGTATATTTTCATGGTTTTATATTCATCGTCAGTCAGACGAGAAATTATAGAAAATGTGCCATCAGCTTACAAAGGCATATGCTGATTTGCACCGCCGTCACCGTATGTGTCCGAGCGTCACGCGCAGCCGGTAGACTGCCGCGGACAGCGCCGACGCGCGCGGCGACAATGTCAGCCCGCATATTTTCGCTATCTCCTCGGCGACCTCGGATATAGACAGCGCGCTCGTGTCGATAAACTCCGCGCCGACCGCTTCGGCGAATGAATCAAATTCAGCGTAGCACTTGTCCGCCATCCTCGCCGCGAACGAGTTCCTGCCCTCATGGCGGCTGGCGATACGTTTTGCCAGCACCTCGCGCGACGGGCGCAGGATTATGTGATTCGCGATATCCACGCCGCGCGTCAGCTCGCGGTACCAGTCGGCGTCAGTAATCGTCATCGGCAAAAGTACGATCTTGTCGCAGTCGGCGAGCCGCCGCAGCATGAGATTGTTTATTTCGCGCCACTCGGCGTGGTCGCGGAAGTCGAAGCATTTCAGCTCGTCGGGTATCACGCGGCGGATGTAGTATCCCGCCTCCTCGAGGTCGCAGATATGCGCGCCGTCGAGCCGACGAAGCAGCTCGAACGCCGTCTGCGTCTTGCCCGCGCCGTACGCGCCGTTGATGAAGATGAAGCTTGCCATGTCCGCTCCTTTCGCTGGAGTGAAATCGGATTGCTTGACCGATTTGTCAAGTCTTGCCCGATTTATCAGGTTATGTTGTATTCGATATCCACCGCGACTCCGCCGTCGAATATAATTATCATCCACAAACTGTCAAGTATGTCCGCGCCGAGATAATATACCAGTATATCCTGCCCCGTGTAGTCGGCATTGCCAATCTTAAAGCTTCGCTGTCCCGAGCCCTCGCCGAGCAGAGAGACAATCTCGTCCTCGGTCTTGCCGATAAGCTCCGCCTTTTCGACCAGCTTGTACCCTGTGCGAATTCGGTCGTTCTCGTTTGCGTGCCACTTGGATAAAAGATAGCCGAGCGAGTTTGTGTATAGGTATATCCCGACAAAAACGCAGATGATTACCGCGACCGCGACTACTACTCGCCTGCGCTGTCTACTGTGACGCGCAATTTTGTCCGGCGTGTCCATGCCCATCACAGCTCCTGATTGTCAGCGAATGTGTCGCTTCCGATAACCTCACCGCTTCTGACCGCTTTCAGTCCCTCGTCGGTGATGATGAAATTATCGCGCTCTACTTGCTTTATAAGTTCAGTGAGTATAAGATATCGTGTCGCCCAGTATACCTGTCTGGAAAGATAGGTTTCCCGTCCGCTTTTGGTCATTTCCGAGCGCTCAGCTTCTGAAAGCTTTAATGTGTCCGCGATACTTTCAACTATCTCGCACCTCTTGTATTGTCTCCCGTCAGCTAATAGCTGTAAAATCGGAACATATAATTCAGTGAATTTCGGAACACTCATTAATACCCTCCTGTAATAATATAACCGACACATGAACCGGCAGCATCTCAAACAACTTCGCACTGCCAAAGCCGCCGGTTGGGGAGCGGTGGCCCCAGCAGTTTCGTCCTTCGGACGAAACTGCCAAAGGCGGCGCAAATAGAAGATTGAGCGTTTTTGATAATGCCCCACTTTCGCGCAGAAACATACAACCTATAAGAACCCCAATCTGCAAAAGTTTTCGGAAAGGGGTGTGGGGAAAACCCTTTTTCAAAAGGGTTTTCCCCACTGAAACTAACAGTTATACGCCTTTCTTGCTGCGGTCGATCTTCTCTACGTCGGAGACGTTGAGGTGAGCGGTGTGACCCGGGATAGGCATGAGCTTTTCGCTGATCACGTCGATGATGCCGTCAGCCTGCGGGAAGAAGTACTTTTCGAGCTCGTGGGACGGAGTGATCCAGTTGCGCGAGCCGAAAGCTACAGGCGGAGCGTCGAGGTAGTCGAACGCAAGCTCGGCGATGTTCGCTGCCATGTCCTTCATAACCGAGCCGCGCTCGCAGGCGTCGCCGACTATTATAATCTTGCCGGTCTTCTTGACCGACTCGATGACCTTCGTGTAGTCGAACGGAACTATCGAGCGCGCGTCGATGATTTCCGCCGAGATTCCGTACTTCTCCTCGAGCGTCTTAGCCGCGTCGAGCGCACGGTAGAGCACCGCGCCGATGGTCAGAATGGTCACATCCTTACCCTCGCGCTTGATGTCCGGATCGCCCAGCTTGACTTCGTAGTACTCGGTCGGAACGCCGCCCTCGTGGAACTGCTCGCCGACGTCGTAGATGCGCTGGCTCTCGAAGAAGATGACCGGGTCGGTGCCCGACAGAGCCTCGTTCATAAGACCCTTTGCGTCATACGGCGACGCCGGGAATACAACCTTGAGTCCCGGGATGTGAGCGCAGAGCGCCGTCCAGTCCTGAGAGTGCTGCGCGCCGTACTTCGAGCCGACCGAAACACGTACAATTATCGGCATCTTCAGAATTCCTGCCGACATTGCCTGCCACTTGGCTACCTGATTGAATATCTCGTCGCCCGCGCAGCCGATGAAGTCAGCGTACATCAGCTCGACTATCGCGCGGCCGCCGCACATCGCGTAGCCGACCGCCGAGCCGACGATCGCAGCCTCGGATATCGGCGCGTTGAAGAAGCGGTGATAGGGCAGCGCTTCGGTGAGTCCGCGGTAGACGGCGTAAGCTCCGCCCCAGTCGCGGTTGTCCTCGCCGTAGGCAATCAGCGTCGGATCCTCGTAGAACTTGTCGAGGATCGCTTCGAACAGACCGTCGCGAAGACCGAATATCTTCGTCTTCGGCAGCGGCTTGCCGTTCTCGTCATATGCCCAGCGCGACTTGACCGCAAGCGACTTGACGCGCGGATTCTCTTCTTTCGGAATGAGGACTTCCGGCTCGCGTCCCTCTTCCATGACCGGACGCTTTTCGTTCGAGAACATGATTCCCGAAATTGCGTCGGGGTTCTTGTCAAGGTCCATTCTCGGCGAGATGTCCTCGTCGACCGCGAGACGGCAGACCTTGGTCATGCGGTTTATAATAACCTCGTCGATAGCGTCGAACTCCTCGCTCGTAGCTACGCCGCCGAGTATCAGCTTTTCCTTGTATGCCTTGATCGGGCAGGCCTCTTTCCACTCCTCGATCTCCTCGGGGGTTCTGTAGGTCGACGAGTCGGACGGCGAGTGTCCGGTCGTTCTGTAGGTGACGACGTCGAGCATTGCCGGTCCCTCACCGCGGAGCAGCAGCTCTTTCTTGCGCGATACCGCGTCGATGACCGCGAACGGGTTGTAGCCGTTGACGCGCTCCGAGTGCATTTCGTCCGGGTTAACGCCCGCGCCTATGCGCGCCGGCATACCGAACGCCATCGTCTCGCCCATCGTCTGTCCGCCCATGCCGTAGAAGTTGTCGAATATGTTGAACAGTATCGGCAGACCCGGGTTGTTTCCGTTGTCGGTAGTGCCCCAGAGCTGCTTTATCTGATCCATAGCCGACATATTCAGCGCTTCGAGCACCGGTCCGCGTCCGCACGCGCCGTCGCCGAAGTTCGCGACTACAATGCCCTTCTTCTTGTTCGAGCGCTTGTATATAGCCGCGCCGAGCGCGATCGGTACCGCGCCGCCGACGATAGCGTTGTTCGGGAAGATGCCGAACGGGATGAAGAACGCGTGCATCGAGCCGCCCAGACCCTTGTTGAAGCCGGTCGTGCGCGCGAAGATTTCAGCGAGCGCGCCGTAGAGCAAAAAGTCGATTGCCAGCTCCTTGATGTTGCCCTTGACTTCCTCCTTGCCCTCGACTACTTTCAGTATCGAGCCGCCGAGAAATTCCTTCATGATGTCGTAAAGCTCGGCGTCGTCGAGCTTGTGGATGGACGACAGACCCTTTGCTAAAATCTCGCCGTGGCTGCGGTGCGAGCCGAACGTGAAGTCGTTGATGTCGAGCGAGTAAGCCTCGCCGACCGCCGACGCCTCCTGACCGAGCGACAGGTGCGCGGGACCGGGGTTGTTGTACTCGACGCCGTTGTAGACCGACTTCGTCTTGATTTCGTTGAGCATGGTCTCGAACTCGCGGATAATGCGCATATCGCGGTAGATACGCATCATATCGGCTTTCGAGTAGAGCGTCTTCTCCTCGTCGAGCGTCTTCGCGTACTGGTTAACCGGAATATCCTCGAAGTGGATATAACCGGGCTCAAAAACCTTTTTCGGGTCTATGTATTGACTCTTTGGCATAACTATATCTCCCTTATGAAAATTATAAATTTATCTGAAATTCGCCTGCGGCGAATTTCATCAATTCGCCTGCGGCGAATTTCATCTACCTCTACTAACAACTAATTGCTAATAACTAACAACTAATCAAACATTGCCTCGCGGATGACCTCGCAGACGGTCGGGTGCGGGAACACGAACTTGCGTATATCCGCTACTCGCATTTCCTTTTCCACCATCATCGCCGCGCCGTATATCATCTCGGACGCGTAGCTGCCGATCAGGTGTACGCCGAGCACACGGCTGTGCGCCTTGTCGATTATTATCTCGGCAATGCCGTCTCCGCCCTCGTTTTCGGCGAGGTAGCGGCCCGAGTAGTTCATAGTCAGCACGCGCACGTCAGCGTCTATTCCCTTTTGCTTTATCGTTGCGGTGGTCTCGCCGACCGAAGCGACCTCGGGGTTCGTGTATATGACCGACGGCACTGAGATGTAGCGCATCGCGTCCTTTTTGCCGAGCATATCGTTGACAGCGACCTCGCCCTCGCGGTAGGCGGTGTGAGCGAGCATCGACTTGCCGTTGACGTCTCCGGCAGCCCATACTCCGGCGACATTGGTTTTGAGTTGATCGTCGGTGACGATAGCTCCGCGCTCGGTGAGGACTCCGATATTCTCGAGTCCGATTCCGGCGGTGTTAGCGCGGCGACCGACCGCGCAGAGTACGCAGTCGCAGGTAATCTCGAGCGGCTTTCCGTCGAGCTCGCAGGATACCGACGAGCTGCCGACTCCGGTGACCTTCGCGCCGAGCATGAACTTGACTCCGCGCTTCTCGTAGTTCTTCTGCAATATCTCGGTGACTGCCGGCTCGGTGGGTCCGCCGATGTGGTCGAGCATTTCGACGACTGTGACCTCGACGCCGACCGAGTTAAAGTAGGACGCCATCTCAAGACCGATTACGCCGCCGCCGATCACTACGATATGACGCGGCAATGTCGTCATGTCGAGTATCTCGCGGTTGGTCTTGACAAAGCCGGTCGAAAGTCCCTCACGAAGTCCGGGAATCGGCGGTACCGCCGCTGACGAACCCGTGCAGATGAGCAGCTTCGCGCCGGTATACTCGTCGCCTCCGACCTTGACCGTGAAGCCGTCCGCGCCGCGCCCTGCAATCTCGGCGTGACCGTTGACGACCTTGACTCCGGCGTGCTTTAACTTGGCGCTGACTCCGCCGACCAGCTTCTTTACGACGCGACCCTTGCGTTCGATGACCTTGGCGTGGTCGATAGCCGCGCCGGTAAAGCTGACTCCGTAGTCGCTCGAATGCTTCGCGTAGTCGTAGATCTTAGCCGAATAGAGCAGAGTTTTTGTGGGGATACAGCCCTCGTTCAGGCAGACTCCGCCGAGCGCGCGCTCCTCGATGAGCAGAACGCTCATACCGTTTTTCGCGGCGTAGTCGGCGGCGTTGTAGCCGGCGGGTCCTCCGCCGAGTACTATCAAATCATACATTTTTGTAACTCCTTGTAAAATTGGCGGCAGACGTTATTTCGCAAGCGTCAGGCTGAAGTGCTCGAGCGCGGCCGAGAGATCCTTCAAGAATCTTGCCGACGGTGCGCCGTCGAGCGCGCGGTGGTCGAACGTGAGCGACAGTCCCATCGCGGGATAGGTCGTGCCGTCCTCTTTGACGCGGTAGGTCACGCAGTCAACGCCGAGGATTGCTACCTGCGGCGGGTTGATGACCGGCGTGAAGCTCTCGACGCCGAGCGAGCCGAGGTTCGTGACCGTAAAGCTTGCTCCCGCGAGCTTGTCCGGCGAGATAGAGCCGCTCTGTGTCTCCTTGATGAGAGCTTTCGCCGCAACCGACAGCTCGTTCAGCGTGAGCGTTTCGGCTGCGGGCAGGGTCGGAACCATGAGTCCGCGGTCGGTGTCGACGGCGATACCGAGGTTGACGTTCTCGAATACGCGTATGAAGTCGTCCATCCAGTGCGCGTTGCACTCCTTGTGCTGCATGAGCGTCTTTGCGACGGCAAAGAGCACCATGTCGTTGAGGGTGATATTAGCCATGCCGAGCGCTTCGCCGCTTGCCTTTACCTTGGCGCGGTAGTCGAGCAGCTCGGTTGCGTCGAACGACGAGTTCAGCGTGAGCTGAGCCATATTCGACAGCGACGCGTGCATAGATTTCGCGATTGTGCGGCGGATATTTGTAACCTTGACGTCGGTATACGCGGCCTTTGCCGGAGAGTCGACGGTCGGAACGACCGCCTTGTCTGCCTGTACCGGCTCTGCGGCGGGAGCTTTGTATGCCGCGGGATTTGCAAGGTAGCTTTCGACCTGCTCGGTGGTCGTAGTTTTGCCGGCGTCGAGCAGCGAGTTTACGTCGCGCTCGATGATGCGTCCCATCGGACCGGTAGGCTCTGCCTGCGAGAGGTCGGCGCCGGTGCGGAGCGCGAGGTTGCGAGCTCTCGGCGAGATGCGCAGACGGTCGCCGTCAAGCGAAGCGGCTTCTTTGGTATCGGCTGCGACCTTAGCAGAATTATCTGACGCAGAATTATCTGCCGCAGATTCATCTGCCGTGGTAGCTTCAGTCGTAGTAGCTTCTGCCGCGGCAGTTTCAGTAGCCGGTGCGCCGGCTTCGGTCTTTGCCGGAATCAGAGCCGAGATATCCTCGCCGGGGCTGCCGATGATGCAGACGGTCTCGAGGCAGGGAACGTCGTCTCCGGCGGCGGCGAGTATCTCGAGCAGAGTGCCCTCGACCTCCGATTTTTCGTCGAAGCTCGATTTATCGGTTTCGTATGAGAATAGAATGTCGCCGACCTTGACCGAATCGCCCTTTTGCTTTTGCCATTCGGTGATTACGCAGGACTCGACACTCTGCCCCTGTCGGGGCATGATAACTGCTGTAGCCATGTTATGTATTCAATCCTTTCAAGTTATTGGACAATAGTAATAATACCCGTCACCTGCCGAAAAAATCAGCGCGCGACGATGATATCGATGCCGCACTCCTTTGCCGCCGACATGATATCCTCGGGCAGGTAGTCGTCAGTGACGATAGCGTGTACGTTTTCGAGCTTGCAGAAAGTGAACGGCAGGCAGCGATTCAGCTTCGATTTATCCATTAAGACAATCACGCGGCGCGCCTTTTCGACAATTGTATGCTTGAGCTCGCACTCGGAGTAGTTGCCGCTCGTGAAGCCGTCCTTAAGCGACAGTCCGCTGGGCGCGACGAACGCGAGGTCGATATTGATATCGGCGAGGAATTTGAGCGCCTGGTTGCCCGAGATTGAGACGTTCTCGCGGTTTATCATACCGCCGACAAGGTTGACTATCGGCTGCGTCTTTTTGATAAGCTCAAGCGCGATATTCGGACCGGTGGTGGTTATGGCGTGGCGTTCATCCGGAAGCAGGGTCGCGAGCTTCAATACGGTCGTACCCGAGTCAAGGAAGAGCGAGCGTCCGGGTTCGATAAGACCTATAGCGCACTTCGCGATGCGCTCCTTCGCGGTCATATTCTCATTCATACGCTGGTGGAAGGAGTCCTCCATCGATGTTGTGATGAATTTCATCGAACGCGCTCCGCCGCGAACCTTGATAGCGTCACCCTGTTTTTCGAAATATTCGATGTCCCGCCGAAGCGTCATGCTCGACACGTCCGGAAAGCTCTCCTCGAGCTCTTTCAGCGAAATAAACGGCTTTTCGGTGAGAAGCTCTTTGATTATCGCTCGACGTTGGGAATTCATTTGTTTCATCCTTTCGTTTATGGGTTCGTGGCATCGGTCAAGCCTTAGATTTTAACATAATTCGGGTTAATTTTAACATATCACGAACTATATTGTAACACAAGTCAACCGTTTTGTCAATGGTGCGGAATACTTTTTTACAACTATTTAACTATGTTATTTTGATGGGCGTTGGTACACATCATGACGCGGATTAATTCACAACCGCGCGGTGACATGAGGAGTATGGAATGGATATCGCGGCTGCGAGCAGGCGCTGTTTTTCGGAGCTGCGCGGTTTCGTTTGTGCGATGCCGGCAGTCTCCGCCCGCGCAGGGTCGCTGCGAGCAACGGGTCTGTGAGAGTGTGGTTATAACGCGGGGATTTACTTGACTTTGATTATCGGCAGTGGTATAATAGAGAGGAGGTGAGCCTGATGGGAAAGTTTCATATCGTCATTGAAGAAACGGTTTCGGAAACCTTCGAAATCGAAGCCCGTGATATACAAGAAGCGCTGAACATAGCAAAAAAAGGCTACGACAATTGCGACATAGTGCTCAGTCCTGGTCAAGTGACAGAAAAACGCATATCTGCGTATGACGATGACGGGAATACGGTCGACTGGCATGAATTTTGAATTAGACACCTCGCTTGCCGCCGGATATACGAGCAAATCTCAGAAAATCCGAATCATGAGCGAGGCTTGGGTTCGCGATAATATGTATTGTCCCTGCTGTGGGAATTACCGAATCAGAAAGCTTCCGAATAACAGTCCAGTGGCCGATTTTCTATGTGAAGAATGTGGCGCAATATTCGAGCTCAAAAGCACAGGTGTTGATAAACGCAAGATTTCAGACGGCGCATATTCCACGATGATTAAACGAATCACCGGTTTTAACAACCCGCATCTATTTGTTATGCGATACCGTGCAGATTATATAATTTCATGGCTTTCGTTTGTCCCGAACTTTTTCTTTGTTCCGTCAATAATCGAACCGCGCGCGCCCCTCTCCGCAAATGC
>ERZ1643251.5693-NODE-5693-length-10029-cov-22.810006_pt1 | contig 10029 bp, 10 predicted proteins | sample MGYA00579261_ERZ1643251 | MGnify/ENA primary metagenome ERZ1643251 (study PRJEB29033, sample SAMEA4952267) | chicken gut metagenome | biome: Broiler Chicken; feature: Gastrointestinal Tract; material: Caecum | place: Ireland | collected 2018 | study: Broiler...
ATTTTTCTCTTTTTTTCTCAGATACTTTTTTTGAGTCATTTACTCCTTCTATCATGGAATTTTCTGGCATTATTACACTTGCAACTACAACAGGTCCTGCTAGTGGCCCTCTTCCTGCTTCATCTATTCCGCATATATATTTAAAGCCTTTTTTTCTAAGTTCTTCTTCATATTTTTTTAAGTTTTTGAGTCTTTCTTCTTCTTTTTCTTTCATTTTTCCCTTTCATTTTACATTTAATTTTAAAATTTTTGATGTTTATACTAGTATTTTATAATAATTTATATAAAATATCAATATAATAAAAATAATTTACTTTGTTTTCACAAAATTTTCACATTGATTGTGTATTCTTATAATGAAATAAAAAAGGAAACATTTAAGGAGGTCTTTAATATGGAAGAAAATAACAATGGATTTGAAGTTATTTCAAGCAAAACTTTAAATTCAGATTTTAAAAACAAAAATAAATTTAATTGGGGTAAAAATGTTTTTTTGCCATTCGCGAGTGGTGTTGTAGGATGTTCAGTCGTATTAGGCACATGTTTTGGAGTTCCTGCAATTAGAGAAAAATTAGTTGGAAGAACTTCTTCTATTCAAACATCAACATCTAGTGCAAATGGAACAACTACAAATTTGGTGTCATTATCAAATTTTTCAAATACTTCTATTTTTGCAGCAAGTAAGATACTTCCATCAATTGTTGGAATTGAAGTTAGTTATAATGTTACTACAAATTCTTTTTTCGGATTTGGAGGATCTCAAACTTCATCAGCTACAGCAACAGGTTCTGGAATAATAATAAGTGAAGATGGATATATTGTTACAAACAACCATGTTGTTGACAGTTCTTCATCTAATTCATCTTATTCATATTATGAACTATCAAAAGCAACATCAATAAAAGTAAAATTAAATACTGCAACATATGGAGAAGATGCAGTGTTTGATGCTACTGTTGTTGGTCAAGACTCTCAAACAGACCTAGCAGTTTTAAAAATTGATAAAGATGGATTAACTCCTGCAGAATTTGCAGATTCAGATCAAGCTGTTGTTGGAGAATTTGTAATGGCTGTTGGTAGCCCATTAGGATTAGATACAACTGTTACTCAAGGAATTATAAGTGCTGTAGATAGACAAGTTGAATCTGATGGTGTAGTTTATACCTGTATTCAAACAGATGCAGCAATTAATTCTGGCAATAGTGGTGGTGCTTTAGTTAATAGTGATGGTAAAGTTATAGGAATTAATACATTAAAATTAACAGGATCAAATGTTGAAGGTATAGGATTTGCTATTCCAATTAATTCTACTTTAGATGTAATTGATCAATTAATTGATTATAATAAAGTTTTAAGACCATATATTGGTATTACAGGAATTGATGTTGATGAAAATACAGCAAAACGTTATGATTTAGTAATTGGTGTTTATATACAAAGTGTAGAAAATTTCTCTCCTGCTGAAAAGGCTGGTTTAAAAGCTGGTGATGTAATAATTAAAGCTGATGGAAAAGATATTACAACAATGGACGAATTAACTGAAGTTAAAAATTCACATCAAATTGGTGACACAATTACTTTAGTTGTTAATAGAAATGGTGAAGAAAAAGAAATTTCAGTAACATTAGAAGAAACACCTTAATATTTAATTAAGAATTAATTTGGAAATTTTCACTTTAAGTTCACAGAATGAACAAATTTGACTGGTATATTATATATAGTCAGTAAGCTTAATAAAGTTAAAACTGATTAAAACAAACATCCCCTTTTATTTTCGAAAAGACCTAAGTTTAAAACTTAGGTCTTTTTTAGGCAAAAAGTAAAGGAAAAATTTTTGATTTTTCCTTTACATTACAACTATATCCATTTCACTTGTGTTATTTTGATTACCATATGCAAATATTACATATAAGGTGTTATCTTCTCCAATAAAGTATTCTGTAATATTATCTATATCATAAATGTCACTGCTTGAATCTCTAGGATATACTGAGTATCCTAATTCTGCCATATTGTTTACTTCATTTTCTATTTCTTTTATTTCTGCTTTTATTTTTCTACTTGCATCTAGTCTAGAGATTGATTTTAATCCAAGCATATCTTCAAATGTAAATTCTTTTTGATTGATTAAATCATAATTATATGTTTGAACAATATCTCTTGCTGGATTTTCTCCTTCTTTTAAATTTGATCTAATTACTAATGATAATATATTGTTTGTTACATATGCACAATAATTTACAGAATAAATTATGTTTTGCTTTTGTGTATTTAGTATATCTTTTGCTTTTTGTTCAAATACTTCTTTTATGTCTTTGTTGAATTGTTCTATTACATCATTTTGAATATTTATATATGGTATATTTACATCTAGATTATAATCACTTATTTTATTATTTTTATCACTATATCCTGTATAAACAATTTCTTGACTTTCGTCTATTTTATCTATTCTATAACTATTGTTTTCTAAATAATTGACTTTGTTTTCAAATATATTGTTAAAGTCTTCTTTATATTTTGTTAGTCTTTGGTCAGAAACTGATGGTGTACTATTTATATCAATGTTTTTTACAATTTGTATTACGACTGTGATTAATACTGCTAATATACATACAGAAATAATAGTTATATATATAATTTTTAATTTTTTGTTTTTTTCAGAATTGTCTTCTAATCTTACGTTCATTGTAATCATTCCTTTCGTTTAAGATAAGAGCATAATTATACTCTCTCTTTATAAATATTAACTTATAAATTTGTGATTGTCAATAGCCATTTCATGATTTTTTTTGTATTTCATTTTTGTTGCCATTCCTCCTCTTATGTGTCTTTCAGCCTTATTTTCATCTAATATTTCTCGAACTTCTTTTGCTAATGCTGAATTTATTTTAACAAGTCTTTCAGTTACATCTTTGTGTACCGATGTTACTTTTCGTAACGGTAGAACTATTTTTAGAAGTATTAATATCTTCAAAATTAGTTATCACAGTTGGTTTTGTACCAATTTCATTTAATAATTTTAATCTTACTTCTACATTTCCTTCGCTATCTACTTCAATGACATCTATTATTGTTTTAAGCATTGCATTTGTAATTGTTTCATTGTTTAAAATGTCATCTACTGTTTTTATTGTTTTTGTTAGTTCTTTTTCTAATACATCTTTCTCTTTTATTTCAGAAGTAATTAACTTTAATTCTCTTTCTAATCTTGATATATCTTCATTTAATGGATTTGTATATTGTTTTAGTTCCTGCATATTGATTACTTCGTTTTGGAACATTTCCATATATTTTTGTTTTTTAACTGTTACTTTTTCTATTTCTTTAAGTAGGCTTTCTTCACTTCTTTCATTATTTTCTCTTAATGCTGTTATCTTTTCAAACTCTTTTTCTACTGCTTTCATAAAGTTCTTTTTATTAGAAATTATACTTTTAAGATATTCTTTAATAGCATTTAAAAGTTCTTCTTCATCAATTACAGTTGTGTTAGGGCAATGATTTACACCCATTGAGTTTCTTCCACTACATACCCATCTTATATATTCTGGTCCGTCATCTGTATATTTTCTTTTTATTCTTCTAAAGGAATAGCCACAATGTTTGCAATATATTAGCGTACTAAATACATACTCTGTTTTTTCTCTTTTATTTTTTAGTTTAAATTCATTTGACCTCTGTTCTAAAATTTCTTGTGTTCTATTAAATAATTCATCTGATATAATTCTCATTTCTGGTTTGTCAGCAACAATCCAATCTTCTTCTGGTAAATCTTTTCTTGCTCCTGTTATAAAGTCAGTAATTTCTGATTTCTTATTTGTTACTCTACCTGTATATATTGGATTTTTTAGCATTCTTACAATAGAAGTTTGTACCCATTTTGACTTTGTTTTCTTTGTTCTTATTCCTCTATCATTTAATTCCCAAGCAATTTTCGTTGTTCCCATTCCTTTATATACATAGCTTTCAAATATTTCTTTTACAATTTTTGCTTCTTCTTCATTTATTTTTAAAGTATATTTTTCACCTGGAATTTTGTCATAACCAAATACCAAATTAGGTACTCGACCTTTTTTAGCTGTAATGTCTTTTCCGAATTTAACCCTTTTAGACATATTGGCACTTTCTTGCTGTGCCATTGCACCTAAAATGGTTAGTATAAATTCTGATCCACCTTCCATAACTTCGCCATTATTTAAGAAATCTACTTGTATTCCATAGGATTTTAGCTCTCTTATACTTTGTAATAAATCTACTGTATTCCTAGCAAAACGGCTAACATCTTTAACAACTACTCTTTCAAATTTTTTTGCCTTTGCGTCTTTCATCATTTGTTGGAATTGTTTTCTATTTTTTATTTGCTTTCCAGAAATTCCTTCATCTGCATATAGCTTGTACAACTCATAACCGTTCTTTTGGGTAAATTCATTAAAGAATTCTATTTGCTTTTCAAGAGAGTCTATTTGTGCTTCTTTTTCAGTTGAAACTCTACAATATGCTGCAATTTTCATAACATCACTACTTCCTTTTTGTTTTCCGTATCTTTATTTTCGTTCTGTTACATTTTAGCATATTAGTTGCAAAAAAGCAATAAAATACATAAAAAACTACTCCTGTATTTAGGAATAGTTTTTTGAATTTGTTCATCTACGTATTTATTTGTCGCAAGTAGAGTTGCGAGTAACATCTGCTCACCTATGCATTTTTATTCCGCAAATAGGGTTGCGGCTAACATTTGATTAGTTGTTTTCTGCTATATATTTTTCAAAATCTTCTATAGTTAATTCCTCTTCACTCTCATATTTTTCCTTTGTATAATCTCCTGTTCCATTGCTTATAATTTGTAGGAATTCTATCAATTCTACAGGTGTTAAATTTTCCTTTAATATTTTAAATCCTTTATCTCTAACTCTTTCTAATTCTCTTAATGTTTCTCCCATTTAAATCACCTCCATAATAAAATTTATTGGATTTATAACTTTAATCTTCAAATTTTCCCTTTTTGAAGCATTTATTAATAATCTATCAGTTGTAATAAAGTAATCTACATCTTTACTTTCTGCAAATGCTAAATGCAATGAGTCCATATCTTTTATATTGTATTGCCTTAATTCTATTGCTCTTTGCTTAATTTTTTCTGAAAATTTTATATTGGTTAAATTCAATTTATTGTATACTTCTAAAACTTTTGCCCTCTTTATTTGATCTTTAATATTGTTCATTTCCAATACTAGAGCATCACTTGTATAAATTTCAAATTCATCTTTACAATATTTATCAATAATTACTTTTATTGCTTGTGCTTCTAAATTATTTTTTTCTTGTCTTAAATCATCAAAGGGTCTACTATAACAACAATTATCTAAATATAATTTTAGCATAAAATCAACCTCTCTTTCTATTATACTACATTTTGTTAAATTTATCTATATTTTCAAGAATCTTTGTTTACTTTCCTAGACTTCTTTCTAATTCTGCCAATAAATCCATCCAATTTTTCTTATCGCAGTCATCTCCATATCCGCCATCTCTCTTGATCTTTTATATCTTCAATCATTGACTTTTTTATCTTATCTGAAAGTATGTCCATATTTTCTATAATAAATTCTGGTATAACACTTGTTATATATGTTCTTCTTCCAAGTCCATATCTTAAGCTACTGGCAACTATTAATTCAAAATTATTTTTCGTATCTTTTATTTCCATAGTCATTACACCTACCTTTCATAAATCTTATCATATTTGTCATTTTTATTCAATTGATTTTACTAATTTTTTACAATTCTAATTCATCTTCTATTTCTTTGTAAGAATTTTGATAAGTATTTGAATTGTTGTAGTTAAATTTTATCTTTTCATCATTCTCAGCTAAATTGTATGCAAGCACTCCAGCCATAGCTTGTACAATTTGCTCTTCAGTATTAGGATTAATAAATGTAATATTCAAACTCTTTTTCAAAATTCTCACCTTCTTCCACTTCAATACTATTATTAAAAGTTTAAAAATATTACTTAAAGTTTAAAAGCTACAAGCGGTATGTAAAATACTCATATGAGATTTGCCCTCATTACTCTTTTTAGAGAATCGCCCCTTCACATCACGTTAGCCAGACGAAAGTTTCATTATCTGTACTTGTAACTTGTTATTCAATTGTCAATGTGCTAAAATAGAAAATAATTATTTACATGTGCTATTTTCTATCTACTATTTTCATTCTAATCGCTTGAAAATAGTTTGTAAATAGATTTTACTAAGTCTATAGATAAAGTAAAAATTGAAATAGCTATATTCTATTTTTCAAAATGGAGGAAACATTGATATGATAACTAATTTCACACTTAACAATAATAAAATTATAATAAAAAATAGTCGGAGAATATTTTGGAAATACTAGGGATTTTGAATACAATATCGGAGATAAATTATACGAATTTGCAATAATGGAGTATTCTGACTTTGACAAACTGAAAAAATTATATACAGAGATTATAGAAATTGTATGTACTGCTAAAGAAGCAGATAATATGGAAACTAAAGTAGATTACCTTTTAATTTTATTTCGTAAAGTAACTGAATGTTTAGAATTTTCTCCCTATACACATTTTTATACACAAGTATTGATAGATATAATTGTAAAAACCTATAATACAAAAGTACTTAGAAGTGATTTATTATTTAAATCTCAAATTGGCGTTTTTATTGAAAATCCTAAATATTCTCCAAATGAATTTTATGAAAACTGGGAAGAAAATGAATATACTATACATATTCTAATGCACGAATTTACTAAAGAAATAGATAAAGTATCAAAGAAAAAGCACAATGAATATATGAATTTTTTTGAAACAATAAGAAATTTATTAATACAAAATTTTATGGAGAAAAAAGCTGATTTAAAAGAACGATTAGAACGAATTAATAAATATTCTAATAACTCTATTGTAAGAAATTTGAGTACAGAAGAAAGACTATATTTGTATGAAGCCAAGAGAGTTTTCGATATACACTATGTTAATACTAAAACTGCACATGCAATCTTTTTAGATACTAAATTTAAAATAAAGTATATATGTGATGAAGAACTATCTCTACAAGAAAAAAGATTAGATGTGGAAGATGTAGTTAAATTAATAAAAGAAAAACATATAATAGCCCAAGAAGTTTATGAGTTGGAAAATACAGAAGAACAAATTAGATTTGAGTTATTTAAAGTCATTCAAAATAATTTTGTTATCAATAAATGTGAAAATTGTGGTAGATTATTTATACCTGTAACAAGCAGTAATAACCCAAATCAAAAAGGTAGAAATGACCAAAAATATTGCAATAACTTATATTTAGATACTGGAAAAACTTGTAAAGAAATTGGAGCATTAAATAAGCAAAAAGAAAAAATTCAAAATAGTTCAATTTTAAAGGAATACAACAGAGAATATAAAAGAATGCATGGATTACACTATAATCATACAAAGGAATTTAAAGAAGAACAATTTAAAGAATGGTCAAAAAAAGCTCGTAAATTAAGAGATACCTATACAGATGAACAAATTGAAGGATTTAAAATTGAGTTAAAAAAATTAAGTGATATGTATTGGAATTAGCACTTCAAATATAGTAAGTTTATTTATAGAACTATTTAGCTATAATGTTTTTATATTTGAAAAAACTTGAAAATTATGTAAAATCATTTATAATATGCTCATATAAGTAATATCTTCTGTATTGCTTATTTCCTGTATTCACTAAATAGTGGGAGGAATTCCTCTACTTTTAGTTTCAACATATAAAAAATATTTACATCATAGGAGGTAGAAGAAATGAGTTTTTTTGAAAAAAAGTATAAGGTTACAGATTGGTATGGTGATACACATTCACTAACTGCAAAGCAGCTCTATGAGCGGGTGTTAGATGACAGCAAATCCGATTATAATTGGATTGCTTCAGCTACAGAACTCGTTAGAGTATGCAATAATCCGTGCTTTCCAGAAATGTATGCAGTAGGAATCAAAATGATTATCTTAAATTGCTTTGCAAATCTGGAATTACAGAAAGAATGTCCTTCAAGACGTGAATCAACAGACAACGAAGCAGTTTACTCTTGCTATAACTCTTTGCCTAGTACAGATGAAACAGCGAAGAAAGTCAAAGAAAAGTATTTGACAGCAGTGATAACTGGAATTACTAAATATACTCAATGCGAAGTTCGCTTTCCAATTCATATTGGAACAACCTATAGGCAAAAGGTAGAAGAATGGAAAAAAGCAAAATTTGATGAGTATGTTTCTGCTATTCAAATTCTTAATTTTGATTAGTTGAGGGATGATTTATATGCTGATTTTGACAAAATGGTTAAAACAGAAGAAGAAGAAGGAGCCTTTGAAAAAGATGACGAAGAATATCGTGAAGAAATGCGGAAATTTTGGGCTTCAATTGATTTAAAAGACCTTTAAGTAACTTTTTACCATTCAAGACTCAAAAGGGGCAGTTGGAAATTTTCAACTGCTCCTTTACAACTCATATTCGTATTCTTTTTCTCTTTCTTCATATTTAATTTGCTTTTCTGAATCTAAACAAGTTCTAGTTTCCTTTTCAAACTCTATAATTAGATTATCTTCTGCACCCATATCAAATTTTTTACAAATCCAATGTATGAATTTATCAATAGTTTCTCTAAATTTATCTACTAGCTTGTGCAAGTATCTATTTTCTTTTTCTAAACTTTTAATTTTATTTTTATATTTCCATTCTATGTCAAATTCTTTTTCCTTATATTCTGCCTTTATATTTTCTACTTGATTATGCAATTCTTCATTATTAACAAGTATTTTATCTCTTTCTTTTTGATATTTTTCCGCTTCTTCAACAATTTTAGTTTGTCTTGCTAATTCTTTATGCAAGTTAATATTATCTTGATATAAATTTTGAATTACATTATCTTTTGGTTTTATAATTTCTTCTAAAATCTTCTCATCTCTTTTCTTTGATAATCTATTTATATTAATATCTGTAATGTCTGGAACATCTGGTAACTCTAATTTCATATTTTTTAATACTTCCTTTGTTTCTTTAAAATTTGTTATCTTTTTGTACTCTTCAACAGAATAATGTTGTCTATTAGTTTCTTCTTTTGGCAAGCCTCTTTGCAAGTCAAATCCATTTTCTACCATATACTTGTAAAAAGCATCTTGTAATTGTCTATAACTATCTTTTGCTTTCCAAAATTCGCTACAAGCAAGTTTATCAATAGAATTTCCTTTTTTATCAGTTGTATGAACTACTGGCAAAAAAATTAAGTGCATATGAGGTGTTTGTTCATCTCTATGCACTTTAGCAGATATTATATATTGTTCTCCTAAATGTTTATATTCCGCTACAAATTTATATGCAGTTTCAAAAAATCTTTTTGTTTCTTCTTCGCCTATTCTTTCAAAAAAATCATGATCTGATGTTATTATATATTCACAAGCTATATTACTTACTTTTTTAATTTGTCCTTTTAAATTATATTTTTCTTTTATTCTGTCAAATTCTTTTTCATAACTATATTGTGGCGATTTTATTGAATAATTCAAATATGATTTTTCTTTATCTATATTATCATTTGAATAATTTTTATTTCTTCTTTCATTGTGTCTAAATATTCCTTTCAAATTTTCTCTTTTGTATTTTGTATTTCTAATTATTGCATAACTCATTTTTCCTCCTTACTCGTGCTAAAAACACATCTAAATTTTTATATTATTGCTCATTTTATAACCTGTGTTGTAACACAACTACAATACTTTTTTAACGCTATTCGCTAAAAGTATTTGTTGTGGCAGGGAAATTACATTTCCCCACACCCCATTTCCATAAAAAATACTTATTCGTATTTTTTATGTTTTAGTTGAAATTTGCTTTTTGCAATTTCAACTAAAAAAATCAGCTACATAAGTAGTTCATCTACTTTAGTTGCTGATTTTATTTATACAAATGCATCTGCATTTGCATATAATTTAGTAAAGTCAAAGTTTGTATAATCTCTTCC
>ERZ1643251.5697-NODE-5697-length-10027-cov-4.188327_pt1 | contig 10027 bp, 8 predicted proteins | sample MGYA00579261_ERZ1643251 | MGnify/ENA primary metagenome ERZ1643251 (study PRJEB29033, sample SAMEA4952267) | chicken gut metagenome | biome: Broiler Chicken; feature: Gastrointestinal Tract; material: Caecum | place: Ireland | collected 2018 | study: Broiler...
CATAGGGGGAGAAGGTATCAGGCAGAAATACTCTGGTAATGCCAAAAACAAAATCTTTGGCAGAAAGGGGAACCGGTTGACTGTCTTTTTCGTAGGAATGGAAAAAAAGGTTGTCTTTTAGGGTAAAGGTATATGTTAGCTGGTCGGCGGAGATGGTATAGCTTTCGGCACAGTCTATAACAGGCTGTCCGTTTTCGTCTAACATCATCAGACCACGGAACAGATGTTCGGCGGCGGTTCGCTCGCAAACAGACTCGGCCAGCTGAGGGTCTAAACTTTGGGGCATGGAGTCTACCTGCCAAGTAAAGGTTATCAGTTCCTTTCCCCCACAACCAGACAAGCTGATACCCAATAGAGTGACCATAGAAAAAACCAGCAACAGGCAAATAAAACGGCGCACGAGGGAGCCTCCTTTCAGAGAAGTATAAGGAAGTATATGCACACCATTTATGCAAAAGCACGGCGGAAGCCAAAAGACTTCCGCCGAAACACGGTTAGGCATATCCATTTGCCCAGTGTGGGCAAATACAATTACAGGTCAAACAGCAACTCGCTGTATCCGGGGATGGGCCATGCCTGTTCGGGCATTGCTTCCTCCAACTGGTCGGCGGCACAGCGCAAACGGCTCATTTCGTGAGAGGCAAGGCTGCGGAATGCCAGAGCAGTTTCTCTTGCATCGCCATTGTGGGGAATGTTCGCCAAGGCTTTGGAAAGCTGTGCAGAAAGGTCAGCTACTCGGTCAATGAGTGTAGACAGCTTTTGTACAGTGGACAAAGCAGTTTCGCAATTTATATGGATGGCCTGCAAGGTTTGTGCGGTTTGGGCATTTTCTCCCAAAGTTTTCATTGCGGCGGGTAAAATGCTGCGCTCTACCATTTCTAGCATAACAGAGGCATCAATGTGGATGGTTTTGGAGTAGCTTTCCAGCATGATTTCGTGGCGGCTGCGGCATTCGGAGGCAGTGAATACATGGGTGCGCTCGAACATTTGGATGTTCTTGTCCTCTACAAAGGCTTCGGCAGCGTCTACCATAGTGGCAAGATTGGGCAATCCACGGCGTTTTGCTTCGTTTGCCCACTCAAAAGAGTAGTTATTACCATTGAAGATGATTCTTTTATGCTTTTCGTAGGTTTCTTTTACAATGCCATAGACACAGGCAGATTTATTTTCGGCCTCTTCCAGCATTTGAGCAAAACGGCGCATAGTGTCGGCAACAGCAGCACCCAAAACAGCATTTGCCAAACCAATGTTTTGGCTGGAGCCAACCATACGAAATTCAAATTTATTGCCAGTGAAAGCAAAGGGGCTGGTGCGGTTGCGGTCGTTGTCGTCCAACATCAGCAAAGGCAGACTTTTTACGCCTGTGAGTAGATGAGAACGCTCGCTTTTGCCGGGGGCATGACCTTCGGCAATGCCAGCAATAAGCTGCTCTAAGGGGTCACCTAGGAATACAGAAATAATGGCAGGAGGAGCCTCGCCGCCTCCTAGACGAAACTCATTGCCGGGACAGGTGGCAGAAAGGCGCAACAGGTCGGCGTAGTCATCCACAGCAGTGAGGACAGCACACAAGGAAACCAAGAAGGGAAGATTTTCCGCAGGTTCATCGGTGGGGTCTAGGAGATTTTTTCCGTTAGAAGTAACCAGACTCCAGTTGTTGTGCTTGCCGCTGCCGTTAATTCCGGCAAAGGGTTTTTCATGGAGCAGACATGCCATGCCATGACGCAGGGCAACCTTACGCATGAGCTCCATCATGATTTGGTTGTGGTCACAGGCAATATTTGCAGTGGCATATACACTTGCCAGCTCATACTGACCGGGGGCAACTTCGTTGTGTTCGGTTTTTGCAGGAATGCCCAAAGCCCACAGTTCATCGTCCAGTTCTCGCATAAAGGCACGAACACGCTCATTGATGGAGCCATAGTAGTGGTCTTCCATTTCTTGGCCTTTGGGGGGCTTTGCTCCCAGCAGGGTATGGCCAGCTACTTTCAAATCCAGACGGCGGTCAAAAAGAGCCTTGTCTACTAGGAAATATTCTTGCTCTGCTCCAACAGTAGCCTGTACCGAAACAGTTTCGGTGTCCCCCAATGCTCGCAGCATGCGCAGGCACTGTTTATTTAATGCTTGATTGGAACGGAGAACAGGGGTTTTTTGGTCAAGGGCCTCACCAGTATAGGCACAAAAGGCGGTGGGGATATACAATGTGGTTCCCAGCACAAAAGCGGGAGAAGTGGGATCCCATGTGGTATAACCACGAGCCTCAAAGGTGGCACGCAAGCCACCAGAGGGGAAGCTGGACGCATCGCTTTCGCCTTTGGAAAGCATTTTGCCATTGAATTTGATAATGGGGCTGCCGGCATTGGTTCCATCAATGAAACTGTCATGTTTGCCGCTTCCGATACCAGTCATGGGGCTAAACCAGTGAATATAGTGGGTAGCACCCAACTCAATGGCCCATGTTTTCATAGCGTCTGCAACAGCATCGGCCACTTTGGGGTCCCATTCACATCCATCATCCCGAATGCGGCGGATGCTCTCGTAAATATCCAGCGGAAGTCGCTGGCGCATCACTCTGTCATCAAAGGCGTTACAGCCAAAATGGCCGAAATGTTCTGCGTTAGTGCTCAAAATGGTTCCTCCTCTTTTCTATGGGTGCTTAAATAAACGGTCGGAAATATTGTACCATGCACAGACCTGATGTACAAGTGTGTTAACCGCCAAACTTCGTGAATTTTCTATTGTTTTTTTATGCCAACATTGCAAAGAAAACAGCAAATAAATGGGTAGGCTGTCGTTTGCATTGCAACCATTGTGCCTTTGCAGTATAATGGATTCGTTCAACCCTATCTTGGAAAAATAGGGAATTTTTGAAATAAACCGTGGGGGTTTGGTATGGAACAGCAAGTTTTGCAGCTAAAACAGTTGGTGGAAGGGAAAAAGGTTGCCTTTATTGGTGCAGGGGTAAGCCATAAACAGCTTATTCCACTATTCAGCCAACTGGGGGCTATAGTGACCTTGTGTGATAAAAAGAAATCGGTGGAAGAATTTGGGGAATATGCCCAAGTGCTAAAGGAAAACCATGTAAAATTGAGTTTGGGTAAAGATTACATGGATGGTTTTATGGGGCAAGACATGATTTTGCGCACACCAGGATTTGAATATTATACCCCTGAATTGCAACAAGCAAAAGAATCTGGTGTAGAAATTACCAGTGAAATGGAATTGTTTTTCCGTCTGTGCCCTTGCAAAAAAATTGCAGTAACTGGCTCCGATGGAAAAACTACCACCACCAGCCTTATTGCAGCTATGCTGGAACAACAGGGGAAAACTGTTCATTTGGGTGGCAATATTGGGAGAGCACTGCTGCCTATTGTAGGAGAAATTGCACCAAAGGATGTTGCTGTGGTGGAGTTGTCCAGCTTTCAGCTTATCAGCATGAAACAAAGCCCTGAAATTGCCGTAGTTACCAATGTGACACCCAATCACCTAGACCATCACAAAGATATGCAAGAATATATTGACGCAAAAAGAAATATTTTGCTGTATCAATCCAAAGAAGGAAAGGCTGTGCTGGGATATGAAAACCCTGTGACACGAAAGATGCAGGAGGATGTGCAAGGGGAATTTTGTTGGTTTACTCGATTAAATCCCATTGACAATGGCGCATTTTTGCGAGAGGACGGAATGTTGTGTATGGCAAAGGATGGCCAGATAGTTCCAATTGTTTCGCAAAAAGAGGTAAAACTGCGGGGATTGCACAACATTGAAAACTTGCTTGCTGCTTCTGCCGCAGTATGGGGAATAGTGTCGGTGGAAAATATTGCCCAAGTTGCCCGTACCTTTACAGGGGTGGAACATCGTATTGAACCGGTAAGGCTGTTGAATGGTGTACAGTGGTATAATGATTCCATCGCTTCCAGCCCTACCCGAACCATTGCAGGGCTGCGCAGTTTTGACCAAAAAATTATTTTGATTGCCGGAGGATATGACAAGCATATTCCCTATGAACCTTTAGCACCGGAAATTTTGGAACATGTAAAAGAATTGATTTTGATGGGCGATACTGGGCCTATTATTGAGAAGGCAGTTTGTGCCTGTGATGGATTTGAGCAAAGTGGGTTAAAAATACACCATGCCTCTGATATGAAAGAGGCAGTTGAAATTGCATACAACATTGCAAAACAAGGGGATATTGTATCTCTCTCTCCTGCATCTGCTAGCTTTGACAAGTATCCCAATTTTGAGGTGCGGGGAAAACACTTTAAGGAATTGGTGAACCAACTTTGATTTCTGCACTGAAAAAAGAAACGCTAGAGCAATATATCTCCCTTGCAAGAAATAGCCCGGGCATTGGAACCCTGTTGGAAGTGAATAGCTGGCTATTTGTGGAAAAGCAAAATTGGCTGCATTTCTATCTATGCGAGGAAGGAGCTTTGATGCTGCGGGGCAGGGATGCTTTTTTAGTGGGTGGTGCAGAATCAGAGGAACTTGCCTGTCTGCTGGAATTTTTGGGCATAGAGAGATTGCTGAGCAAGAACACTGTGCCATGGGGATGGAAAAAGCAGAGAACCATGTATCAGATGGAGTATATTGGAAGTGAATTTGTGCCGCATTTGCCCCAAGGAATAGAAATAGATGTTTCTCCCAGTGCAATGGATGTGGTAAAATTACTGGAAAGCGAAGGAATTTCTGGAAGAAATACAGAGGATTTCTATTCAGAATTGTGCACCAAACGAAACCATTCGGTTGCCACGGTGTGGGCGGCTATCATGGAACAAAAGTTTGTGGCAACTGCCGGAGCATATGCCATTGCGAATGGATGGGCGTATCTGGCAGAGGTTGTGACTTTGCTGGAGTTTCGCAACAAAGGCATTGGCAGTGCTTTGTGTGGTGCTTTGGGAAAAGAGCTGCATAGGCAGGGGAATAAAGTTGCTTTGCTGTGCAGTACAGAAAAAGAGGAATTTTATAAAAGAGCAGGCTTTGTTACCAAAGAAAAATGGTGTATTACCTGCAAAGGAGAATAAGTAATGATTGAAACATTTTTTGATATTTGCCCAGAGTTACTGGAACTGGACAAAAAAGCCATGGAGCTTTGCAAACCAGAGTTTGAAAAAATCCATGCCATTCAAGAGTATAATCAGGTGAAAATGCTGAAAGCATTTACAGAGTGTGGTGTATCCTCTACCCATTTGGTGGGAAGCACAGGCTATGGGTATGATGACTCTGGACGGGACAAATTAGACCAAGTGTTTGCCACTGTGATGGGCGCAGAGGATGCTTTGTGCCGCAGTCATTTTTTGTCGGGAACCCATGCTTTGACTGTAGCTCTATTTGGATTGTTGAGAATGGGAGATACCCTCCTTGCTGCTACTGGCCGACCTTATGACACACTAGAAGGTGTAATTGGGTTGGGAGATACCAAAGAGCAAGGCTATGGAAGTCTGGCAGAATATGGGGTAAACTATGATGAAGCACCTTTGACTGAGGAGGGACAGCCGGATTATGAGTTGATTGCACAAAAAGCCCCTCATGCTACTGTATGCCATATTCAGCGCAGCCGAGGGTATTCCAATCGTTCCGCCTTTGATTTGAAAACCATAGAAAAGGTGATTCAAACTGCCAAAACAGCAAACCCCAATATTGTGGTGATGGTAGACAACTGTTATGGAGAATTTACCCAGATTGCAGAGCCTACCAGTGTAGGAGCAGATTTGATTGTGGGTAGTTTGATTAAAAATCCCGGCGGTGGCATTGCACCCACAGGGGGATACATTGCAGGAAAACATTCTTTGGTGGAAAAGTGTGCTCATCGTTTGACTTGTCCGGGTACTGGTCGTGAACTGGGCTGCACTTTGGATACCCTCCGTCAAATGTATTTAGGGTTGTACTATGCGCCCGGTGTGACTGCGGAGGCTCTAAAAACCAGCATTTATGCAAGTTGCTTGTTTGAACTGATGGGGTACCATGCCACACCTTTCTATAAAGAGGATAGGAACGATATTATTACCAGCATTGAAACAAAAAGTGAGAAAGCCTTGTGTGCTTTGTGTCAAGGAATTCAGGCAGGCAGCCCAGTGGACAGTTTTGTTACTCCTGAGCCTTACGCCATGCCGGGGTATACTGACCAAGTGATTATGGCTGCTGGTGCTTTTACTTTGGGAAGTAGCATTGAATTGAGCTGTGATGCTCCTGTTCGCCCTCCGTATACTGCCTATTTGCAAGGTGGTTTGAATTTTGCTGCCAGCAGAGCAGGGGTTCTGTTGGGAGTGCAAAAGGCATTTTTTGCATAAAAAATTACGCTCTGCCACAAGATTTGGCAGAGCGTTTTTTATATATGGGTGAAAAATATCTTTGTCAAATATGGAAAGTGTAGTAGAAAAAGACAGATATAGATAAAAAGCAAATAAAGACATAAAAAACACCGTGAAGCGAAAAAGCTCACGGTGTTTTTTGGTGCGGAAGATGGGACTTGAACCCACACGTCATGGACACACGCACCTCAAACGTGCCTGTCTGCCGATTCCAGCACTTCCGCATATTGATTTGCCGGATGACTGCGAAGACTATTTTATCATAGGATGACAAGGAAGTCAATTCTTTTTTCACAATTAACCCAAACGACAGGTAAAGCCTACCGCTTTGCCAAGGATGCGGATTTCTTCCAACTGGCTGCCACTGTATTCCAAAACAGGGTAGGAGGGGTTTTCGGCTCGAAGCTGGATTCTGCCGGGAATTTTATAGACACGTTTTAGAGTGGCTTCCTCTCCAATGAGCACAGCAGCAATATCACCATCATCTACATCTGGCTGACAATGGATGTACACAATGTCACCATCATAAATCCGTGCGCCAATCATACTATCTCCCCGACAACGCAGGGCAAAATCTGCATGGATGGAATCGGGGACAGAAATCATTTGTTCTGTATTTTCTTGCGCCAAAATGGGACTACCGCAAGCAATGGTGCCCAGTAATGGAATGGCATAGCTTTGAGGGAGAGGTTCTATCGGATAGGAGTGGGTAGAGCTTTGTTGCTGCCAACCGGTAATGTATTCGGGAGAGCATTCAAAAAGCTGTGCTAATTGGGCAATGGTATGGGATTTAATATTTTGGATGGTGCCGCTTTCATACCGTTGTACAGTGGCTTCTTTTACTCCTAAGTAAGCAGCCACCTGTGCCAATGTAAGCCTTTTTTGATGGCGGAGTTGCTTGATGCGTTGGCCGATGGTATCCATGAGAATCACCTCTTTTTGCACAGATTTTACCATTGATTTACGTAAAATGCAATAGAAAAAGAAAAAAATGGAAAAAGTATTTACTTTAGAAGAAAGGTTTTGTATCATTTTTTACGCAACAAGAAAAAATAAAACTTGTTTAGCAAAAACTTACTTTTTGAGAAAGGAGGTGAATGGTATTTCTAAGTTGGAAGAATGGGAAAAACCATCAAGTTTGGTGTTGTTGAGAGGGTGGGCAAGAGAGGGAATGAGTTTGGGACAGATTGCCAAACGCTGTGGGGTTGGGGAAAGAACCTTGTGCCAATGGAAAAACCAAAGTTGCAAAGTTGCAGATGCGCTGCAACAGACAAAAGAACTGGCTGATAAATTGATAGAAGAAGCATTGTATGAGAGGGCAAAGGGATACACTGTGACAGTGCAAAAGGAGATAAAATGCAAACAGGTAGAGTATGACCCTGATACAGGGAAAAAGTTGAGAGAGTGGGAAGAAATAGTGCCTGTGACAGAGGAGGTATATATAGAGGGAAATTTGTCGGCTATGCAGTTTTGGTTAAAAAATCGAAAACCAGAGGTTTGGAATCGTGGGGGTGGGGCAGAGGGAGAGAAAAAGGAGGAGATAGAAATTATAGATGACATCTGAAAAGAAAAGCATAAAACTAAGTGCATTGGTATCCCCAGCTTTTTGGAAAGTGCATCAACAGGTAAAAGAAGGGGCAGTACAAGAGGTTGTACTGAAAGGGGGGAGAGGCAGTACAAAAAGCAGTTATGCAGCCATTGAACTGGTATTGCAGTTGATAAAACATAAAAATTGCCATGGTGTAGCCTTGCGAAAAGTGGGAGGAACCCTGCGAACCAGTGTATTTGCTCAAATATGGTGGGCAATTTCTGCCTTGGGTATGGAAAGTGAATTTAAACGAACGGTAAGCCCTATGGAGATTACCCGAAAAAATACCGGACAAAAGATTTTGTTTTTTGGTTTGGATGATGCTGGAAAATTAAAAAGTATCAAGCTGCCTTTTGGGTATGTGGGCATAGTGTGGTTTGAGGAACTAGACCAATTTGCCGGAGAGGAAGAAATTCGCAATGTAGAGCAATCGCTGTTTCGTGGGGGAAAGTATTCCTTCTGTATAAAAAGTTTTAATCCTCCCATTAGCCCTAGAAATTGGGCAAATCAGTGGGTGTTGCAGCCCAAAAAAGGAAGGTTGGTGCATCATTCTACCTACAAAACTACGCCAACAGTGTGGCTGGGAGAAAAATTTTTGCAGGATGCAGAACACTTGCTACAAACTGCCCCAGAAAAGTACAAACATGAATATTTAGGGCAGGCAGTGGGGACAGGAACATCTGTGTTTGGAAATTTGAGAATTGAGCCAATTCCCCAAGAAATTCGCCAGCAATTTGAACGGCTACTCCATGGGGTGGACTGGGGATGGTACCCTGACCCGTGGGCTTACAATGGATGTAGTTATGATAGTGCAAGAAGAACCCTTTACATTTATGATGAACTGACCAGAGTGAGAACAACTAACCAACAGACAGCCCAACTGTTGAAACAAAGAGGGGTGTGCCAAGATAAAAGCCGTGAGGAATGGCTGGTGGCGGATTCGGCAGAGCCAAAAAGTTGCGGAGATTATCGGGTAGAGGGCTTGCCTTGCCAGAAAGCAGAAAAAGGGCCGGGAAGTTTGGTTGTGGGGATGAAGTGGCTACAGGGATTGGAATGTATTTGGATTGATAGTCAGCAATGCCCAGATACTGCCAAAGAATTTAGCCAGTATGAGTACCGTCATGACCATCAGGATGGGCAAGTTTTGGAGGGGTACCCAGACTGCAATAACCACCACATTGATGCGGTGCGCTATGCTACCAGCAAAATTTGGAAAAGGAGAGGACAATGAAACAATATGTGATAAAAAAACTTGCACAACTTTGCTTGCCGGAATGGGTGCGGCTGCGTTTGGAACGGGAAAATGACCATTTGGCAGAGAGAATACAAAAGCTGCAACAGGAGATTGAACGTCTGAATGCCTATATTGACGGCATGGAGCAAGCCATGAGAATGCGGGCGAAGGTTGTGGTGCAGGCAGGTGGTAAGGAATGAACCGGAGAGAGTGGGAAAGTGTTTTTGAAGGTGTGAGAGATTGCACCAGTGAAGCCATGCAAGATGCCATTGACCAATGGTTCCAGATGTATTTTCAACAGGAGCCAACAGAGGAACAAGACCCTTGCCAGCGATTGCCCACCTTGATTGTAAGCAAATTGAGCAGGGCTTGTTTTGGAGAATATGAGGCAAAAAGCCACAACCCCTTTGGACAAAAGTTGTTGGAAAGATTGGGTACTGTGCGGAGAAAAGCTGTACAGCTTGCATTGATTGGCGGAGAGGTTTGGCTGAAACCCATTGCTATGGGAGATAGCTTTTCCTTTGAGGTAATGCGTAGGGATGGAGTTGCTGTATTTTGCCGCAACCAGCAGGGAGAACCTGTAGATATTGCCAGTGGATATGAATTTTGGCAAGGAAAAAAGCGGTATACCCTTATAGAAAGAAGAACTCAAACTCACAAAGGAGTGAGAATTGAAAATCGGCTGTTTTGCTCTAAGGCGGCAAGTGGTGGACTGGGAATGGAGGTTCCCCTACACAGTGTCAAAGAGTATGAATGGTTGGAAAGAGAACTATGGCTGGAAGGTATTGATGGCTTGGGTTTGATTCGGCTGTGCAATCAACTGGAAAATTGTGTGGATGCCAGCAGTGATAGTGTGAGCATTTATGCTCCAGCGGTGGGGTTGATTCGTGCCATTAA
>ERZ1643251.5700-NODE-5700-length-10025-cov-7.923571_pt1 | contig 10025 bp, 9 predicted proteins | sample MGYA00579261_ERZ1643251 | MGnify/ENA primary metagenome ERZ1643251 (study PRJEB29033, sample SAMEA4952267) | chicken gut metagenome | biome: Broiler Chicken; feature: Gastrointestinal Tract; material: Caecum | place: Ireland | collected 2018 | study: Broiler...
GGCGGCTTAGTATGTGCGAAATCTTTTTGATTTCTCCGATATATACAATCGGCTACTAATTTATAAGAAATTGTGGGATTGCTTGTTTTTCGGGGGAACCCCTTTTGAAAAGGGGCTTCCCCGATAACTCTATCGAACTTGAGTCAATTTGACAATTGCCGATTTTGTCGTCAGTCAATTCAAGGTTTATTATTTCGCTTCCATCTCGGGCGGGCGTCTGCAATTTTCCAGCAGATTCAGCACGTCCTGTTCGCTTATTCTGAAAGCCGCCGTCTCTGCCGCGTCAGCCGTTTCGAAGATCAGGACAAAGCCCTCGTTCCAGTCCGAAATCGTCGCCGACTGAAGCGGCAGACTGAGTCCGAGCTTTTGCCGCAGCGGCTCCTTGCCACGGATGAAGCCGTCCAAAACGCCGTCCCACGGCACATGGTAGCTGAGCTTTTCGGCGGTTTTCGGCTGCAATTGGATCTCGAGCGGTATTTCAGAGTAGCCTCCCGAAATGCTTCGACATGATTCAGCGATGAGTCTCATTGTGTCGGGTGTAATATAATCCGACAGCGCGGCGTCCCTCATGTTATCGTAATGCTTAGGTGCCACTTATATCACCTCGGTTTCTATCACATCTCACTGTCAAAGTCTGACAATACCTCGTCGAGCTTTATCATCTCCTCGCGCACCTGTTCCTCGGTGATGATAAGAGGGGGAGAGATCATGATCATGTTTTCGTGCGAATAGGTCATAAAGCCCTTTGCCTTGAGCTTTCCTATAAGCTTGCCCATGACATTGTCGGGATCTTTGCCGTAAGGCACTACCGGCTCGCGGGTCTCTTTGGATTTGACCAGCTCGACCGCCGAGAAAAGCCCGATGTAACGGACGTCTCCGACGCATTTGTGCTTTGCCTTCATATCCTCGAGTATCTCGCCAAGCACCTTGCCCGAGCGGTTCACATTGTCGAGAATGTGTTCGCTCTCGTAATATCTCAGCAGCTTGAGAAACTCGGTGCCGTTTTTCTCGTCGTAGCGCGTTATCGCGCCGACCTTTTGCCAAACGAAGCTCTGCAGTGCCTGACTGTCAGCTGAACAGATCAGCTTATCAAGTCCGATTTCCTTGTATTCTTTAATACGGCAGCCATCGGTCTCGGCGTTGAGCAGCGCGGCTCTCGCCTGACAGAACAGCTCCGATACACCGCTGAGTCCGGCTTTTATGTCGGATAAGCCGACATAAAACTCGATCCCCGCGGAATTGCAGCTTTTTTCCAGCCGTTCTATTGACGCTTCAAGCTCCTCGGCTCCCCACTGCTGCTTTATCAGTATCAGCCTGCCCTGATCGACATAAAGCGCGGTGGGCGACGAGTCGCTGCGAAATATGCGCCAGAGCTTTTCACTGTTGTTATGTGTGACCCGCTCGGTCGCGTTTGTGTTTTTCTGATAAAAATGTATTGCCGCGACTTTCAGCTCACGGTCGTCGACAAATCCCGATTTTTTGAACACCTCGTGATATTCCGAGATAAACCGTTTCTCCCTTATCACACTTCGAAACGCGTCGGCCAGCGATACCTCGTTCTTTTCGTTTTCTATGATTCTGGAGCAGAAGTCGTAGGTGATATCAATTATATGTATTTTCCACGGCAGAGTGAAGATAGGGAAGTCATTCTGGTCGCAGTATTCGAGGACATGAGCGGGAATATTCGAGATGTAGGGACCGATATTGACGACGACTCCGGACGCGTCGCGCTCCTTCAGGTTCCGGACGAACGCGGTGAGCCGCTCCTCTCCGCTGATGTGACCGATACCGGTCGTGAAAATCAGCTCATTGCCGTGCAGGAAATCGGGCACCTCGCGGTCCTCGACCATGTGGACCCACCTGACGGTGTTGTTTATACCACCCTTGCCGGCCACAAGCTCCATCTGATATTTGACATTGCAGCCCTCGCATAGTTTTTCGAGTGTGATAGCCAAAACCGATCACCCCGCTTTTTGATGTTTGTGTTCTTTGGCGACTCGTTTCGACGTCGAAATCGCTCCGAGCGGACAAACCAGCTGACAGAGCTGACAGCCGACGCATTTGTCCGGCCGCATTCTCGGCTTGCCGTTCTGCGTTGTTATCGCCGAGTGTCCGGCGTCCTGACAGGAAATCTCGCACCTGCCGCAGCCGACGCAGCGCTTCAAATCGAACTGAGGGTATACGACCGTGTCGCGGTTCAGTCTGTCGGGCGATACGACGCCGCCGAGCGCGGAGCCGACCAGCTCCCGCACCGACTTCACACCCTTTGTGCGCATATACCGCTTCAATCCGTCGATAAGGTCGTCGATAATCCGGTAGCCGTACTGCATAACCGCGGTCGTTATCTGGATGTTCGAGCTGCCGAGCGCGATGAAATCGAGCGCGTCCGCCCAGGTCTCGATACCGCCCATTCCGCTGATCGGGATATCGCGCAGTCTCTCGCACTTCGCCATATCGTTTATAAAGCGCAGGGCGATCGGCTTGACGGCTTTGCCCGAATAGCCGGACACCGCGCTTTTGCCTTTGACGTCCATAGCCGGAGTCAGAGTGTCGGGGTCGACCGCCAGAATGCTCTTGACCGTGTTGATAGCCGCCAGACCGTCGGCGCCCATATCGACCGCGGCGATAGCCGGAAGCTCCATGTTGCCGATGTTGGGCGTCATCTTCGCGAGTATGGGGAGATGTGTCGCCGACCTTACGGCTTTGGTGTAGACCGCCACAAGCTCGGGGTTTTGCCCGACGTCCGACCCGAGTCCGTCTCCGCTCATATGCGGACAGCTGAAATTGCACTCGATCATGTCCACGCCCGCTTCGGTGACCAGCTCGGCGAGCCGGCTCCACTCGTCGACATTCTGCCCCATAATCGAGGCGACGACGATTTTTTCGGGGAAGTCCTGCTTAAGGCGGCGCAGATTATTCAAATTCTCGTTAAGGTCGAGGTCGGATATCTGCTCCAGATTTTTGAAGCCGATAAACGGCGTGCCCTCCTTGCGCAGAGCGTCGAACCGCGGCGAGACCTCCTCCGGTCTTAAGAAGCCGATGGTTTTGTATACCGCCCCCGCCCAGCCCATTCTGAACGCTCTCGCCACCATGTCGTAGTTGCCGGCGACGATGGAAGATGACAGGAAGAAGGGGTTTTCACATTTCAAGCCGAGGAAATCAATGCTCAGTGAAAGCTCCGGACTGTCGCTCTTTTCGGGCAGCATCGCGGACATCTCGCGGATTCTCACAGGCTTGTCGTAATGTATGCACGCCGACTCGCACTCACCGGTGCAGCCGCCGCATACAATAGGATCGATAAACGCCGCCGCGCCGTCATTGTTTTCAAATCTCACGGCCCGAACCATTCTCGCCGGATCGAATCCCTTTGAGCAAGCCTGCGTACACTTCGGATTCTCACACAGCAGACAGCGCGCCGATTCTTCGTATAGTTTAATCATATATGTAAAACCGTTTCCTTTCTCTTTCCTATATCTGAAGCGCTCACCCAAGCAGTCCGAAGTCGACCTAACGACTCATATCACTTTAATGAGCGTGCGACGAACCTGCCCCAGCCCTTTTCTCCGAGAAACTCGCCGCTGTCATACACCAGTCTGCCTCTCGCGAAGGTCTTTTCGGGATAGCCGTGAACCGTGATTCCCTCCCAGATCGTGTGGTCGCAGTCCGAGTGCATCTTGTCATTTGTGATCGTGAACTCCTTTTTGGGGTCGTAGATCACGATGTCCGCGTCCTTTCCCACTGAAACGCTGCCCTTGTCCTTGAGACCGAATATCTTCGCCGGATTGGTCGAACAGAGCTCGACCGCTTTCTCGAACGAGATCTTGCCGGTGTTCGCGGCCGAAAGCATATACGGGTACATATTCTCAATTCCGGCGCAGCCGTTCGGAATCTTCGTGAAATCGTCCTTGCCCCAATCCTTTTCGAATCTGTTGAACGGGCAGTGGTCGGTAGCTATTGTCGCGATGTCGCCGCGCTTTATCGCGTCCCAGAGCGCCTGTCTCGACTCCTCGCCCTTCATCGGCGGCGAGCAGACGAAGTTGCGTCCGTCCTCGCGCTTGTATACGTCGCAGGTGAATTCGAGATACTGCGGACAGGTTTCAGCGTAGATCTTATAGCCGGCGTCTCTCGCCTCGGTGACCGCGCGCACGCCCTCCTTGTTCGCCAGATGCACGATATAGAGCGAGGTGTCAAGCGACTTTGCCCATTCTATCGCGCGCTTGTCGGCTTCGGCCTCGACGAATTCGGGTCGTGACAAATAGTGGTACCACGCGCTGGTCTTGCCCTCGGACAGAAACTGTCGTGTGAACATATTGACCATTTCGTTGTTTTCGGCGTGAACCGAAATCAGCGCGCCGCATTCCTTGGCTTTCTTCAGCACCTGATAAAAGACGCCGTCGGTCACTCCGAAATCGTATACCATGAACACCTTGAACGACGGTACGCCGCACTTGACGGCTTCGTCGATCGAATCGATGAGTCCATTCGACACATCCTTTATAGCTACGTGGAACGCGTAGTCCACAACCGCGTTGCCCTTGCAGAGCGCGTCGCGGCGTCTGACCGCGTCCATCATAGTCTCGCCGAAGTCCTGGAGGACAAAGTCGAATACGGTAGTCGTTCCTCCGCAGGCGGCCGCGCGGGTTCCCGCGAAGTAATCGTCCGAGGATATTGTGCCGCCGAACGGCATTGCCAGATGTGTATGCGCGTCTATAGCGCCCGGCAGAACATATTTGCCCGCGGCGTCTATGACCTCAGCGCCGTCACAGTCGAGTGACTCTCCTATCTGCGCGATTTTACCGCCGCTGACAGCGACATCCGCGTTGAATATTTCGGAAGCTGTTACAATCGTTCCGTTCTTTATAATAAAATCCATTTGATACACCGCCTTTGTTATAACCTCTACTTACCGGTATTTCCGGTAAGCAGAGCGAATAAGTACTAAAAATTATTTCTTGTAAACCAGTACGAGTCCGGAGCGCTGATAGATCTGCGCTACATCCACGAGATCCATACCGCCGGCGTTCGCCGAGATAAGGTTTGCGACCCAGGTTACACCGAAGTCGACCGTGCCGCTATTGACGGCTGTAGTCTCGCCGATATCGCCGCCGCCCGAAATGATTGTGACATTGAGACCTACTTCATCGTAATAGCCCTTGGCTTCGGCTACATAGTAACCCATGAACTGAGCCTGCGGCAGCCATTTAAGCTGAATGCTTACGTCGGTCTTTTCGGGAGTGCCCAGCTCGCCCGTCAGGAATGAAGCGTCGCGTATGTCGTCAAGCGTCATCGCCTGGAGCTTTTCGTTCGCGGCCGAATCGCTGAGCTTTATGTACTGTTTTGCGAGATCGAGAGTCTGCTGCATCGCTTCGTCGTCGATGTTGCCGTAATTCGTCACAGCGTTGCCCTTGGTGTCGGTCTCACAGAGCTTTTTGACCTCGGCTGCCATATATGCCTGATGATCGCTCGATACCGAAGAACCGGCGGCGTATACAATCTCGGCGGCCTCATCCGGATTTGCGCAGGCGTATGCCCAGCCCTTGAGCGAGGCGGATACAAACGCGCGGACGGTATTCGGATTTTCCGCCGCGAAGGTCTTTGTACAGAAGATCATATCCTCGAGCATAGCCACGCCCTGGTCGTTCATATCGATGATACCGACCGTGTCACCGTAGCCATAACCGCCCTCGTAATCGTTCTTGACGAGTCCCAGCTCGTTGTAGGTCATCGCCGAGGCAAGGGTAATGACGTCCTGATCAAACTGATCCATGGTGAAGTCCATGCTGACATAATCGGTGGGCTGACCGTACTTTGTCAGCAGAGCCTGAATCTCATATTCATTTCCGAGGCCCCAGTTGCCGATCTTACCAGCCTGAGCGGCAGTGATTATGCGTTCCTCATCGGTCATGTCGCCCATTCCGACTGTAGCCTCCTCCGAGCCGCAGCTTGTACCAACCAGCATAACCGCCACTAAAATACCTGTCGCCAATTTCTTTGTGAATTTCATACCCAATACCCCTTTTTAAATTTATAATCACGAGTCAACTGCTGCGTTTCCTCATAATTAACTTTTCTGACGCCATCAATATGGCAAACAATACGATACCGATGATACAAGCGGTGACTATGTACGCCCACGCGGTCGAATACTGCGCCTGCAGTATGCACTCGCGTATACGTCGTCCCACACCGGTGATCTTTTCGGCGAAATACTCGCTGACCAAAGCCGCGATGACACACGCCGGAACGCTGACCTTAAGCGAAATGAATATGTATGGCAGACTGTTCGGCGCTCTCAGATAAAAGAGCACGGTCATTTTGTTCGCGGCATAGGATTTCATCAGATCGAGCGCGAACGGCTTCAGCTCGGTCAAACCCCTGTAGGCGTTCAGCGTCATCGACGCGGTGCTGACCACAGTGACTATGACCAGCTTCATCACATAGCTTCTGACGTCTACATCGCTGCTGACATCACGTGTCCACTGCAGTATTACCGCCGCCAACGCGACTGTGGGAATCGCGCTGATCGCGGCGATTATATTGAGACCGGTCGCGCCGAATCTCGGCGAGTTGGTGGCGAACACCGCGAGCAGATATCCTATCACGGAGCCTATGACCAGTCCCGGGAGAATCACGCTGACCGTCGCCCAGGTATCCTTCGCGATAGCCGGAAGATTGTCGGCTATGACCGATAGAATTCGGGTCGGCAGCGGCAATATCAGCGTGGTTGTGTTCAGCAGCTTGTGAAGCACCTGACCCTGCCATAAAGCGATCAGCAGAACACCGAACAGGAGCGGATACAATACCGAGGTAACCGACGAAAATCGGGACACGCTTTTTTTCATATCAAATCACCCCTTTGGCTTCTGATTGTACGGGCAGACACGTTTTTCGATCGCGCCTATCAAAACGAAGGACAGAATACCTACGATCGCGCTTAAAACAACTATCTGCCAGAACACGTATCTTGTCATCGCTCCCTTGAGCGACTGTGAGAGCAGACATCCGAGTCCAACGCCGCCCTGCAGGGTATCCACGAGTATCGACGCGGTGACCGCCATCGGAGCGGCTATCTTCATGCCGGTGAAAAAAGCCGGCAGACAAGCGGGAATCAAGGTCTTTGTGTAGAGCTGAAATTTGCTTGCCGCGTAGGAATACATGAGTTCGTGCTTTTCCTTGTGTACTCCCTTGAATCCTGCCAAGGTATTGGCCGCGACCGGATAGAAGGTGAGGATAGCGGCAATGACGATACGGCTGGTCGCGATATCTCCGGTGAGCGCAAGGACGATCGGAGCCATTCCGAGGACCGGTATCATCTGTATCAGCATGAGGTAGGGAAACGCGATTTTTTCGACCGTGCCGCTGAGGTTCATCAGCAGAGCCAATATAAACCCGAGCGCAGTTCCGATCAAAAATCCGATGCCCGCGCGCGATAATGTCGCGCCCGCGTTGATCAGAACCATTTGCAGCGCCGTTTCGGAGCCGTTGATGGTTTTTGTGTCGAGGATCGATTCAATAATCCCGTATATATGCGGAAGAATATTGACCGGCGTTCGTTTTGTAAACTGAACAATGAACGCGAACACCTCCCACACGGCGACTATGATCACCATCCACAGAAAAACCATGAAGTATCTTGAGTTGACGATTCTTTTTATGTTTCTCACTATCAATCATCCTTTTTGAAAATCAAATCCCCTCGAAGCTGGAGCGTATCTTAGCTACATATTCGGTGAATTCGGGAGTGTTTTTCACCTGCACGGTTCTCGGTCTCGGCAAGTCTATATCTATCAGCGCGGACAGCCGACCGGGGTGCGGAGACAGCACGCAGACCCTGTCTGAAAGGAATACCGATTCCTGTATGTTATGCGTTACGAACACGATGGTTTTGTTTGTTTTGCGCCAGATGCGAAGCAGATCCTCGTGCAGCTTTTCACGCGTGAATTCGTCGAGCGCGGAGAACGGTTCATCCATCAGCAGGATTTCCGGCTGGATTGCGAGCGCTCTGGCTATACCCACCCGCTGCTGCATACCGCCTGACAATTGTCTCGGGTAATGCTTAGCGAAATCCTTGAGTCCGACCAGCTCGAGCATTTTCTCGGCGCGTTCCTCGCAGTCCTTTTTAGGCAGGTGCATAATCTCAAGCGGCAGCATGACGTTTTTCTTGACGGTTCTCCATTCATAAAGCACCGCTCCCTGAAAGACTATTCCATACTTGCGTTTCAGCCTCGCCTCTCTCGGAGTTTCGCCGCCGACCGTGATCTCGCCGACCGAGGGCGTGAGCAAATCGGCGATTATCCTGAGCAGCGTAGTCTTTCCGCAGCCGGAGGGACCGAGCAATGAGATGAATTCCCCTTTATAAATATTCATTGTCACATTTGTCAACGCGACAACATCGGTATTGGTGTTGGACTTATATGTCATGCCGATATCCTTCAGCATGATTTCTACGTCTGTTCCGACAGCTGCCATATAAGGCATCTCCTTTCTGAAAAAAGAAAACCGCAGACAATGTCCCTTTTATTACAGGCGCCATTGTCTGCGATTGATTTCTATGTGTATATTATACCCGCTTTTGTAACTTATGTCAAGTATTGATGTATTGTTTTGTGCGTTATGCCCATATGCACTGGCGTGACATTCTTGTCTCATATTCAACACCACGGAAAAATCCGCGTCAGAACAAGGCAAAATATACGTTTGCACAAACGGATATCCGGCTTTTTGTGCTGCGGCACAAACTATTTGCGGTTATAGACCGCGTTTCGGAGCTGATTTGATATAATATGTGTGCAAGCGTCCACCCGCTCTGTGATTCTGAATATAACGGCACAAAAAAAGCAAAGTCCCATATACGGGACTCTGCCTTTACAAAGCGTTATACGCATATATACGAACATCAATCAACTCTGCTGAAAGGTCGGCATGACACTATCATAACCGGATAAAACCACATCGCCCTTACGATTTTGAATTCACTTCTCAAACGGTGCTCTCCCGGGCATTTGATTCGGTTGAAAATCACCGTTTAATCTGTCGTTCATTCCCGGACTCGCAGGCGGAACCGGCGGCATACTATCCTCGATTTTTACGGAAATAGAAGTTGATCACAGTTGACGGTATAGCTACCGCGATAATAAGAAGCGCCGGCAGGATCCCGACCGCAAGAATGACAATTATGTAGCTGATGATGCTGATAATTGTTGAAAGGATTGAAAAGGTCGCGGTCAGCGATTCTATCGGGCGTCTTGCCGCCTCTCTTGTGTGGCGTTTTCGCGCTTTGTGTAGTATTCCGGACTGTCATAGCTGGAAAGATCGACCTCTTTTGATTTAGTCATCAGCTTGATTTTGATATGATTGGCGACAAGCTCGCCGGATATTTGCAGTATTGTCGAATAAATTCGGGTGATCGCATCGTTAAAAAGAAGATAGACGAACTGCGCAATCAAAAGCAGGGTTATTATGTGAAAGCTTGTCAGCTCGTTCCCGTATGCTTTCGCAAGATTGTTCAATATTTCCTTGCTGATCAGCGAACCGGTAACCGGCATGATGCCGTTGAACAATGTCATGAAGGCCATCATGAACATAATTCCGCGGTTCGCTTCCCATACAAGCCTGATGATATAGAACATTCTCTCGCTCGTATCGCCCACGACTCTTTTTATATAACCCGGAACTTCGTGCAAATGCTTCGGCGTTTCTACCCGATATTGGTCATTAACTTTACTGTCGGGCGGAGAAGGTGGCGGCATATTCATTTCTCTTTATCCCCCTTCAGCAGGGTAGTGTAAAGCAAAACGGCTCTACACCGCCAAATTTTTAATTAATTTCAAAAAAATATAGCAATATAACTCCAAATCGTGTATAATGTAGTTACCACACAAACAATCCACACAACAAGGAGATATATTGCTATGGAGACTATTATACACCATCTTATATGGTATAATCAATACCTTTTGAAAATTATTTCGCCGCAAATTGCAATAGCAAGTTGCAATAGTTTTCAAAAAGGTAACAAATCGAAG